>SESH01020038.1_pt1 | contig 10850 bp, 7 predicted proteins | sample 3171561 | NCBI WGS metagenome assembly SESH01 (sample SAMN10866947, study PRJNA518727) | freshwater metagenome | biome: subpolar coniferous forest; feature: holomictic lake; material: water; isolation source: holomictic Lake 442 2011 16.5 m and 2014 13 m | place: Canada: near Kenora, Ontario
ACGCGGTCGACGAGACTGGCCGGGTAATCGACGTTCAAGTGATGAAAGACTCCGACCCCGAATTTGGCCTCGCGCTGAGTGCCGCGATCCAAGGCTGGCATTTCAAGCCGGCCACCGCGAAGGGCACACCGCGGAAGGCGGTCGGGACCATCGCGTTGGATTTCGACCTCTATTTGCCCCCGGATGCCAGCGAACTGCGCCTGCGCGAGTTGATCAAGCACGGGCGAAAATTTTTCACTGTGGGCGACTTGGACACTCCGTTGCAGCCTCTCCACCAAGTTTCCCCAAAGTATCCTCTGGCTCTGGTGAGTGACGGCCAGGCCGGCGAAGCGGTGATCGAATTTGTCATCGACCGCGATGGCTGGGTGGCGCTGCCGAGGATTGTGTCCGCGACAAAACCGGAGTTTGGCTGGTCGGCGGCAACCGCCGTGAGCCAGTGGCGATTTGTCCCGCCCAGGAAAGACGGAACGCTGGTGGATGTACGGGTGCGCGCACCCTTCGATTTTTCCGCGATCTCGAAATGATGCGCTGAAAACATTCCGGGCGCCACTGAATTTGCCCGCGGAAGACGCGGAGGTCACGGGATCCCAAATCTCATTCATCGGCCTTGCGGCAGGGGCCTGGTTCTTTCGTGTTTTCCATGTATGCCGCGGGCAAAAAATCCGGTGGTTCGACTTTCGGGCCTTTCGTGTTTTTCGTGGTGACCGATCCCGTCTTTCCCCGCCATGGCCAAGCTTCCCGCCATTCCCCGTCCTGAATATCCGCGTCCGCAGCTCGTGCGGCGCGACTGGCTCTGCCTCAACGGCCGGTGGCAGTTCGAGATCGACCAGGGTGACAGCGGGCTCGACCGCGGGCTGCTGCTGCGGCCGCTGAAGGACGTGATCGTCGTGCCGTTCTGCCCGGAGTCGAAGCTCTCGGGGGTCGAAAACACCGACTATCTCAACGCCGTCTGGTACCGCCGGGAGGTGACGATCCCGCGGGCGTGGCAGGGGAGGCGGATCCTGCTGCATTTTCAGGCGAGCGACTACGACACCTTTGTCTGGGCCAACGGCACGGAGGTGGGGCGGCACCGCGGCGGCATGACGCCGTTCAGCTGCGACCTGACGGCCGTGGCCGTGCCTGGGAAAAAGGTCACGCTGGTTATCCGCGCGCGGGACAACCCCCGCGAGTCCGTTCCCTCCGGCAAGCAGTCATGGGTGTTCGCCAACTCCGGCTGCCACTACACGCGCACGACCGGCATCTGGCAGACCGTGTGGCTTGAGCCGGTGGCGCAACGCGCCCATCTGCAGCGGCCGAAGATCGTGCCGGATCTCGCCCACGGCCGCTTTCTGATCGAGCAACCCGTGGCGGGGGCGCAGGCGGGGCTGAGCTACCGGGCGCGGCTGCGGGATCAGCGCGGGTTTATCAGCGAGACGGAGTGCATCTGCGGCGCGGGGTTTTATCCGCGGCTGGAGCTGGTGATTCCCGACGCCCGGCAGCACCTCTGGAGCCCGGAGGATCCGCATCTCTACGACCTGGAGCTGGAGTTGGTGGACACCATCACCGGCGAGATCGTGGATGCGGTGAAGAGTTATGCCGGCCTGCGCAGCGTGAGCATTGACGGTTTTGCCGTGAAGCTGAACGGCCGGCCGGTGTTCCAGCGGCTGGTGCTCGACCAGGGTTATTACCCGGACGGCATCCTGACGGCGCCGAGCGACGCCGCGCTGGTGGCCGACATCAAACTATCACTCGCGGCGGGCTTCAACGGCGCGCGGCTGCACCAGAAGGTGTTCGAGGAGCGCTTTCTCTATCACGCGGACCGCTTCGGCTACCTGGTGTGGGGTGAGTTCAGCGACTGGGGCCTCGCGGGGGCGGCGCCGGTGCGCCGGTGGACGGCCGACGGCAAGGGCGGGTACATCCAAGGCGGCAACCACATCGGCAACGAGTATCCGGCGACGTATCTCACCCAGTGGCTCGAGGCGCTGCAGCGCGATTTCAACCACCCGTCGATTGTCGGCTGGTGCCCGCTGAACGAGAGCGAGAGCCGGCGCGACGAGCGTAACACGATCCACGACGACATCATGCGCGGCATGTTCCAGGCGGCGAAGATGTACGACGCGACGCGACCCGTGCTCGATGTGTCAGGGTACTGTCACCGCCTGGCGGAGAGCGACATCTACGACTCCCACGACTACGACCAGAACCCCAAGACGTTCGCGGCGCGCCACGCGGCGCTGATGCAGGATAAGCCGTGGGGCAACGAGTCGATAACGCACAGTTCGGTCCCGTGGCAGGGCCAGCCGTATTTCGTGAGCGAGTTTGGTGGCATCTGGTGGAACCCGAAGGCGAAGCCTGGCGACGCCTCATGGGGCTACGGCGACCGGCCGAAGTCGCTGGAGGAGTTCTACACCCGCTTCGAGAAACTCTGCCGCGTCCTGCTCGAGCACCCCCGGATGTTCGGCTACTGCTACACGCAGCTCACCGATGTCTACCAGGAGCAGAACGGCATCTTCTTCTTCGACCGGAAAAAGAAATACGACCTGAAGCGCGTGCGCGCCGCGCAGCAGCGGACGGCGGCGATTGAGAAGTAGGTTTTAAAGCCCTCAAGGATCAGCGGTCAGCTTTCAGCCAAGGACTCGTGCGGGGAGGCCAGGAGAACCGCGTTACGGCGGCAAAAACTGCAGTTTTGACCAAGCTGAGCGCTGAAGGCTGATAGCTCCGCTAATGTACTTTATGGGATAATATTTGTGCTCTTTGGCGCTGGAACCTGCGCGCCGGGAGTAACGGGGCTTCGCTATGTAGCGTGTTTATAATTCACATAGGTAATTACTAGGGGAAGTAAGAAAAAGTGAATTGCCGTAGATCAGGCGGTTTCCGCAAGACATTCACCGGTGATTCGTGTAGCTTTTGGGAGTGATCGACGCCCCGCACTTTTCCCCCCGGTCAGGCCGCTAGCCCGGCGGAGATCACCCCTCATGATCAACCCCACCCCGCATTCCTCGTTTCGCGAGCAACTGAACTCCGGGCGTTTCATCTACGGCGCTGAGCTGGTGACGACGCGCGGGATTCCCGAGCCCGACCAAAAGCCGAAACTCGTGGAGCTGGGCGAGGGCCTGGCGGCGGACGCGCGGATTGGGTGGGTGTCCATCACCGACAATCCCGGCGGCAACCCGATGATCCCGGCGGACTGGCTCGCCAACCTCCTCAAGCCGCGGGGCAAGGAACTGGTCATCCATCTCACCTGCAAGGATCTCAACCGCAACGGGCTCGAGTCCGCCGCATGGCGTTACGCCGCGGACGGGTTCAACAACATCCTGGCGCTGACGGGCGACTATCCGACGTCGGGCTTCAAGGGGCCGGCGCTGCCAGTCTTCGATTTGGATTCGGTGAGCCTCGTCGCGATGTTGAAGACGATGAACGAGGGGATGGAGGTCACGCGGCCGAACGGGAAGACGGAGCGGCTGGCCAAGACAAATTTCTTCATCGGCGCCGCGGTGGCGCCGTTCAAGCGGCAGGAGCGCGAGCTGATGCCCCAGTACTTCAAGCTCGCCCGCAAGCTTCAGTGTGGCGCGGAGTGGGTCATCCCCCAGCTCGGCTACGACATGCGGAAATTTCACGAGATCAAACTGTTCCTGAACTGGGCCAATCTCTCGGCCCCCATCATCGGCAACGTGTACGTGCTGAACAAGACGGTGGCCCGCATGTTCAACCAGAACAAGATCCCGGGCTGCGTGGTGAGCGACGCGCTCTACGCCCAGGTGGAAAAATACGCCGCCGGCCCGGACAAGGGGAAGGCGTTCTTCACCGAGCTTGCGGCCAAGCAACTCGCGGTGTTCAAGGGGATGGGTTTCGCCGCCGGCTATCTGGGCGGCGTGCACAAGGCGGACACCTTCGCGCAGATCATCGACCTGGCCGAAAGCTACGGCGCGAACGACTGGAAGGAATTTGCCCGCGAGATCCAGTTTCCGAAGCCGGACGAGTTTTATCTCTTCGAAAAGGATGCGGCGACGGGTCTCGGCGATGGCGCGCAGGTCAACGTCGCGTACCTCCAATCCCTCAAGGAACCCGCCAAGTCCCCCGAAGTCGGCCTGGGCTACCGCCTCACGCGGGCGGTCCACGGGCTGGCCTTCACCCCGGGTAACAAGCTCTTCCCGGCGATCCAGCAGGGCTACGCGCGGCTCGAGACGGGCCAGCACGACAAGGCCCTCCACGCCCTGCACGGCGTCGAGCATCTCTCGAAGGTCGTGATGTTCGGCTGTCAGGATTGCGGCGACTGCTCCCTCCCGGACACCGGCTATTTCTGCCCGCGCGCCTCCTGCTCCAAGACACAGCGCAACGGCCCCTGCGGCGGATCGGCCGACGGCCGTTGCGAGCTCCATGACAAGGACTGCATGTGGGCGCGGGCCTATGACCGGATGAAATTCTTCGGCGAATCCGAGCATATGCTCGACGGGCCCGCTGTCTTCGCTAATCCCGCGCTCCGCGGCACATCGGGCTGGGCCAATAATTTTCTGGGCCGCGACCATCACCACGTCACCCAGCCGGAGCCGGCCGCGGCACCGGACCCGAAGGACCCGCCGCCGCTCCAACCCATTTAACCGTACCCAAAAAACAATCCCATGGCCTTTCCCAACCTCACGATCATCGGCGAATCTATCAACGATTCGGTGCCGTCGACCCACAAGCTTTTCGAGGCCAATGACCTCGCCGGGCTCCAGGAACTTGCCCGGTCCCAGGACCAGGGCGGCGCCGGCTACGTCGACGTCAATGTCGGGCCGCGCTCCGCCGAGTTCCTTGCCCAGATGGTGCGTGATGTCCAAAGCGTCACCTCCAAGCCGCTCTCCATTGACACGCCGGACCCGGTGATGGCCGAGGCCGGGCTCAAGGCCTATGACCGCGTGCGCGGCGGCGGGCTCATCCCGATCCTGAATTCCATTTCCCAGCCCCGCCGGGAGATGTTCAAGCTCACGAAGGTCATGCCCTTCATGCCCATCCTGCTCGCGTCCGAGCGCATGGAAAAGGGCATCGCCCAGCCCAACCACACCGCGGCCGAGGTGTACCAGACCGCCCGCGAGCTCGTCGCGGAGGCTGGCCAGCACGGCATCCCGGTGAACCACTGCATCATTGACCCCGCAATCTCGCCGATCGGCGCGGACTCCGAGGGCCGCCTTCACTGCCTGATGGGTGCGATCAACCTGATCCATGCCGATCCCGCGCTCAAGGGGGTCCACATGTCGGTCGGCCTGAGCAATTTCAGTGTGATGCTCCCGCCGAAGCGCGCGGACGGTTCGCCGACAAAGGGCCCGCTCGAGAGCGCGTTCCTGACCCTCGCCGGCCCGCTCGGCATGGACCACGTAATCGGCTCGGTGAAGCGCAAATACGAGGTGCTGCCGGCCGATCATCCCGCCATGCTCTGCCTGACCGACTGCTTGAAGCTCGAGGGTTTCGACGTCATCATGCGCGTGCAGGAATACTACTCCAGCTAAGCACCCTTTACCCCAACCCCCCATGGCCGCTAAAATCGTCCCCTCCGATATCGAAATTGCCCAACAGGCAAAAATGCTGCCGATCGACCAGATCGCGGCCCGGCTCAAGATTCCCGTCGACGCGCTCGAGCACTACGGGAAATACAAGGCCAAGGTCGGGCTGGACTATTACCAGCAGCAGCGGGCTAAACCCCCCGGCCGGCTCGTGCTGGTCACCGCCATTTCCCCCACGCCCGCGGGCGAGGGCAAGACCACGACGACGGTCGGGCTGGGTGATGCGCTCAACCGCATCGGCAAGCGCGCCATCATCTGCCTCCGCGAGCCCTCGCTCGGGCCCAGCTTTGGCGTGAAGGGCGGCGCCGCCGGCGGCGGTTATGCGCAGGTCATGCCGATGGAGGATATCAACCTGCACTTTACGGGTGATTTCCACGCCATCACGTCCGCCCACAACCTGCTCTCGGCGATTATCGACAACCACCTCACGCACGGCAACGCGCTGGGCCTCGACCCGAACCGCATCGTCTGGAAACGCGTGATGGACATGAACGACCGCGCGCTGCGGGAGATCATCGTCGGCTTGGGCGGCGTCGCCAACGGCACGGTCCGCCAGTCGGGCTTTGACATCACCGTCGCGTCCGAAGTCATGGCGATCTTCTGCCTGTCGCAGGACTTGGCGGAGCTGCGCGAGCGCCTCGGCAAGATCGTGGTCGGCTACACGCGCGAGAAAAAGCCCGTGACGGCGGCCCAGCTGAAGGCGCACGGCGCCATGGCGGTGCTGCTGCGCGATGCCCTTGCGCCCAACCTCGTGCAGACGCTGGAGAACAACCCCGCGTTCGTGCACGGCGGCCCGTTTGCGAACATTGCGCACGGCTGCAACAGCGTGCTGGCCACCAAGCTGGCCCTCAGCCTCGGCGAATACACGGTCACCGAGGCGGGTTTCGGCGCCGACCTGGGCGCCCAGAAATTCATCGACATCAAGTGCCGCTTCGCCGGCCTGCAGCCCGACGCGGTCGTCATCGTGGCGACCGTCCGCGCGCTGAAGATGCACGGCGGCGTGGACAAGGCCGACCTCAAGACGCCCAACGCCGAGGCGGTCGGGCGCGGCTTCGCCAACCTGGAGAAACACTTGGAGAACATCGCCGGCTACGGTCTGCCCGCGGTCGTGGCGATCAACCGCTTCACCTCGGACACTGATGAGGAATTCGCCGTGATTCAGGAACGCTGCGCCAAGCTCGGCGTGAAGGCCGTCCCAGCCACGCACTGGGCCGATGGCAGCGCCGGCGCCGAGGCCCTGGCGCACGCCGTGGTCGAGGCGGCGGAAAAGAACACGCGGAAATTCCAGCTGCTGTACCCGGACGAGATGCCGCTGTGGGACAAGGTCCGCACCATCGCGCAGAAAATCTACGGCGCGAAGGACATCACCGCCAGCGCGAGCGTGAGGAACAAGTTCGAGGACTTGCAGAAGGCCGGCTACGGGAAATTTCCGATCTGCATGGCCAAGACGCAGTACTCGTTCTCCACCGATCCGACCCTGCGCGGCCGGCCCACGGGTTTCGAGGTCGAGATCCGCGAGGTGCGGCTCTCGGCCGGGGCCGGCTTCATCGTCTGTCTCACGGGCGAGATCATGACGATGCCGGGCCTGCCCAAGGTCCCCGCCGCCGAGGTGATCGACCTCGACGCGTTCGGCAAGGTCGTCGGTTTGTTCTAACGGCGTCGCCGCAGTGGGGTTTCTCACCCTGCCGACGGGATGATGTGGGTGGCGCGCAGCGCGCCACCCACGACACGATCAAGCGCGTGGACGCCGCGGGCCGCTCTTAGCGGGCGCAAAAAAGGGCCGGTCCGAGGACCGGCCCTGAACACAACCCAAAGCAGGCTTAGGCGGTGCGGGTCTGCGGCACGGTGGCGCGGCTCATCACGAGGGCGAAGGTCCCGGTGAAGAGCAGGTCGCCGATCAGCGTGTTGCGGAAGAACCACAGGGTCGGCGGGAACTCGATGTGCCCGACCGTCATCGCCTGCCACCAGCCGCCGAGGGTCTTGGCGTAATACGCGTCGCCGAGCCAGGAGGCGGAGTTGCTGACGAGGTAGAACAGGATGGAGCAGCCGAGCACGCCGCTGAACACGTTGAGCGCGGTGCGGCGGCGGGCGACGAGGGCGCCGACCCCGATCGCAGCGGCGAAGCAGGCGATGCGCAGCAGCGATCCGCTCAGCTCCCACGTGTAGCCGTAGTGGCTGGCGTAGTAGCGGTCGATCCACACATCGCTGGCGACGAGGGCCACGAAGGGCACCAGCCAGAGGCTGCGGCGCCCAAAGAAGGCCGCGCCACAGAAGGCGAGGGCCATGATGGGTGAGAGGTTGGACAGGTCCGGGACAAACACCGCGCCCACGCGGTAGGCGGCGGCGGCAACAATCAGCGCAAGGGCGATGAGGAGGTTGGAGTTTTTCATGATGGGAATTTTATGGATAGGCAGAGGGTTGGAGTCGAATGGAGGTTGGTCAATGGCGGGGGGAAAGGCGGTCAGGCCAGGCGGATGGATTTGGTTTCCTCGACGAGGGCGAGGATGTTGGCGAACGGGACATCGGGCTCGAGGACGTGGGTGGGCGCGATCATCACGCGGGCGGGATGGACCCGGTGCAGGTGGAGCGCAGCGATCTCGCGCACGCGGCGGCGGACGTCATCGGGCGTGCCAAACGGCATGGTCGTCTGGGTGCCGACCATGCCGCTGAGACCCAGCTTGCGGCCAAAGCGGCGGGTGAGGTCGGCGGCATCCATGCACTCGGGCTGGACCGGGTTGAGGATGTCCACGCCGAGCTCGATGAGCTCGGGGACGATGGGCAGGATGTTGCCGTCGGAGTGGTAATGCACCCACACCTTGCGGTCGCCGGACGCCTCGCGGATGGCGGCGATGACCTTGCCGAGGCGGGGCTTGAGGTGTTCGCGCCACATCTCGACGGAGAGCAGCATGCCGGTCTGCATGCCGACGTCGTCGCCGAGCCCGATCACGTCCACGCCCGACCGGGCGAACGCGCGGCCGACGTTGATGGAGCGCTCGGTGAAATAATCGAGCAGCCAGTCGGCGATGCCGTTGCCCTCGGCGAGGTCCTGGAAGAGGTTGTCCATGCCGCGGACATACCAGGCGGCCTCGAAGGCGGTGCACTCGAGGCCGGCGAAGGCGACCTTCCCGCGGGTGTGGATCTGGCGCATGCGCTGCTGGACGGCGGTGTAATGCGCCGGGTCGGAAGTGTCGGGCCAGGGCAGTTTTTCCAGCTGGGCGACGGCCGTGACCTTTTCCAGCGGATGCAGCATGGTCCGGAAGTGGTACGCATCACCCACGGTGCCCGCGGGCGGCGCGACGTGCGCGATGCAGAACGGCCCGAGCTCGACGTCGGTGGGGAGCTGGCAGCCCAGGTCGGCGAGCGCGGCGCGCCAGCGCTGCGGGTCCTCGTTGTAGCCGACCCACTCGAAGCCGAAGTCCGTCTCGAAGGCCAGTTCCGAGCTGCGCACGCCTGTGCGGGCCTCGATGAGGTCGGCGACGGGCGGTGTGACGGGCAGGTTGAGCGGAATCCACTCGGGGCGCCCGCCGGACATCATGGCGTGGAAATTTTCGCGGGCGTTCATGGGGAGAGCCGGTGGACCGTATCGAGGAAATCCGTGGCCTCGTCGGTGTTGGCAAACGGCGTGCAGATCGTGAGCCACAGGCCGTCGGGGCCGAGTTCGCGCAGGACAGTCAGCGCATCGGCGGGATCGTCCGCGAGGATCTGGAGGGCCTTGCCCGCGGCGAGGCAGCGCCGGTAGACGTCGATCCATTTGGCGGCAGGCCCGTGGCCGGAGCCAAAGACCCATTGCACGGCGTTCAGGCCGGGCAGGCGCAGCATCAGGTCGAGGTGGTGCAGGGCCTGCGGGCCGTCGAGGTGGAAGATGGAGCGCTCGAGCGGCGCCATCTCCAGCTCGATGGTGGGCCGGACGTATTCCTGGGCGATTTCCTTGGAGACGAGGCACCAGAAGTCGCAGCTGGGAATGTAGGCGGGTCCCGTGTGCAGGTAGGAGCACCAGGTCGTGCTCGGCTGGCCGAGGGCCGTGAGCCGCTGGTACAGCCGGCGGTAGGCCTCCACGTAGGCGCGGGACGCATGGAGGCTGGCGCGGCGCACCAGTTCCGGCTCGTCCATGAGGTCGAGGCAGACGTTTTCCGGCCCGCGCACGCCGGCGAGGATGTCGAAGCTGCCGTGCAGGTCGGGCATGGCGACGTAGTAGCGTCCGGCAAAGCGCTCGGCGGCGCGCGTGATCATCGCGTCGATGGTCCGCCAGTAGACGTTGTCGAAATCCGGCGGGGTCGCGATGAAGCGCTCCCAGTCCGCGGTCTCCGGCACGGTGTGCTGGCACCAGCTCGTGTTCTCGCCGAAGACCAGCTCGGCGCCGAAGAGCGTGGAGGAGAGGTCGGGGCCGACATTGGGCAGGTAGGAAGGGACGGTGTCGCCCAGGATCGGGTTGGTCTCGAGTCCGGTCAGGGCGCAATCGACCTGGTACTCCACGTCGAGCCAGCGCTCGCGCAGCGTGGCGTGCGTGGAGCGTGGCGCGCGCAGGGGGTGAGGGGTCTTCACCCAGAGGCTCACCGGCGGGCGGTCCACCCGGGCGCAACGCCACCACGCCTCATAACGGGCGCTGGCGACTTCCGGGATGAAGCGATGGGCGGGCGGTTTCATGGGCTCAGGCGGCGGCACCGTTGAAGTCGCGGACGGCATCCACCATCGCGACGATGTTGGCGACCGGCGTGCGGGCCTGGATGTTGTGGATGGTGTTGAAGACGAAGCCGCCGTTGGGCGAAAACGCCCGGAGGCGCGACGTGACCTCGGCCCGCACTTCCGCGGGGGTGCCGAAGGGCAGGGTGCGCTGCGTATCCACGCCGCCGCCCCAAAACACGATGCGACTACCAAAGTCGGCCTTGAGCCGGACGGGGTCCATGTCCTTCGCCGAGCACTGCACCGGGTTAAGGATGTCGAATCCGACGTCGATGAAGCGGTCGATGAGCGGGCGGACCGCACCGCAGGAGTGCTTGAAGGTCTTCCACTTCGTGTGGCGGTGCACCCAGTTGTTGATCTGCCGGTAGTACGGCGCGAAGAGGTCGTCGAACGCCTCCGGCGAGCAAAACTGGGAGCTTTGGGTGCCGAAATCGGTCCCGCAGATCACCAGCACGTCCACGGTGTCGCCGGCGAGGGCGGCATAGGTCTCCAGGTTCTTGAGCGCCACCTCGCACTGGTGGGTGAAGATCTGGTGCACGTAGTCGCGGCGCTCGATGAGGGAGATGTACCACTCGCTGACGTCGCGGATGCCCTTCGGGTGCTTGAGGAAGGCCGCCGGCACGAGAGCGATGTCGCCAAAGCCGGTGCCGC
>SESH01009786.1_pt1 | contig 10848 bp, 7 predicted proteins | sample 3171561 | NCBI WGS metagenome assembly SESH01 (sample SAMN10866947, study PRJNA518727) | freshwater metagenome | biome: subpolar coniferous forest; feature: holomictic lake; material: water; isolation source: holomictic Lake 442 2011 16.5 m and 2014 13 m | place: Canada: near Kenora, Ontario
GGCACCCGGGCCTCGAAGCGCATCTCGGCCTCCTGTCGCGAGTGCAATCCGGCCAAGTCGAGTTCGTTCAGGGCCGCAAACTCGGCGCGGTGTGCGGCCCAGCGATAGTCCTTGGGCGCGATATCGACCACCACCAGGCGGGCCACCCGCTCCGGATGCCGGCAGGCGAGCCGCATGGCGGTTTTCCCGCCCATGCTATGACCGACCACGACGGCCTGGGCGAGGTTATGGTCATCCATCCAGTGAATGATGTCCGTCATCATCACGTCGTAATTCATCACCGCCGCATGCGGGGAGCGGCCGTGATTCCGCGCATCGAGGGCAAACACATGGAATTGCTTGGCCAGATCGCGTCCCACGGTTTGCCAGTTCCGGGACGAGCCCAACAGGCCATGTAAAACCAGCAGCGGCGGGTGGCCCGTGCCGCCCAGGTCCGTGTGATGCAGTTTTACCACGCCTTACACCAAGAACGGGAAGCCGCCTCAGACCAAGGCGAAAGTACGCTCGGGGTGGTGCATTTTCTGCGTGCCCTTCGTCCCTTCGTGGTCCAATAAAAACGCTCCATGTCCGAGAAGTTAACCCCCATGATGCAGCAGTATTTCGAGGTCAAACGCGGCCTCCCGGCAAATACCCTGCTGCTTTTCCGGCTGGGGGACTTCTATGAGATGTTTTTTGAGGACGCGGAGATCGGCTCGCGCCTACTCGGCATCACCCTGACGAAGCGGCAGGACACGCCGATGTGCGGCATTCCGCACCACGCCGCCGACAACTACGTGAGCAAATTGCTCGCCGCCGGAAAGAAAGTGGCAATCTGCGACCAGGCGGAGCCAGCCAAGGCGGGCAAGCTCGTCAAGCGCCAGCTCACCCGCATCCTCTCCCCCGGCACCACGCTTTCCGCGAACCAGCTCGACGCGGCGAAAAACCACTACCTGTGCGCGCTGTCCCTAGACAAGGCGGGGCTCCACGCTGCCTGGCTGGATCTGTCCACGGGCGAATTCCGCCTTGCGACCGATCAGCAGCCGGAAAACCTGCTGCCGGTTCTGACCGCCTTGGATCCGGCGGAACTGGTCTTGATCGAGGGCGACCTGGCCAAATGGCAGGCGGCCCCGCATGAGGCGCATGCCGTCCACGACCTGCACCGTTTCTGCTCGTCCCGACTGTGCTCGGAGCTGCCGGGCTATCACTTTGAAATCATGGGCGGGGCCAAGACCGTCATGGACACGCTCGGCGTCCTCAATCTCCAGGGTTTCGGTCTGCCCAACACCCACCCGGCCCTGGGGGCGGCCGGTGCCGTGGTCTACTACGCCACGGAAAACCTGTGCGCCAAGCCGGAGAATCTCCGCTCCCTCCAGGAATACCGCAGCATCCGCACCCTGCTGCTTGATCCGGCCACCCTCCGCAACCTGGAGATCTTTCAATCCACCCGAGGCACCCGCGACGCCTCCCTGCTCGGGGCAATCGATCGCAGCACCACGGCGGCAGGTTCACGGTTGCTCGAACGCTGGCTGGCCGCCCCGACGCTCGAGCTGGCGGAAATCATCCGCCGCCAGACCGCGGTGGGTGAACTGCTGGCCCAGCCCAGCGATCTGGCCCAGTTGCGGGAACTGCTCAACAAGGTGCGCGACATCCCACGCATTTTGGGCCGGCTGCAGAATCGCCTCCGCAATCCACGGGAGCTCGGCGGGGTTAGTGCCACACTCGCCCAGATCCCGGCGATCGGCGCCTGTCTCGATCTGCTGGACGCCCATCTCGTCGGCCGCAACCACGGCGAGATTGCCCGGCTGCGCCAGCGGCTGACCGATCTGCCTGCCCTGCGCGAATTGCTGGCCCGCGGCCTGGCCGACGAGTTACCCAACGATCTGCAGGAAGGAAATTACATTCGCGCCGGCTATGATGCGGAACTCGACCGCCTGCGGAGTCTGACCACCGACAACAAGACATGGCTGGCGGACTTGGAGCGGGCTGAACAGGAGCGCTCGGGCATCCGCAGCCTCAAGGTGCGCTACACCTCCGTCTTCGGCTACTACATCGAGGTGACCAAGGCCAACCTGGCCAGCGTGCCGGCCAATTATATCCGCAAGCAGACGACCGTGGGCGGTGAGCGCTATGTCACCGAGGAACTCAAGCTGAAGGAGAAGGAGATATTCTCCGCCGAGGAAAAATCCCTGGCCCGGGAGCTGGAGCTCTTTGGCTCGCTCGTCAGCGCCATGCTGGCCGAATCCACCGCCTTGAGCGGCACGGCGGAAGCGCTCGCCGAACTGGATGTCCTCGCCGGGTGGGCCGTGCTGGCCCGGGAATGGGATTACTGCCTGCCCCAACTGGATGAAGGCGAAAACCTCACGATCACCGACGGCCGTCATCCCGTCGTTGAGCAGATGATGAAGCAGGAACGACTGGGCCTGGCGGGCAGCTACAGCTTCGTGCCCAACGACTCCGCCCTCTCCACCGATGAGGCCCAGATCATTCTCCTCACCGGGCCGAACATGGCTGGCAAATCCACCTACATCCGGCAGGTGGCGCTGATCACCCTGATGGCGCAGATTGGCTGCTGGGTGCCAGCCAAGGCCTGCCGCCTCGGCCTCGTGGACCGGATCTTCTCCCGCGTCGGGGCCAGTGACGATCTCGCCCGGGGCAACTCGACCTTCATGGTCGAGATGAACGAGACGGCCAACATCCTGAACAACACCACCGAGCGGTCCCTGATCATTCTCGACGAGATTGGTCGCGGTACCTCGACCTACGATGGCCTGAGCATCGCCTGGGCGGTGGTGGAGCACCTGCACCGCTCGCCCAGCAGCGGCCCGCGCACCCTTTTCGCCACGCATTACCAGGAACTGACGCAGCTCTCACAGCACCTGCCGCGGCTGAAGAACTACTCCGTCGCGGTGAAGGAATGGAACGATGATATTGTTTTCGTCCGCCGGGTTGTGCCGGGTGCGGCCGATCGCAGCTATGGCATCCAGGTGGCGCGCCTCGCCGGACTGCCGCTGAGCGTCATCGAGCGCGCCAAGACCATTCTGGAGAAATTGGAATCTGACGACACCTCGATCGCGCTCTCCTCGCCCTCCCCGCTGGCCCGGCCCAAGAAAAAAATCACCGTCACCCCGCCCGATGATGCGCAGATGGACTTGCTGTGAGCGCAGGACGCATGGGTCGACGATTCTCGTACGCTAATTCGCGTAATTACACGGCTCGCAGGGACGCGAGCCCTCCTTGAAATACCGTCATAGGGAGGGCCCGCGTCTCTGCGGGCCGGGACATGAGCAGCGAAAATCCAGCTATTCATCTGCAACGCAGTCGCCCCATTCACCCTCCGGTGGCTGGGGGCCACAATCGTTCCATCATTATTTTCCTCACTATATGCACCAAAGATCGACAGCCCCTGCTGGCAAATCCGACAACGCATCGAACTTTCGACCACATTTGGACGGGAGCCAAATACTGGCTGGTCGGCCGTTACGTTATCATGCCCGATCACATTCATGTCTTCTGTGCGCCAGGAACTAATCCACCCCAGTCCTTGCAATCCTGGGTAGCATATTTGAAACGGCAGGTGGCTTATTTCACCGGAGGCAGTTTTTGGCAGAAGAATTTCTGGGCCACCCAGCTACGCGGCCAGGAGAGTTACGATCGCAAATGGGCGTATGTACGGAACAATCCGGTGCGGGCAGGCTTGGTGCGTCTCCCGGGCGAGTGGCCTTATCAGGGTGAGCTGAATCTGCTGCGCTGGCACGACTGATGGCTCGCAGGGATCAGCCGTCGCCAAGGCTATGGCTGACACGCGCGAGCCCTCCGGGCAAAGCCCCTAGATGGAGGGCCCGCGTCTCTGCGGGCCATTCCTCAATAAGTCGCGGTGAAATCCCGCGGCAACGGCGCCGTGGCCTTGAAGCTGTTCGCCTTCCCGGCAAACGCATAGGTGAAGCTGGTTTCCAGCGAATGCAGGAAGAGCCGCTTGTTCTTGGTCCCCTTGGCAAAGGAGCGGTTGAGGGCGAAGTTGCCGTAGGTCTGGTCGCCCACGATCGGAAGATGGCGCTTGGCGCATTGCACCCGCAGCTGGTGGCTCCGACCGGTGCGCGGCTCGAGCCGGATCAGGGAAGTGGAAAACGCCTTCTGGGTGTGCTTGGTCAGCTGAAACTTGGTCTCCGCCGGGACATTGCCAATCAGCGAGGTGCGGATCTTCCCCTGGACATTTCGGACGGCAAGCATGTCCAGCCACAGCTCATGGTGCTGATGCGGATGGCCAAACACCAAGGCCTGATAAACCTTGGCCACCTGCTTTTTCAGGTAGTGATCCCGAATAGCCACGGCGAGCTTCTCGCTCGCGGCGGTCAGGATCACCCCGGAGGTGGCTGAATCCAGCCGGTTCAGGAGCCAGAGCCGACGCTCATCTCCATCGGCCGACTTCCAGATGAAACACTGGGCCTCCTTGTCGTAGCGGCACGTCAGCAGGGAGCGGGGTTCGTCCTGGGAAGCGTTCGGATGCGAAAGCACGCCGTACGGTTTGTCGAAGGCGGCCAGCCCGTTCTCATCCCGCGTCAGCAGCGCCACTCCCTCCGCCAGCGGCAGCGTGGCCCAGAAATCTTCAGGCAGCGCGCTCACTGATAATAAAACGCCAGCGTGATCTCCTGCGAATCGCCCAACACGGCGATCATCTGGTCCGTCCACTTGCGATATGGCTGGGGATAGGTGATCGCGTTCTGGCAGGAGAACACGCCCTGCTTGCCGCTGTCCGCGTCCTCCACCTTGACGATGTCCGTCTCCCCCTTGGAGTTGATCTTGAAAGTAATGACCACATGCGAGCCACGGGGCGGCGAAACCCGGCTTTCCTCGAGGATGCGATACCATTGGAGCTGGACGATCTCGAGAAGCTGATTGAGGTATTCGCCGTATTCGCTCCACCGGGCATCCCGGCCCACCACCCCCACGTTGGTCACGCCGGACGCGCGGTTGGTGAGAATGGTCGTACGGTTAAGCGAGGTGGAGGCCAGCCGCGGACGCTCCTTGGGCTGGGCGTGGTTGGACTGCACCACGGTCACCAACCCGCCGGTGGCGTCGGTCGCGTTCGGCGCCCCTTCCCTTGCCTGGTCAGCATGGGTCGTCGGACGCTTCGAATCGGCGATATTGCTGGCAATTCCGTCCTCCGACTTACCCTCGTATTTTTCAATACCGCTTAATGGCACCTGCTCCATCGCCGCCTTCTGTTCCGTGCGGTCCTGCGCTTCATCCTTGGTGTCCCGGCTTGGGGCACTGGGCAATTGGGGCGGAGCCAGGTCGCCGGAAACAATCGCGTCACTCTTGATGTTGTCCTGCCCCTTGACGGTCGGTCGGTTCTCCAGGTCCTTCTCCTTGGCGGCCACCTCCTGCGCACTCTGCTGGTTGCGGTTGCTGAAATTGGTCGTTTTGTCCGGGATATTCTCCGGGGCGGCGGAGTTCGTCTCGACGAATTTGAACGGGTCCCGTTCCTTGGGGGCCGGCTGGGCCAGCTCAAAATCGAAGGTCTTCCCGGTGGAGGTGCGGTTGACGTTGATGCCGGTGTGGGAGCCCGTGAATTTCTGAAAGGAAAACTCCGGCGCCAGCAGCACCAACAGGATGTGAAACAACACCGTGACCCCGATGCCGATCACGATGGAACGGTCGAACGGATCCCGCGCCAACGCATGGGCTGGGGGCTCGGTAACGGAGGATGGCTGGGCAAGCATCGGTGGCAATCAACGGCTCAGACCCGCGAGAGTCAAAAGTTGTTTCATTTCTTCTACCGGCAGGCCGATAATATTCGTCAGCGACCCCGTATAACCCGCGATAATCAGGTCGCTCTCCTCTTGGATCGCATAGCCGCCGGCCTTGTCGAGAGTGTGGACCCGGCTGAGGTAAAGCTCAATGGTGGCATCGTCCAGGGCCTTGAAGGTCACCTCGCTGGCGGCACCCATTTCCAGCTGCAGGCCATCCACCTGGCGACGGATGGCCAGTCCCGTATAAACGGTGTGCCGGGTCCCACTGAGAAGGCGCAGCATGGCCCGGGCCTCGGCCAGATTGGCGGGCTTGTTCAGCACCGTCTGCCCGACATACACCGTCGTATCGGCACCGATGACCGTCGCCTCCGGATGGCGGACCGAGACCCATTCGGCCTTGAGCGCAGCATTGTGCCACACCATCGCCCGCGGCTCGGTCGTGGGGTCCTCATGCTCGGTTACCACGGCGGGAATGACCTCAAAGGGCACCCCCAACTGGGCTAGGAGTTCCTTCCGCCGGGGCGAGGCCGAGGCGAGAATGAGGCGGGTATTGGTCATGGCCATGGGCGGGTTATCGCTTTGCCGAAAACGCCGGGTGCGACCCAGCTGGATTGCGGGGACAGCCTCGGGCGCGCAATGCCAAACTCCGGCTGTAAAACTGCGGCTTGGGGTTGCAGTTCAGCCCGTTACCCTCAAGTTCGGCGAAACCTTATGCGCATCGGCCTGGCCCAGATTAACACCATCGTCGGCGACCTCGCGGGAAATTCCCGGCGCATTCTTGACGCCTACCGCACTTTGGTCAGCCAAGGCGCTGAATTGGTTCTCTTTCCAGAACTCGTGGTGTGCGGCTACCCCCCCCGCGACCTGTTGTTCAAGAAGCGCTTTATCACCGACGTGGAAGCCGCCACTCAGGCCATCGCCGGGCAGGTTGGCGCCGTTCCCGCCGTGATTGGCTACACGGAAGCCAACACGACCGGCCACGGACGGGCCGCCTTCAATGCCGCGGCCTTTTGTCATCAGGGAAAAATAACCGTCTCAGCCCGCAAATGTCTCCTGCCCACCTACGACGTCTTTGACGAAGATCGGTATTTCGAACCGGCGCAGGAACCCGTCATCGTTGAATTCAGCGGGCATCGAATCGGTCTGACCATCTGCGAGGACATTTGGATCCATCCGCTGGTGCCGACCCGTCGCTTCTACGACGTCGATCCGGTCAAGTGGCTCCACGACCAGAAGGTGGACCTGATGCTGAATCTTTCCGCCAGTCCGTGGTATGTGGCCAAAAACAGCCTGCGCCGCACGCTGGTCGCGGATGCAGCGAAAGCATGTGGCTGTCCCGTGGCTTACTGCAACGCTGTGGGCGGGAATGACGAGCTCATCTTCGAGGGGCGCAGCGTCGCCTGTGATGCGACTGGCCGGCTCATCGGCGGCTTGGCCGCCTTCCGGGAAGAACTGAAAGTCGTGGAGCTACAATGTCTGCGCGAAGCCCCCACCCCGCAGGTCCATTCAACCTACCTGAACCCAAGCTACACCCAGCTGGAGCTGGCCGATATCTACGACGCGCTGGTGCTCGGCGTGCGGGACTACGCCCAGAAAACCGGTTTCAAAAAGGCGCTGCTCGGTCTCTCCGGGGGCATTGACTCGGCCTTGACCGCCGTGATTGCCGCGGATGCTCTCGGGCCGAAGAACGTCATTGGCGTCAGCCTGCCCTCCGTCATCTCCAGCGAACACAGCAAGGAGGATGCGCGCATCTTGGCCCGGAATCTGGGGATCGAGTATCATACCATCGCGATCGCCGACACCGTGGCCGCCGCGGAGCAGACACTGGGGCCGATCTTTGCCGGCCGGCCCCGCGACATCGCGGAGGAGAACATCCAGGCGCGGGCTCGCGGCCTGCTGCTGATGGCCATCTCCAATAAGTTTGGCGCCCTGCTCCTGACCACCGGCAACAAAAGCGAACTCGCCGTCGGCTACTGCACCCTCTACGGCGACATGTGCGGCGGCCTCGCCGTGATCAGTGACGTCTTCAAAATGCAGGTCTACGCCCTGTCCCGGTGGATCAACCGCGAGCGCGAGATCATTCCCGCCTCGAGCATCGAAAAGGCCCCCAGCGCCGAGTTGCGGCCCAACCAGACCGACCAGGACAGCCTTCCGCCCTACGAATCCCTCGACGCCATCCTCAAGGGCTACGTCGAGGAGGGCCTGTCACGCGCCGATCTCACCGCCCAGGGTTTCGACGCGGCCATCGTCAATGATGTCGTTCGCAAGGTCGACCTGAACGAGTACAAGCGCAAGCAAGCCGCCCCGGGTTTGAAGATCACCCCCCTCGCCTTCGGCGTCGGCCGGCGGATCCCGATTGTGCAGAAATATGTCAGCTGAATTTTGGTCACCACTAATCCACACTAATGGGCCACTAATGGAGATGCATCATGCCAACGCCAGTGGGTCTACATCAACAGGAGGGCTATGATTTCATGGCTGCGGTTTTTGAAGTCTACAATGAAATGGGTCACGGCTTCCTGGAGGAAGTCTACCATGAGAGTCTTGAACTCGAACTGAACCAAAGAAAGATCCCCTTTGTCGCAAAGCCCAAGCTTGGCCTCCACTATAAGGGCCAGCTCCTGAGGAAACAATATGAGGCTGACCTAATCGTGATCAGTGAAATTGTGGTGGAATTGAAAGCCTTCAAAGCCCTCCTTCCCGAGCACGAGGCGCAGTTGATTAATTATTTGCGGGCAACCAAGAAACGGGTCGGCTATCTTATTAATTTCGGTTCATTTCCAAAGCTAGAATGGAAACGATTCGTCCTCTGAATTAGTGTCTCATTAGTGTGCCTTAGTGGTTAAAAATATGACTTCATCCGCAGCCCTCTTCGCCCGCGCCCTGCAACTCATTCCCGGCGGTGTCAACTCGCCGGTGCGCGCTTTCCGCTCGGTCGGGGGCACGCCGTTTTTCACCAAGGCGGCCAAGGGCGCCACGCTGACGACGGCTGACGGCCGGGAGTTGATCGACTTCGTCTGCACGTGGGGCCCCGCCATCCATGGCCACAACCATCCGCGCATCAAGGCCGCCATCGCCGCCGCCCTTGAGAATGGAACCTCCTTCGGCACCCCGAATCCCTACGAGGTCGAGATGGCGGAGCTGATCGTGAGGTTCTTTCCCTCGATCCAGAAAGTCCGCATGTGCAACAGCGGCACCGAGGCCACCATGTCCGCCATCCGCCTCGCCCGTGGTTTCACCAAGCGCGACAAGATCATCAAGTTTGCCGGCTGTTATCACGGCCATTCCGACTCACTGCTCATCAAGGCGGGTTCCGGCGCGCTCACCCATGGGAACCCGGACAGTGCCGGTGTGCCCGCCGCCTTCGCCCAGGAGACGATCGTCCTCCCTTACAATGACCCGGCTGCGGTGGACGCGGCGTTCGCCGCCAATCCCGGCAAGATCTCGTGCATCATTGTCGAACCCTACATCGGCAATGTCGGTTTCATCAAACCTGACGCTGGCTACCTGCAACATCTGCGCCAAGCCACGGCACGGCATGGGGCGCTGCTTATCTTCGATGAAGTAATGACCGGCTTCCGCCTCGCCCGCGGCGGTGTGCAGGAAATCGAAAAAATCACCCCGGATCTCACCTGCCTTGGGAAGATTATTGGCGGGGGCCTTCCCGTCGGCGCCTTCGGCGGCCGCGCCGACATCATGGACCATCTCGCCCCGCTTGGCCCCGTCTACCAGGCCGGAACGCTCAGTGGCAATCCGCTGGCCATGGCGGCCGGCATTGCCGGCCTCCAGCTGATCGACGAACTCCAGCCCTATGCCAAGCTCAACGCGCTGGGCCGGCAGGTCTGCACCGCCGCCCTGGCCGCCGCCCAAGCCAAGGGGCTCGCCCTCCAGGCCCCGCAGGTTGGCTCGATGTTCAGCCTATTCTTCACTCCGAACGCGGTGCGCGACATGCCCACGGCGCTGTCCTCCGACGCCAAGCTCTTCGGCCGGTTCTTCCATGCCTGCCTGGCCGGCGGAGTCTATCTGCCGCCGAGCGCCTACGAATCCTGGTTCCTCAGCACCGCCCACGAGGGCGCTGCCATCGACCGGGCTTGCGAAGTGATCAGTGGGGCCATAAAGTCGCTCTAAGATTGCCGACCGGCGTGCGTCTTTAGGATTCACCCGATGAGCGCGAAGCCTGCCATGAAATTATTCCCCGCCTTCGTGCTTTGCCTGGCCTGCGTGGTCACTTTGGCGGCCCAGCCCGAAAAAGCGCCGTTGCTGGCCCTCAACGACCTCCAACCGGGCATGAAGGGTGAAGTATGGACCGTTTTCAAGGGTCGTACGGCCGAGCCATTCGCCGTCCAAGTGACAGGCATTCTGCGCAACGCTCTGGGCCCCGGGAAAAGCATGATCCTATGCGAGCTCACCGACCCGCGGGTTCAATCCATGGGTGCAGTGGCCGGCATGAGCGGCAGTCCCCTTTACATCGACGGCCGCCTGGCGGGGGTGCTCGCCTACCAGATCCAGCGCTTCGAGACCGTGCGGTACGCCGGCTTTACGCCGATCAACGACATGCTCGAACTCAGCACTCTGCCCGCCGGCAAGGATTTTGTCCCTGCGCCAGTTGCCCTCAAAGGCGATCGCCAGGCCCGTTCGACGGAGTTGGGCTCAATGCAAATCAGCCCGATGGCCCTGGCCTTTTCCCTCAGCGGACTGGCCCCGAATGTCGCGGCTGACTTTGAGCCGCGCTTCGCTGCACTCGGACTGAATGTCACCGCCCTGGGTGGCAATATGCCCGCGGCAAATGACGCCACCACCACTCCGGCTCTCCCGCCAGCCCTGAAGCCGGGCGATGTCGTCGCCGTGGCCTTGGCCGTGGGCGATGTGAGCCTCTCGGGCACCGGGACGGTCTCTTACGTGGACGGCAACCGCATCCTCGCCTTCGGTCATCCCATGCTGGCGCTCGGGGCCACCGATCTGCCCATGGCGACGGCCGAGATTGTGGCCATTCTCCCGAGCCAGTACAATTCAGTCAAAATCGGCAACACCGGCGGGATCATCGGCTCGTTCAGCCAGGACCGCCTTTCGGGCATCTACGGCGAACTCGGGCGCAAGCCCGCCATGGTGCCCGTCGACA
>SESH01026457.1_pt1 | contig 10843 bp, 4 predicted proteins | sample 3171561 | NCBI WGS metagenome assembly SESH01 (sample SAMN10866947, study PRJNA518727) | freshwater metagenome | biome: subpolar coniferous forest; feature: holomictic lake; material: water; isolation source: holomictic Lake 442 2011 16.5 m and 2014 13 m | place: Canada: near Kenora, Ontario
TGTACCATAAATAATATCAAATCCCCAGAGGGAGCACATTATGCTTGCCGCTACTACCACCGTCATCCAACTACTCGGTGATGGTCTGATTGGGGCTTTGACAGGCCGCGTTGTTGATGAAGCCGAGAGATTGATAAGGGGTGAGCCGGCAAGGAATGCCCTCAAGGAGGCGCTCATTCAGGCGATCACGCGCTATGTCGCTGAATCTTCCAATAACCTTGCTCGTCCGCTGCTTGATCCGCAGGGCTTTCTCACCAGTAAGGCCATCATAGATGAGATCGCCATAGTGCTCCTGTTCGATGAGACACGCTCGCCCAACTATGAACAGATCGGCGCAGCATGGCGACAATCGCTCTCCGACCCTCCCGCTTGGGTCAATTTCTCGGACGAGGCCAGGAAGCTTGTCGATCTTATCGAGGCCGAATTGCAACGCTCTGAAGTCTTCGGATCGGCAATCGCCCGCAAGGATCTCCGTGAGATCGCCGGCGACACGGCGGCCTCTGCCGAGATACTCGTTGCGATCGAGCGGCATGTAGCTGTTATCCGTCACATACTCGCCCCGCAGCCCCCGACCGATATCCGCGCACACATCCGCGACTTCAGCCAACTGATCGCCGAGAAGACCGAGGACTTCGTCGGGCGATCTTTTGTTTTCGATGCCTTCCAGCGCTTTGTAGCGCATGCCCCATGCGGCTACTTTGTGATCCGCGGCGACCCCGGCATTGGCAAGTCGGCCCTGGCCGCAGAGCTTGTCAGGCTAAGCGACTACGCCCACCACTTCAATATTCGCGCCGAAAGCAACAACACCACCGGACACTTTATGCGCCACATCTGCGCACAGCTAATCGCCACCTATAACCTTCCGTGGGTCAGCCTGCCCGACAATATCGCTCACGACTCCGAGTTTCTCAAGACCATCCTCGCCGCGGTCTCTGCGCAGTTGAAGGCCGGAGAACGGGCGGTGCTGATCGTCGATGCCCTGGATGAGGTGAACCATACCAATCTTCAACCGGGGGCGAACACGCTGCTCCTGCCGAAGAGCCTCCCCCGTAATGTGTATGTCTTCGCTACCTCGCGGCGCGATGACCTGACGGTTCACCTGGCCGCCAACTGCGACATCCAGATCCTCGACATCGATCAGAACTCCGCCGAGAACCAGGCCGACATCAAGGCCTATGTGACGACAAGGGCAAGCCGGCCTGGCATTCAGCGCTACATCGCGGCCCAGGAGATCGACAGCGAGCTATTTGTTGCGCACCTCCGCGAGAAGAGCCAGGGTAACTTTATGTATCTGCGCTATATCCTGCCGGAGATCGAGCGCGGGATGTACCGCGATCTGAGCCTCGCCGCCTTACCCAGCGGCCTACAGAACTTTTACAAGGATCACTGGGCCTATATCCGCCAAGCGACCGACGGTCAGCGCTGGGTCAACGAGACGATCCCCGTGATCGCGGCGATCACCGTGACTCCCCGCCCAGTCTCGGTGGATCTGCTCAGCAGTTATTCTGGAGGTGTCGATCGCTCACGAATCATGCAGGTGCTGGATGAGTTCGACCAGTTTCTGTACAAAGAGCCGATCACCTACGACACTGGCCCACGTTCGTGCTACCGCTTCTACCACGCCAGCTTTCACGATTTTATCGCCGGACTCGATCTGATTGCCGAGGAACGCATTAAGCTAACCGCCGCCCGCAAGCGCATAACCGACGGCCTTCTAGACGATATTGGACTCTGACCGTGACGGAGGCCAACGGTGGGTAGCTTCTTCGAACGCCTCGCCCAGGATCACGAGCGCAGGGTTGCGATTCTCATCGATCTGCCGGGCGCGTTGCTCGACCAGGATCGGGCCGACGAGTTGCACCGGCTGCTCTGGTCCGAGCAGCTGGAGCCTGGCGGCGAGCAGCACATGGTCAATGCCTGGTACACGGCCTGGAGGATGTTCGGCCCGCGCGACCCCCTGCTCGATCCGCAGCTCACCGGTTACACCGGCTCATATCTGGCGACGATCAGGGCCGCGCGGGCTCATGTCGGGCAGGATACCGCTTGCGCAGAGTCGGTGCTGAATCGCGGGCGGCTTGCCGGGCTTCAGGTTGGCTATGCGCTCATCGCCGCCTCGCTCGCCAGCCTGGCTGGCCGCGTGCCCCGCCGGCTGCTGGTGGCCCTGGCCCACCAGCAGGTCTGGACGACCGCCCAGAGCCTCGCCTATGTGCGACTTTTGCCCAATGACGAGGAGCGAGCCCAGGCGTTCGTAGGGCTAGCCCCGCTCGTTGGCGGCTCCGATGCCCTTGCCGAGCAGGCTATCGCGAGCGTCAGCCAGCTCACGGGGGGCGCGCACAAGCTCGCGGCGCTCGCCGCCTTGATGCCACACCTTTCTTGGGCGCTGCACGCCCAGGCCCTCGACCTTGTTGACTCGCTGGACGACACCCCGCCAGCGAGTGATCGAGCCGCCGGTCTCACGAGGATCATCCCGCTGCTCCAGCCGGCCATTCTCCCACGCGCTCTGGATCTGGCCGCCAGCGTGCGTGACCTCGATGCGCGCGCCGAGGTACTGTGCGTCTTGCTGCCCCGACTGGACGGGCAGCACATCGCGAGGATCGCTGACCTGACGAGCCAAATGCACTATCTGCGAATAGGCGGGCGCGACTCGCGGCTGCTTACGGCCCTTTCGGAAGCCTATGCCCGACATGGTCATGTCGAGGCCGCCATCGAGATTGCCGAGCGGATTTGGCCTGACATCTGGCATGCCGTCGCGCTCGCGCGAATAAGCCCGCATCTGACGGAACCACTGCGCGCCGAGACCAACCAGCGCATGCTATGCTTAGCGGCTTGCACCTTCGAGCGTGACGACCGCGAGTGGTCGGACGGCTCGGATCGCGACCCGGTCGCTCTGGTCGAGCTGCTCCCGCTGCTGCCCGAGGACTGGTTCCACGCGGCCGTGTGGCTGATCTTAAGGCGCTGGGAGCCAACCGATGGCGCGTGGCTCTTCCCTCGCATTGCTGATCGCTTACAGCACAGCCCGGATCGCTGCGAGGCTATCTTCAGGCATGCCCTGATTCTGATGAGCGATCAAGGCGATTCGCGCTTTGAGAATAATCGCCGCAGCGAGATGGCGCTGATCGCCCTCACGCATGTGCTCCCCCGAACTGTGCTTGCCGAAGCCATGGCGATTGCCCATACCATTGTCCGGTCCTGCATATCGCGCTCTGGCTGGCTAATGCAACGCATGCCTTCAGATCTGCGCAATGCACGGATGTCCGTGCTGGGGATCAGCGGCGCCCAGATGTGGCAGGACATCGCAGACTCGCTCGATCTCGGCGATATCCTGGATCGGGCTCCACTGATCGCTGGTTTGGTTGCGCGTGACCCCGAGGCGCTTCTGCCAGAAGCAATGCGCATGATCGGAGAGATCGAGGATGAGATCGGGCGCGTGCATCTGCTGGCCTCGCTGACGCCGTGGCTCGATGACAGCGAGCGAGCCACGATACTTGCTCTTGCCCTCAAGCTCAACGCGGCCACGCGCAAGGCGCGCTACAAGGCGACAGCAGTGCTTGGCCGCGCCCTGGCGCGCCTTGCGGCGGTCGCTCCGCCGCCCCTGCGATCATCGTTGTTCCAGCTAGCAGAAGCCTCGGCCATGCGCGAGAGTTCGGATGATCAGATCGATGTGCTGCTTGATCTGACCGATGTCGCGCCTGCGGCTGAACGCGAGCGACTAACCCGACGCGCCCTTATGGTCGCTGAGACAATCGCCGATCGGCGGGTCATGGTGCAGACCCTGGTAACACTCTCGCCGCACCTGTCCGACGATCTCCAACGGGAAGCCCTCCCCGGCCTGCTCAACGCATTTGACGCAGCCTTTGATCACCGGCCCCGCGATAGCGTCGCAAATAATGGAGTGCAGGCGGATCGCGAGAAGACTGCGTTCAAGCTCTTCCCGGTCCTTGTTCGGCATGGCTACACTCAGAAGGTCATGGATCTGCTCGGTGAGATGGAGGAGCAGGCGCGGGTGTTGCCCGAGGCGACAATTGTGGGGGGACTCCCGCTGTCGCAGCGGGCGGGGCTCTTCAAGGCCAATCTCCGGGACGCACAAAAGACGAAGCAGGAGGAATCCTGGCTGCGGGTGATAGTCGGTCAGCTGTCGGCCCTGGGGCCAGACGAGCGCGAGCGGATCTACACCATCGCCTCCAACGTGAGCCCCCCAGCACGGCTACACGCGCTGGCCGCCCTCGCGCCGCATATGGATGAGCAGCAGCGCGCGACGATAGAGGAGCAGCTATGGGCCGGGCTGGAGAAGCCCCGATCTCTGCCGCTGGACGTGCTGGCGGCCTGCGTGGCCGCGCTCCGCCAGCCTCTCGCCGAGTACCAGCGACAAACGATCCGCGATCTGGCCATCGAACGGCTAGCCGCCGCCTCGACGTGGGAAGAGCTAGCTCAGGCTGACATCGAGCGCGAGTTCTACGCGTCCGCCGGCCCGCTCTATGCCATGATCGGACTTGATCCAGGTGACGCGGCGCAGCCGCGGTCGCTCCTCGCGCTGCGCGACATTGCGGCAGTCGTTGCACTGGAGCGCTCGTTGGGGCTGTCGATACTCACACCAGCCCTCGGTCTCGCCCGTGCGGTCGCCGACGAGCGGCACCGGCTCGGGCTGCTGGCCGCGCTTACCCCGTATTTGCCCCAGCCTGATCGTGAGCAGACCGCCCGCGACCTATGGGGCGCCGTGGGCGATGGTAGGCCCCCCCTGGCTATGTGGGAGCACGCCCAAGTCATCGCGACGGTCATGCCATATCTCCCCCCTGATCAGCAGCTCTCTGCCTTCGCGGCAGTGCTGGCCATGATCGGGACAAAGGACATCCGCCCAGTGGAGGGAGACCCGCTACCCAGCCATCTCGCCACGCTCTTTGCTGGCGTGGGGTCAATACCCTACGCGCCACTCTGCGCGCTCTGGGACAGCGCCCTGCACACGCTTGAGCGTCGACCGCGGGCCGAACTGCTGGCTACAGTGCAGATCCTGATCCCCCTGATCGTCGCCCTGGGCGGCAAGAGCGCCGCCGATGCCGTATTCCGGCACATTCAGCAGGTGTGTATCTGGTGGCCATGAGCTATGCCTATAGCACACTGGCCAGCATGCTTAAGCCGCTGAGGCGTTGAAGCTGGTGGCTCGCTCCGCTCGCGCCTTGCTGTGACAGGCTCAATCGTTCTGCCCGCTGCTAGAGCAACCGCGCCTAAAAGAGAGGTGGCCATGAGCGAGATTAGAGAGCAAATCAGCGGCCTGATGCAGTTGCTATGCAGCGACTCATGGGATGCTGCCAGGGAGTTGATCGCGGCCCACCAGCAGGCGCTCTGTAGCCCGGAAGCCGATGCCCCGCTCGTGCTGCTGCGACAGAGCTTTCAGGGCGACCCAGAGGCCGCTGCGATCATCGACGAGCACCGGCAACTGTTGAACCGCTGCCGCGCCGTGGGAGTTGAGCAGGCATTCGCCGAGATCGCGCCTGACACACCAAAGGCGGCTCTGCGCCCCGAGCACGAACACGCGCTCGACGCGATGCAAGCCCAGGCCAGCGCGATGCTCGGCCTACGGTCGCAGGACATGGAAGCGATAGCTCACCTCGGTGAGCAGCTGCTTAATCAGCACCCGGAGCTCGCCGCAATGTTTGGGCCGCTGGCCGAGGCCTTCAGCGCCGGGGGCGATCTGTCCGAGGTGAGCGAGCAGCTATTTGACGATCAGCCGGAGATGCGGGATGCCGTTGCGCGGAGTCTGGGCGAGATCTATGAACACAGCCCAGATCTTCTCCAGCCCTTTATGGCCCAGTTTGATCAGAGCCTCGCTGGCAAGCTTCTCGCCTTCATCGCGACGCCGACCTGGGGCGAGAGCTATGACTATCTTGAGGCACACCCAGAGCTGTTGGGCTCTGCGGCCCTCGCCGAGATCGACACCCTGATTGTCCAGGCCCGTGACCACGGGCATGACGATATGGTCGAGGCGTTCGCGCAGCACCGAGCCTTGCTCGAGCGCTGTGTCGAGGTCGGGGCCGACCGCGCATACAGCGAGTTCTTTGGGCGATCTGACGACGAGTTGATCGAGCTGCTGAAAGGGCTATTCGACCGGCCAGACTGGCCCACGCGCAAAGCCTTCGTGATCGCAAACCCTGGCCTATTGAGCCCAGCTATTGATCGCGGGCTCACGCTCATGATCGCCCATGCGGAGGAGATTCGCGACGAGCGCGCCCGCCAGTCGATGGAGGAGTGCCGCTATCTGCTGCGGCGCTGCATCGAGGTGGGGGTTGATGCGGCTTTCGCCGAGATAAGCCACGACATTGCCCGCGACATGATCAGCAGGCTGGTGGAGTGGATGGGGCTGGTCACATGGCAGCAGTGCTATACCGGACTCGATCAGAATCGCGATTTTCTGGAGCCAGAGGCAGCGCAGCAGCTTAACGAGCTGCTGGAGAGCGAGCGCTTCGCGCAGCACGACCACAATGTGGCAGTCATCGCGCTTCACCATCGCTTGCTGAGGCGATGTGCCGATATTGGCGTCGCAGCCGCCTTCGCCGAGCAGACCGGCGTAGAGGCCACGATCCCAGCGCTGTTTGTGAGCGCGGTCGGCGTGGCTCGCGATGCTGAGCGCATATGCCTGCTCCAGCCCGCCCAGCAGCAGCGGCAGGAGGTGATCAATTGCTGGCGAGTCATCGGCGATCACCCGGAGTTCGCTGCGGCTCCGGCACCATTTCAGGTAGCCGTGTTGCGCAGACTCATCGAGGCGTACGCCTCGTTCTCTGAGACAGTCGGCGGCGAGGTTGGGGCGCTCCATGCGGCGGCCGATCTGGCGGCGCTGGCAGCCGACAAAAGCCCGCCGCAATCCTCGGCACAGGCTGAGCTGCTGATGCGGCGCGGGGCGCTGCTCCGGACGTGCTATGGGCTGAGCCACGAGCGTAACGATATCGACGCGTCGATCACCACCTTCCGCAAGGCCAACGAATACGCTGCCACCGCAGAGGAGCATGCGGTGCCGACCAGGGCCGGGTTGGCGGCGGCGCTGTACGAGCGATTCAGCGGCTACACCAAAAGCCTCGCCGACCTAGACGAGGCGATCAGGCTCTACGATGCAGTGAGTGGCATGCTGCCGCCCACATCTGATGAGCGACGAGCGTACCTCCTACAGCTGAGCGCGGCCCTGAGCGACCGTTTCACTGCCACAAACGACTACGCCGACCTGAAGCGATCCGTAGAGTGCCAGCTTGCGGCGGGCATGGCGTAGCCTGGCAGAGCAGCGGAGAACAAATTATTACTTGACTGGCAAATTATATATGCACCTACACCCAATCCGACTGGTCGATCAGAGCGCAGCGGCTCCTATCTGCCAGATGTGCCAACGTTACTGTGCGATTCGGGCCGGGCAGTCTGGCTTCTGCCGCGCCGTCATTAATAGGGGCGGCACGTTATATAGCACCATTTATGGTTTGATCGCCGAATATGGGATCGACCCTATCGAGAAAAAGCCCGTTCGCGGTTATCGCCCCGGCACACACGTGCTATCGATCGGTACCTTCGGCTGCAACCTGCGCTGTAGCTGGTGTCAAAACTGGGAGATCGCGTTTGTTGATGCGCACAACCCAATACTAGCAGACCGCTATACACCGGGTTATGTTGTAGATATGGCCCTGAAAGCGGGCTGTGCGGGCATTGCCTGGACATACAACGAGCCAAGTATATGGGTGGACTTTATTGCTGACTGCGCCGCAGCTGCGCACGAAGCTGGGCTGTATACGGTATTAGTCACAAATGGTTTCTTCTCGCCGGAGAGCCGCTCATTACTACAGCCGCTGATCGATGTATACCGTGTGGATCTGAAGAATCTGGATGCGGATATATACCAGAAGCACTGCCACATTGATTCGAATCAGGCTGTGCTGGACGGGATTGTCGCGATGCACCATGCCGGTATTCATGTCGAGCTCGTTACGGTCGTCATGCCGGAACTCATAACGCCGGGGCATCTTGATCGTATGGCCGAGTGGATCGTCGAAAACCTAGGTTCGGCTACGCCGTGGCATCTGACCCGTTATGTACCATACGCGCAGCTTATCGATCTCCGACCGACAAGCCGTGAGGAATTGCAGCAGGCAGCGGCTATTGCTCACAGTGCCGGTATGAGTCGGGTGTATGTGGGCGACTGGTACGAGGCTGGCTCATGAACGTGGCATATGTCGCTATGAAAACCCCGGCAAGCCTCTGTTTGATTTTATGCGTTGCGGCAAACATCCTGTTCCAACAGGGCGTTGCGGCTGCCGAACCCGCACGAGATCGGGTGACCATTGTGATTCTTGATCAGTCGGGGTCAATGGGATTGGCAGGGGTATCAGATGGAACCGACCCAGAGGGGTTGCGCTGCTCAGCCATACGCCTGCTCGCCGATCTGGGGACAACCAGCGATACGCTTGGACTGATACGTTTAAGCTCACAGGACAGTACAAATGTCGGCATCGCCGACGTACTGCTGCCGCCCCAGCGCATGGGGAACAGGGAGGCGAGCCAGCGTTTCAAAGACAAAGTGGACTGCCTCAACCCTCAGAACTATACCCCAATGGCAGACTCGCTGCGCAAGGCATACGAGCAGCTGGCAGCCGTAGAGCAGGAGCGCGGCAGCAAGTCTTTCGAAGGGCGGGTGCTGTTACTGACAGACGGTGAGCCAGCGCCAGACCCAACCACACAAATCGCTGAGATCGACCAGATCCTGCCGACATTTGCGTCCAAGAGCTGGCCAGTTAGCACCATCGGGCTGCGCCTGTCGCAGACTCCCATGGCGATTGAGCTATTACAGAAGATTGCCGTAGAGACGAAAGGCACGCTCTATGGCGATGTTGAGCAGCCGTTAGAGCTTCAAAATATCTTTGTCGAGTTCTTTGCTCAACAGACTGGCCGCTCGTTTCTTCCCGGCAGCTATGCCGATCTGTCGCCATATGGCGAGTTTGCGGTGAACGTCGCGGATTATGCCACCCACATTGATATCCTGGTTGCAAAAGGTGTCCCTGAGGCAGCGATCAGCTTGCAGCGCCCAGATCTTTCGGAGGTGAGCGAGCAAGGCCAGGGGGTGCAGATCTTCGGCGATCCATACTATGCCGTTTTCTCTATCACAGACCCGATGCCGGGGCGCTGGAGCGTGCATACGAACCAGGACACCCCTGCGATTGTAAACATGCTGGTTGATAGTAGCCTTTCGGTAAGGTTGGAAAACGGCTCTGCCATCCGGGCCAGCAATCAGCCGTTGATCCTAATAGCCCGCTTTTATAACAAAGATCTCAATGGAGACATTCATCCCGTAAGCATACAGAATGCTGCTGTGACTGCAATCATTACCGTTCAGGGTTTGTCATCCACCATTCAGCTCCACGACGATGGGCAGTCACCCGATCAAGTAGCAAACGACGGTCTGTACAGTGGAATAGTTATGCCTGGCTTGGATGCCAATGATACCCATCCAGTGACTGCCAGTGTCAGTATCTCTGCGCAGAGCGGCGACGCGCGCTATACCGATCAGACAACGATCCAACTGGTTGCTGTCCCCCAGGTGGTGCTTGACGAAGACACCGTGCGTCTGGCGCCTGAGAGCCAGATCGATGTACCGCTGCATCTCCAGATCGGTAAGCAGCAGATTGATATAGGCAGTTGGTCGCTCAAAGTCCGGCAATTAGTTGCTGGCACCATGCAGCCGCTTGATGTCAGGCTACATCCAAACCGTTTTGTCGTGACGCTTGTCAGGCAGCCCGATGAGCAACAACCATATAACATCAGCGTCGATCTAATCGGGATTAACCATAACGACGGCCTCGAATGGCTAGGCCAGACCATGGCGCTGCGGGTTGTGTTTGTGCCGACATTAAAGCTGTACTACGAAGGCGTAGACACGGTGCCCGTTGGGCGGCCAATTACGTTGACGGCGGCCCTGCTGAAGAGCTTTAACCAAGCGGTGCCTGGCGAGCCGCTCAGGCTTACCGTCGAGCATAATGACAAGCCCACACAAGTTATCACGAGCGTTCAAGCGATTGATCAAGGCCATTTCTCCTATACATTTTCGCCTCCTGAGCCGGGGCGCTACCGCTTCACTTTACTGCCGCCGGCTGATCAGGCGCTCGATCCACAAGTTCGAGAGATCACGGTGGCGGCGCTGCCCGAGGTGCGCTGGCAAACGAGCGTCTCCACCGATGACTCGCTCCTCGCCTATCCAGCGCAATGGATCTGGCTTGATCAGCTGCGGCGTATCCCACTCCTCGGATGGCTGCTTACACTGCCGCTTGGGTCATATCAATCCGAGCCGACCCAACTTGGGGGCACGGTCGTGCGTGAGGGGCAGCCCTACTCCGGCACAGCAACCCTTGCGCTGCTGCGGCCCGATGGGACAACCGTGCTGAGCGATCCGGTCGCAGGTGGCAGCATTGCGGCCCGCTGGCAGATCCCGCCCGGCGATTACCAGCTGAGCCTAACAATACCTGATGCGTTTCCGCCGGGGGTGCAATGTTGTCAGACGAGCACAAGACTCCACGTTATTGGCGCCGACCCGCCGCTTGATCAGCGGATTGCCGCCTGCCTCATCCTCTGGCTCGAAGCATTGCCGCTGCTGGGGCTGCGCTGGCTGACATCGCCACGCCCGAAGCATGGCGACAAGCTCTTTATCACTGTGCATACGGGGCCGCAACCCACCGATTTGGCTAAAGAGCAAACGCGGTTCATGGGCTTCTTGCGCCCCCGCCGGATCAACCTCACCCCTTCCTTTCAGCGGCGCGGGGGGACAAAAGCGGGATGGCCGAAATCGGGTGTTGTGCATATGACCCGTGAAGGGATTACGTTCGAG
>SESH01031364.1_pt1 | contig 10842 bp, 5 predicted proteins | sample 3171561 | NCBI WGS metagenome assembly SESH01 (sample SAMN10866947, study PRJNA518727) | freshwater metagenome | biome: subpolar coniferous forest; feature: holomictic lake; material: water; isolation source: holomictic Lake 442 2011 16.5 m and 2014 13 m | place: Canada: near Kenora, Ontario
TCAATGAATCGCAGATGCGCTTGGCCATTGGGGGATGAATTCATCATGCTTGACGCGACAGAGGCGATCAGGAATACTCAAAGGTTAGTGTAACGAATCTATTGTGTGTGATGTACGTGCTGCGGATTTCTGGAGAGATATGAAAGAAGTCGATTTGTCGGGGTCCTGGACGCTGCGTCGCGTCGGCCAGAAGAAGACTACGCCTGCCAGGATTCCCGGTTGTGTGCATACCGACCTGCTGGCGGCCGGCGAAATCGAGGACCCCTTTTCTCGCGACAACGAGTCGCGCGTACAATGGATCGGCGAGGCGGACTGGCTCTACGAGCGGACCTTCGATATTGAGGATCTCACGGCGGTGCCGCAGGTGCTGCTGCGCTGTGAAGGGCTCGATACGCTCGCCACGGTATTTATCAACGACGCGGTGGTCGGCCAGGCCGATAACATGTACCGCACCTGGGAGTTCGATGTCCGCGACGCGCTCTGCCCCGGTCGCAACAAGATCGCCATCCGTTTCGATTCTGCCGTCCGCCACGTGGCGGAGAAAAACGCCGTCCGCCGCCTGCCGGGCTGGGCGCCAGCGCATGAGCCTGCCAGTCGCGCCTGGCTTCGCAAGGAACCGTGCAACTTCGGCTGGGACTGGGGCCCCGTGCTGGTAACCGCCGGCATCTGGCGATCCATCGGCCTGGTTGCGTTCGACACCGCCCGCCTGGCGGACGTGGCGATTACGCAGAAACATGCCGGTGCGGGGGAGATCAGCATCGATGTTGCGGTGTCCGCCGAAGTGCTCGACGCTGCCACGCCGCTGGAAGCGCTGGTCAAGGTCAGCTACAAGGGAGGCGTGGTGGCCAGCGCGCGTGCCAAGCTGGCCGGCGGCACGGCGCGCGTCAGCCTGCCCATCAAGAATCCGCAGCGCTGGTGGCCCAATGGCATGGGCGAACAGCCGCTCTATGAGGTCAGCGCGGATCTCTGTCGCGGGCGTGAGGTGCTCGACCACACCACCCGTCGTATCGGCCTGCGCACCCTGCGTCTGGACCGCCAGGCCGACGAGTGGGGCGAGTCGTTTCAGTTTGTGGTCAACGATGTCCCTTTCTTTGCCAAGGGTGCTAACTGGATCCCGGGTGATGCGTTCATCACGCGCATGACGCGGGTCGAATACGCCCGGCTCATCAAGGCTGCCGCCGTGGCCAACATGAACATGCTGCGCTGCTGGGGCGGCGGCATCTACGAGAACGATGCCTTTTACGACCTCTGCGACGAATACGGCATCTGCGTCTGGCAGGACTTCATGTTCTCCTGCTCGACCTACCCCACCTTCGATGCCGCGTGGATGGACAACGTGCGGGTGGAAGCCGAGCAGAATATCCGCCGGCTGCGCAACCATCCGTCTTTGGCGCTCTGGTGCGGCAACAACGAGCTGGAGCAGGGGCTGGTCGGCGACACCTGGGACGACAACCACATGAGCTGGTCGGACTACGCCAAGCTATTCGACGAACTCCTGCCCGAAGCTGTGAAGCGTTTGGATGCGCAACGCGACTACTGGCCGTGCAGTCCGCACACGCCGCGTCCCGGCGACCGCAAGAACTTCAATGACCCCAACCGTGGCGACGGCCACCTCTGGGATGTCTGGCATGGACGGCAACCCTTTGAGTGGTACCGCACGGCCAACCACCGCTTCTGCAGCGAGTTCGGTTTTCAGAGTTTCCCCGAGCCGCGCATGGCGGCTACCTATACGGCCCCCGAGGATCGTAACATCACCAGCTATGTGATGGAGAAGCACCAGCGCAGCGGCATCGGCAATACCGTAATCATGCAGTACATGCTGGAGTGGTACCGCATGCCCGTGGGATTTGATAACACCCTCTGGCTCAGTCAGATCCAGCAGGGCATGGCCATCAAGTACGCGGTCGAGCACTGGCGCCGCAACCGTCCGCGTTGCATGGGCGCGCTCTACTGGCAGCTGAACGACTGCTGGCCTGTGGCGAGCTGGTCTTCCGTGGACTATGCCGGCCGCTGGAAGGCGCTGCACTTCATGGCGCGGCGGTTTTACGCGCCGGTGCTCGTTTCCGGCGTGGAAAACAGCGCCGCCGGCACGGTTGAGATCCATCTGGCCAGTGACAACCGCCGCGCCTTTAAGGGCGCCATCCAGTGGCGCGTCACCCGGGTGGACGGCTCGCCGCTGCAGGAGGGGTCCCAGAAGGTCATGCTGGAAGCCAGCTGTAGCGCCGTGCAGACCACGCTCAACCTGGCGGAACTCCTTCAGAAACACGGCCCGCGCGATTTGCTGGTATGGCTGACGGCCCAGGACGAACTGGGCGCGCAGGTTTCTGCAAATCTCGTGACCTTCTGCCGCCCCAAGCATCTGGAGCTGCTGCCGCCGCGGATTCGCGTGGATATCCGTCCATGGGACGACAACAGCTACGCCGTAACTCTCACCGCCCGTCATCCGGCGCTTTGGACCTGGATGGCACTGGAGGGGCAGGAGGCGAAGTACGACGACAACTTCGTCTGCCTGGAGTCCGAGCGCCCGGTGCGCATCCGCGTGACACCTGCCACGCGCATGAAGCCCGACGCCTTCCGCCAGGCTCTGCGCGTATCGTCCATTTACGACACCTACCAGGAACATGCGCCAGCCACCGGCGTGGCCGCCGCCGCGCCTGTCCCCGTCGCTGCGCCAGCCCTTTCCTCTGCCGCCGCCCGCGTGCTGGCCGTCCGCCGCCTGGCGACGAAGAAGCGTGGTTGATCCAAGGGGATTGGGTACAAGAACCGCAGAATGTCGAACAAGAAACGCTGATTGTTGAAGTTTGCCTGTGGCGATCCTTTGTCTGTTCACTTCTGCGGTCTTTCGTTCGACATTCGGAGTTCCTTGTTCGATATTCTGCGGTTCTAGCAGCCTTGGCGGCACAAAATCCGTGCTGTTCAAGTGCCAAGTCCGACAGGCGGCTAGGCCGTTTGTAGTGACGCCGTAAGGCGTTCCTGCTCCTCTGTAATAAAAGCTGTAGCACTGTCTACCGCAATAAGTTGGATCGACTTGATGTTTTATGGCTGCGGGGTGCCTGCATTTTTTAAAAAAACCATGTAACGAACCCTACGTTGACTCATCTATAGGTAATGAAGGCAGGAGCCGCGTATGAGCGAGGACAATCCAGTAGATGCGGATATAGAAAGAGTCCGACAGGGCGACTTGAACGCGTATACCGAGGTCGTCCGTGCAACGCAGGATCGTCTGCGCGCCTATGTTCTCTGGGCGTGCCCCGATCCGGATGTTGCAGAAGATATCGCCCAGGATGTCTACCTGTATGCCTGGCGCAACATGGATAAATACGAGACCGGAACCAACTTTTTGGCCTGGCTTAAGAAGGTCGCGCATTTTCGTATCCTTAACCGCGCGAAGTCGTCCGCCGCGCAGGCCCAGCGCGAACGACGATACTTTGACGAGTTTCTGTTCGACATCGCCGCGCAGACCGACCTTCCGCTCGATGCGGTTGATCCGCTGGACAGCCGCATGGTGATCCTGCGCAAATGCCTGCAGAAACTCCCCGCGAAAAGCCTGGAATTGATTCAACAGCGGTACGAGAAGAACCTGGATGCGGAGCGCCTGGCAAAGTTGCTGAACAAGTCGGCGGCCACGATTCGCGTAACTCTCCTCCGGATTCGGGAGCAACTGCGACGGTGTGTCAAGACCACGACTGCCACGGAAGGAGTCCTGTCATGACGCCGGAACTCGAACAACTGCTGGCGGAATACCTGGACGGGGCGAAAGATCTGGCGGTCCAGGCAGACTTGCGAAAGCACGTCGATGCCCATCCGGAGGATGTCGCCGAAATCATGGATTTCGTCCGCGATGCCGCCAGTCTGCAACTAATCCTGGATTCTTCCAGGCCTGCCCTTCCCGAGCTTATCTTCAACACACTGAACATGGATAAATCGGCAAGCACGTTCACTGCACGGGTCGTCCATGCGATTGAAGACGACAGGCACCTCACGGATACACAAACCATAGCCGCGCGCGACGCGATCAAACGCCATCGCTTGCCGTTTAAAAATGCGATCGCAATTTTGGCTGCTGCCGCATCGCTGGTCGTTGTGGCAGGTGGAGTGTGGTGGGTAAGCCGGCAGGCGGGGGCGCCGACGGGGGATGGGGTGGAACTGCGGGTGGTGGAAGTGAGGGGGTCAGGGGTCAGGAGTCAGGGGTCAGGAGTCGGGGGTCAGGCTGGCGTTACCGAGTCACCGAGTCACCCAGTCACCGAGTCAATGGCCACAAGCCACAAGCCCCTCCGCGCCGGCGACATCCTCCGGCCCGGCGACGGCGTCGAGGTGGGCGCGGATGGGTACGCGAAGCTGGTCTATCCCGACCGTACTCAGGTGGAATTGCGGCAAAATACACGCCTGCGGGTGACGCTGGGGACGGGGGCGGACAAGGACGCCAAACGCCTCGCGCTGGATGACGGGCTGCTGATTTGCTCGGTGGCGCCCCAAAAGAAGCCGTTCTTGCTGAAGACGGCGCATGCGGGGGCGGAGGTGGTTGGAACACGTTTCTCGCTGTCTGAGAACCGCGATCAGACCACGCTCGCGGTCGAGGATGGCCGGGTAGACCTTCACCAGAAGGACCAGCGGCTGGAGGTGAGTGCCGGGGAGACGGCCGTGGCGGATGCGGCGGGGATGCGCAAGCTCTCGCCTGCGGATGCCTGGATCACGGAACTGCTCGCCCGGGCCGAGGCCGGACCGTGGGATGTGGTGAACATTGGCACGGGGGTATTCTCGGGTGATGTCTGGCGCATGGATGCGCGCGGTGGACCCGCTGATCGGAAGATCTGGAACGTGCCGATGGAATCAAATCATGTTAGCATGGTCAGCTTCCGCGATGGTAAGCGCTGGGCGCGGGGGGTGGTCGTTGGCCGGATGATGATCTTGTCGAACGGTCGGTCTCCGGCGGAACTCGCTGGTGTAGAGATGGCTACGAACATCCAGTGGTACGCTTATAATATCCGTGTGCCCAATGAGCCCGGTAAATGGAAGGCATCCCGGAGAGCCGCCTTGACTCTTACCTTCGGCCTGCTGGAACGAGAAAGCAACACTTGCAACTGGATTCTGGATGCGGCTCAACATCAGGCCGATGTCTGGTATCGCTATGCCGTCTATTTCGATACGGAGACGCCGGATGGATTGAGCAGCCTGATAGCCGTCTGGCCGGAGGGCGCAGCACCCTTGCCAGGATCCGCGTGGCTGTTGAAGTATGAAAAGCGCATCGGCAAGAATCAGGTTGAGATCGGGTTGCTGGCCAAGGGTGTCTTGATGGAGGTGCAGGGGATCAAGTTCGTGCCGCTCGGACCGGATATGCCATTGCCGCCGAAGGAGTTGATGGAGAGGTAGAAGGGGGCAAACGGAGGTCGCCATGAGTTATCGAAACGTGTCGCGCATCGGGTTGGCTCTGGTGGTATTGGGCGTGATGAGCGTGGTGTTCTGGTGGCTTATAGGGGGTGCGCCCGAGGCGAAGGAGAATGGAGGCGTGCCGGTTGCCGCCAGGGAGGCAACAGCGGCAACGCCGTCGGCCCCGGCGACCCCGGTGTCGAAGGCTGCGTCTGACGCGTCGGACCGGTCTGACACGTCTGACAAAGCCGCAGACGCCACGCGCCCGGCCGCCCTTGCGCCAGCCACCCCCACGACCCCTGCCACCGCCCCGGCACCGGCAGCGATCGCCGCGTCCATCGCGCGCTTCGTTGATGCCTCGCTCCCGGTGGCGCAGCGCATGGCCGAAATCGGCCAACTCGGCCAGCGCGGTGAGGCGGATGCCGTTCAAACCCTGATGAAGCTTGGCGATACCTACACCTACCTGAACTTCGCGGCGGTCGAGGCGCTGGGCAACGTGAAGACGCCGGAAGTGGCCCGCTATCTCGAGGGCAAAACCGGCGATAAGGATCCGAAGATCGTCGTTGCCGCCATGCAGAGCCTGGCCCATGTACAGGGCACGGAGGCCATTCCCGCCATCGCCGCCACGCTGGCCGCCAACCGTCAGCGGCCGGACGGTTTCCAGGACACGGTCTGCGCCGCCGGCGTCAAGGCGCTGGGCGAGATCGGGTCGCCTCTGGCGATCCCGGTACTGGCGGAGGAGTTCGAGAAGACCGTCGGCAAAACCTTGCAGCACGAGTACGGCTCGCAGGTGGTCGCGGCGTTCAAGGCCATTGGCGATCCGGCGGGCGTGCCGGCGCTTGAGGCCTATGCCCTGCGTCTTCAGACCCAGCGCGACGGGATGGATAAGAATCCCATGGGGCAGCACTATCTGGAAGGAAAGATCAAGGAAGTGCGTGAGGCGATCGCGGCATTAGCCCATTAAGGGTTGAGAACGATGAAGAAGAACAAGAAGGCAAGGATGGCAGTGTGTGTGAGTGTGTGAGTATGTGAGTATGTGGGAGAAGTGACACCCACACACCCACTCACCCACGCACACACCCACACACCCACACACCCACACACTTAAGTTGCGGGAACTGCCCGCATTAGAAAGGGCAACAGAAATGAAGACCCATGGAACAATACGCGCAGTTGTGGCGATTGTGGCATTATTGGCGGGGGGCACCGTGGCGCGGACAGATACTAATCCTGTCTACGCGACACGCATCGCGGCGGTGGCAAACAACTCGTTTCTGGTCAAAGCCGACGGCACGGCCTGGGCGTGTGGCGCCAACAACTATGGCCAGATCGGCGACGGAACCAGCGGCACAAACCGCGTCGTTGCCGTGCAGGTGTCGGGCCTGTCCGGAGTAACCAACATCTCGGCGGGAGCGGTTCACGCGGTTGCCCTGAAGAGTGACGGCAATCTCTGGGCGTGGGGGGGGAACTGGCAGGGTCAGCTCGGCTTCGGCCCCGACGGCAATCTGCATCCCATCCCCGTGCAGGTTTCAGGCATCTCGGACGTGAAGACCATCGCCGTCGGCTATCAGTACAACTTTGCCCTGAAGTCTGATGGTTCGCTCTGGCACTGGGGCGATTATGCCTCGGCGCCCCACCCCACCCCCGCGGACACCGGGATCGCCGGGGTTAGCCAAGTCGCCTGCGGCAATAACACCAAATTTGTCGTTAAGGGTGATGGCACGGTCTGGGGGTGGGGCGTCAACTACTATGGCATGATCGGAAACAACACGACGGCCGATCAAGTCACCCCCGTGCAGGTCGCCGGGGGGCTCGCTGGAGTCAGCGACATCGCGGCGTCACATTTTCACACGGTTGCCCTGAAGAGTGACGGCACAGTCTGGGCGTGGGGATACAACAACAATGGCCAGATCGGCGACGGAACCAGCGGCACAAACCGCCTCGTTCCCGTGCAGGTCTCCGGGCTCACCGGCGTGGTTGCCATCGCGGCGGGGGGTGAGCACACGGTTGCCGTGAAGGGTGACGGCACGGTCTGGGCGTGGGGAAAAAACCAGAATGGCCAGATCGGCGACGGAACCCTCTACACAAACCGCCTCGCTCCCGTGCAGGTTTCCGGGCTCACCGGCGTGGTTGCCATCGCGGCGGGAACGGAGCACACGGTTGCCCTGAAGGGTGATGGCACGGTCTGGGTGTGGGGTTATAACAACGTTGGCCAGCTCGGCGATGGAACCGCTAGAAGTCGACCCACGCCGACACAGATGGTCGAACTCGGCAACACGGCGCCGATTGCCTATCATTTGCGAACCTACTGCCTGCCGAATGCCAGTGTGACGAACCCGCCTACCTACTACGATCCCGATCTGGATGGACCTTGGACCGCGGAGGTGGTTACAAATGCCACCCACGGCTGGGTCGTTGGCGGAGTGAATCTCGTTTACACGCCGACCCCGGGTTTCACGGGTATCGATTCCTTCACATACAAGGTGAGCGACGGCAAGACCAACTCGAATTTCGCCACGGGCCATGTCAACGTGCGCGCAAACGGGAACCCCGCCGGGATGCTGGTGGACATCGTCGTGAACGACCTGCTCTACACGGCGCTCAGCAATGAGGTCCAGCGGCTCAAGGCGGATCTCACGAACGAAGGGTACACGGCGATCATCACGACGGTCGCTCCCGGCACTTCGACGACGTCGGTTTGGACGCATCTGAACTCGGTCTACCAGACGACCAATTGGCTGGTCGGCGCGCTGTTCATCGGCGATGTCGCCAAGATCGTGTACGGTGGTACCTACAGTGATGGGTATTACTGGAACATGCATCAATTCCAGACCAACGCAGGTGCGGTGGGCTCGCACGATATCTGGGTGGGCCGGTTCACCATTAGCGGCTCGGAGCTTGGTGCCGAGGCGGACCTGATCCGATATGCGCTGGATGCCAACCACTACTACCGTACCGGCCAGTCCCGGCTGCCAAACAAGGCTTACGTGCACGTGGGTGATGATTGGGGTGCGGGTAATCCTATGGATGGGGATGCCCAGGCGGCGACGGAAGTCAACATAGCCAAGCAGGTATGGACGAACGCCTTTGTTGATTCCAATGCGGACGGCACCTTAAATGGCGTCAACGGCAGCGACTTGATCTGCCAACTTTCGCATGGCAATCATGATTACTATACCGCCGGCATGAGCAAAGAGAGCGCGCATGCGGGGCTGGTGCAGTCGCGGGCCATGTTATGCACGTCCTGCGGGTCGGGTTACCCCGACGGCGTGGTGAACCATCAGTTGTTCAGCCGTGGCGGCGGCAACCTGATTAGTGTGGGCGCCAGCATTGAATGCAATCCAGCAAGCTATACCATCTTCAGGGACGATCTCGCCCATTTACCAGCGGGCCAACAGGCCGCGTTCCGGTCCCTGCTCGCCGCCGGCGAAATCTGGGGACAGGCCATGCTCAAGCGCTTTCCCTTTCCCGAGTACGCTACTCCCACTCGGGGGCGTCGTGCACCATGATCTACGGCGATCTTTCCATCCGGCCGTTAGCCACGCCGACCAACGCCATGCCGAGCGTCGTCTCCTTCACGAAAGACTGCGCCACGGTGTACGTCGGCCAACCGGTCACATTCTCCGTCGCGGTCAGTGATCCTGACGGCACCGGCGAGAAGAGCACCAACGTGCTCTACCGGTATCAGGTCGAATGGTTCATGAACGGCTACAACTATGGCATAAACGCCCCCACTTACACGACGAACGACTACCAGAATGCCGGCTGGACCAACGTGACCCACACGTTCCCAGCGGCGGGCACCTACACCATCCGGGCCGAGGTGATGGACGAGTGGCGGGCCCGCAGCTATCAGGAGATGACCGTGACGGTTCAGCCGCCGCTGGTCACCTGCGCGTTCACCGCGCCCACCAACGGCGCCGTAGTGCTGGAAGGGACCAATCTGACGATCACGGCGGATGCTGCGGTTTCGTATGGCAGCGTGAGCAATGTCGAGTTCACCCTCGACGGCCTCAAGATCGCCACCGCTCTGAGCGCGCCGTACAGTTGCGTCTGGACCAATGCCGTCGCGGGCGCGCATGTATGGACGGCCAGGGCCACCGACGGTGCGGGTAACGTAGGCAATGCCACGGCCGTGAACCTGAGCGTCCTGCCGATCACGACGTGTACGATCACCGCACCGGCGAATGGCACGGTCCTGCAGGCGGGGGCCGATCTGGCCATCGCGGCCACCGCGGCCGTCTTGACCGGCACGGTCAGTAAGGTGGAGTTCTTCCACGACGGCGTGAAGATCGGCGAAGACCTGAGCGCGCCGTATGCCTGCGTCTGGTCCAACGTGCCCATGGGGTATTACGCGCTGACCGCCAGGGCGACCCAGAGCGCTGGCCGGACGGGCGACGCGGCGGCTGTGTATGTCAACGCCACGGCCAGTGGTTCGTGGGAGGGTGTGTCCGCCACGGGCGGGACGGTGACGAACTACACGTTGGGTGGCACCAACTGGATCGCGCATATCTTCACGACCGTAGGCTCCACAAGTATTACGTTCGCGGCAGGGGGAACGGTCGAATATCTAGTCATCGGTGGTGGTGGCGGTGGCGCTGGCGGGAGCCCGCAGTTGTATGCCGGCGGTGGTGGCGGCGCGGGCGGACTGATTACGTCGGTTAGCGGCTGCTATTCCGGCGGCGGTACGCCGGGAACGGGATCAACTCCTAACTCTGCTGCTACAGTGACTGCGGGAAGCTATGCGGTCGTTGTCGGCGGTGGCGGCGCGGCAGGCGGCAGTGGCGGCGTTGGTTACAATGGTCAGGATTCCGTTTTTGGTAATACCGGATCAGAGTTCGCTATTGCAAAAGGCGGTGGTGGTGGTGGGCGGAACAGCGCCGGTTATGCTGGGGGTTCTGGTGGCGGCGGGGCCACTTACGGCAACATCGCCGGTGGTGCTGGCACGGCCAACCAAGGATTCGCAGGTGGCAACAGCGGCGGCGCCGACAGTGGTGGCGGCGGTGGCGGTGCCGGAAATGTAGGACTCTCGAAAGACAACGGGAGTCATGGAGGACCGGGACTCGCAAACACCATTTCCGGTAGCAGCGTGGTGTACGCGGGAGGTGGCGGCGGCAGTGGCGACCCAGCCAACGGCAATGGAGGTTCTGGCGGGGGAGGTAACTATAAATCAGCAGGAACCGATGGAAAAGGCGGCGGTGGCGGCGGAGGACGAGAGACCGTGGGCGGCAAAGGCGGCTCCGGCATCGTGATCGTGCGGTATGTGGTTGGAGGCGGCGGGGCGGTCGCACTCGCCGCGCCCACAGACTTCACGGCCACAACTGTGGCCACCAACCAGATTAATCTGGTGTGGACGGACAACGCCACCAACGAGACCGGCTATGTGGTGGACCGTTCGTTGGATAGCACCAACTGGAGCTTTGTCACGCTGACCGCGGCGAACGCGACGAACTACAGCGACAGCGGGCGGGCGAC
>SESH01031626.1_pt1 | contig 10841 bp, 10 predicted proteins | sample 3171561 | NCBI WGS metagenome assembly SESH01 (sample SAMN10866947, study PRJNA518727) | freshwater metagenome | biome: subpolar coniferous forest; feature: holomictic lake; material: water; isolation source: holomictic Lake 442 2011 16.5 m and 2014 13 m | place: Canada: near Kenora, Ontario
CAGGCCCCGACGAAGACGAGCGCGAGGCCCGTGATCAGGAACCCTGGGGCGACGATGTACGTGAAGATGCCGAGGTAGGGGTTCTTGTCTCCCTGCGTGAAGTCGATCCAGACCAGCAGGGCGAAGGAGAAGAGCGCCCCCACGGAGAGGACGCCGCCGACGGCACTGATCCAGTTGTTGAAATGCGAGCGCGGTTGGGCGGAACGGGTCGGCGCAGTGGGTGTGGGATCGGGCATGGACGGAGGGGCTTAGCGGTGAAAATGGTCAATCCGACGGGAGGGACTGGGCCCTTCCCGCCGGACTGGTGACGGACAGGCGGCCAGTGGCTCAGCCCTTGAACTTGCGGATGTGGGCGACGAGATCCTTGATCTCGTCGGGCGTGAGCACGGCACCATAGGCCTTCATCTTTTCCTTGCCGGCCTTGTCCTTGAAGCCCTCGGTCGTGGTCTTGATCATTTCGTCGTCCTTCAGCTCGGCCTGCACCTTCGCGTCGGTGTAGTCCTTGAGCGAAAGTTTCTTGCCGACCTTGGTCTGGCCCTTGCCGTCTGCCCCGTGGCATTTGACGCAATGGTTGTCCCAGTTTTCGGTGGCGGGCGCGGCGTAGCTTAGGGCGGCGCCAAGGAGAAACAGGCAGCTGGTCAGTTTGAGGGTGCGGGAATTATTCATGGTGGGGAAGGAGTTTGGGGACGTTAATGTTGACGGACTTTCAAGCCTCCCATGAGGCAATGTCGAGCGAGTATGGCGGACGCCCGGTGTTTCGGCTGCGCATGCCTTGCGGAGGTGCGCGCAAAACTTGCCGTTAGGCGGCGCTGGCGGCGAGCCGCGCGGCATGCGCCCGGGCGGTGCCGGCCACCACGGGAACGGCGGCGGCCACGGCGGGGGACAGCTCCGTGCACATCGGCCGGATCGTCTCGACGGAAATGGTGTAGAGGTGCAGCCCGGGCAGCTGGCCGATCAGCGCGGCGGCCGCGAACAGGTCCTTCAGCCCGAAATCGTGCGCGCCGAGCCCCCGGGGCAGGTCGACCACCCGGTCCGGATGCAGGTAGGTGATGGTGCCGGCGGGCCGGCCGTCGCGCGTGGCGTCGATCAGGATGATCGACTGGACCCCGTCGAACTCGGTCAGGAGGCTGACGCCCCCGGTGCCGCCATCGAGCAGGCGCACCCCGGCGGCGCAGGGTTCCTGCTCCAGCTGGCGGAGGACATGGACGCCGACGCCCTCGTCCCCCATCAGCACGTTGCCGATGCCCAGGACCAGGACGCGGGCGCCCGGCACCGCGGCGAGGGGGTGCGCGTAGGCCTCCCCCTCGAGCGTGGAGTCGAGCAGCATCGCCGGATCAGCCCGCGGGCTTGGTGGCCTTGGCGGGAACCGGGGCCGGATCGGCCTTCGGGGCGGGGAACGCCGACATGCCCGTGGGGTGCTCGGCCTCGATCTGCTCCTTCTCGAGGAACTTCCAGCCGCCCACCATGGACGAGATCACCCCGTGCCCCTCGACGTAGTCGTGGTAGAACACCAGGTAGATGTGCACCAGGGTGAACAGCGCGAAGATCCACATCGCGGCGTAATGGAAGATCCGCAGGGTGTACTCGCTGCCGAACAGCGGCATGACCCAGGTGAAGAGCTGCGGGAACCACGCGCTGCTGGTCGGGCCGTAGAGCGCAAAGCCGGTGGCGATCTGGAAGATCGTCAGCAGTCCCGTGGCCGTGTACGTGAAGTAGGCCATCGAGTTGTGCCCGAGCGTCTCGACCGGCTTGTTCCCGAACTGCAGGATGTCCACCTTCAGCACGTCCCAGATCTGCCGCAGCTGCGCCTTGGTCAGCGGGAAAAAGCTGCGCCAGTTCGCGTACTTGTTGCCCGCGAAGGACCAGTAGAGCCGGAAGGCGAAGTTGGTCAGGAGCACGTAGGCCGTCACGAAATGGACGAACCGCACGGTGCCGAACCAGTAGCTGAACGACGCCTCCTTCGAGATCATCAGGGCCGGGGGATGCGCGATGAGATAGCCGGTCACGCCGAGCACCACGATGCTGAGGGCGTTGATCCAATGGAACCAACGCACCGGCTGTTCCCAGACATAGACGCGCTGGTAGTCGTGTGAGCCATTCATGGCGGTCCTTTATTTCACCATCAGCTCATGATGCGCGACCTCGGCGCCGTCCTCATAGAGATGGACGGCGCAGGCGAGGCAGGGATCAAACGAGTGGATGGTGCGGATGATTTCGAGCGGTTGTTTCGGGTCGTGGACGGGCGTGCCGATCAGGGACGCCTCGTAGGCGGAACGCTGCCCCTTCGCGTCGCGGGGGGAGGCATTCCACGTGCTGGGAACGACCAGCTGGTAGTTGTCGATCTTGCGATCCTTGATGACAATCCAGTGGGCGAGGGCGCCGCGGGGCGCCTCGCAGGTGCCGACGCCCTTGGCCTCGGTCGGCCAGGTCGACGGTTCCCACCGTTCCTTGGTGAAGGTGCGGGTGTCCCCCGCCTTGATCAGGGCGACGAGGGTGTCGAAGAACTCCAGGCCCCACTTGGCGGTGAGCCGCGCCTCGATGCCGCGCGCGGCGGTGCGGCCGAGGGTGGAGAACAGCACGGACGCCGGGGCCTTGAGCGCGCCCAGCGCCTCGAGCACGGCCTCCTTGATCTCGCTGTTGTTGCCGGCAAAGCCGACGAGCATGCGCGAGAGCGGGCCGACCTCCATGGCGTGGCCCTTCCAGCGGGGCGTCTTGAGCCAGCTGTACTTCTGGTCGATGTCCAGGTTCTGGTAGGGCGTCTTCGGCCCGGTGTACTTCAGGTTGGTCTCGCCTGCCCACGGATGCCGCCCGCCGGTGGTCGCGCCGTCCTTGTAGTCGTACCAGGACTTGTCGATGAACTCCTCGATGCCCGTCTGGGTGTCCTTGGGGTCGACCGGCAGCACCTCGGCGAGGTTGCGCCCGAGGATCGCCCCGCGCTGGAACTTGTAGCTGGAGAGGTCGGAGAAGCTCGCGGTCGGCAGGTCGCCGTAGCAGAGGTAGTTCTCCAGCCCGCCGCCGATCCCCGCCCAGTCGAGATAATAGGGCGCGACCGCGAGCAGGTCGGGATAATACACCTGCTCCACGAAGTCGCGGGCCTGCTTGAGCAGCTGGCCCACCAGGGCGAGCCGCTCGGCGTTGATGGCGTTGGGTTCGTCGAGGTTGAAGGAGCAGGGCATGCCGCCCACGAGGTAGTTCGGGTGCGGGTTCTTGCCGCCAAAGATGGCGTGGACCTTCACGATCTCCTTCTGCCACTCCAGCGCCTCGAGGTAGTGGGCGACGCCGATCAGGTTGATCTCGGGCGGCAGCTTGTAGGCCGGGTGGCCCCAGTACGCGTTGGCGAAGATGCCGAGCTGGCCGCTCGCCACGAAGCCCGTCAGGCGCTTCTGCAGGTCGGAGAAGTACCCCGGCGAGCTCTTCGGCCAGTGGGAGAGGCTCTGCGCGATGCGCGAGGTCTCGGCCGGGTCGGCCTTGAGGGCGCTGACCACGTCGACCCAGTCCAGCGCATGCAGGTGGTAGAAGTGCACGACGTGGTCCTGCACGTTCTGCACGCAGTACATGATGTTGCGGATCAGCTCGGCGGCCGGCGGGATCTTGATCCCGACGGCATCCTCCACCGCGCGGCACGAGGCGACGGCGTGCACCGTGGTGCACACGCCGCACACGCGCTCACAAAACGCCCAGGCGTCGCGGGGGTCGCGGCCCTTCAGGATGATTTCCAAGCCGCGCACCATGGTGCCGGCGCTCCAGGCGTCCACGATCTTGCCGTCCTTGATTTCGGCTTCGATGCGGAGGTGGCCCTCGATGCGGGTGACGGGATCGACTACGATGCGATTGCTCATGGGGAAGTGGTTTCGCTAGGTTAGGATTGGGAGTGGGGCGGGGTGGTCTGGTCGGCGCTGGCGGCGGCCTCGCCGGGGCGCTCGCCGATCTCCCCGCGCTTGCGCACGTTGGTCAGCACCGCGTGGGCCAGCACGCCCGCCGCGGCCACGCCGCCGACGGTGAGGCCGACCTGGTCGGCGGTGGACTCGATGCCAAAGCCGGGGAAGTTGGTGAGGCGCTGGTAGAAGGGCCCGTTGTCCCAGAACTTGGCCTCGGAGCAGCCGAGGCAGCCGTGGCCGGACTGGATCGGGTAGCTGGTGCCGTTGTTCCACTTGATCGTGCCGCACGAATTGTAGGTGCTCGGTCCGCGGCAGCCGACCTTGTAGAGGCAGTAGCCCTTCCGCGCATTCTCGTCGTCAAAGGTCTCGACGAAGAGCCCGGCGTCGTAGTTGGCCCGGCGGGCGCAGGTGTCGTGGACGCGGCGGCCATAAAACGCCTTGGGCCGGCCGAGCGAGTCGAGCTGCGGGATGCGGTCGAAGGTCAGGAGGTGGACCAGGACGCCGGCCATGACCTCCGCGATCGGCGGGCAGCCCGGCACGTTGATGATCGGCTTGTCCTTGATGATGGCGCTGACCGGCGTGGCCTGCGTGGGATTCGGGTTGGCCGCCTGCACGCAGCCGGAGCTGGCGCAGTTGCCCCAGGCGACGATCGCCTTGGCCCCGGCGGCGACTTCGCGCAGGGAATCCAGCGCGGACTTGCCGGCGACGACGCAGTAGGAGCCGTCCGCCCCGAGCGGCACGGAGCCCTCGACCAGCAGCAGGTACTCGCCCTTGTACTTCGTGATCGTCTCGTGCAGGATTTCCTCGGCCTGGTAGCCGGCCGCGGCCTGCAGGGTCTCGGTGTAGTCGAGCGAGACCTTGTCGAGCAGGATGTCGGCAACGATCGGGTGCGAGGAGCGCAGGAAGGACTCGCTGCAGCAGGTGCACTCCTGAAAATGCATCCAGATCACCGGAATGCGGCGCTTGGTCTCGATCGCCTTGGCGATCTGCGCGGCGGCCGAGTTCTCCAGGCCGAGGTAGGCGCCCATCCAGGCGCAGAACTTCAGGAAATCGCGGCGATCTACACCGCGAGAGACCATCTGCTCATAGATGGTCGGCACCGTCTCGTTGATTTTCATGAGTGAGTTCATGGTATAAAAAAAGCGCCGGCCGGGAAAATCTCAGCCGGGCAAGAGGGGTTGAGGGGGTAACAGGGCTGGGGTCCTACGCTGTCTCAGGGGGTACTGAAGCCACCATCATATCTGAAATTAGTTCGGGCGTTAGCGCGTTTTTTGGTAATGGCTGCGCGCAATTTGCGTTCAGATTGTCTGCGCTGGACGGCCCTGCGGAGCCCGCGTCTAGTCTCCGGCTACCCACCATGCACGAGGTCGGCATCATGGAATCCGCCATCGATTCGGTCCTGCATCAGGCCCGTGCCCACGGGGCGCGACAGGTCCATCGCATCGTGCTGCGGATCGGGGCCCTGTCCGGGGTCGAGCCGGAGTCCCTGCGGTTCGCCTTTGACGTGGTGACTAATGGCACGCTTGCTGCAGGGGCCGTGCTGGAAATCGAGTCGGTTCCGGCCCGGGCGCTGTGCGCCGCCTGCGCGGAGGAGTTCAGCGTCGAGTCCGGCTTCATTTATACCTGCCCCCGCTGCGGTGCCCTGTCCGGCGACATCCGCCAGGGCCGGGAACTGGAGCTGACCCGCATCGAAATGTCCTGAACCCCCATGAACCCCGTCCCCGACAATACCCCCGCCGACGAATTCCAGATTCACCCGCTCAGCGGCGCCGCCGCCCGCCCCGGGACCCGGCTTTCGGCCCCGCTCGCCGCCGAGGTGGCCGCCACTTTGGCCGCCGGTCCCGAGGGCGGCGCGGCCGTCCGCTCCGTCGACCTGCGCGTGCCCCTGCTGGAGAAGAACGACATCCTCGCCGAGCGCAACCGCGGCTACTTCCTCGGCCGCGGCCTGGCCACCCTCAACCTCGTCTCGTCCCCCGGCGCCGGCAAGACCACCCTGCTCGAGCGCACGCTCGACGAGTTCGGCCGGCAGACGCGCTGCGCGGTTGTGGTCGGCGACCTCGAGACCGACAACGACGGCCGCCGCCTGCACCGCCCGCACGCGCCCGTCGCTCAGATCACCACCGGCGGCACCTGCCACCTCGACGCGGCGATGATCGCGCGCGCCGTCGAGTCGCTCGACCTCGAGGGCGTCCGGGTGCTCTTCATCGAGAACGTCGGCAACCTCGTCTGCCCCGCCTCCTTCGACCTCGGCGAGCAGGTGCGCGTCGTGCTGCTCTCCTGCACCGAGGGCGAGGACAAGCCGCTGAAATACCCGCCGATCTTCAAGTCCGCCGACCTCGTGCTGCTCACCAAGGTCGACGTGGCCGACGTGCTCGGCTTCTCGCGCGAGCTGGCCTGCGCCAACATCCGGCGCATCGCCCCGCAGGCGCGCCTCATCCCGCTCTCCACCCGCTCGGGCGAGGGCGTGGCGGAGTGGTACGACTTCCTGCGCTCCCTGACCCCGCAGCGTTGAGCCCCTGCGCGCCGTGCGTGCCCCCGCCGAAGAAACCGATGTGCTCCTGCGCGTCCGCGGGGTCGTGCAGGGCGTCGGTTTCCGGCCCTTTGTCCAGCGCGCCGCGTCGCGCCTGCGCGTCCGCGGCTGGGTGCGCAACGATCCCCAGGGCGTGCTGATCCGCGCCGTCGGCCCCGCCGGCGCGATCCACTCGCTGATGGGGGTCCTCCGCACCGAGGCGCCGCCCGCCGCCCGCGTCTCCGCCGTCGAGTCCCAGCCCCCGGATGCCGCCGCCGCCCCGGCCGGCGCCGGCTTCGTGATCGTGGCGAGCGCCACCGCCGGGCTGGCTGTCACCGCCGCGATCCCGCCCGACCTGGCCCTCTGCGCCGACTGCCGCCGCGAGCTGCTGGACCCGGGCGACCGCCGGCACCGCTACCCCTTCATCAACTGCACCCAGTGCGGGCCGCGCTACTCCATCCTGGAAAGCCTGCCCTACGACCGGCCGCGCACCACCATGCGGACGTTCCGCCAGTGCCCGGACTGCCAGCGGGAATACGACGACCCGTCCGACCGCCGCTTTCATGCCCAGCCCAACGCCTGCCCCGTCTGCGGCCCCCAGCTTGCCCTCACCGACCCCGCCGGGGCCGTGCTCATGGCCGGCGACGCCGCCTTGACCACGGCCGCGGACCTGCTGCGCGACGGGCTGGTCGTGGCGGTCAAGGGCGTTGGCGGCTACCACCTCATGGCCGACGCCACCTCGGAGGCCGCGGTGGTGGAGCTGCGCCGCTGCAAGCATCGCGAGGAAAAGCCCCTGGCCGTGATGTTTCGCGACCTGGACGCGATCCGGGCGGTGGCGGAGGTCTCGGCGGCGGCGGCCCAGTGGCTCGAGTCGCCGGCCGCGCCCATCGTGCTCGTGCCGCGCCGGGCGGGGGCCGCGCTCGCCCCGGATGTGGCGCCGGGCAACCCCTGGATCGGCGCGCTGCTGCCCTACACCCCCCTGCATGTCCTGCTCCTGGAGGCGGTCGGGCGCCCCCTGATCGCCACCAGCGCCAACCTCTCCGACGAGCCGCTCTGCACCGACCCGGCTGAGGCGCGGGCCCGGCTGGCGGGGATTGCCGACGCCTTTCTCGAGCATGACCGCCCGATCGCCCACCCGGTGGACGATTCCGTGCTCCGCCTGGCGGACTCCGGTCCGGTGCTGCTCCGCCGCGCCCGCGGCTGGGCGCCCGCCCCGCTGCGGCTGCCCGCCCCGCTGCCCGGCCACTGGCTCTGTGTCGGGGCGCAGATGAAAAACACCGTCGCGGTCGCCGCCGGCGACCAGGTCGTGCTCAGCCCGCACATCGGCGACCTGGGCGGCGCCGCGACCTTGGCGGTGTTTCGCCGCACCGCGGCGATGCTGGGCAGCCTGCACGCGGCGGACTTCACGGCCGTCGCCTGCGACCGGCATCCGGACTACGCCGCGACCGCCTATGCCCGGCAAACCGGCCTGCCCGTCACCGCCGTCCAGCATCATCTGGCGCACATTCTGGCCTGCCTGCTGGAGAACCGCCAGGCGGCGGAGGGGGTGCTCGGGGTCGCGTGGGACGGCACCGGCTACGGGGAGGATGGCACGGTTTGGGGCGGGGAGTTCCTGCTGCTGGGGCAGGGCGTGGCGCAGCGGTTCGCGCGGCTGCGGCCGTTCCAGTTGGCCGGCGGCGAGGCGGCCGTGCGCGACCCGCGGCGCGTCGCCCTGGGCCTCCTGCACGCGGCGCAGGACGAGCGCTGGGACCTGCTGGCCCACCAGTTCGGCCTGCGGCCCAACGTGGCCGCGAACCTCCAGACCATGCTCGCGCGCGGGCTCAACTCGCCGGTGACCACCAGCGCGGGCCGGCTGTTCGACGCGGTCGGCGCGCTGCTGGGCCTCGGCACCTGCAATCATTTCGAGGGCCAGACGCCGCTGGCGGTCGAGGCGGCGGCGCGCTCCGGGAGCGGGGCGCCCGACGACCTGGACCTGGCCCTGCGCGCGGTGCCCGCTGGCGGCGGGGCGGTGTGCGAACTCGACTGGCAGCCGCTGCTCGGGTCCCTGCTCGCGCATCGCGGGGCGGGCCGCGACCCCGCCACGCTGGCCCTCGCGTTTCACCGGGCCCTGGCGCGGGGCATCGTCGCCGTGGCGCAGCGCGCCGGCGCCGGCACCGTCGCGCTCAGCGGCGGCTGCTTCCAGAACGCCCTGCTGCTCGACCTCACCGTCGCGGCCCTGCGGCAGGCGGGCTTCACCGTCCTGACCCATCACGAGCTGCCGCCCAACGACGGCAACATTGCAGCCGGCCAGGCGCTCGGTGCACTCTGGGGCCTCACCTCGGTCACGCTGCCCCCTTGAACTTCCGCCCCCTCCCTTAACCCCCTCCCCCCATGTGCCTCGCCGTCCCCGGTAAAATCGTCGAAGTCATCGGCACCGACCCGTTTCTCCGCTCCGCCAAGGTCAGCTTCGCCGGCGTCGTCAAGCTCATCAGCCTCACCTGCACCCCCGAGGCCAAGCTCGGCGACTTCGTGCTCGTCCACGTCGGCGTCGCCATCAGCACGATCGACCCGGAGGAGGCCGCGGAGACCTACCGGTACCTCCAGGCCATGGGCGAGCTCGACGGCCTCGACGCGGCGCCCGCCGGCGCATCCCCGCCATGAAGTATGTCGACGAATACCGCGACGCCGCCCTCGTCCACACCCTGGCCGCCGCGATTGCGCGCGCCGCCACGCGCCCGTGGACGATCATGGAGATTTGCGGCGGGCAGACCCACGCCATCGTCAAGTTCGGCCTCGACGAGCTCCTGCCGCCGTCCCTCACGCTGGTCCATGGCCCGGGCTGCCCGGTCTGCGTGACGAGCGCGGACCTGATCGACGCGGCGGTCGAGCTCGCGCTCCAGCACGGCGTCATCCTCTGCTCGTTTGGCGACATGCTGCGGGTGCCGGGCAATGGCATCGACCTGCTCACCGCCAAGGCCCGGGGCGGCGACGTGCGCATCGTCTATTCCCCGCTCGACGCTGTCACCCTCGCGCGGGAGCACCCGGCGAAACCGGTGGTGTTTTTTGCCGTGGGCTTCGAGACCACCGCGCCCGCCAACGCCCTGGCGGTGCTCCGCGCCGAGCGCGAGCAGGTGCGGAACTTCTCCATCCTGACGTCGCACGTGCTGGTGCCGCCGGCGATGCGCGCGATCCTCGGGTCGCCCGACAACCGGGTGCAAGGGTTCCTCGCCGCCGGCCATGTCTGCACGATCATGGGCCTGCAGGAGTACGGCCCGATCGCCCGGGACCATCGGGCGCCCATCATCATCACGGGCTTCGAGCCGGTCGACATCCTGGAGGGCATCCTGCGCTGCGTGCAGCAGCTCGAGTCCGGCCGGGCCGAGGTGGAGAACGCCTACGCGCGCGCCGTCCGCCCCGAGGGCAACCTCCACGCGCGCCGGATCGTCGAGCAGGTCTTCGAGATCGCCGACCGCGACTGGCGCGGCCTGGGCGTCATTCCGCGGAGCGGGCTCGCCCTCCGCCCCGCCTACGCCGACTACGACGCCGCGCGGCGCTTCCCGCTCCGGCCGGTCGCCCCCGCCGGCGCCACCGAGTGCATCAGCGGGGAGATCATGCGCGGGGTGCGGAAGCCGCCGGACTGCCCCGCCTTTGGCACGCGCTGCACGCCGGAGCATCCGCTCGGCGCGCCCATGGTCTCCAGCGAGGGCGCCTGCGCCGCCTACCACCGCTACCGCAGCCGCCCCGCCGCTCCCGCCTGACCCCCGGAATAAACCGCGGCGGCGTGCCCGCCGGCGCCGCCTCACTTCACCCACCCCATGCACATTCCTGACGGTTTCCTCGACGCCAAGACCGCCCTTGCCACGGGGGCCCTCTCGGCTGCGGGCCTCGGCTTCGCGCTGCGTCAGGTCCGGCTCGAGCTGCCGCCGCGCCGGGTGCCGCTGCTCGGGTTGGCGGCGGCCTTCCTCTTCGCCGCGCAAATGATCAATTTTCCCGTCCTCGGCGGCACCTCCGGCCACCTGATGGGCGGGGCGCTGGTGGCCGCCCTGCTGGGCCCGGCCGCCGCGGTGGTCGTGGTGGCCACCGTCCTGCTCGTGCAGTGCTTCCTGTTCGCCGACGGGGGCGTGCTGGCCCTCGGCGCCAATATCTTCAACCTGGGGCTGGTGGCGACCGGCGGCGGCTACACCGTGTACCGCCTGATGGCGCGGTGCCTGCCCGGCCTGCAGGGGCGCGTGGCGGCGCTGGCGTTTGCCGGCTGGTGCTCAACCGTGCTCGCCGCGACGGCCTGCGCCGGCGAACTGGCCTGGTCCGGCACGGTCGTATGGCGGGTGGTCTGGCCGGCCATGGCCGGCGTCCACGCCTTCATCGGGCTGGGGGAGGGGATGGTCAGCGCGCTGGTGTTTCTGGCGATCGCCCGGACCCGGCCGGACCTCCTGCCGGACGCGGCGCCCCCGAAGGCGGCGGCGGCCCGGCGGCGC
>SESH01056444.1_pt1 | contig 10839 bp, 11 predicted proteins | sample 3171561 | NCBI WGS metagenome assembly SESH01 (sample SAMN10866947, study PRJNA518727) | freshwater metagenome | biome: subpolar coniferous forest; feature: holomictic lake; material: water; isolation source: holomictic Lake 442 2011 16.5 m and 2014 13 m | place: Canada: near Kenora, Ontario
TGGTCGTGAAGCTGCACGAGTTCGGCGTCCATCAGCTGATTGCAGGCTACCAGCGGCGCGAGTTTTCGCCGCTGGAGGTGATGCAGTCGGTGCTCGATCACATAGCAGCGTGGGAGCCCCACATCCGTGCCAGCTACCTGCTGCGTCCGGAACGGGCGCTGGAGCAGGCACGCGCCTCTGAGTCGCGCTGGCAGCAAGGGCTGCCCTGCGGCATGCTCGACGGTGTGCCGGTCACGATCAAGGAAAACATCGCGACCCGCGGTGACCCGGTGCCGCTGGGCACGCTGGCCACCGACCTGACACCGGCCAGCGCCAATGCGCCGCCAGCGGCACGCCTGTTCGAGGCCGGCGCCGTGATGGTCTGCAAGACCACCATGCCCGACTACGGCATGCTCTCCAGCGGCTTGTCGAGTTTTCATGCGCTCGCGCGCAATCCCTGGGACCTGAGCAAGACGCCGGGTGGCTCCAGCGCCGGTGGTGGTGCAGCCGCGGCAGCGGGCTACGGTCCGCTGCACATTGGCACCGACATCGGCGGCTCGCTGCGCCTGCCTGCGGGCTGGTGTGGAATTTTCAGTTTGAAGCCGAGCCTGGGTCGCGTCCCGATTGACCCACCCTACACCGGTCGTGCTGCCGGCCCCATGACACGCACTGTGGCTGACGCCGCCCTGATGATGCAGGTGCTGTCGCTGCCCGATGCACGCGACAGCATGAGCCTGCCCTGGCAGGCGCTGGCCTGGAACAAATTTGACCAGGGAGCGAACATACTGCGCGGGCTCAAGATCGGATTGCTGCTGGACGCCGGCTGCGGTATGGCAGTGGATCCTGAAGTACAGGCGGCAGTGGAGGCGGCAGGACGGCTGTTTGAGCGAGCCGGAGCCATCGTCAAGCCAATGGCGCCTTTCATGACGCCAGCCATGCTGGACGGCATGGATCACGCCTGGCGCTTGCGCTCGCAAATCGATCTGGCAGCACTGCCGGCAGACAAGCGCTCCAGCGTGCTGCCCTACATCCAGCAATGGGCTGACAGCGCCGCCGGACTGAGCGGCCCCGAGGCCTTTGTGGCCTTCAGCCAGTTCCACACCACACGCGTGGCCAGTGTGCGCGCCTGCCAGCCTTTTGATTTCGTGATTTCGCCAACCTCGCCAGTACCGGCGTTTGCAGCAGGACTGCCCTCGCCCACCAACGACCCGCTGCACCCGCTGGAGCACATCGGCTTCACGGTGCCCTACAACATGTCGGAGCAACCGGCAGCCTCCATCAACTGCGGCTACACGGGCAGCGGCCTGCCTATCGGTTTGCAAATTGCCGGCCGACGCTTTGATGACCTGGGCGTGCTGCAGGTGTCTCGTGCTTTTGAATTGATGCGCGAGCCTCAGCGGGCCTGGCCGGTGCCGCCCCAGGCTTGAGCTGAGGGCCGTTTGCCATGTTGACTGACAGCCTGGGCAATCCGGTCACCTTGCAGGATGCTGCGAGCCTGCGCGCCGTCAACGACTTTGTTGAAGGTTTAATTTCCTGCGAGGCGCGCGTCGCCAACATCCTGCAGGTGGCGGAAAACGACCTGAGCCCTCTGGTGCAAGCTTGCTGCGCCGCGTTGCACATGTTTGCCGAGTCTGCGCAGGGTCCACTCCATGCCAGGCCCTACATAGCGCGCGCCCAAGCCAGCCTGAAAGTGATGCCAGGCGTGACTGAGCGCGAGCAGCGTTTTGTCGCGGCAATTGCAGCCTGGGTCGAAGGCGACATGGCGCAGGCCATCCGCCTGCATCAGGAGCAGGTGCAGGAGCATCCACGCGACCTGGCCTCGCTCAAGCTGGGCCAGTACCACCTGTTCAATATCGGCAACGCACCGGGCATGCTCAAGCTGGCACTGGCCGCGTTGCCAGCGGCGCAGGATGTGCCCTACCTGCACGGCATGGCGGCCTTTGGCTGGGAGCAGTGTCACCTGCTGCGCCAGGCCGAGTCCGCGGCGCGCCAGGCCATCCAGATGTGTGAGAAGGAGCCCTGGGCGCAACATGCACTGGCGCACGTCATGCTGACGCAGGGCCGCCTGAGCGAAGGTCTTGCCTTCATGCAGCAGGCGAGTCCGAGTTGGACCGGGCTGAACTCCTTCATGGTGACGCACAACTGGTGGCACCTGGCCGTCTTCGCGCTGGAACTGGGCCGCAACGATGAAGCGCTGCGACTCTTTGACCAGCAGGTCTGGGGTGTGGTCAAGGATTACTCGCAGGACCAGATTGGCGCCGTGTCCCTGCTGGCCCGGCTCGAACTGGCAGGCGTCGATGTGGGCGGGCGCTGGCAGGACGTGGCAGATTACCTGCTGGTGCGGCTGAACGACCAGGTACTGCCCTTTCTGGACATGCAGTATCTCTATGGGCTGGCTCGTGCTGGTCGACGCGAGGCGCAAACTCTGATGCACAGCATCGAAGCTTTTGCCACTGCCTCACCGAGCCCGGGTCAGGCCAACTCAAGATCCGTCTGGCAAGAGGTGTGCCTGCCGGCAAGCCGCGGCTTGCTGGCGCACGCACAGGGCGACAACGAGACCGCCGTGCGGCAACTCGGCAGCGTTCTGCCACGTCTGGCGCAGATTGGCGGAAGCCACGCGCAACGCGGCCTGTTTGAACAAATCCATCTGGACGCCCTGATACGCAGCGGCCAATGGGTCGGCGCTCAGCACCTGGTACAGCAAAACCTGAACGGCCAAGCCGAATCGGCCAGACTGCAACGCCAGGCGCAGCAAATCTACACGGCTTTGGGACTGCAGTTCTCCGAAGCGACAGGCGAGGCCAGGCTGCTTTGATCGTAGACCGGCTGCGCCGGCATGTCTGCCAGATGCCGGGCATCCGCCCAGTCCAGAATTTCGATCGCCTCGCCCTGGATGCGCACCCGGTTCAAACCGGCGTTCGGAATATCACTCTGGCGTGGCCCCGACAGCGGCAGCGCGAGCGCAGTGCGGTAAATCATGTCCAGCACACCACCGTGCGTCACCACCACCAGGGTCTTGTGCACATGCTGACGCGCCAGCGCGCGCACTGCAGCCAGCACACGGGTATGAAACTGGCGTGTGCTCTCACCCCCGACAAAAGCGTAGTCGGCATCAAACCTGATCCACTGCGCCCAGGAATCCGGGTGCTGTGCCTTGATGTCATCGACCCGCATGCCATCGATCACACCAAAATTCTGTTCGCGAAAGGCCGCATCCAGCGCAGTGCTGCCTTGACTCAGCTGCAGGTGGTTTTGACGAATCGGTATGGCCGTTTGCTGGGTACGCGTGAGGTCACTGCAAACGATCTGGTGCAGCGTCTCGGTGGCCAGACGCAGACCCAGGCGGCGCGCCTGCTCGTGGCCAATCGCGTTGAGCGGCACATCAACCTGTCCCTGAAATCGCAGTTCGCGGTTCCAGTCGGTTTCGCCATGTCGGATCAGGATGAGTTCGGTCATTCGGTCATGTCCGGAGCGGTTTCCTGACTCGCCTTCACAATCAGCACCGGCACCACCGCCGCATGCAGGACCTCATTGGATACCGAGCCCAACAGGGCACTGCGCAGCATGCTGGTGCCGCTGGCGCCCATCACGACCAGATCACAGCCGTGGCGTTCCAGGATGTCAATCAGGGTGTGCGCCGGGTCGCCTGAAGCGACTTCGCTCTCGCAGTCGATGTCTGCCTCGGCCAGCAGCGCCTGCGCCACCTCCAGCGTGTGGGCCCCGGCGCTGGCGCTGACGCGCTCCAGAACCTGGGGATCGTGCGCCACCACCAATTCATACAAATTGGCTGGCTCCTGAACATTGGCCAGCACCACGCTGGTCTCCAGGCCGGCGTGCGCCATGCGAATGGCAAAGCGAACCGCCTCCAGCGAAACAGCGGAACCATCGACTGGCAGTAGTATCTTCATTTTTGTCCTCCAGCTTGAATGTTATGGGCTCGAACCGCTCAAGGGTAGACCAGCCCTTTGCACAGCGTCTTGAGATGGCTCAATATACGCCAGTCTGCCAAAGGATTATTTTCAAATGAAGCAACTCGTCTTTCTTCCGGGCCTGGCCGCTGACGCCGTGATGTGGCAGGACCAGCTCGCCGCGATGCCGGCACACCTGCATGCGGTGGTCAGCGATGTCCACAGCCGCCACGCCAGCCTGCCCGACATGGCCAGGCGTCTGCTGTACGAGCATGAGGGAGAGTTGATCCTGTGCGGCGCCTCCATGGGAGGCATGCTGGCCATGGAGCTTGTGCGCCAGGCGCCGCAGCGGGTCAAGGCTCTGGCGCTGCTGGGCACCAGCGCCAGACCGGAAACCGATGCCATGCGCACGCTGCGCGAGGCCGCCATCACCCTGTTTCAGCAGGGGCGCATTGACGACGTGCTGCAAGCCAATCTGCCACTGGCCTTTCATCCGAGCCGCTCCGAGGACTTGATGCTGCGACAAAGCTATCTTGACTTCGTGCGGCGCGCCGGAGCCCGGCAATTGATACGACAAAACCGCGCTGTGATGGCGCGTGCCGACGCCCGACTTCATCTGGCTGCTGTTGACTGCCCGACCCTGGTGATGTGCGGTGACTCCGACCAGTTGACCCCACCCGAATGCTCGCGCGAGATTGCGCAACTGATCAAGGGCGCCAAGTTCGTCATGCTGCGCCAGTGCGGCCACATGCTGACCATGGAGCGTCCAGCCGAGGTGAACGCTGCTCTGCTGCAATGGCTGGCAGCTCAGCGGCTTCTTTAACCCTGGCTACGCCTGCGCCTGCCCTCGCACTTTTTCAATCAATCGCTCATTGACCACGCCCGATACAAATTTGTTCACCTCGCCGCCTAGCGATGCGATCTCACGCACAAAGGTGCTCGAGATAAACTGGTAGCGGTCACTGGGCGTCAGGAAAACCGTTTCCACATGCGGCATCAGGCTGCGATTCATGCCGGCCAATTGAAACTCGTAGTCAAAATCGGTCACGGCGCGCAAGCCCCGCACCATCGCCTTGGCGCCTCGCGCCACCACAAAGTCGCGCAACAAGCCGGAAAAACTCTCGACTTCCACCTGCGGATAGGCCTGGACCACTTCGCGCGCCATATCGATGCGCTCTTGCAGTGAAAACATGGCCTTTTTGTGATGCCCGGCGGCAACCGCCAGGATGACACGGTCAAACAACTGGGTCGCCCGTCGCACCACGTCTTCGTGGCCAAGGGTAATCGGGTCAAAAGTGCCGGGATAAACTGCAATCACTTTCTGCACCATCCTCTTCCTGTGGGTCGGTTAGGGTTGAAGCGCATTATGCAGCGTGCGCTGGCGCCAGCGGCAACAACCTGAGCAAATGGGCGTGCACGGCGCCAGCCTTGAGGTGCCGATACAGCGTCAGGCGCATCGGTTCGAGTTGCGCCTGAGGCCACAAAATCGGCGCTTCCAGATAGACAAATCCGTTGGGTGCGAGGGCCAGGGCGGCGGCTCGCAGGGCAGCATCGAACAGCACCGAGTCAAAAGGCGGGTCCAGAAACACCGCGTCCATGCTGGCAGCAGAAAGCTGCCGCAGGTTGGCCACGCCGTCACCTCGCACGATCTGTGTGTCGCTGGCCTGCAACTGCAACTGCACACGCCTGAGCTGCGCCACCAACTCCGTGTCCTGCTCCACCAGCAGCACTTCCCTGGCGCCGCGTGACGCAGCCTCAAAACCCAGCGCACCGGTTCCGGCAAAAGCGTCGATGCAACGCCAGCCCGTCAGGTCCTGGCCAAGCCAGTTAAAGAGCGTCTCGCGCACGCGATCAGGTGTCGGACGCAAACCGACCTTGTCGACCACTGCCAGTTTGCTGCGCTTCCACCGTCCGCCAATAATGCGCAGTTCGTGGCTTTGCGCGGCGGAGGATTTCTGTGGCTTCATCAAGGCCAGATCTTACCCCGCTACAGGCTGCCTCGCGTCTGACCCGGACCCTGGCTTCGACACCAGTTGCATCAGCGCCGCGCAAGGTCTATGCTCGGCTTGTATTTCACTCCACACTACATCTTTTGGAGGGCGCCATGTACAAGAAAATCCTGCTCGCTTACGACGGTTCCGAAAGTGGCCAAAAGGCTTTGCTGGACTGCCAGGACCTCGCGCAGTGGTCGCATTCGGAGCTGACGCTGGTCGCTGTGATGCCGCTGAACATGGACGTCATGGGCATGGGTGTGGGTGTTTACGACCCGCAACTGATGGAACGCGAAAAGCTGGCGCTGCAGGGCGTGCTGGATGAAGGCATGCGCCGGCTGCGCGCGGCCGGTCACGCCGCCAGTGGCGAAGTACTGGCGGGCGAGACGGTCGACGAGATCACCAAATACGCGCGAAAGATCTCTGCCGACCTGATTGTGGTCGGACACCGGCACCTCGACAGCTGGGCAGCGCGCTGGTGGCGCGGCTCGATTTCCAAGGCCTTGATTGAACACGCGCCCTGCAGCGTGCTGGTTGCCATCACACACTGATCGGTGCAAAGCGTCCTTGCCAGTGCTCAGCTTGGAGCGTGGCTGGATAGAAACCCCGAACCCGTCATCGCTGCGCTCGCGATGACGGAGGATTTTCAACTCTTGCATAGAATGGGGCGAATTCAAGATCCCACCAAATGTTCAGTTTCTTCAAGAAAAAAAGCGCGCTGGACAGCTCTGTCAAGTTACTTACCGAGACGTCAATCACCCCGGTCGCCGCGGCGGATGCATCAGCTGACCCCGCGCCAGAGCGAAGCGGTTGGCTTGCCAAACTCAAAGCGGGTCTGCGCAAGACTGGCACCAGCATTGCCACGGTCTTTACCGGCACGCGCATCGATGAGGCGCTGTATGAGGAACTGGAGGCCGCGCTGCTGATGGCAGACAGCGGTGTCAAGGCCACGCAATACCTGCTCGATGACCTGAAAGATCGTGTCAAGGACAGCAAGACGAGCGACCCGGCAGCTGTCAAGGAACTGCTGGTGGAATCGATTGCGCGCCTGCTGCAGGTACTGGAAAAGCCGCTGGTGATAGGGCAGCACAAGCCCACCGTGATCATGGTGACCGGCGTCAACGGTGCCGGCAAGACGACCTCGATCGGCAAGCTCACGCGGCATCTGGCAGATCAGGGCGTCAGCGTGCTGCTCGCTGCCGCTGACACGTTTCGGGCGGCGGCACGCGAGCAGCTCGGTGTCTGGGCCGAGCGCAGCACCGTGGACATCATCAGCCAGCAGGGAGGCGACCCGGCCGCAGTGAGCTTTGACGCGGTCAGCGCTGGCAAGGCCAGAGGCAAGGACGTGGTGCTGGTGGACACGGCAGGCCGACTGCCAACGCAACTGCACCTCATGGAAGAGTTGCGCAAGATCAAGCGGGTAATACAAAAAGCCGATGCCACGGCACCGCACGAAATCCTGTTGGTGATCGACGGCAACACCGGGCAAAACGCGCTGAGCCAGGTCAAGACTTTTGATGACGCCTTGCAACTCACGGGCCTGATCATTACCAAGCTCGATGGCACTGCCAAAGGCGGTGTGCTGGCGGCGATTGCCCGCGAGCGACCACTGCCGGTTTACTTCATCGGCGTTGGTGAGAAACTCGAAGACCTGGAGACTTTCAACGCCCGCGAATTTGCACAGGCGCTGCTGTCATGAGGCAAGCTACTTGCTGGCAGCCTTGGCGGGTGCTTTGGCAGCCTTGGGCACGGCCGCTGCTGGCGCCGCCGCAGGTGTGGCTTGCGCCAGGCGCTTGCCGATGGCCTGCTCGAGCGCCCTGACTTTCGGTTCAATCGTTCCCTGGGTCTCAGCCACCAGCTTGTCGATCAGCGCATTTTGCATTTCGCCGCCGAGTTGCAAAAACTTGCGGTTCACGGGCGACTCTATGATTGCGATCAACTGTTTGAGCTCGTCCTCGCTGAACTTTTCTTCCAGCAGGGCACCCACGGTCGATGGCGCGAGCTTGACGGCGCGCTCGCGTACCAGCGGCACAGCGTCGTCCGCATACTTTTTCGCTTCAGCCTGAATATCTTTGGCGACGGCCTCGCGCTTGTCAGCCGGAACCTGCGACTGCAGGGCCATACCGGCCTGCTGCAACATCTGCAAGGCAGGCCGCTCGGCCAGCGCCTGCGCTGCCTGCTCGACAGCAGGCTGCTGCAGCAGCAAGACTTTGGCTACCAGTTCCTTCTTGGCCGTCGTCTGCGCCTGTATGCCGCTTGCCACTACCAGCAGGCTTACCAACATCCATCTTTTCATTGCAATCTTTCTTGAAAAAACACAGAATTACCGATCGGAATCCAGGACCGACCGAGGGTCCATTATCATCCAGCCCCTGACCGGATAATCAGCGCCCATGCACACGCTCGGCTTGCCTAACACCCTCCCCGCTTTACGCCCATGAAGAAGCTGCTGCTGCTCGGCGCTGGTCAGGCCCATCTCGATCTGTTGTCCACTCTGGCCAGCCAGCAGCCCGCCGATGTGCAGCTGACCCTGATTGCGCCCTATCCGCTGCACGTTTACGCCGGCATGGTCCCACGCTTTGTGGCTGGCCAGCACGCGCTGGAGAACTGCCTGATCAGCCTGGAGCCAATCCTGAAAAAAGCGGGTGCGCGCTGGCTCACAGGCAACGCGGCGGCGCTTGACGTCAACAAAAACACGCTGCGGCTCGCCGACGGCAGCACCTTTGGTTTTGACTGGCTTTCAATCGACACCGGAGCGCTGCAGAACCGTCAACAAATCGAGGCCGTCATGCCCGGCGCCCGTGAGCACGGACTTTTCGTGCGACCGCTGGAAGCCTTCTGCGCTTTGTGGCCCAGGGTGACCGAGCTGGCCACAAGCCGCCCACTGCGCATAGCGATCATAGGCAATGACCTGATGAGCGTCGAATTGGCGCTGGCCATGCGGCAACGCTTGCCGGGCTCAGCTGTCACCCTGCTTGCTGGTACCGACTGGCTAGCTGGCGCGATGGTGCCGGGCCATGAACAGCGCATCCTCAAGATCCTGCGAGAACACAGAGTCACCGTGCTGCCAGACCGGGTGGTCGGCATTGAGGCCCAGCAGGTTCTGCTCGCCAGTGGCGCGCGACTTGCCTGCGACGTCCCGATCGTCGCCAGCGCCGGGTCAGCACCGGCCTGGCTTTCTGGCAGCGCGCTCACACTGGACGTGCACGGGCGGATTGCACTTGACGTTTTCGGGCGCTCCATCAGCCACCCTAAGGTGCTTGCCGCCAACGAGGTCTCTAGCCGTGCCAAACCGGCCCTCACAAAAAACCTGCTGGCCCTGCTGGCCGGTTCACCAGCGCGCCGGCACCAGTCAGCGCCCGATCACCTGCATTTTGTGGCCTATGGCCAGCGCCGAGCGCTGCTCGTTTGGCGCGGCCTATCAATGCAGGGACGCTGGGCCGGGTGGCTCAAGGACTGGCTGGAAAGGCGCTACCTCCGGCGTTACCGACGCGACTGAACACGCAGTTTGCCGGCAATCTGACCAGCGGCAATCTGGCCGATCTCGGTTGCGGCTGAAAAACCGTGACGCCGGAAAATGTCAAGCACGGCTCCCACTGCGGCAGGCGCACAGGACACCAGCAGGCCGCCACTGGTTTGCGGATCGCTCAACAAGTCTTGATCAACCTTGGCAAAGTCCGCCGGCAACTCGAGGTCTTTTCCATAGGCAGCCCAGTTTCGTCCCGACGCCCCTGTCACCATGCCCTGCAGAGCCAGATCTCGCACACCGTCGAGCAAAGGCACGCTCGACCAATTGATCTCGACCGTGCAACCGGCCCCGCGTGCCAGTTCCAGAGCATGCCCGGCCAGGCCAAAACCGGTGACATCGGTCAGGGCGTGCACCCCGGGCAATGCCGCCAGATCCGGCCCAGGTGTATTGAGTTGGGTTGTCAGCTGGATCATCCGGGAATAGCCAGCGGCATCAAGTTTTTCTTTTTTCAGCGCTGCCGACAGGATGCCAACCCCGAGCGGCTTGCCAAGAATCAGCCTGTCGAGTGGCCTGGCATCAGCATTGCGTTTGACCCGGCTGGGGTGCACCAGGCCCAGAGCCACCAGACCGTAAATCGGCTCCACGGAGTCGATCGTGTGACCGCCCGCAATCGGAATGCCCGCCGCGCGGCAGACACTGGCGCCGCCTTCAAGAATTCTGCCAATGGTCCGCGTGGACAGTACATTGATCGGCATACCGACCAGGGCCAGCGCCAAAATGGGCTTGCCGCCCATGGCATAAACGTCCGAAATCGCGTTGGTGGCGGCGATTCGTCCGAAATCGAAGGGGTCATCCACAATCGGCATGAAGAAGTCAGTCGTTGCAATCAGCGCCTGCTCGTCGTTGAGCCAGTAAACAGCCGCATCGTCCGAGGTCTCGATGCCGACCAGCAACTCCCTGGGCAGCGGCATGGTGCTGACGTTTTTCAGGATATCCGACAGCACACCTGGGGCAATTTTGCAGCCACAGCCGCCGCCGTGGGACAGACTGGTCAGGCGCGGCTCGAGGGCCGGGGCGGCGGGGGAGTTTGGGCTTGAAGTGATCATAGGCGGGCTATTTTCCCTTGAAATGCCCCGCCGGCACTCCAATTTGGCAGCTATCGGTCCGATTGAACCCTTCAATTGGCACTCGATCCAAGAGAGTGCTAATATTGAGGGTATGACAAACAGGAGGTCTGCAATGGCTCATCCAACTGGAGTTTCAGGTTCCGCATTGACACTGGCCAACCCGTGGGCGGTGGTGCCCTCGCTGGGCAACCTCGATGCCTATATCTCGGCAGCCAATCGTCTGCCCATGCTGACGCTCGAACAGGAGCAGGAGTTCTCACGCAAGTACCGTCTGGACAATGATCTGGAAGCGGCCGGGAAGCTGGTGCTCTCCCATCTGCGTCTGGTGGTATCGATTTCGCGCCAGTATCTCGGTTACGGCCTGC
>SESH01009060.1_pt1 | contig 10831 bp, 13 predicted proteins | sample 3171561 | NCBI WGS metagenome assembly SESH01 (sample SAMN10866947, study PRJNA518727) | freshwater metagenome | biome: subpolar coniferous forest; feature: holomictic lake; material: water; isolation source: holomictic Lake 442 2011 16.5 m and 2014 13 m | place: Canada: near Kenora, Ontario
ACGGCCACCCATCACACCAAGGATGTGCACGTAGAAGTGCTCACGCAGGAAAGTTCCAAAAAAAAGATCACACCCCTTCTTATAACCCTCCAGGGCGGCGGCAAAACGGAGAAGGAACATAATGAGCGCGGTGTAGAAAAGTTCGTGTGGGTACTTGAGGGACACATTAAGGTCAAGCTCGAAGCCCAAGAATACGATCTCAAGGCTCAGGAAACCCTCTACTTCGACGCCTCATTCCCCCATCAGATCTCGAATGAAGGTCAAAAGACCGCCCGAGTCTTCATCGCTGTCTCCCCCTCTAAGATCTAAGCTCCCCCTCGAAGAGGTAAATCATGAACAACTTATTACTTCTTGTCGTTTGCTTAGCCGCATGGTTAGCATGGATCCCTGCAGCTCTGATGCAGAAGAAAGCCAAAGGAGAAAGCGAAGGCATTTCTATATTCCCAATCATACCCTTCTTCCCTCTTATCGCTTGGGGAATAGGGCTTGGATTAAATAACTATAAAGCAAACTTTGGATTTTATGTGATCGGAGGGTTGCACATCGTTCTGCTTACGCTTCACCTCAGCTCAATCATGGTATCAACTATCAAAATCAGTCAAAAAAAATCCTGAGCTTCCAAAAGACACGCCGTTCTTCTATCTGATCGCGAACGAAGGCCAAAGGACCGCTAGGGTATTCATCGCAGCATTCCCCTCCGAAATTTGAATTTCAAATCTCAAAGTTGAAATTACTGGGAATCTACTTCCGGACGATCACTTCGCCGAAAATCCAATCCAGATAGGCCTTGCTGCCTTTTGTGATGGGGAGACAAACGATCTCGGGGACTTCGTAGGGGTGATTTTTCAGGAGGACTGCTTCGAGCTTCCTATAGATCGAAGACTTGGTCTTGATGATGAGAAGGACTTCTTTAGAGGTCTCTTTTTTGCCGTGCCAACGATAATGAGATTCAAGACCGGGAAGGATCTGGACGCAGGCCGCAAGCCTCTGAGAAATCAAAAGGCCCGCTAAGAAGCGGGCCTTTTTAATATTTGGAGCCGTGCTGAGAACGCAGCAGAACTTCACGTTCAGCAATTATTTTCGATTGAGCGTCGCCGAGTAACCGCTTTCAGGAGTCCCCAAAGTGACGTGGCCTTCACGCGCAAGCCAACCCAGGCTCATCATCACAAGTTCGCGAGGGCGTTTCAAACCTTTGGTAAGTTCATCCGCGGTGGCGCTTTTCTTTTCATCAAGGAAGTGCCAAATCTCTCCGGCGACAATTCCGATTTCCATGATCATGGGGGGCTCCTTTTGGAACGAATTTTTTATCCAACAACGCGCATAATATAGCAAGGAACGATTTCATTTAAAAGAACTTTATTTTTTCCCCTTCGAGCAACCGATCGCATTCACTCAGCGGCTACTCAAAAAACCTTACGGAGGAACTGCCCTGTATAGGAGCCCGCAACCTCGGCGACCTCTTCCGGGGTACCGCAAGCCACCACGCGCCCCCCATCTTTTCCACCCTCTGGCCCAAGATCGATCACGTAATCAGCTGTCTTGATGACATCCAAATTGTGCTCGATCACCACGACCGTGTTGCCCTGGCTCCGGAGATCAAAGAGCGCCTTCAAAAGATGCTGGATGTCCCCGAAATGAAGACCTGTCGTGGGCTCGTCCAAGAGATAAAGCGTTTTTCCCGTCGCTTTTTTAATGAGCTCGGCGGCGATCTTGATCCTCTGGGCCTCCCCGCCCGAAAGCGTGGTCGACGATTGTCCGAGTTTCAGATAACCCAACCCAACCGCCTCGAGAACTTCCAACCGTTCTCGGATCATGGAGAGCCTCTCGAAAAATCCGATCGCCTCGCGCACCGAAAGGTCCAGCACCTCCGCGATATTCTTCCCTTGGTAACGGACATCAAGCGTCGGCTCGTTGTAACGCTTGCCGCGGCAAGAGTCGCAAACCACAAAGAGGTCCGGCATGAAGCTCATTTCGAGCTTTTCGGATCCGGCCCCACGGCAATTCTCGCAGCGCCCGCCCTTAAGATTAAAGCTGAAACGCGACTGAGAATATCGACGGAGCTTCGAAAGCTCCATATCGCTGTAAAGCTTTCGAATAAACCCAAAAATATCCGTGTACGTCGCGGGGTTGGATCGCGGCGTACGCCCGATCGGAGCCTGGTCAATTTCGATGATTTTGTCGATGCTGTCTGCCCCCTCAAGCGTTCCGAAAGCTCCCACCTTATACTCGGTTTTCCAGATCCGGTTGTGGAGTTCCTTGTAGAGAATATCGTGAACAAGCGTGCTCTTTCCCGATCCCGAGACGCCGGTTACACAGATGAAAAGTCCGAGTGGGAAAGCCACATCGATATTCTTAAGATTATGTTCACGACATTTTCTCAGCACAAGTTTCGAGGCCTTGTGGACGTCCTTGCGTTGTTTGGGAACCTCGATCGAAAGCTCGCCTGAAAGATACTTGAGCGTGAGCGACTTGGGGTAATTTGCGATTTGAGACTTGAGATCAGCCGGCGCGCCTTGCGCCACGATCTCGCCGCCCTCGATACCCGCCCCCGGCCCGAGATCGATCACATGATCCGCCCGCCGGATCGTTTCTTCGTCATGCTCGACCACGAGCACCGTATTCTTGAGATCTCGAAGTTTTTCGAGGGCATCCAGAAGTTTCCCATTATCACGCGGATGAAGACCGATGCTCGGCTCGTCCAGCACATAGAGAACGCCCGTCAGTCCCAGTCCGATCTGCGCCGCAAGACGGATGCGCTGGAGTTCCCCTCCGGCCAACGTCGCGACGGTGCGATCGAGCGCAAGATACCCAAGCCCAATATTGAGAAGGAATGAAAGCCTCTCGCGAACCTCCCTGAGAATAGGCTCTGCGATTACTTTCTGCGCGCCCTGAAAACACAGAGCGCGAAAAAACGGCACCGCCTCATCGACCGGCAAAGCCGTAACCTCGGCGATATTTTTTTCGTTAATTAAGACTCCGAGACTTTCTTTGCGGAGGCGTTTGCCGAAGCACTCCGGACAGATCTCCTCGCGCAGAAATTTCCGGACCTTCGCGCGCACTTCCTCGGAATTCGTCTCATGGAAAAGTCGTTCCCATTCTTCCACTAGCCCGGAGATATCCCCATCCCCGAGAAAGAACACTTCTTTTGCGTCTTCCGGCCAATCCTGATACGGCGTGTCCCATTCGAAATTATATTTCTCGGTCAGATCATGCAGAAGATCCTCAAAAAAATATTTATTGAACGAGAAAAAGACGTCTTTATTGAGCGCGCTCATAAGCGGCTTTTGGGGCGCTGAGATCACACCCTTCATGAAAATCTGCGAAAGCTTCCCAAGCCCCTTGCATTTCGGACAGGCTCCATAGGGGCTGTTAAAGGAGAACATGTTGGGCGCGAGATCCGGCAAACTGATCTGACACTTGGCGCAGGTCTTGGTGGTGGAAAAAAAATGAAGCTCCCCTTTACCGCTGCTTTCCTTTTCCAGGATCGCCACATGGCCCTTCGTGAAATCCAGCGCACAGACAAAGGAATTTCTGAATCGCCTTTCCTCTTCTTTGAGTGGCGTCAGCTCGTCAATCACGATCTCAATATCGTGCCGCACGGACTTTCGGAGCTTCATATCCTGCTTGATGAGCTTCACGTTTCCGTCGATACGTGCCCGGTCAAAGCCTTTTTTGAGAGAATCCTGAAAAAGCTTCTGGAACTCTCCTTTACGTCCGCGCACGAGTGGCGCCAAAACCTGCACTTCTCGCCCCGAAAAACGCGCGAGAAGATCCTTGAAAAGCTCCTCACGGGTCTGACTCCGAAGAGGTTCATGACACGAGGGGCAATGAGGGATCCCGACCTTGGCGAAAAGAAGCCTCAGATAATCGTAGATCTCGGTGACGGTTGCGACCGTAGAGCGAGGATTATGCGTGACCGAGCGTTGCTCGATCGCGATCGCCGGAGAAAGTCCGGAGATATGGTCCACGTCCGGCTTCTTGAGCTTTTCAAGGAATTGCTTGGCATAGGAGGAAAGACTTTCGAGATAGCGGCGCTGACCTTCCGCATAGATCGTATCGAACGCGAGGGAGGATTTTCCGGAACCGGAAAGACCGGTAATGACCGTAACCTTGTTGCGAGGGATCCTGAGCGTCAGATTCTTGAGATTGTGTTCTCGCGCCCCACGGATTTCAATAAATTCATCCATGCACGGGATCCTTGCGGCCGGCCGATTTAGGTCCCGACGCGGACAGAGGCGAACGCTTTTTTAAGCGTGGCGATCGCGGCGAGAATGGCCAGGTAACTTGTCTTGGGATTTCCGGGCGCGGGCTTGTTCTGCGTCACCGTAGTAAACGTGCCAAAATCCCCTTCCACCAAGACCTCATGCCGATTCCCTTTATAGGAGCGGGAGGTCCAGATCTCCACCTGCGTGCGCTCGGGACCAATCCCCGCAAGGCTCAACACGGCAGCAACATTGATGTTCTGCGGAAAATGATCAATCGCCTCAATAGCGGCACCCCGAAAGATGCATTTCTCTTCCGAGAGAGTTTTAAGCACCGGGAATCTTTTCTTGAGAAAATAAGCTGCGCCCATCAGCGCCTCAGGAGGTTTGCGCGTGATCAAGCGGACTTTCCGGATCTTCCCATTGGCCGCCGCCAGAACACCGTCGACTCCTGTGATGGCACCCGAGGGGCAAAAGATGCGGGACCGGTTCTTCTTGAGCAGTTCCACCACCTGCGGCTGGAGCAATCCTCCGACACTCATGATGAGGACTTTTTTATTCCATTTGCAGGCAAGTTTCACGACTTGCGCCGCGACTTTGGGCGACGCGGCTTCAATGATCAGGTCGGAGCGACGAACCAACTCGGTCAGCGGGACCAGCCGGGCATAGAACTGAAATTTTTCCTGAAGGGTGGCCGCCTTTTCCTTGTGCTTTTCGCACAGGAACTTGAGCTGTGCAAAAGCCTTCAAATCCTTCACCACCGCATGCGCGAGCGCCGTCCCGATCGTTCCTCCGCCGATGATCCCGACTTTGATCCTGTTTTTCATCTTATTTCTTCACGATCCGGTTCTTGGAATCGACGTAAACAACTTTAGGTTTGTGCCTCCTGGCTTCCGCAACCGTGAGCACCACAAATGTCAGGATGATGACAATATCGCCCGCTTTTCCGTGTTTCGCCGCCCCACCATTCAGGCAGATCACGCCGGACCCTGCAGGCCCCGGGATGGCATAGCTTTCGATTCGGGAACCATTGTTAAGATTCGCGATCAGGACTTTCTCGTGCGGAAGAATGTCCGCCCCATCCATAAGTTTCTTGTCGATCGTGATACTGCCGGGATAATCGATGCACGCCTCGGTCACAGTCACGCGATGGATCTTCCCACCCAACATTTGTTTCTGCATAAATCCTCTATTTTTAACTTTCAGCGGTGCGTTTCTTAGAGTTTACTAGCACTTGCGTTAATATTGAATATTACGGGTTCGCAGTGCTGTACCGTTAACCCGCAAAAATAAATGGAGAACGGTACTAGGCGCGAAGTATAACATTATCGATCAGTCTTGTCTTGCCGACAAAACAGGCCGTCAATACGGCCATGTTCTTCTGACGCTTCTTGACGGTCTCAAGCGTCCCGGGATCCACGATCTCGAGGTATTGTACCCGATTCACATTCTTCTTCAATTCCCGGAGCGCCCAGACCTTTAAATTTACGAAACTCCTTTTTTTATGTGAAAAGCTTCGCTTCATTGCAAAAAGTACCCGGGGGATCGCGAGGGCCCGACGCCGTTCGTCAGGACTGAGATAACGATTTCGGGAACTCATGGCCAACCCGTCCCTTTCCCGCACCGTCGGCATCACGCGAACCTGGGCTCTCATATTCAGATCATGCACGAGCTGGCGTATCACGGTCGCTTGCTGGAAATCTTTGGCGCCAAGATAAAGCCGGCACCCCCCCACGATGTTCAAGAGCTTCGCCACCACTGTCGCCACACCGCGGAAATGTCCCGGTCTAAATTTCCCGCAAAGAACATTCGCGAGCCTGGGACGGACTTCCACAAAAGTGGCATAACCTTCGGGATACATGGCCGCGGCCGAGGGACAGAAAAGATGATCGACCTTGACCGCCCGGAGCTTTTTCATATCCTCCGCCAAAACACGCGGATATTTCGCGTAGTCCTCATTGGCGCCAAATTGCGTGGGATTGACGAAAATACTCACAACGGTGATATCGTTCTCGCGGTTGGCGGCACGGACAAGCGACAAATGCCCTTCATGCAATGCCCCCATGGTAGGCACAAAGCCCACGCTTTGCCCCTTCCGCCTCGCCTGCTCTAAAACAGCCTGAAGTTCTTTAGGATTTCGAATGGTCTTCATTTTAAGTTCCGGAGGTGACTCGCTCCACTCCGCGGACACCGTCATGCGCCCCACGAAACTCTTCCAGCAATTGTTTTATGCTTTTATTCAGAGCCGGGTGGATGAATTCAGGAGCAAGATCACAAAACGGCACAAGCACAAAAGCCCTTTCGTGAAGCCGGGGGTGTGGAATGATGATGGTCAATCTCCGTAATATTTTTTTTCCATAAAAAAGAATATCAAGGTCCAGGACCCGGGCCTCATTGACCGTAACCCTTTGCCGGCCGGCCGCCTCTTCGATGCCATGCATTCTTTTTAACAGCACAACTGCGGGAAGCTCCGTCACAAGGCTCCAGACCGCATTCCAATACCGAGGTCCTTCTACGCCAACGGAATCCGTTTCATAAACCGGCGAACGCCTCAGATCACGGATCCGGTCATCGCTCAGGAGCTCTCTGGCCGCAAATTCAAAATAACTTTTCCGGTCCCCAAGATTGGATCCGATGCTGATGTAGACGAGTGGCATGCTTTCCCTTTCCGCACATTCCGAAGTAAGGAGGAAACCCTTTAAAGCTTCGAATGATGCGGATGGCTCTTCTTGATCCGGTCGAGGGCCTCCATGATCCGCGATTCAGCAACGGTCAGGGAGATCCTAAAATACCCTTCTCCGTTCGGCCCAAATCCGTTCCCCGGCGTCACCACGATATTCAGCTCTTCCAGGAATTTCAAGGCCAGTTCCGCAGAGGTATATCCCGGCGGGACCGAAATCCAAACGTAAAAAGTCGCCTTCGGCGCTTCGATCTTCCAGCCAAGATCCCGGAATCCTTGAACCAACAAGTCCCGACGCTCCTGATAGATCTTGAGGTTTTTTTCCAATTCCTGTTGCCCATCCTGAAGCGCACGGATACCCGCGATTTGGATCGCTTGGAAAATACCGGAATCCAAGTTCGACTTCACCTTGGCAAGAAGCGCCAACACTTGCGCATTTCCGACCGCAAAGCCCACACGCCAGCCGGTCATGCTGTAAGTTTTCGAAAGTGAGAAAAGTTCTACTGCGATGTCCTTCGCTCCCGGGATCTCGAGAATACTCGGCGATTTGAGCCCTTCATAGCACATCTCTGAGTAAGCCGCGTCATGCGCGATCAAGATCCCGTGCTTACGCGCGAACGCGACGGCTTTTTCAAAAAAAGCCTTGTCCGCGACTTGCGAAGTCGGATTGTTCGGGTAGTTGAGGAACATGAGCCGTGAGTTCTTCAGAACCTCCTCCGGGATCGCATCAAAATCAGGGAGGTAATGGTTCTTTTCCAGAAGCGGCATTGAGTAGGGAATGCCTTCGGCGAAAAGTGTGCCCGAACGGTACACGGGGTAACCGGGGTCCGGAATAAGGCAAACTTTTCCCGGGTCCAGCACCGCAAGCGGCAAATGCCCGATACCTTCTTTAGAACCAATTAGCGGAAGGATCTCTTTATCAGGATCGAGTTTCACGTTGAAGCGATGCTGAAACCAGTCCCGGATCGCATGGCGGAATTCCGGCATTCCCTGATCGAGGGCATAACGGTGATTGCGCGGATTTCTCGCGGCAACTGTAAGGGCCTCAATGATAAAGTCCGCCGTTGGGATGTCCGGATCCCCAACCCCGAGGTCGATCACATCCTTCCCCTTGGCAATAAGTTCGCGCTTCCTTTTGTCAATCTCTGCAAAAAGATAAGGCGGCAGTTTTTTAAGGCGTTCGGTCGGGTCGATCATAAGAGGTTTAAACATAGGATCCTTTCCTGGAGAACTTGAAAAATAACCCTGTTATCGAGCGGGGATTATACCAGACTTCAGAAAGCTTTGAAATAGAGGCCCTGGTCTCAGACAAGCAGGGTGACTTGGCCCGTTTTAAGAGGTGGGCTTTACTTGATCTCGAATTCGCGGATCGCGGTCACAACCGTCGAAGGGTTTTGAGGTGTTCCAATATAAGTGGAAGCCCCGGCCCTCAGGCTCTTCCCTCGGAAATCCATCCCGGAATAGCTGTAAACAATGAGCGGTGTCGCCCCGCACTTCCGGATCTCTTTGATCATATCTTCTCCATCAATGGTGTTCTGCTCGTACTCCATCACGATATAATCCGCAGGCTGCCTGGCCCAGCAATCCTTTAAGCTGCTCACACTTTTGATGAAAAAAACCTCATAACGCTCTTCCCGTAATTCCTTCGCGATCGCCTGGGCATGTCTACTTGCTTCGGAATCCACAAGATAAACTATTTTCTTTTTTATAGAAAGCACCCGTTTCACTTCTTTGAATACACGCGGGATTTCAAACGGTTTGTCGACAAAACCGTCCACGGCAATCCCTTCCATCAGACTCTCGAACTCACCCCGGCTCGTCATGACGATCACCGGCATCCGGGGTTTCCCATGCTTCGTAGAAACGGCGCGAAGAAAATCAAAACCGTCCTTGCCGGGCATCCGGATATCCAGCATAACCAGATCGACCGGGCCTTTCTTGAGCATCTCGAGGGCCTTGTCCACACTCGGCGCTGCCAAGACCGTGTAACCTTCCTCCGAAAAATGAATCTTCAGAAGGTCCCCGATGGACGGCTCATCATCCACGATCAAGATCTTTTCTCCACTCATGACGTCTCCCCGAACGATGCGACTAGATTAAAATCGAAAGAACTTTTATGAAAACTTCTCTTCCCCACTAAAAAAGTGCGGGATGCTTTTATTTCTTACTGTAAGGAGCGTAGGGCTTGGGAGGATTCTTGACCCTTTCGGGATCCGGGATCGGCAATCCCCAACCCATATCCGGAAAATCCACAGGGATAAAAAAAGTAGCGAGTTGGATCAGCCCTCCGGCCGTGTAGATCACACCTTCACCGATCCCCGCCGAATAACCAATCCATTGGGCTTGATACTTCGGATTCTTGGCTTCAGCCCACGGCGTCATCCAGCCCAGAAAAGTATTCTTGATGCCAAAGCAAAATTTCCCCCAAGTCTTCCCTCCATAGCCTTGCTTTTCCATCCAGGGAGATGCCGCATACGAGGGTATTATCGAAGACAAGAAAAGACCGGTCGTTATGACGAGAGCGACAAAGAGTCGCTTATTTTTTATATTCATACGCAATGCCGCCATTCGGGAGTGGAATATCAAGAGGAACAGGAAACGTCGCCGCATGAAGGATGCCACCGGCCGTATTTGACACCATATAGCCAATCCCTTTGCCGATACCCACAAAAAAGTTCTGATCCTTACAGGGCTCAAAGAAAAGAGCCGTCCACCCGGCTGAGATATTGAGAAACCCGAATCCTAGCTTTTGGGAGATCTTTCCTAGATAAGTGGGCTCGCGAGTCCAATCGCTTGGCTCAAAGGACCCGGCATAAGCAGAACAAGCCACCACGGAAAATAGAGCAAGGGCCACCAGCGTCCGCATCCAATGATGAGAGGAAAACGTCTTCCGAGGTTTCATAAGTGAAAAAATACTAACGGTTTACCACGTACAAGTCAAGAAATCGCAGCGTGACCCGAACAAAGACGCCAGAACAAAAAAACGGAGCCCGCAGATCTCGCCGCCGGGCGCGAGAAGCGCCGAGCACCGGCCAAGACCCTACGGACTCCGAAAAGCAACCTTTCATCAAGTTGTCAGTTGAGTTTGGTAACGTCAAAACGAAACTGGGGGTCGAGCTGATGAAGCTCCCGAGCTAAATACAGAATCCTATTTTTTGATTCCGGAGCCTTCGCCGAAAGCCACCCCTGATAAGCTTCGAGAAACTGCTCCATTTTAATATCCCGCAGATGGTCTTTTTCATAACCGCTCAGCTTCACAAGGAAATGCTGGAATGCTTGTTCGCGAAAACACTCGATAAACTTGAAATAATCTTCCTTCACGCCGGTGAGAATATGGCTGTAAACATCGAACTGCCCCGCGATCTTGCCAAGAACCTCCCCCACTCCGGTCTTTTTGTCATAGACCCCGGCATGACAGCGCGAGGCTTGCTTATAATAAAGAATCGCGGACAACCGCTCTTCGTTCTTTTCATCCCCTCCGTCTTTTTTGAGTGAAAATCGCTTGGCCATTTTTGGATCGGGATTGAAGATCGTGGACTGAACAAGCAACTGATCGGCGTTCACTTTGAAGATGAAATACCGAAGCATCGGATCCTCGGTCTCACGAACCCATTCAAAAACCTCACTCGTATTGGGCGAAAGAAAGGGATCCGCCATGTCATGATATTCCGGAAGTGAGATCGCAAAGAGCAGATGGGCGAGATAAATATTTACATCCTCATCGAAAGAAAGCGTCCGCGTTAGGTCATGCGTTTGATCTCTGGCTTTCAAAATTGACTCCAAAAGGAAATAGATCGCCGATTCGCGCTCCTCGCTCGAGAGGCTGAAGTACAAGTAGGGTGCTTTAGGATCCTGCTCTTTCTTCTCGTTCACCTTTATTTCTCCCTTCTTGGATTATAGCAATATATAACATTATTATCTTATTTGTCGCTATCGCCATCTATTGAAA
>SESH01002142.1_pt1 | contig 10826 bp, 7 predicted proteins | sample 3171561 | NCBI WGS metagenome assembly SESH01 (sample SAMN10866947, study PRJNA518727) | freshwater metagenome | biome: subpolar coniferous forest; feature: holomictic lake; material: water; isolation source: holomictic Lake 442 2011 16.5 m and 2014 13 m | place: Canada: near Kenora, Ontario
GAATGTCCATCGCCGTTGAGTTCCATGCCGCCGAGCCATGGGGCGAGAACTGGCTCCCTCCGATCAGCGAACTGAACCTGCTGCGGATCATCCAGGAGGCGCTGAGTAATACGCGCCACCACGCGCAGGCCACCCAGGTGTGGATCAGCATTGAGCGTCAGGGCGACCAACTGCGGCTGAGTGTGCGCGATAACGGGCGAGGGTTTTCACGCGCACAGCCACCGACATCCGCGCCTGCGCAGACCGACCACGTTGGTCTGGAAATTATGCGGGAGCGCGCCGAGGAATTGTCCGGCACGTTGACGATCAACTCGGAGTTAGGCGTGGGCACTGAGGTGAGCATCGTCTGCCCAATCCATAGGCCAGTTGAGGCGACGACACCCCCGATTGATCCGCTGCGCGTGGTACTGGTGGACGACCACCCCATGTTTCTGGAGGGTCTGCGCAGCCTGCTGGTGGCCCACGGCATGCAGGTGGTGGGCCTGGGCATTGATGGTGAGGAGGCCCAGACCCTGGCGCGCACGCTGCGGCCCAACCTGATCGTGATGGATCTCCACATGCCGCGCTGCGATGGTCTGGAGGCCACCCGGCGGATTATGGCCGAGTGGCCTGAGGCGAAGATTGTGCTTCTGACTGTGACCGCCGATGCGGATCTGCTCTTCGAGGCGCTGAAGGCCGGCGCGTCTGGCTACCTGCTCAAGAACATGCATGCCGACGACTTCTTCCTGCTGTTGGCCGGGCTCGATCAGGGCGTGCCGCCGATTGCCCCTGAGCTGGCGACCAAAATTGATCTGGAACTGGCCCGCCACGCCGCCGAGGGCGTCGCGCAGGATGCCGCCTTGACCCCCCAGCAACGCGAGATTCTCATACTGATTGGGCGTGGCCTGACCTACCGCGAGGTGGCCCACCAGGTTCACCTGAGCGAGGCGTCAATCAAGTACCACATGAAAAACATCCTCGGAAAGCTGCACCTGGCAAATCGCGCTGAGGCCGTGGCCTACGCCCAGCGCAGCGGGCTGACCCGCACACCTCAGTAACGCCCCTCTCCCACCACCCACACCCACAACTATCCTTTTTTTATCCTTTTTTCCGCCGTGTGCGGGCGGGAATGGCGCATACTACAGGCGCACGCATATTCACGCACACCCAAATATCCACGCTATCACTACATATAGGGCATGGTTCAAAACAGCTTTACCGTTTGGCGGGGACGCGATGAGGCGAGGATGCAATCGCATCGCCTCGTCGCATCCTCGCCTCATCGCCAAACAGTAAAGCTGAAACCTGGCACCTGAAACCTTGTCTAGCGCAGATTGATTTCTGTAAAACCAGGTCTCAGCGTCACGCAACTGCAATCATGTGGGAGGTCAGTGTGCATAAGCCATACTCAGCATTCTTTGTCGGAACCCCGAGCAACCATGAGCAGTCCATCATCCAAGATGTCCAGCTCTTCATCGACTTCCATGTGGTCGCCGCCAATGATGTCGATGTCGGGCGGATTTTGCAAGCGGTGCCCGATTATGTCATGCTGCCGCTCACCTACGCAAACAAGCTGGCACTCCAGCTTTTCCATCGGCTGCGCAAGGATGGACGCACGTGCATGGTGGTCTGGGGCGAACAGACGCTTACCGCGTTTAGCGGTCGGGGTTATCGCTGGCGTCAGTCAGTCCCGAAGGATGTCCAAGGGCTTGAGCATTTGATGGAGTGGGGCAAGTGGCCGATGCCCGTTAGTCGCCGTATGTGCCCAAGCCACAGCCAGCCGGCCACGGCCACCCGAGTGGGGCAAAAGGAAAAAGAATCCTTCCTTGGCCTGCGCTTTGCGTTCCCACACACATCTTTACTCAATACATAGGTCTTCCAGCTCTAGCCACTGCGCCTCAGGCGCGTCCAGCAACCCCCAGCCAAAGCGCCCCTGCGGGGTGACGACGAGGTATTGGTTGTCGAGCCAGGCCACGAAGCACATTGGCCCGCGTGGCGAGGGCACGTCCGCCAGGATGATCGCGCCGTCCACCGCGAGCGAGCTAACTCGCTCGCCCCAGACGATCTCATAGCGGTGCCATGCATCCATGTTCGTCGCCAGGGGCGTCTCGGCCACACCGACCGCGCGCTGGATGTACGGCCAAAGGACACGGTATCCCGCATAGCTGCGCATGAGCGACACCGCCAGCGGGGCCAGCGGGGCCAGGGCCAGCGCCCGCAGTCGCCCGGTGTCGATTGCCGCCGCCTTCCAGCCCCGCCCCGGCACCCCCAGCGCCAAGGCCATATCCGAGGGGGCCGAGGCGTAGAAGAACCAGATCGCCCGTGGCGGGGCCGGGATCCGCGCCCAGGGATAGTTCCACAGGCCAAAGCCAGCGGTGCCGCGCAGAACCCCCGCCGGGTGCGAGAACCTCGCCCGCAGCCGGATGGTCAGCGGCGGGCGGCGCGGCAGGCAGATTCCCCGCCGCCCGTAGTCATCGACCTGGGCATCGGAGTAGATCCGCGCCGTCGCGCCGTGGGTCGATAGGCGTATGCCATCGTCGTCAGGCGTGACCCGCCCCGCCCCGACCGCGTATGCCGTCCACCATGTCACACCCGTGATACCCCCAGCGTGATCGTCCCCGCGTCGAGGTCCACGGTCTCGACATACGCGCCCGCCGGTGCCGCGCTGACCATCAGACGGTCGGCGAGGGTCTCGCCGCGCAGGTAGTCGCCCCAGGCGGCGAGGGTCTGCGCCAGCAACTCGGCGGTGGCGGTGTCCCCGGCGGCGAGGGTCAGGGCGATGTGGTCGGAGATTGCCAGCCCAGCCTGCTTGCGTGCGTCCTGCACACTGCGCACGAGGTCGCGGGCGACACCCTCCAGGCGCAATTCGGCGGTCATGCTGGTGTTGAGGGCCACCAGCATGCCGTCGCCGTCAGCCACGGCATAGCCTTCGGGGGCGCTGCTCTCCACCAGCACCTCATCGGGCCGCAACTCCAGCGCCTGCCCGTCCAGCATCAGGCGCACCGGCTGGCCCGCCTCCAGTGCGTGGGCCACCGCGCGGGCCTCTGCACCCGCCAGAGCCTTGAGCGCAGCGGCGAGGGCTGGCACCTGCTTGCCGTACTTCTTGCCCACCAGACGTAGATTGGGCTTGAAGCGGTACTCGACGATGTCCGATCCGGCCTCCAGGTAGCGCACCGCCTTGACGTTCAGCTCGTCGCGCAGATCTGCCTCGAAACGGCGCAGACCCTCGGCGGCGGCGGGTGTACTCGCCCGCACCCACAGCTCGCTCAGCGGCTGGCGCACCTTCAGGCCCGCCGTCTTGCGCGCCGCCCGCCCCAGCGACACGGCCCCCAGCAGCGCCTCGGTATCGGCCACCAGTTGGTCATCCAGCAGCGCCGTGTCCACGAGGGGCCAGGATGCGAGATGAACGCTCTCGGGAATTGCCGATTGGCCCGCGCCATCCGCAATCTGCAATCCCGTCAAATTGCGATACAGCTCCTCGGCCAGGTACGGGGCGAAGGGCGCGGCCAGCTTGGCCACCGTCAGCAGGCAGGTATAGAGCGTGTGGTAGGCCGCCCGCTTATCGGCGTCGGCCTCGCTCTTCCAGAAGCGCCGCCGGTTGCGCCGCACATACCAGTTCGAGAGCTCGTCCACGAAGCCCTCAATCGCCCGCGCCGCCGGGAAGACCTCATACACCTCCAGGCTGGCGGTCACATCGCGCACCAGGGCGTTGAGCCGAGCCAGCGCCCAGCGGTCGATGGGCTGGAGGGCCAGATCTTCACCTGCCGTCCTCGGCGTCCATCCGTCCAGGTTGGCATAGGTGACAAAGAAGCTGTAGGTATTCCAGAGCGTGAGCATGAACTTACGCAGGCTCTCGTTCACCAGGCCGCCGCTGAAGCGCCGGGGGTTGCCGGGCGGGGCGGCGGTGAACAGATACCAGCGCAGAGCGTCCACGCCGTACTGGTCGATCACCTCCTGCGGCGTGATCACATTGCCCTTGCTCTTGCTCATCTTCGCGCCGTGCTCATCCAGGATATGGCCAAGGCAGATCACGTTATTGAAGGCGGGCCGGTCGAAGAGCAGGGTGCTGACCGCGTGCAGAGTGTAGAACCAGCCGCGAGTCTGGTCGACCGCCTCGCAGATGTAGTCAGCCGGGTGAGCGGCCTCGAAGATCTCCTGGTTCTCAAACGGGTAGTGCCACTGGGCCACCGGCATCGAGCCGCTATCGAACCAGCAGTCGGCCACATCGGGGATGCGGCGCATGGTGCCATGCTGCGGGTGTTCCCAGGTCAGCGCGTCTACATAGGGCCGGTGCAGGTCGAGATCCTGCAATGAGCGCCCGACCTTCTGCTCCAGCTCGGCCAGCGAGCCGATACACTCGGCGTGGCTGCCGTCGGCGCTCAACCAGATCGGCAGCGGCGTGCCCCAGTAGCGCTCGCGGCTGATCGCCCAGTCGATGTTATTCTCCAGCCAGTTGCCGAAGCGCCCGTCGCGGATGTGATCGGGCACCCAGTGGATCTGCTGGTTATTGGCCACCAGATCGGCCTTGAACGCCGTGGTGCGGATATACCACGAGCGCTTGGCGTAGAAGAGCAGGGGGGTGCCGCAGCGCCAGCAAAACGGGTAGTAGTGGCGCACCCGCCCGCTCTTCAGCAGCAGCCCGCGCTCCTTGAGGTTACGGGTGATGTCCGGGTCGGCCTCCTTGAAGAACTTCCCGGCGAAGCCCAACGCGGCGAACTCGGGCATCACCTTGCCGTTGAGATCGACCGAGAAGAGCGTGGGCAGCCCGTGCTTGCGGCCCACCTCCAGGTCGCCGTAGGCCGGGGCGATGTGGACGATGCCGGTGCCGTCGTCCATGGTCACGATCTCGTCGGCGATCACGCGATACGCGACGCTTATGTCAACCTCGTCGCCGGGGCCAGGCACGCCGGTGAAGAGTTGCTCATAGCGCAGGCCGACCAAGTCGTTACCCCTGAAGGTGCGCCGTACGGTGTAGCCTTCGCCCAACACCCGCAGTGCCAGAGATTCGGCCATGATTAAACGGTCGTTCGGTAGAACCGAAGCATCCGCATCGGTCATATTCTGGCGGTATGCGCGGTGCAGCGGATGCTTCGGCCCTACTTCGACATCCACATAGGTCGCATCGTGCTTGACCGCCAGGGCCACGTTAGCGGGCAGCGTCCACGGCGTGGTCGTCCAGGCCACCAGATGCGCGCCCCGGAGCGACTCCGCCAACTGCGCCCCGTGTACGCCCACGCCCGGAACCGTCTCGCCGCTGACCCGAAACTTAATATAGACGCTCGGGTCGTCCACATCATCGCGGGCACCCTGGCTCACCTCGTGGTCGCTCAGGCCGGTGCCGCAGCGCGGGCAGTGCATCGTCACCTTATAGTCGCGGAAGAGCAGATCGCGCTCCCAGAACTGGCGGAAGATCCACCAGAGCGACTCGATGTACTTATTGTCGTAGGTGTAGTAGCCGTCGGCGCTGACCCAGTAGGCGATACGCTTGGTAAATGCCTGCCACTCCTGGATATACTCCCAGACGTTTTCGCGGCAGCGGGCGTTAAACTCAGCGATGCCGTACGTCTCGATGTCGGGCTTGCCGCTGAAGCCGAGCTGCTTCTCGACCTCGATTTCCACCGGCAGGCCGTGGGTATCCCAGCCCTCACGGCGACCAATGATCGTATAGCCCTGCATGGCCCGGTAACGGCAGATGATATCCTTAAACGTCCTGCTGATCACGTGGTGCAGGCCAGGCCGGCCGTTGGCCGTCGGCGGCCCCTCGTAAAACACAAAGGGCTTGCTCCCTGCGGCCAGCGACTTCGCGACGATCTGGTTGGCATCCCACCAGGCGAGGATCTGTTCCTCAAGCTGCGGGAACGACACGCTCGTCTCGACAGGTTTGAACATGCGCCATCCCTTTCGTAGCAACGGCCCGCCGGGCCGTCGCTACCACCATACAAAAAACCCCGCCCCCACGGTCGGCGGCCAGACGGCCACACAGACAGGGGACGAGGCGAAGGCTGCCCCGTGATACCACCCCGGTTCAATGATGACGGCTACCCGTCCCCGTCATCGCCGTTGGCCTGAGAAGTATAGCCACCTTGTGCGGGGCCGTCAAGCTCAACCGCCCCACCGGCGCGTAGCATCACCTGATACTCACGCCCGCTAGATAACGAGACAAACTGCTGGACGCTGCGGAATCCCAGGCGGGCATAGAGCTGCCGGGCGCGCAAGTTAAACGAGGCCACCGTCAGCCGCAAGGTCGGCGGGCAGAAACGCAGTTCGGCGAAGGCCAGCACCGCCCCCATATAGCGCCGACCCATCCCGCGCCCGGTCAGATCCGGCCGCATCGAGATGCCCACATCCAGCGCGGGCGTCGTGTAGTCGCCCCCGAGTACCCGGCCCTCGTCGCCGAAACAGCAGAATCCCACGAGCGCGCCGCCCTGGCGCAGTTGGAAGTAGCCGTACGCCGGGTGGCTAAACGCGGCGACCAGCATTGCCTGATCCTCATCGAGGCTGTAGATCTCGTAGGGCGGCGGGTAGCGCCAGGACGTGACCAGCGTGGCTGCCGCCACATCCATCGGCGTGATCGTCAGATCGTCTATCATGCGGGCTAGGCTCCATCATTCCCTCCTCTGAACCCACAGCGTACTCTACCACGTCTTTGACGCTGCGCCCCAAGCTTGTTTTCTGTGCGTTTTTGGCAACGAAGCCGTCCCCATACAACCCAAAGGGGGCGACGGCTTTGCCGTCGCCCCCTTTGGGATTCACCCTAGCCCACGTTAATCGTGATCTGGCGGGGCTTGACCTCCTCGGACTTGGGTATGCTGAGGTGCAGGATGCCATTCTCCAGCTTGGCCGCGATTGCGTCGCCCTTCACAAGGGCAGGGAACGCGACGCTGCGGCTAAAACGACCGTAGCGGCGCTCCACGCGATGGTAGTTGCGCTCCTTCTGCTCGTTCTCCTGCTTCACCTCACCGGCGATAGTCAGCACGCCGTTCTCGAAGGTCAGCGTCATATCCTCCGCCTTCATGCCGGGAACCGCCACATCCAGCACATAGGCATCGGGGGTCTCGCTCATATCAAGCGCGGGGACAAAGCCCTGCCCGCTCTGCACCGTCGGGAGGATCGGAACCAAGCTCTCCTCAAACAGCCGGTTCACCGCCTCACGCAGGCTCACCGCATCTTGAAACGGATCCCAACGCGCAATCGTTGTCATCGGTTTCCTCCTCATGCTATCTATGTCGTCTCTATTACGGCTGCTCCACGCCCTTGCGGGCATATACATAGCATACGACGGAAGTGTTAGATGTGCGTCTGCGCCCCGTTAGAGGAGTGTTATACATGGCCGTAGGGCCAAAATAGTGGCCTGGAGCAACGCGCGCGGCCACTAGCCCTACGGCCCTGCCGGAAACTGGGCGGCACCGTCGCGCGAGATGGCATCGCCACCGATGATTCCGCTGTCCACCAGCAGATTGCCGTAGCTGTCGGTGACACGGAAAGTGTACGGCCCCGGCCCCATGCCGCTTGCCTCCACGAAGTAATTGTAGTCGAGGCGAGCGACGCTCACCCAGGCTCCCTGGCGGTTCTGGTACTCCAGCTTGACGACTGGGTTCCGGTGGTTGCGGATCTGCACCGCCGTCCACCACTGGTTGCTGCCATCCTTAAAGTGGTAGCTGATCGGCCCGCTCAGGTTGGGGCTGACGACCCGCCACGTGATCGGCACGCGGCCCAGGTTGTGATCGGCGATCATGTCGAAGGCACTGGGGCTAAGATCGAGGTGGCCAGCCGCGCAGCCGGTGGTGGGATTGACGGGCCGGTCGGGGATATCGGGACACTTATCGACGATCCGCACCATAATCGTGCCCTTTGGCCCAGTGACCTCGACGTAGGCCCCACAGTAGGCGGCCGGCTGGGGGTCGCTATAGTCGAGATAACTGATCGCGGCAACCATCAGATCGCCGGGGATGGCGGCGAATCCGCAGTTGCCAGTGCCATCGGCGGTGGTGTAGTAGGTGGCCTGGCCGCTGTGCAGCGGATTCTGCGTTGCGGTCGATGCGAGGGTGCGCAGCAGCGGCAGATAGATCGGGTTGCTCGGCGCGGCGGTGGCCAGAGTCCAGCCCAGGCAGATCATGCTGGCGAGGGCGAAGGCTGCGACGATTCGCGGGTATGCGTGGCGCATAGTCATCCTTTCTGGTAACCTCGTTTCAGCTTCGACATGGTTCACAACGTGCGGATTCAGCGCGCCCGTTGTGCGGGGATGCATGACATTTCGCAGGGCATCTTGCGTAGCCGCAGGCCATATGGTAGACTTGCCGCCGATGCCCCCGTAGCTCAGGGGATAGAGCAGCGGTTTCCTAAACCGCGTGTCAGCCGTTCGAGTCGGCTCGGGGGCGCCAGATGAGGACGCGGTACACTGGCTTCGGCCAGGATGCCGCGTTTGTCGTTTATGGCCCTGGGACGCGAGTTAGGAAGCAAATCGCTGGGACGCATGGCGCAATCCAGCGTTCGCGTTTGGGCGAGGACGCGAAGCGGCGGATCGGTGCCCTGCAGGCACCCAACATAGGGCGTGTGATGAATCGGATCTTTACCGTCACCTCACGGGTCTTTGACCGTCTAGAGTCTGCGTGGGAGAGTCCGCGTGGTCGCCACCTCGTCGCCGACATGCTGATTATCAGCTTCATTGGCGCGCTCCTGGTGATCGAGGTTCGTCGGCGGGCGCTGCTGTCCCCGGCGCTGCTCGATATCCTGCCGACAAATCACTTCTACGCGGTCGATTTTACGCTCCAGCTCGTCCAGATTGTCGGCCTAGCCGGGATCATCTTCGGGTTGGCCCGCTCGGTCGCCAATACGGTCGGCAAACAGTTGGAGATTCTCTCGCTGATCCTGCTGCGCGGTGCCTTCCGCGAACTCACCGCCTTTGACGAGCCGATCACATGGAGCAAGGCCCAGCCTACCATATTGCCAATCATGGCGCTGGCCGGCGGAGCCCTGGTGATCTTTGTCATCCTGCGGATCTACTACCGGGTGCAGCGGCACCAGGGCGTTATCGACGACTTCCACAATCTGGCCGGGTTTGTGGCCATGAAGAAGCTGATCGCGCTGGGGCTCCTGCTGGCCTTTATGTTGATCGGCCTCTATACGCTCCAGCAGTACATCATGGTCGGGCGAGCGGTCTCGTTTTTCGGCGACTGCTACACCGTCCTGATTTTCTTCGATGTGCTGCTGGTGTTTGTCTCGATGCACCATAGCTCGACGTACCATGTGGTCTTCCGCAATACCGGATTCGCCGTCGCCACAGTCCTGATACGAGTGGCGGTGATCGCACCGGCCCCGTTTAACGCCATGATTGGCGTCGGAAGCACCCTTTTCGCGCTCGGCCTCACCCTGGCCTACAACACCTTCGCCTCATCGCTCGCGGGAGAGCCGGGTATGCATCTATCCGAAGCTCTGGCCGCAACCTTGCACGCCGCCGTGCCAGCGCCCACCCAGAATGGGGGGAAAGAGCTTGTGAGTACGAACGTGAAAATAGCCGATATCCGCTAGCCGGTAGCTGATAGTACGACCGTTGGAGTTGCCAACTGCGCCATTCCTGGCGGGGGTTTGGGGGCCGCAGGCTCCCGAGCAAATCCCTTTTCGGCACGACCGCAAAAGGTACGCGGTGCGGTGGTACTCGCCGGGAGGCTAACGCCCCCGGCAATGAAAAAATTGTAACAAGGCTCAGATGCCACGTTCTCGCTCAAAAAGTGTCTTCATTTACCGCTCCCAGAAGCGACAAAGCCCGTACCTCATATCCGTGTTTCGCACGCTGCCGGATACACACATGCCCACATTTTTACATATTATTAAGTTGACGAGGCACTTCCTTTCGTGCTATACAATAAATAGAGTTTGTCGTAGCGTTATCCCCCCATCGCTCCGGTCTGTCGTAGCATCTGCTCCAGCCAGAGTACCATAACTCAGCACAGTACCGGTGTCCCCGTCAAACTGACACCGTCTGAGTGCCCCCACCTCACCCATCACCTCACCCGTCACCCCACCCATCACCTCACCGGCATTTCAGATGCTATGCCCTTATTGGGGTAGCACGCTTCCCACGCAAAACCCAGGCTGATCGCCTCCGTGGCGGAGCATGCCCACAGGTACGGCAGCTTCGGCTACCGACCCCCTTTTGCTTCAGGACACACCTATCGAGCCGCGTGCGTTGCACACTGCTCAACATGAGGTGCCTTGATGACACTCCCTGCCTCGCCTATTACGCCACCTGCGCAGCGCAACTCCCCAGAGGGCGCGCAATGGTACGTGGCCCACTGCCAGCCGCTGAAGGAGCGCTACGCCGCCCAGAATCTCGGTCAGTGGCTTGGCCTGACCGTTTTCCTGCCGGAGGTGCGGCGCTATTTCCGTGGCGCGGTCGAGGAAGTTCCGCTCTTCCCGCGCTACCTCTTCCTCAAGGCCGATCTGACCGTCACGGCCCTAAGCCGGATCAACACCACTGCGGGCGTGAACCGCATGGTAGCCTTCGGCGATGCGCCGCTCGCGGTGCCCGGCGAGGTCGTGCGCGCGCTCTACGAGCGAGTCGCGGCGCTCAACCGCGAGGGCGGCATCGCCGAACACGGCTTCACATCCGGCGAGGTGGTGGAGATCATTGGCGGGCCGCTGCGCGGGCTCGACGCGGTCTTCCTGGGGCCGCTGGAGCCCAGCGAGCGGGTGCGCGTGCTGATCGAATTTTTGGGCCAGACGCAGAATATCGAGGTCGGCATCGGCGAGATCGCCAAGCTCACCGGAGATCATGTTGCGAACGTCGATGAATTGGCCGGCGGGCGCGGCCCACGCCGGACGCGCGGCAGGGGCAGGAAGATTCATTA
>SESH01107424.1_pt1 | contig 10823 bp, 14 predicted proteins | sample 3171561 | NCBI WGS metagenome assembly SESH01 (sample SAMN10866947, study PRJNA518727) | freshwater metagenome | biome: subpolar coniferous forest; feature: holomictic lake; material: water; isolation source: holomictic Lake 442 2011 16.5 m and 2014 13 m | place: Canada: near Kenora, Ontario
GTATTTTGTGGCGTCCGTACCTGCTTTGCGAGGATGCCATACGCAGGCCAAGTCGCTCGATGTCCTGATGAAGAGGATCAAGGAAGCGATCGAGCTGTGTCTGGAAGTTGAAGATCCAGTATCCAATCAGTTTGTGGGTGTTCAGCGTGTCGCTGTCATGGCATGAGCACATTTCCTGCACTCAACGGCACCCAACTCATCAAAGCGCTTCGCCGTCTTGGGTTTGATCTCATTCGGATCAAGGGAAGCAACCACTTCCTTCGTCACCCCGACGGCCGATGCACCGTGGTTCCCGTGCATCGTGGCGAGGCCATTGGTCGCGGTTTATTCGCCCAGATTCTCCGTGATTGTGAAATCACACGGGAAGATATTCAGAAAAACATCTGAGCGCACACGATCTTCGTGGCTATCGTCGCTCCGCTCCTCAGCCACAAGATCCTCGTTCGCCAGCAGATTGGTTGCCGCCAGCCTTGCGATTGGAGGGCAGCTGCGATAGCATTCTTCGCAGGAGGTGAGATATGATGACACAAACGCAGCAAGTTCTTGAGAAGGCGGTGGGACTTCCCCCAATTGAGCGAGCCGAACTCGTCGAGGGAATTCTCTCCAGCTTCGAGTTTCCGTCCCGTGCGGATGTCGACGCGGCGTGGGCGCAAGAGGCCGAGGAACGGATTGACGCGTACGACCGGGGCGACATCGCGGCAATTCCGGCGGCCGCGGTGTTCGAGAAGGTCGAGAAGAAGTACGCCTCATGAGGGTGGACTTCCTCCAGACCGCTGACGAGGAATTCGCAGAGATCATAGCCTACTACAATCTTCAGAGCGAAGGCCTGGGCTTGGAATTCGCGGTGGAAGTCAAGCGCACTCTCGGTCGTATTCCCTAGTACCCGACTGCGTGGACACCGTTGTCCAAACGAACCCGTCGCTGTCGCCTGAACCGCTTTCCGTACGCCCTGCTCTACCAGATTCGCAGCGACTGGATCCTGGTCGTGGCAGTTCAGAACCTCCACAGACACCCCGATTCCTGGAAGTCGCGTCTTAAGCCCGGCGAGGTGTGATGGAGGGCGAACATCGCCTGGGACCGTACAGTGTCCCGCTGCGCGGTCCACTGCCGGTCAAGGCGCTCGTTGGAGCAATATAGGAATATGTATATCTATATTGCCGACAACCGCGTTTGATTGTAGGATCTAGCCATGTCAAAGGTCAGATTCGAATGGGATGATGCCAAAGACAAAGAGAATCTGAGAAAACATGGTGTTCCATTTTCAAGGGCACAGTTCGCCTTTGTTGATCCGAAGCGCGTGATCGCCCAGGATTTGGCGCACAGCCAGTCAGAGCCACGATTCTACTGCTTCGGCAAAGTTGACGACGGGACTATGACGGTCAGATTCACGTATCGCCATGACGTGATCAGGATCATTGGCGCCGGATACTGGCGGAAAGGAAAAGCAGTTTATGAGAAGGAAAACAAAATACACCGCTGAGCCCATTGGGCCGGTCAAGATCATCACAGACTTCTTGCCGTCTCCGGATCAGCTTGCCTTCAAAGAGGATAGCCAGAAAGTGACCATCGGTCTCAGTCGACGCAGTATTGCGTTCTTCAAAGAGGAGGCGGCTCATTATGGGACTCCCTACCAAACGATGATCCGACGCCTTTTGGATACGTATGCAGAAACATACAGGAAGACGGCTCCAACCACGCCTCGCACTTTACGGCTCGTTCCTCGCCGAAAGTGAAGGCGAGCGTTCGCAGAAAGATGATTGACAAGACGTACACTTCGTACGAGACTATACGTCATGAACACAAAACTGACATTACGCTTGGACGATGTGCTTGTGGAGCAGGCGAAAGCGGAAGCTGCTCAGCGCGGCAAGTCGGTTTCAAGGATGTTTGCCGAATTCGTCGCGTCCCTTGCGCCCAGCAGGCGTGAGCGTGCTCTTCCTCCGGTGACCGGTGCCCTCCTGGGCATCATGAAGGGCCACCGGCTATCCGAAAAGGACTACAAGAATCATCTTCGGGAGAAGTACTCGTGAGGGTCTTGGTCGACACCAATGTCGTTTTGGATGTCCTGCTTGACCGAAAACCATTTGCCGATACCGCCGTCCAGGTATTCGCGCTTGTCGAGGAATCCAAGATCGAGGGGTTCCTCTGCGCAACAACGATCACGACAGTTGGCTATCTGCTCGGCCAGGCCCTTGCTCCGGAGAAGGCGCGTGGCGCGCTCCAGCGGCTTCTGGGCCTGTTCGAGATTGCCCCCGTGAATCGTTCTGTACTCGAACATGCCTTGCGGAGCGGAATCACCGATTTTGAGGATGCAGTACTGGAGCAGGCGGGATTCCTGGCCGGTGTGGACGCGATCACGACTCGAAACGTCAGCGATTTTCGTAGGTCGAAAGTCACGGTCTTCGACCCCGCAGAGTTGATCGCCGCCGTGAAAGGGGTGGAGTCTGCGAACCAGAGGCAGACCCGTACCGTTGCCCCGCGCGGACGCGGTGCAACGTCCGGTTAGCCTCGGGTTGCGCCGGATGGAGAGAGAAAGGGACGACCGGAGGAAATCGTGATCCGTAGTCGTCGCCGTCGTCGTCCACCGAACGAGGGCAGAATCGGTTGACGACTACGGTTGACGATGGAGCGAGCACGAAGCAGGTGCGGCCTTTCCGGCGGGCATGGACACGAAGAACACCAAAGGATTCGCCAACTGGCGCAGTCACGGTACGCTCGCAAGCTCGCGCCCCTGCTGCGCATCTTTGGCCGCAGACCCTGAACCGGATAACAGGCGAAAACCCTCTTGACGGCGTGTAGTCGCGCGGCTACACTATAAACAGAGATTGAGATACGTAAGACAGCGGGATTCGCGCATTGGTTGGACGGGTTGCGAGACCTACGCGCACGAGCGCGCGTGCACGTCCGGATCGAGCGTCTTGCCGCCGGACACGCCGGTGACGTGAAACCGGTCGGAGAAGGCGTAACCGAACTGCGCATCGATTACGGCCCTGGTTACCGCGTCTACTTTATGAAACGCGGAGGCGCCGTCGTGATCCTTCTGGCTGGTGGCGACAAACGAACCCAAGCCGCCGACATCAGGGCGGCCTTGCGGCTCGCACGGAATCTGTAGGAGAAAAACAATGAGCAAAACAGCAACAACACGGTATGACGTGGCCGAGCACCTCCGTACTCCCGAAGAAATGGCCGCCTACCTGGAGGCAGCCATCGAGGAAGCAAAGGGCGATGCAGCCTTCATTGCCAAGGCGCTCGGTGACATCGCACGCGCCAAGGGCATGACGCAAGTGGCCCGAGACGCCGGACTGTCGCGAGAGAGTTTGTACAAGGCACTATCCGGCGAACGCAGTCCCGGTTTCGACACGATTCTGAAGGTGGTGGGGGCGCTGGGACTGGAACTCCGTGCCGAAATCGCACACGCTTGACCATGCGGCCAACCACCTCATGCTGGCGACGGACAACCCGCACCAGATGAGAAACGCGTTGCCACTGGAGAGAGAAAGGGCCGGCCGGAGGCAATCGTGATCCGTAACCGTCCACCGAACGGAGGCAGAATCGGTTGACGACGACGGCGACGACCACGGTTGACGATGGAGCAGGCACGACGCAGGTGTGATCCTCCCCGGCGTCGGGTCGGTGGCGAATCCCGCCCAGTGCATGGCCTCTGGAACGGCCACACACGCCGGAATCGCCCCTGCCCCAGATCGGAACGGTACAGAAACCGGGACCGCTGGTCACCACGCCACGAGCTACACCTCACCCTTGAGGTGCCGGATATCCTTGCCGCGCACCATGTAGACGACGTCCTCGGCAATGTTCACGGCGTGATCTCCAATGCGCTCGTAGGACCTGGCGATGAGCACGAGCTCGAGAACACGGCTTACCGCCTTGACGTCCTCCTGCACGTAGGTCATGAGCTCGCGGAAGAGCTGGTCATTGATCTCGTCCACTTCATCGTCCATCTTGATGACGTCTTCGGCCTTCTCCGCAGACCCCTCGGTGTAGGCGTCCAGGACCTTTTTCAGCATTGCAGCGTCAATCTCCGCCATCCGCGGGATGTCGATCAGCGGCTTGAGAGGCGGCTCCTTGAACAGGGTCTTTGCATAGAACCCTATATCCATGGTCTTGTCCGCTATGCGCTCAAGCTCCGCGGTTATCCTGGTAGCCATGAGCAGACACCTCAGGTCCGCGGCAACCGGGGTATAGACGCTGATAAGCCGGACCGCATCCTCGTCGAGCTGCCTCTGCAGCAGGTCCATGTTATCCTCGGCTTTACGCACCGGTTCAAAAACAGCCATGTCGCGCTCAACGAGCATCTTCGTTGTATCGCGGACCATCTTCTCGGCGGTGGCCCCCATGGTAAGAAGGTTCCGCCGCAATGCGTCAAGTTCACTGTCAAACTTCTTTGACATGCCGGTATCTCCCGTTTTTTCCTAGCCGTATCGGCCTTCGATGTATTCCTCGGTGCGCTTATCCTTAGGCGTCAAGAACAGCTCCGCTGTCGCGCTGTGCTCGATCAATTCACCGCCCAGCATGTAGACACATTCGTCGCTCAGGCGACGTGCCTGCGCCATATTGTGTGTCACTATCGTTATCGTATACCTCTCCTTCAGGCTCCGCAACAGGTTCTCAATGGCCTCGGTCCCCTCCGCATCCAGGGCGGAGCACGGTTCATCCATCAGCAGGACCTCCGGCTTGAGCGGCAGCAGGCGGGCGATGCACAGCTTCTGCTGCTGTTCCAGCGGCAGTTCGGTAGCCTTGCGGCCGAGGCGATCCTTGACCGCGTCGAAGAGAAACACTTCCCTCAACGCCTTCTCTACAGCCTCCATCTCCTCAGACTTGCGTACAGAACCGCGCGCCGAGTGTATCCTGAGCCCGAATGCAACGTTGTCATAGACGGACAGCGGCATCGGGTTCGGCCGCTGGAACACCATGCCCACCGCCTTTCTCAACTCGATCAACGAAACATCGGGATCATGGATATTCTTCCCCATGATCCTCACCTGCCCGTCGATCCGGACACCCGGAAACCTCTCGTTCATCCGGTTGAAACAGCGCAGGTAGGTGGTCTTTCCACAGCCGGACGGCCCGATAAGCGCCGTTATCCTGCCCCGCCGCATGCGTGAGGACACATTCCGCAGGGCCTGGAACCTGCCATACCACAGGCTCAGGCCTTCAGTCTCGATGCTCACAGAATCATTCATCTGTTCGTTTTCCTGCATCTAGCCGAATACTCCGTGAACGTAATCAAAGGTCATCCGGTTGCCGGGACTGTCCGAGAACATCATCTCGGTGGGACCCGATTCGACAACGACGCCGTTGTTGAGGAAGCACGTCACGTCGCCCAGGCGCCTGGCCTGCTGCACGAGGTTGGTCACGAGAATAATGGTCATCTTTTCCTTCAGCTGGACCAGGACGTCCTCGATACGCATCGTGGTCACGGGGTCAATAGCGATCGAGAACTCGTCCAGGCACAGTATCTCCGGGTCATGTGACAACGCGCGCGCCAGCGTCAGCCTCTGCTGCTGCCCACCCGACAGCATCGTGCCGAGCGTCTTGAGGCGGTCCTTCACCTCATCCCACAACGCAGCCTGCCGCAGGCACCGCTCGACAATCTCATCCAGGCTCGCCCTGTCACGAACGCCCGCCCTGCGCGGGGCATAGGCGACATTGTCGTAGACCGTCAGGGGCAGGCCGACCGGCAGCGGGAACACCATGCCGATCCTGCGCCGCAGCGAGTAGACGTTCCAGATGCGGCTGGTATCAACTCCGTCGATGCTCACCTTGCCCTTGACCGACACACCTGGTGAAAACTCAAGCGTCCGGTTGATGGCCTTAAGAAGGGTTGTCTTGCCGGAATTGGAAGGGCCGATGATCGAAAACACCCGGTTAGCCGCAACGTCCAGGTTGATGTTGTTCAACACCCTGACCTTGTCATACTCCACGCTGAGGCCGCGGATCTCGATCTTGTTGGCCTGTTGTTCCATCCCTACCACCTCTTCCTGTGGCGCATCCACGCACGAAGTCCGATGGCAACGCTGTTGAAGACCAGCACAAATCCCAGCAGGACCACCGCCGTGCCATAAAGCATTTCGGGCGGCATGTTCGGAACCTGGGTGGAAATGGCGTAGAGGTGGTATGAAAGGGCCATGCATTGCTCTGAAAGCGCATAGGGCAGGATTGTGCCCGGCTCCACTGCCTTGAAGAACACGACGCCGGTGAACATGATCGGCGCTGTTTCACCGGCCGCACGGCAGACTGCCAGGATCACCCCGGTCAGGATCCCGCCGACAGAATTGGGCAGCACAATGGTCCGGATCGTCTGCCAGCGCGTCGCACCCAGGTTCCAGCACGCCATTCGGAAGGACTTCGGCACCGATGCCAGCGCCTCCTCGGTCGCAACTATGATCACGGGCAGGGTCATGATGGCCACGGTGCAGGATGCTGCAATGATCGACTTTCCCATTCCGGCAAACAGCACGAACGCCCCTACCCCGAACAGGGCATGCACTATGCTCGGCACACCGGCCAGGTTCACCACCGCCATGTGGACTATCCGTGTGAACCAGCTCTCCCTTGCGTACTCGTTGAGGTATATCCCGGCAAGTATTCCGACCGGGGCGGAGACAAGGAGGGATATCACCACGATGTAACCTGTTCCTACCAGCGCCGGCCAGACGCCGCCGGCGCGCATTCCGTTCCTCGGGATATCGGTCAGGAATGACCAGCTCAGCGCAGGCGCTGCCCGCACCACGAGATACACCACCAGCGCGATCAGAGGCAGAAGGATCGCGGCACACATGAGTCCGAAGACAACCGACATGATCTTCTGGACCCGCAGTTTACGCCGGATCAGATCCGTCTCCGTAAACAGCTCCTGTGTTGCCTTTGGCAAGCCAGTGGTCATCGCTGCTTCCCCCTGAAGCCCTTCACGATCAGGTCAGCCGTAAGATTGATAATAAGCGTGATCAGGAACAGGACGATGCCTATGACAAAGAGCGACTGGTAGTGCCTTGCGTCGGGCGGGAACGAGCCGTCAGGCAGCGCATTCAGGCGTGGGGCTTCCCCCAGCTCCGCTGTAATGGTGGCTGTCAGGGTCCGTATCGGCTCAAGAACGTGGATGAACGGGAACTCACCGTTGATCGGAATGTTCACAGCGTGCCCGGTACACATGAGCACAGCCATGGTTTCCCCGATCGCGCGGCCGACTCCCAGCAGCGCCGCCGCAAGCAGTCCGCTCTTCGCGGCCGGCAGTATGACCTTTGAAAGCGTCTGCCATTTCGTCGCACCAAGCGCCTCCGCGGCCTCGATGTAACCGTCCGGAACGGCGCGGATGGCATCCTCTGAAATTGACACCACGATGGGCACGCTCATCAGGCCGACCACCAGCCCCGCATTGAGGACATTGAGGCCTATCGGCGCCCCGGTAACCTCGACAATGAGCGGGTTCATAACCATCAGCCCTATGAACCCCCACACGACCGATGGCACCGCCGCGAGGAACTCGACAAGTATCTTCAGGACCTCCTTCGTCCTCCCGCCACAGAACTGGGAGAGGAAGATGGCGGACCCCAAACCGAACGGCACGGCAATGATCATGGCCACCGCGGTCACACTCAGCGTTCCGCAGATCAAGGCGAATATGCCGTACCGCTTATTCACCGCCGATGTCGGCACCCAATCGGAGCTCAGGAACATGCCGCTGAAGTCGAAGCAATCCCTGATAAATGGATATCCTTCCCTCGCGACGAAGAAGATGATGCCGAAGACGAAGATGATCGAGCTTATGCCGCAGAGGTAGATCAGCGAGACAATCGTGCGTTCACTGACAATGGACACTACGGTGCTGATGCCTGCCATCAGCCCCTTGCCCGACCTGCTTGTAGAGTGTTCCGCGCTCATTGTGTCAGTCAGCCCGCCGCATCACTTTACAGGAGACACCGGCACATAGCCGGCCCCCGCCACGATTGCTTGTCCGTCACTCGTTAGAGTCCAGTCCATATAGCCCCTGGTCTCACCATCAGGCGCACCCGCCGTGATCATCAGCAGCGCCCTCGACAAGGGATACAGCTTCCCTGTCACGTTGGCCTGCGACGGTGCGAAACCAGCGGGATTCTCCCGTGTGCCCACCCTGAGCATCTTCACGTCCTTTGTAGCATAGCCCATCCCGCTGTAGCCGATCGCGGTCCTGGTGCTTGCCACAAGCTCAACTGCCTCCTTGGATCCCGACATGTCGCAGGAGCCCATCTTGAAGTCACGGTTCTTCAGCACATGCGCCCTGAAGTACAGGTACGTGCCTGAGCTGTTCTGGCGGCTTACGCGGATGATCTTATCCGGCGCCTTGAGGCGACCCATATCCACCCCGAGTTGTGACCAGCGCGTGATATCGCCGCCTTCACCAAAAATCCGCTCAAGCTGCTCCATGGTGATGGATTCAAGCGGATTGTCCTTATGCACATAGATGGCTATGCCGTCGAACCCGACCACGGTTTCGATCGGGGCACGTCCCGCCCGGGCTGTGATCTGCTCGCGCTCCGCCTGGGTAAGGTCGCGGCTGGAGTTTGCAACTCTCACGACCCCCTGCATCAGATCCCGTATCCCGACGCCTGAGCCACCCCCCGACACCTCAACCTTCACCGATGGTTTCTTACGCCCGTATTCCTCGGCCCACATCTGTGCTACGTTCACCATGGTGTCGGATCCTGATATGGCGATCACGGTGTGTGCCCCTGCTCTGGCCGAATCGGTCCCCCGACCGCACCCGGAAAGAAGAATGAATACTGGAGCAACGCAGGCAGCCGCAGCAGCCTTCCACAAGCCGTGCCAGGCATGCCGCCTGATCGACGCAATAGCTGAAGGCAGCCGGGGATGGCTGAGCCGCACCGCCTGCATCATATTGTACCAAGTCCCGTTCATGTCACCTTCCATCGCACTCACCAGGAGCTAAAACATATCAGCGCCAAGGGTAGCTCAATCTGAAGCCCACCGGCAACAGGTGTTGTGTTAGAAGTGTGTTAGGCAGGGATAGCGGGTTGCGGTGCGCCTGCAGGCTCAGGCATGCCCGGCGGGAATGCGTATCCGGAAGGTGCTGCCGTGGCCGGGTGAGCTCTCAACCGTTACTGTCCCGTGATGAGCCAGCACTGAGTGCCTGGCGATTGCAAGCCCCAGCCCAGTTCCACCCAGCCCCCGGCTTCTCGCCGTGTCGACCCTGTAGAACCGCTCGAAGATCCGTTCCTGGTGCTTCTTTTCGATGCCTGACCCCTGATCCGTCACCCTGATTTCGATCCAGCCGTCGACCGGCAAGGCGGCAACCACGACCTTCGTGCCGGGCTCGCTGTACTTGATCGCGTTATCGATCAGGTTCCCAACCGCGTGCTCGAGCAATGCCGCGTTCATGGGAGCGATCAGGTCGCCTTGACATTCAAGATTCACGGCAATACGTTTTGCCTCCGCGGCGGCGGCGAACGCCTGGATTGCCTCACGAAGGAAGTCGCAGACGGCACGAGGCTCCACCGGCACCTGCCCGTGCCCGGTATCGTGCTCGATTCTGGAAAGGATCAGAAGGTCTTCAACGATGGCGTCGAGGCGATCGATGTGGCGACGCATCATGCCGATGAATCGTTCCGAATCCTCCTTCCTGAGGTCGGTTGCACCTGAGAGGGTTTCCACACAGCCCTTCAGTGTAGTTATGGGAGTCTTGAGCTCATGCGACACATTGGCCACGAAATCACGCCTGACGGTTTCAAGCCGCTTCAGCCGTGTGAGATCGTTCAGGACAACGAGCACCCCGAGCTTGGATCCATCGGCATCAGACATTGTTGTTCCGTGCAGGTGAATGTGGTGTTCCCCCGCACCATGGAGAGTGATATCCGCTTCGCCGGATCCCCCCGACTGGAGGGTCGCTCTTATGAACTTCTGGAGGTCGACATTCCGCACCGTCTCCTGGATACTGCGACCCCTGGCCTGCCCCGGCACCAGGTCCAGAAGAAGGGCGGCGGACTGGTTGAGGTCGATAATACGTTCATGGAGATCAACAGCCAGTACACCCTCCGCGATGCTTGCGAGGACCGCCCTCTGCTCGCTGCCCTGCCGTGACAGGGTATCCACCCTCTCCTTCAGCTGCGTCGCCATGCGGTTAAGGGTCCTGGCAAGCGTTGCCGCCTCGCCACTCTCAGCCACCGGCACCCTTGCATCAAGGTCGCCCCCGGCCAGCCGCGCGGCAACCCGGCCAACCTCCTCCAGCGGCCGGCTTATCCTCCGTGAGAGGTAGAAGGCAAGCGCAGCCGACAGGAGTGCCATCGCGATTCCACCATAGGCGATGTGCCTGTACACGGCCTCGAGCGTCTTATCGATCACCGAGAGGGCCACAGAAGACCGGACAACCGCAACTACCGAATCGGCGCTCACGACCGGCACGGCCATATACAGCATGTAACGCCTGGAAGTATCGCTGAACCTCACGGCCCTGCCGACCCGGCCGCCCATCGCGGCCGCTATCTCCGGCCGGCCCCTGTGGTTCTCCATCCCGGCAGGAGAGTCGTCGGAATCGCCGGCCACTCTTCCGTCCGGCAGCACCACGGTTTCCCTGGATCCGGCAAGGCGGCCCAACTCCTTGCACCGCCTGTCTATCTCGGCGGAACTCACGCCGGGAAACAGCGGGGCGAGTTCGTTGGCGAGCACCCGTGCCCGGATCAGCAGATCGCCGGCCACCTGCTCCTCATGGAACTGCCTCAGGGTCCGGTCCGCGTACCATGTTGTCACGGCAACGGCCACAAGAATGCAGAGGACGAAGCAACCGTAGACTCTCCAAAGCAACCTCATCGCGC
>SESH01009276.1_pt1 | contig 10820 bp, 9 predicted proteins | sample 3171561 | NCBI WGS metagenome assembly SESH01 (sample SAMN10866947, study PRJNA518727) | freshwater metagenome | biome: subpolar coniferous forest; feature: holomictic lake; material: water; isolation source: holomictic Lake 442 2011 16.5 m and 2014 13 m | place: Canada: near Kenora, Ontario
CCTGGGGCTGGACCCTCTTCGGGCTGGTTTGGGCCCTCGCGGTCTTGGGCATCCTCTTCAAGGCCATCTACTACAGCCGCCTCGCGCGGGTCGCGTTCCGCCCAGCGCCCCTGGACCACCTGCATGCCCAACCGGGCGAACCAGATCTGGACCCCGTCTTTGTGCAGCGCATGGGCTGGATCTCTACCGGCATTTACCTACTGATGGGCTGGCTCATCGTCATCCCGATCCTCGCCGGAAGGGTAGCGGGCATCCCCATTAGCCAGGCGCTGTCTCCCCACGGTGTCCTCTGGCTCTTCGGCGGAGGCCTTTTCTACAGCTTCGGCGCCGCCATCTACAGTCTGGAAAGGATGCCCTTTCACCACGCCCTCTGGCACCTCTTCGTGGTGGGAGGCAGCGCCTGCCACGTGTTCGCAGTGCTGTTCCACGTGATCCCGGGGAAGTAGCGCCGTGATCGCACTCCCACTGCTGCCGGGTTATGCCCGCTGGGGCGCGCATCTGGAGGACCTGCTCGCGCGGCCCGAGGCCCTGTGGCTTTGCGGCCCACCGGGAGCGGGAACCTCGGTGCTGGCAGAAGAACTCGCGGCGCGACGCGGGGTCCCCTGGACGGATGCCTTGGATCTGGAGTCAGCCATAGCTTGGCTGAGTAGCCATCCCCGTGGTGTGGTGGCCGCCCGCAGCGACCCGGCCCTGCCTCTGGATTGCATTGTGCTGAGGCTGCCCGGCCTGGAGGAGGATCCCGCCTGCCTCCCCGGTCTGCTGGCGGCATTGGCTGCTGAAGAGGGCATCACAACCGCCCTGCCCGCGGCGCTGGCTGTGCTGCCCTGTCCCGGCAATCTGCGGGAACTCCGCAATCGCCTGCTGCGCTGGAAGCTCCTGGGTCAACTGCCGGCAGCGGAGACCGTTGGAACGGCTCGCTTCGAAACGGAGGATCTGGCTACCAACCTGCACGAACTGGAACGGGTCCTGCTCCATCAGGCCCTCCGGCGGGCCTACGGCAACCGTGTGGAGGCGGCCCAGCGTCTGGGTGTGAGCCGCCGTCAGCTGTATCTGCTCATCCGCCGGCACGGGGATCCGGTCCGCGGGGAACCGGCCACTGGGGACCTCCCGCAGAGGGTCCGCAAACGCCGCGCTGTGCAAAACTCCAGTCCGGATCCAGAGACCCGATAACGGGTTGAGCGGCTGCGCTGGTCGCATGGATAACCAAATATGGCAACTCCTCTTCGGGTGCTGGTGGTGGACGATGATCCCGGGATGCGGGATGGCATGGCCATGAGCCTCAAGCGCTCGGGGTTCTTCACAGAACAGGCCCGGGGTGGCGAGGAAGCCCTGCGCATGGTGCGCCCCGGTGCCTACGATGCCGTAGTCACGGACCTCCGAATGCCCGGCATGGACGGCCTGCAGCTCACCGCTCGCCTCAAGGCCGTGGACCCCGCTCTGCCAGTCCTGCTCATCACAGCCTTTGGCAGCCTGGAATCAGCCCGGGAAGCCATGCGCCTCGGTGCCTTCGACTTCCTTTCCAAGCCCTTCAGCCCAGAAGAACTGACGTCGGCCCTCAACAAGGCCCTCAAGTCTGAAACACATCTCAAAGCCGAAGAGCCTTCCGAGGCCCCTGTGATCCTGACGCAGGATCCCGTGCTGGGCGAAACCCTGGCCCTGGCCCGCCGCGCCGCAGACAGCCGCGCCACCATCCTCATCCAGGCGGAAAGCGGCACCGGCAAAGAGCTGCTGGCCAAGCTGATTCATGGCTCCAGCCCCCGCCGCAATGGCGCGTTTGTGGCCATCAACTGCGCCGCCATTCCCGAGAACCTGCTGGAATCCGAGTTGTTCGGCTATGAGAAGGGCGCCTTCACCGGTGCCACAGGCATGAAGCAGGGCCGCTTCGAGCAGGCGGATGGCGGCACCCTGGTGCTGGATGAAGTGGGCGAACTGCCCCTGGGCCTCCAGGGCAAGCTGCTACGCGTCCTCCAGGAGCGCACGGTGGATCGCCTGGGCGGCACGCGGCCCATCGCCGTGGATGTCCGCCTCATTGCCCTGACCAATCGGGATCTCCAGACGGAAGTGAAAGCCGGGCGCTTCCGCGAGGACCTCTACTACCGCCTGAATGTCATTCCCCTGGATCTGCCGCCCCTGCGCAACCGACCCGGGGATCTGAGCCTGCTGGCCTCGCACTTTGCCGAGCGCTACGCCCGCGAAAATGACCGCCCTGTGCCCACCCTCACACCCAGCTTCCTCGCCGCCCTGACCCGCCACAGCTGGGCCGGCAATATCCGGGAACTGGAGAATGTCATCCAGCGCTGCGTGGTCCTGAACCAGGGACGACGCCTCAGCCACCACGATCTGCACTGGCTCCTGCCCGGGGATGCTTTCGAGGGTCTGCCCGAAGATCCGCCGGAACCGGCTCTGCCCGCCGCTTGGACCCCAGCAGTGGCACCGCAGGTGGCCCGCCAGGAAAGTACTGCGCCTGCTGGCGCGGTGGTGGCTGATAGCGCCAAGCCCTTGGTCGGCGTGCCCCTGGGCACCCCCGTGGTGTTGCCGCTGGGGCTCAGCCTGCCGGAGCTCGAGCGCTTCTGGCTGCTGTCCACCCTGAGCGCCCTCAAGGGGAACCGCACCCACTGCGCCGAACAGCTGGATATCGCGCTGCGCACCGTCCGCAATAAAATCAACGAGTACAAATCCGACGGCTTTGAGATCCCGGTCAGCCTGCGCGGACGGGACGACGAATAGGGCCGGGCGACTGCAGCAGGGCGAAGTAGTAGCCTCAGGGAGCCTTGTTCGGCGCCGTCGACCAGGGCTTGAAGGGCTTCCCTCTGCCACCAACAGCGGCGAACCGAACTTCTCCTGGCCAAAGCTGGCGATGAGTTTCTGGCCCTTGTCCGGGTCCGTCAGCCAAGCCACGAAGGCCAGCGCTTCCGCGTGGTGCACCGCGGGGAACCGCGCGGGATTCACTGGGAGCAGAGCGCTCTGGTTCAGCATTACCTTAGGTCCCTCCCCCAGGACCTGTAACTGCAGACGTCCTCGGAGGCCAAGGTCGGCAGCGCGGTCGGGACGGTATCCCTCGTTCAGTACCTGATTCTGATCCCGGCCTGAGCGTTGTCCCTGACCACGTATGCCTCCAGCGAGAGGCCGGCCACGAGAAATGCCCGGCGCCACTTTGCTGGCAGGGCATGAAGGAGGTAGGCGCTACCAAGGCCCATGGCCACGAAATAGGTGTCCACCTTTTGTAGGCTCGGCCTGCTCCCGATCAGCGGGTTGCCTTCTTGCACCAGTCCGGTCTGTGCTGGGACAGTATTCAGGCAACTCCCGACCCAATACTGCCGCACTCCGCAGGGTGTGTATTGGGCCTTTGCGATCTGGCGGGTCTGAAGCCAATCGGCCGCAAAAGTGATCCAGAAGGCCGTGGCCAGGCCCATATCCCATTTGCTCCAGGGTTTTGATTTCAGGCTTAGCGCTGGTTGCGCCTGCTGTGTTGGCAAGGCCAAGGCGACACCGACGGCCTCGTGTATAGCAGGGTCCTGGCCAGCGAACAGTTACCTAGCTACCCCTAACGTTGACTGAGGCGGGCCGACCTCACCGGATTCGAGGTCGCCATGCGGGAATGCACGGAACTCGGAATCGGCGGCCCATATAGACGGATCAAGGGCCTCGATCTGAGCCGCCGGCGCCCCCACAGCCGGAGGCTTGGCGGAAAGAGAATGGGTGACTAAGCCAAGGACCGTGAGTGCGGACAGGGCCTTCATGCCTGCACCCAGCACCCACATCCGCTTGCCTGCCGGGTAACTGACGATCGGGGGAAATTCACACATGGTTTCCCTTTGCATAGAAGGTTGCGAGAGAGGAACTCTGGCGAGCTGCGCTGGGAATGCGGTTGGGCGTGCGGTAGGGCGGGTGGATCAGTGGAAGGCAATTTACTGTTGCCTATGGGCTTAGCTCTGAGCAGACCGCTCCCAGGCCCCGGCATTTGGGGTCCTTAACACTGCTTGCTTGGCTTGTAGATGCTGAGTTGCTGAGGTCTTGTAGTAACCCTAGAGCCAGGAATGGTGCGGGTCTATACGCTTGATTACTTAGTCTGTTTTATCCAAGCAACCCAAAAACAGACCTCGACGAGCCCCTCCCTATGCGGGCAAGTAGATGCAAAAACAAGGTCATCGCTCCTCCAAGCCTTTCTCAGGAGTCGCTCCCAAGCTCGCCGCCGACAAGGAGTATTGAAAAATTAATTTTCTACTGCCCGGCGTGATTCCGCCTCAAAGGTGGTCAGAAATCAGCCCAGGGACCCTAATCCAGGAACCTGGCGAACTCGGCCACCGGGACCCGGTCAGTCTCCAGGGTGTTCTCCACCGCCGCTGGATCGGCGTAGCCCAGCGCCATGCCGCAGACCAGCATCTGCTCCGGCCGGAAGGCCAGTTCTGCCGCAATGACGCGGTGGAACTGGGTGAAGGCCGCCTGGGGGCAGGTATGCAGGCCCCGGCCCCGCGCGGCCACCATGATGCTCTGCAGGAACATGCCGTAGTCCAGCCAGCTCCCCTGCTGCATCACGCGGTCGATGCTGAAAATCAGCCCCACGGGCGCATCGAAGAACTGGTAGTTGCGGCTGTTCTGGAGGTGCATGCGCTCCTTGTCCGCTTTGGTGATCCCAAGGAGCTTGTAGAGGTCCCAGCCGATCTTGCGGCGGCGGTCGAGGTAGGGTGACACCCACTCCTTCGGGTAGTAGTTGTACTCGTCCTGCTGGGTGGCCAGCTCGGCGGGGTTCGCCGCGATGGCCTGGAGGCGGTCAATGAGGCGCTGGCGGGCGGCACCCATGAGCACATGGACCTGCCAGGGCTGGGTGTTGGTGCCGGAGGGGGCCCGGGCCGCCACGCGCAGGATGTCCTCCACCGTGTCCCGCGATACCGGGGTGGGCAGATAGGCTCGCATGGAGTGGCGGCTGGTGATGGCGACATCGACCGCCGCGGTGGCTTCGGGGCTGGGCATATCAAACCGGCTCATGGGAACCATCCTTTCTTGGCAGACGCTGCGAGGGTTGGCTGCGCTTCGTCCTCAGGGCTTGGTGGGCTGTCCCACCCGCACCCGCAACCAGGGGGGCACAGTGGTGGCGCCCGTTTCGTGCCGATAGAAGGCGGCGGTGATCTCGGCACCCAGCAGGAGGATGGCACAGCTGTAGTAGAGGAAGATCAGGCCCGCCACCATCAGCTGCAGGGATCCGTACATGATGCCCCAGGTCATGGTGTGGGCCAGGTAGACGCCGAAGCCCCACTTGGCCAGCCACCACAGGGCCGTGGCAATGCCCGCACCCAGAAGCGCGTGGCGAAACCGCACGTGCATCCGAGGCAGGTGCTGCAGCACCAGGGTGACCACCACGAGGCCCAGCAGTGGCGCGAGGTAGGGCAGGAACTCCGACTGCTTCCAGGGCAGAAACTTCCGCAGAGCGCCGCCAATCAGCAGGGCAAGGAAGATGACCATGGCCAGCAACCCCCCGACCAGGAACGCCACCTGACGCAACAGGGGGTTCTTGCGCGTCTGGCGATACTTCTTGATGCGCAGGCCGAAGACGTGGGCCAGGCTGGTGTCGAGCTGGCCCATGCCCCAGTAGCCACCGAAGAGCAGGACGATCCAGGACAGACCCAGGCCGCCGCTCCTCTGGCTGTTGGCTACCGCATCGAGGATGAAGTCCCGGGGCAGGAAGGGCACGATCTCCTGCAGGGTCCGCAGGGCTCCAGAGCCATAGGCCCGGCTGCCCAGGATGGCCCCCAGCAGGTTGAACAGCAGCGTGGATAGCGGCACCAGACTGACGATGAGCCAGAAGCTGAGGCCGGCCGCATAGCTCAGACAATCATCCTTCTGGTATTTCCCCACCACCTCGGCCACAAAGGCCCCGGCTCGGCCCAGGGGCGGCACGGCCCGGGCGATTTCACGCCAGATTTCTTCCGCAAGCTGGACGATCCGTGCCCAGGCCGCTGTCAGCGTGGCCCAGTGCCCCAGGAGCTTCTCGAACAGGGCCTTCACTAGAAGCGTACGGGATGCCGGGGCAGCAGGTACATCAGCCAGGCCAGGGCCAGGCCGATGCCGATCAGGCCGGCGGCGTGTTTGAAGACCGAGGCCCGCGTCCGCTCTGGCCGCGTGGTCGGGTGGAGCAGCCCCAACACCAGGGCAATGCCCAGGCCCATGACGAAGAAGTGGAGGACATGGCTGGCGAGAAAGCGCATGGAATAAGGCTATCAGCTGTTGGCCCCTATTGGGCGGTGGCAGAGTTCTCTCTGGGGGGATTGTCCGGGGCCTCGGTGCCCAGCGGTTCCGGGGCCCGGGTAAGGGCCAACTGGATGACCTCGTCCATGTGGCTGACCAGGTGAATGCTCAGCTGTTCGCGGACCTCGGCGGGGATCTCTTCGAGGTGGCGCTCGTTCTCGCTGGGAATGAGCACAGCCTTGCGGCCCTGACGGTGGGCGGCGAGGAGCTTCTCCTTCAAGCCGCCGATGGGCAGGACCCGTCCGCGCAGCGTCAATTCACCGGTCATGGCGAGGTCCGCCCGGGCTGGGATGCCGGTCAGCACGGAGATCAGCGCCGTAGCCAGGGTGATGCCGGCACTGGGACCATCCTTCGGAATGGCTCCCTCGGGCACATGGACATGTAGGTCCACCGTATCGAGGAAGTCCCGCTTCAGGCCCAGCCGCTCGGCCCGGGCGCGCACATAGCTGAGGGCGAGGTTCGCGCTTTCCTGCATCACTTCACCCAGCTTGCCCGTGAGCTTGAGGTTGCCCTTGCCCGGCAGTACCGCGGCTTCGATGGTCAACAGATCCCCGCCGGTGGGCGTCCAGGCCAGGCCGTTGACCAGGCCTGGCGGCGCCGTGTCCTCGGCGCGGGTCTCCAGGATCTTTTCGGGACCCAGCAGCTTCGGCACGCGCTCAACCGTAATGAGGGGATCGAAGAGATCGCCCCGCTCGGGTTGCAAGGTGTGGCGGGCCAGCTTGCGGAGGATATTGGCGATCTCGCGCTCGAGCTGCCGCACCCCGGCTTCCCGCGTGTAGGACTGGACGAGCTTTTCGAGGGCGGCCGTTTCAAACCGCACGCCCATGCCCTGCATGCCATGACCTTCCAGGGCCCGGGGGATCAGGTGCTTCTCGGCGATGGCCAGCTTTTCGCGGGTGGTGTAGCCACTCAGGTCCAGGACTTCGAGGCGGTCCTCGAGGGGTTCGGGGATCTGATGGCGCATGTTGGCCGTGGCGAGAAAAAGGACCTGGCTGAGGTCGAAGCCCACGTCCAGGTAGTGGTCCTGGAAGGCGGCATTCTGCTCGGGATCCAGCACCTCCAGCAAGGCGCTGCTCGGGTCGCCGCGAAAATCCGAGGCCATCTTGTCGATCTCATCCAGCAGCATGAGGGGGTTGCGGACCTTGGCCTTCTTCATCAGCGAGATGATGCGGCCGGGCATGGAGCCGATGTAGGTGCGGCGGTGACCGCGGATTTCGGCTTCATCGCGCACGCCACCCAGGGACAGCCGCACGAAGGGACGGTTGAGCGCCCGGGCGATGCTGCGAGCCAGCGAGGTCTTGCCGACGCCAGGGGGGCCTACGAGGCAGAGGATCGGTCCTCGCAGGGCCCTGGGACCGCTCTGCTCGGTGCCCTTGGCATCCTGACCCCGGAGCCTGGCCATGACCGCGAGATGTTCCAGGATGCGTGCCTTGATCTTGTCGAGGCCGGAGTGATCCTCATCCAGCACCTGCTCCGCTTCTGCCAGGTCGAGGCGCTCCTCTGCCATGGCCTGCCAGGGCAGCGCCAGCAGCCAGTCGAGGTAGGTCCGGCTGACGGTGGCTTCCGCACTCTGAGCCGGCATGGCATCCAGGCGCTCCAGTTCCTCCAGGGCCTTGGCCTTGGCCTCGGGACTCATACCCGCTGCTTCGATCCGATCCTTGAGGCGACCACCCTCGTCCTTTTCTTCCTTCTTGCCCAGCTCCTGCTGGATGACGCGCATCTTTTCGTTCAGCACGTACTGCTTGTGGTCCTGGTCCAGCCGCTGCCGGGTCTTCTCATCCAGGGTCCGGTCCACTTCGGAGCGGGCCACATCCCTTTCCAGCAAGCGCAACAGCGCCTCAAGGCGGGGCTCGATCTCCAGCTGCTCGAGGATCTCCTGCTTCTGCTTGACCCCGGCGGGCACCAGACCGGCGATGGTATCGATGGCCTTGCCCAGGGCCAGCTCCCGGATCTGATCCATGCTCAGCAGTCGCGATGCGTCCGAATTCCGTCCCAGAAAGGCCTCTGCGGCCCGGTGGAACTCCTGCAAGGGACGGCCCGGATGCTGGGCAGGCTCCGCCAGGAGGGAGGCCTCCGCCTGGATGACTTCGCCCGTGTCGTCATAGCGATGCAGCTCTACTCGGGCGATGCCCTTCACGCCGACCTTGAAGGTGTCCTTGGGCAGGGCAATCACCGATTCCACCAGGGCCAGGGTCCCGATGGTGTAGAGATCCTCCTGGCCAGGAGTCTCCACCTTGGCATCCTTCTGGGTGAGCATCAGGAGGTGGTCACCCGCCTTGATGGCCACCTCCAGGGTGCGCACCGAGGCCTTCCGGCCCACCACGAAGGGCACCCGGGCCCCAGGGAACAGCACCATGTCCCGGATGGGAATGGCCGGCAGGGTCAGGGTCTTGGGGGGGGCCAAGGCGCGTCTCGCTTCAGCCTGCGGCGGAGATGGGGTGAGAGGGGATCCCCATCACCTCCTCAACCTTCTGGCGGGTGATGCGCAGGGTCTCGCGGGTGGTGCGCTTGTCCGAGGGCAGCTCATACATGGGCTCCAGCAGGATCTGCTCCACCAGGCTGCGAAGCCCGCGGGCGCCGAGCTTCCGGGTGAGGGCCTGCTCGGCGATGGCGGCGATGGCGCCCTCCTCAAAGCTCAGGTCCACATCATCCATATCGAAGAGCTTCACGAACTGCTTGGTGATGGCGTTCTTCGGCTGGGTGAGGATGGCCACCAGGGCCTCGCGGTCCAGGGGGGTGAGACCGGCCACCACGGGCAGGCGGCCCACCAACTCGGGGATGAGACCGAACTTGATGATGTCTTCCGGCTCCACCAGGCGGAGCATGTTCTCCTTGTCCTCCTTGGAGGCGGGCGTGGAGCCGAACCCCACGGCCTTGGCCCGGATCCGCTGCTTGATGATGTCCTCGATGCCCACGAAGGCGCCGCCGCAGATGAACAGGATGTTGCTGGTGTCCAACTGGATGAACTCCTGGTGCGGGTGCTTGCGCCCGCCCTGGGGGGGCACATTCGCCACGGTGCCTTCCACCAGCTTGAGCAGGGCCTGCTGCACGCCTTCCCCGCTCACATCACGGGTGATGCTGGGGTTCTCGCTCTTGCGGCCCACCTTGTCGATTTCGTCGATGAAGACGATGCCCCGCTGGGCCCGCTCCACATCGTAGTTCGCGGCCTGCAGCAGCTTGGTGAGGATGTTCTCCACGTCCTCGCCCACGTAACCGGCTTCCGTCAGGGTGGTGGCATCGGCCATGGCCAGGGGCACGTCCAGGAAGCGGGCCAGGGTCTGGGCCAGGAGGGTCTTGCCGGTACCCGTGGGGCCCAGCAGCAGGATGTTGCTCTTGGACAGCTCCACCTCGGTCCCGCCCAGGGCCTTGCGGGGGGTCAGGATGCGCTTGTAGTGGTTGTAGACCGCCACGCTCAGGCGCTTCTTCGCGGCCTCCTGGCCGATGACATAGTCGTCCAGGAAGGACTTGATCTCCTTAGGGCGGCTCAGGCGGGCCTCATGCTTGCCCAGGGGCTTGCCCTGGCGGCTCATGCGCAGCTGCAGCTGCCCCGCCTCCAGACACTCATTGCAGATGAAGGCCTCCGGACCCGCGAGGAGCTGCTCCACCTCGTGGGGCTCCTTGCTGCAAAAGGAACACTTCTGTTCGCGTTTGTACTTATTCATGGATAGGGCTCCCGTGCCGGGTGCGGTCTTAGGCTACATCGTGAATGGTCTTAAGGGCCAGGATCTCGAAGCGCCGGATCCCCGCAGGAATCTGGACGCGGACTTCACTGCCCTCTTCCTGACCCACCAGCGCCATGCCGATGGGGGAACTGATGCTGAGATGCTGCTGATGCCCGTCCAGTTCCTCCGGCAGCACGAGGGTGTAAGTGAATTCCTCCTCGGAATCCAGATCCAGGATCGTGATTTTGGAGCCGTAGGCGGCCCTGGTCTTGGGGAGCCGGCTGATATCCAGGCTGGCCACCTCGGCGATGCGCTTTTCGAGGGTGACCATCTTGTTCTGGTACATGTCGCGCTTAGCTAGGGCCTGCTCGTATTCGGCGTTTTCAGAGAGATCCCCCTGGCCCGCCGCCCGGGCAATCTCCTGGGGGATGTCAATCAGAAGGGCCTGCTTGATCTCTTTGAGATCCTTTTCAAGCTTCACGAGCACATGTTTCGGCATGGGGAAATCCGAGAAAGGGGTCAAAAAAAGGCGGGCCGAAGGGCCCGGGTCAGCCACGGAGTGTGTGAATTGATTCTACCCACTCTGCCGGGGGAAGCGGAGCCATCTGCGGGTTGCCCGCATCTGGTCGGGTCTTGAAGCGCCGATGCATCCAAAACCACCAACGAGGATCCTTCCGGACCTGTGCTTCAATGCGGGCAGCCATGAGCTGGGTGGCAACCCAGGCATCTTTGGGCGGATCGCCGGTGACAGGCACCTCGAAGGGGGGGTCAAAGCGGACGGTGATGGTGCCATCGGGGTTGGGCCAGCTGAAGACCGGCAGCACCGGCAGGCCGTAGCGGGCCGCCAGGCTGCCGGCAGTGCCATAGGTGGAGGCCCACTGGCCAAGAAACTTCACCCACAGGCCCATGGTGCGG
>SESH01038808.1_pt1 | contig 10816 bp, 7 predicted proteins | sample 3171561 | NCBI WGS metagenome assembly SESH01 (sample SAMN10866947, study PRJNA518727) | freshwater metagenome | biome: subpolar coniferous forest; feature: holomictic lake; material: water; isolation source: holomictic Lake 442 2011 16.5 m and 2014 13 m | place: Canada: near Kenora, Ontario
AGGTCGTGAGTTCGAATCTCACCAGCCCGACCATTTTCCCCGGGACGCAGGTCACGACTGACGGCGTCTCGCCGCGAGTAAACGCGACGAGCTGATTGAGTTGCGATATTCGGCTTGGCCGCGACCCAGACCTGACGCGGCCCGCAGATCCTGGCCACGGCCCAATTTTGGACACGTTTTTGGGCACAGGTGCTTCGCAGGATAAATTTGGTATCAAGTAATCCCACTTATCGCCGATAATATACGAAGATTACGTCTGTCGGGTGAAATAGCCGTGGGCGGCGGCTAAGATCACTGAGGTTGGTAGCCGAGCCTTTCCTGACCTATGGCCATGACCCTCCCACCCACTTTACAAAACGGCGGCATCGGGTCGTTGGATGCTCGCGGATTTCGCGCCAGCGGATGGGCAATGGGTCGACTGCTGGCCGACCACCTCGGCCGCACGGTTTTCCATTTTGCGCTCAGTTGCTCCCCTCGGTCGTTTCGGTAGCACGTTCATGAATTCACCCAGTCAGAGCACCATCGTGATTGTTGAAGACAACGACACGCTGCGCCTGACCTTGGCCGATATGCTTGAATTGAACGGCTTCAACGTCGTAACCGCCGCCAACGGAATCGAGGGCCTCGCAATGGCGCGCAACAAAATGCCGGCGCTCGTCATCACCGATGTACAAATGCCCGGCATGACAGGGTTCGAACTGCTCTCTGTCTTGCGCGAAGACAAAGACCTGCGGGGCATTCCGGTGATTGTGATGTCGGGGAAGAACGACCGCGCCACCACTCGTCGCGGCATGGAACTCGGCGCCGCCGACTTCATCACCAAACCTTTCAGTGAGGACGAAGTTATCCGCTCCATCACGACCCGGCTGAAAATGAAGGCGCTGCTCGACGATCTCGATGCCTTCGGCAACACCGTGGCCCACGATCTCAAGAATCCGCTCTCGGCGCTGAACAGTCGTCTGGAACTGGCCGGCCTCATGCTCGGCAGTTCCGACGAGGCGCTCGTGCGCGAACAGCTTACCGAGGCCACCGCCTCCGCCCGGCGACTTTGCGGCATCATCGACGAACTCCTGATCCTCGCCGGCATTCGCCGCGAGGCCATCGATCTGCTCCCCCTCGATATGACCGCCGTCGTCACTGAGTCGCTCCATCACCTCGGCACTCTCCTCCGCAAGCAGTCAGCCAGCATTCAGACGCGTGGCACATGGCCTGCGGCGATGGGACATGCCCCGTGGGTTGTCCAAGTTTGGGTCAATTTCATCAGCAACGCGGCGAAATACGGCGGCCCGCAACCGCAGATTACCATTGGCGGAGAAGTCTGTCCCGACCGCGCCGCGGTTCGGTTCTGGGTGCAGGACAACGGGCCCGGGCTCGATCCAACAGCCCGTAATTCGATGTTTGCCGAAAGCACCAAGCTTACTCCTGTTCGAATTAGTGGTCACGGACTGGGTCTCGCAATCGTGCGACGCATTGTCGAAAAACTGGACGGACACGTGGGCGTCGAAAGCTCGCCGGGAACCGGCGCTCGCTTTTGGTTTGAATTGCCTGCCGCTGGACCTGGGCCCACCTGAATCGAAATCACGTGGTCGCCACGTGCTGATTGTGTGGAGGCATTCACTTAACCGCCGACCCAGACCGGACGCGGACCGCAGACCCTGCCCGGACCCAAGTTTGGACACATTAGCAGACACAGGCGCTGCACAATCTTGGCCCGGGCGACCCGGGCCATTGAGGCCGGACTGCCATGAGTGTGACGCCGGTTACTATTAGTCGGGAACGGGGCGACAGGTGCGGGGCAAGTCACCAAACAGCCGGTGGCCGCCGAAGTCGTCGAGATCGCGAAGGCCACCGCCGCGGCTGCCGCAAGATCGCCGCCGAAAGCGAGACCCGCACCGCGAGAACCGCCGCGGCCGCAAGGGCGTTCGCCGCTTCTGCCAGCGAGCCGGGCGCAGCGCCGCGGGCCGAAGCGCGGTCCGCGCCGGCTCAGCGGGTCGCGAGATACGGCTCGATCGGGCGGAAGTCCGGCCGCGCGCAGGCCGCGTCGCGCTGGGCCGGATCGGCAAAAAGATAGACCGCGTAGCCGCCAAACCCGCCGCCGCAGTATTTCCACGCCAGCGGCCGCAGGTCCGCGGGCAGCGCCGCGGCCGCCCGGCCCGTCGCCGCCGGGTCGCCCGGCAGCGGGGCCATGCCCTCGGCGCGCTGGACGTTGCCGTAGGACTGGCGCACGGCGTCGGCCAGCAGCGCCAGGTCGCTCCGCCACACGGCGTCGCGCGCGGTGGCGGCGGCGCGGACGATGGCGTCGTAGTCGCGCGGCAGCTTGGCCAGGTCGGGGGTGTCGTGCGGCGTGCCGGTCCAGTAGAGCGCGAGCCGGCCGCGCAGGAATTCGCCGTTGTGCTTGAGCTCGAGCGCGGGGCGCCGGCCGCTCCGCCACACGCAGAGGCCGGTCTCGGAAATGACGGCGGGGTCCTGCCAGCCGACGCCGAGGTCGAGCTCGGAGGCCACGCCGTCCCGGCCGTTGACCAGCGCCCAGGCGCCGCTGCCGCCGAGGCCGGCGTTGCGCTCGTAGGGCCAGTCGCGCAGCGACACGGTCGGGGAGATGGCGCAGTTGACCACGTAGGCCCCGGCGCGCGCGAACCGCGGCACGTCGAGCCAGCCGCCGGCAAAGTCCACCCGCAGCGGCGCCTCCTCGGGCGCGCGGATCAGGCGCACCAGCTGGGTGGTCGAGACGGGCGAAAACTGCGGCGGCGTCTTGGGCAGCACCACGTAGCGCGCGCCGACCTGGGCGCACAGGTCGCGCTTGAGCGGGCCGTACTTGTCGTCCTCGGTCACGACCAGGAGGTCGGGGCGCAGCCGCAGGAAGTCCGCCTTGAAGTCGAGCCCTTCCTCCAGGCCGGTCCCCACCACCACCTCGTCGACCATGTCGAGCGCGGCCAGCAGCGCCCGCTTGTGGTCGTCGGGCAGGGAGCTCCGGCGGCGCTTGTGCAGCCAGAGCACCTCGGCCGAGGCGAACGACACGGTCAGGTGGGCGCCCAGGGCCCGGGCCTCGCGGAAGAATTGGATATGGCCGGCGTGGACGAGGTCGTAGCAGCCGGAGACAAAGACGCGGATCATGGACAGGCGCCAGTTCGCCTCCCCGGCCGGGGGGCGTCAATCCGTCTTTCACCCGCCGCGGCCGGCGGCGGCTCCCGGGGGCGGGCGGGGTTTGCGGCCGGGCCGGGAGCAGCGGGGCCACCGTCCTGCCCGCCGGTTTTTTCGCGCTTCGCGGCTTGCGCTCGGCGCGGCGCCCACCTGATAACATGGTGCGATGGGGCGGCGTTGCTCGCCCCGCGCACCCACCCCACCCCTGCATGGCTGCCTCGCTCTCCCGGCAAAAACTTCTGCGCGAGTGGAAGCTCTACCTGTTTGTGCTGCCGTCGCTGGCCCTGGTCCTGACGTTTGCGTATTTCCCGGCCGCCAGCGCGGTTTACCACAGTTTCTTCGAGTGGGCGGGCGGCGACACCAAGCAGCTGATCGGCTGGGACAACTTCCGCCGGGCCGCCCACGACCAGGTGCTGATTGAGGCGTTTTTCACCGTCAGCGTCCTGATCGTCTTCAACCTCTTCAAGATGATCCCGTCCATCCTGCTCGCGGTGCTGATCCACCGCCTGCGGAGCGACCGGTGGCAGTATGTCTACCGGGTGCTGCTGGTCGTGCCGATGATCGTGCCCGGCCTGGTCACGCTGTTCATCTGGAAGTTTTTCTTCGACCCCAACCTCGGGGTGCTCAACGGCCTGCTCGACTTCACCGGCCTGAAGGGCGGGCTGGTCTGGCTGGACCAGGCGCTGGGCTGGGGCGTGTTCTACGCCAACGTGCCGATCGGCTGGCTCTCGCAGCCCGAGCTGATCCTGCCCTCGCTCTTCCTCTGGGGCTTCCCCTGGATCGGCGCGGTCGGCGTGCTCATCTTCCTCGCCGGCCTGCAGTCCATCGGGCAGGACGTCTACGAGGCGGCCGAGCTCGACGGGGTCGGGCCGCTGGGCAAGTTCCTCTACATCGAGCTGCCGCTCATCCTCACCCAGGTGCGCCTGATGCTCGTGCTGCTGATCGTCGGCACCCTCGGCGGCTACGGCCTGCAGCTCCAGCTGCTCAACGAGTACGGCGGCCCCGGCGGCCGCGGCATGGTCCCCGGCCTGTGGATGTACAACCGCGCCTTCTACGCCGGCGAGTTCGGCTACGCCTGCGCCATCGGCATGATCCTCTTCGCCTTCATCCTCGTGCTCACCTTCGTGAACAACCGGTACGTCCGCATCGAAAAATGAGCCCCGCCGCCCCCACCCTGACCTCCGCCTGGCGCCGCGACTGGCCGAAGCACCTCCTCATCCTGAGCTTCATCCTGATCGAGCTGTTCCCGCTCTACATGATGTTCCAGGTGTCGTTCAAGGACAACGCCACCTTCATCCGCCAGCCCTGGCTGCCGGCCAACCCGCTGGCCTGGCACTGGGAGAACTGGAGCTTCGCCTTCCACCTGATCCTCCCCTACATCGCCAACACCGTCTTCGTCGCCGTCACCGGCACCGTCTGCTCCCTCTTCCTCGCCATCCTCGGCGCCTATTTCTTCGCCCGGCACAAGCTGCCGTTCAGCGGCCTCCTCTGGGCCGCCTTCCTCGCCCTCATGCTCATGCCCGGCGTCGTCAACATCACGCCGCTGTTCATGCTGCTCAAGTCCCTCAAGCTCCTCAACACCCTCTGGGCCCTCGTCCTCGTCGGCATCGCCGGCGGCCAGGTCTTCAACATCTTCGTCCTGCGCAATTTCATCGAGGACCTGCCCCGCGACCTGTTCGAGGCCGCCGAGATGGACGGCGCCTCCCACCTCCAGCAGGTCATCAACATCGTCATCCCGATGTCCGGCCCGATCATCGGCACGCTCGCCATCCTCTCCTTCCTCGGGATGTGGAACGACTTCCTCCTCCCGCTCATCGTGCTGCGCGACCAGGACCTCTTCACGCTCGGCGTCGGCCTGATCTACCTGGACGGCGAATACGTGAAGCAGTGGGGCCAGATCATGGCCGCCTACTTCGTCGCCTCGATCCCGCTCATCGTCGTGTTCCTGTTCACCATGCGCCTGTTCGTCCGCGGCCTGTCCGCCGGCGCGATCAAGGGCTGACGCCCCACGCGGCGCAGGGCGGCCCCGCGCGGGATTTCACCTTGCCCGCGCCGGCCGTTGGGCTGAGTCTGCCCCCGATGAAGCCACAACGTCTGGTCCTCGGCGTTCTCGGTCTGTGGCTCGGCGCGGCGCAGCTTCCGGCCCAGTTCGTGTGGACCGGCATGGGCGCGAGCCGGGCGATCACCCTCGGCGCCAACTGGCAGGGTCTCACCGCGCCGCCGAACGACGGGACGGCCGACCTGCAGCTCGGCAAGGCCATCAACCGCCAGCTCGTGCTGCCCGCCGCCTTCAGCCTGCGCAGCCTCCTCCTCTCCGGCGGGGATGAATATGTGATCGACGCCGCCAGCCCCACGACGCTCACGCTCGGCCAGGGCATCAGCGCCACCGACGAAAACTACGGCCGGCTGTGGTTCACCTCCAATCTCACCCTGAACCTCAGCGGCGCCCAGACGCTGGCGGCGCACTCCCGCCAGGTGATCGTCAGCGGGCAGATCACCGGCAGCGGCCCGCTGACCCTGCTGGGCTCCACCCTGGGCTGGAACATGAACGGGGGCGGCCACTTCAACTTCAACCAGACCGGCGCCGGCAACACCTACACCGGCGGCACCACCCTCGGCAACGGCACCGACTATGTCAGCGTGGCCTTCTCGAACTCCGCCCCCTTCGGCACCGGCGCGGTGAGTGTCCTGAGCGGGACCGCCTTCGGCGTGCAGCTCATCGCCCACGGCACCCAGACCGTGGCGAACGCCTTCACCTTCGCCGGTCCCGGTTCCATCATGCTGCAAAGCTGGGACGCCCCGCTCACCTTCAGCGGCGCGGTGACCCTGGCCAGCGCGACGACCCTGGTCCCGGGCAGCAGCCCGAAGGCCCTGGCGGTTGCGAACCAGGCCAACGGTTTTCCCGTGCCCGGCCCGGGCTCGCGCCAGCCCATTGTTTTCTCCGGCAGCCTCGGCGAGTCCGGCGGTGCCCGCGCCCTCACCGTCGGCGCCAACAACTCCGGGGTGCTGGTGCTCACCGGCACCAACACCTACACCGGCGGCACCTTCGCCGATGGCAGCCTCGTCTTCGGCAGCCCCAGCGCCATCCCCACCGGCACCGTCAACGTCCGGGCCAATCCGACCGGCTACGTCGGCGACGCCACCCCCGGCACCTTCGCCGCGTTCCTCGCCCATCTCGACCCGGCCTCCGACGGCGCCGTGGGCGGCGACACGCTGCCCGGGAGCGCGACCGCCACGTTCAGCGACGCGATCAACCTGTCCGGGTTCACGAGCCCCAACCTTCGCCTCGGCACCGCGACCAGCGCCATCCTCACGGGCACGATCACGCCCCCGGGCACCAGCGGCTACCAGTTCGGCAATGGCGGCGGCACGCTCTACGTGCAGTCCAGCCTGGCCCTGCCCCGGAGCCTGTTCCTCGGCAGCAGCAACCCGTACCAGCCCCTCACGGTCTACCTCCAGGGCACCAACAGCTACACCGGCGCCACCCTGGTGTCGAATGGCCTGCTCATCCTCGACGGCCCCGGCGCCCTCTCCGGCTCGACCTCCTCGCTGACCGCCGGCGGCTCGAGCCTGTACGTCGGCGGCAGCTACCTCGGCTACACCGACGCCACCACCAGCCTCACGTCCGCGGCGGCCTTTCTCGCAAAATTCACCGCCCCGGCCAGCACGTGGGGCATCCTCGGCTTTGACACGCACGCGGGCAATTCCACAGTGACGGTCAACGGCCTCAACCTCACCGGCTTCAACGACGGCGTCTTCCTCGGCACCGCGACGTCGGCCAGCCTCAACGGCACGCTCGTCCCGAGCACCGTGACGAACAGCAGCAACGCGGCCAACACCCTGCGCTTCACCGCCGCGCTGAACGGCCTCCTCACCGTGAACAGCGCGCTCAGCGGATCGGTCGCCGTCCTGCTCGGCTCCCCCTCCTACAGCGGCGTCTATTCCAGCGGCACCGTGGTCCTGAACGCCAACAACACCTACACCGGCGGCACCACGCTCAACGCCCTGAGTGACGCCGGCCTCACCCTCGGCCTGGGCAACAACTCCGCCCTCGGCTCCGGCACCCTCACGGTCCTGGGCAACTCGGGCGGCCGCGCCGGACTCCAGGCCACCAGCGGCGGCATCAACCTCCCCAACCCCATCACGCTCGTCAACAGCACCGTCAACAACAACCCCACCGGCACCTCCGGCCCCCAGCTCCACCTCACCGGCACCAACGCCTTCACGCTGTCCGGCAACCTCACCGGCGACGCCACCACCGCCCTCACGCTCTTCAACGCCGCACCGCTCACCGTCAGCCTCGCCGGCGACAACTCGGGCTTCCTCGGGGCGCTGACCGTGCTCAACGGCACCCTGAACCTGCTGAGCAACACGGCCGCCGGCCTCGGCTACCTCGACTTCGGCTCCGCCGGCGCCGGCACCGTCACCTTCGGCGGCAACGCCGCCGCCCCCGTCGTCTACGGCATCAAGGGCGATGACCGCGGCTCGAGCCAGCTCATCGTCCCCGGCGGCACCAACCTCACCTTCAACATCTCCGCCGACCACAACACCGACTTCGGCGGCACCGTCTCCGGCTCCGGCCGCCTCACCGTCACCGCCCCCGCCGCCACCGCCAACCCGGTCCTCTATCTCTACGGCACCAACACCTACACGGGCGGGACCGTGGTGCAGGACCGGGCCGTGCTCGCCCTCGGCAGCAATGCCGGCGCCGGGACCGGCGCCGTCACGCTCAACGCCCCCACGGGCGGCCTCGCCCTCAACGTCGGCGTGACCTTCGCCAACCCGCTCACCTACACCGCCGGCGCCCTCGGCGGCTTCGGCACCTTCGCCCCCGCGGGCACCACCAACCTCGTCGTCGGCACCGGCCAGAGCGTCGCCCCCGGCATCGGCTTCTTTGCGCAAAAGGACCAGGGCGTCGTCGGCACCCTCACGCTCGCCTCGGACGTCACCTTCGCCAACGGCGGCACCTACGACTGGGGCCTGCAGGACCCCACGCGCGCCGATGGCCTGTCGCTGCTCAACATCAGCGGCAACCTGCTCATCACCGCGTCCGCCGACGGCTTCAACCTCCGGATCGCCACCTACGACGCCGCCAACCTGCTCGGCCTGGCCAGTCTCACGGCCAACACCCCCTACTCCCTGCGCATCCTCCACGCCACCGGCAGCATCACGGGATTCACCCCCGCCGCCTTTACGATCGACTCCACCCTGTTCCAGAGCGGCCTCGCCAGCGCCACCGTCTTCACCCTCTCCCAGAGCGGCTCCGACCTCTACCTGAACTTCACCCCCATCCCCGAGCCCTCCACCTACGGACTGCTCGGGCTCGGGCTGGGCGCACTGGCCCTGCGGCTCAGGCGCCGCCGCCGGGTCTGAAACCACGTTCGCGACCGGCACCGCGTCGGTCCCGTTGACCGGTCCCTGCACTTTGCACGGACCCCGTGCACCCGTCGGTCGTATTGCACGAAAATTATGGGCTCCGTTCAGGCCCCTCGCCGGAGTTTATTTTTTAAGTCTTTTGGATGCTGATGCTTGCGCCTTCGCCCGGGACGGGTGGCACACATCTAGGTAGGTGCGGGGCGTAGTCCGCACCTGCCACCTCAACGACCCCGCCCCATGTCCTCCCCTGCCTTCGCTCCCGGTACGCCCCGCCTCGCCCAGCGCCCGCCCGCCCCCTCGTCGGCCAAGGCCAGCGCCGCGGCCGCCGAGGCCCTGATCGATGCCGGACTCGTCCAGCGCTGCAACGCCGGGGACGAGTCCGCCTTCGTCACCATCATGGCGCGCCACCGCGCCCGGATTTTCACCGTCACCCTCGGCCTCCTCCGCAACCACGCCGACGCCGAGGAGATCACCCAGGACACCTTCATCCGCGCGCACCGCGGGCTCGCCCGTTTCCGGGGCGACTCCTCGCTCTCGACCTGGCTCCACCACATCGCGGTCAACCTCGCGCGCAACCGCTACTGGTATTTTTTCCGCCGCCGCCGGCAGGACACGCTCTCGCTCGACTGCCCGCTGCAGGCGGACCAGGACGGATCGTTCGCCGACCTCCTGGCCGACGCCGGCCCGGATCCGGCGCAGGCGGCCGCGCGCGGGGAGTTCGCCGAGCTGGTGGACCACTGCCTGGCGCGGCTCGACGCGCGGCACCGCGAGATCCTCACCCTGCGCAACCTGCTCCACCACTCTTACGAGGAGATTGCCGTGATCCTCGGCCTCCAGGTCGGCACCGTGAAGAGCCGCATCGCCCGCGCCCGCGAAAGGCTCCGCGCCGAGCTGGCCGCCGCCTGTCCCGAGTTCGCCCCGGAATCCGCGCCCTCCACCTGGTTCCTGCCCGCCCGCGCCAGCTACGGCCGCCCCGCCCTGGCGCTCAGCTGAGGCCGCGGGCGCGCCGCCGCCTCACTCGGCCCGGAGCTGCGTGGTGAAAAACCGGCGGATGCGGTCCTGCAGGTCCGGCGCCAGAAACGGCGCCCCGCCGTGGCCCGCCCCCGGCACCACCACCAGGGTCGCCGGCACCCCCGCCGCGCGCAGCGCCCGGTGCAGCTCGGTGCTCTGCTCCAGCGGCACCAGCGGATCCCGGTCGCCGTGGACGATCAGAAACGGGGCGTCATCCGGCGACACAAACGCCAGCGGGCTGGCCTGCCGCTGCAACTCCGCCGGGGGCAGGGTGCCCAGCAGCGCCAGAATGGTCGCGGTTTCCTTCGCCAGCGGGCTCGTCGGGGGCACCGTCCGGGCCTGCGCCAGCAGCGCGGGCAGGTCCGTCGGCCCGAACCAGTCGCAGACGGCCTGGACCCGGCTCAGGCCGCCGCGGTCGCCGTCCTCCAGCTCCGCCACGCCGGCGGTGGTGCCCAGCAGCGCCGCCAGGTTGCCCCCGGCCGACTCGCCCCAGACCCCGATGCGGGTGGGATCGAGGCGAAACTCGGCGGCATGCGCGCGCAGGAAGCGGATGGCCGCCTTGCAGTCCTGCAGCTGGGCCGGAAACGGCGCCGCCGGCAGCAGCCGGTAGTTGATGCTCGCCGTGGCCAAACCGTAGGCGCCCAGGAATGCCGCCGGATTTTTTCCCTTGTCGCCGCCGCGCCAGCTGCCGCCGTGGATCCAGACAACCAGCGGGAACGGCCCGGTCGCGCCGGCCGGCACCTCCAGGTCGAACGAGCGCAGCTTGCCCCCGCCGGCGACGTACTCCACGTCGCGGTAGGTCCGGCGCTCCGCCGGCGCGCCGAGTGGCCCGCCAGCCCGGAGCGGCGCCGCCACCAGGAGCAGGCACGGGAGGAGCCCGGCGCGGACCCAGCGCCGGACGGCAGGCGGGGCGAGAGGGAGCATACCGTTGGCCGGCGCGACCCGCGCCTCAGCTCCGGAGGAAGCGGTCGTTCAGCCGGCGGTGCCAGCGGACGTCGCGCCAGTTGGCGAAGTGCGGCTGCGCGTAGTTGTGCGGGGTCCACCCCCACATGCCGGCGTCGATCGCGTCCTCCACGCTCCACTCGGCCCAGTCCAGCAGCCAGCCCCAGTCCAGCGCCGGGCTGTCGAAGCTGTACCAGCTGGCCCAGGATTCGCTCGTGGTCAGCGGCATGCCGCGCTCGGCCGCCCAGCCGGCGAAGCGCATCAGCTTGGCGCGCTGGCGCTGCCGCAGCATCGGCGCGATCGCCGCCGCGGTCTGCCGGCAGCGCTCGGAATACGCCGCGTGCCAGTC
>SESH01078539.1_pt1 | contig 10816 bp, 23 predicted proteins | sample 3171561 | NCBI WGS metagenome assembly SESH01 (sample SAMN10866947, study PRJNA518727) | freshwater metagenome | biome: subpolar coniferous forest; feature: holomictic lake; material: water; isolation source: holomictic Lake 442 2011 16.5 m and 2014 13 m | place: Canada: near Kenora, Ontario
CGCCCAAGCCACCGAATACGCCGGACACTGACTGGCGGTGGAAGTCGTAGGCCATTGGCGGCTTTTACTCAGGTAAAAAGGCCTGCCCGATGTTCCCATCTGATTGGAACATCGGCTACTTACGCCCCTTTTGCGGCCTTTTCTGCTCTTCCGCCTACTTCCCGCCCTTCCGCCCCTTCTTCTTCGCCACCTTCTTGACCGCCTTCTTATCCGCCATCCCCGCCAGCCGCTCCTTGGCCTCCCTGGCGCCCAGCCCCCGCACGGCCATCAGCGCCGCCTTGGTCACCTCCCGCAGCCGCAGCATGCCGGGCTTGCGCTCCCAGACGTAGACCCCCTGGGACGATACCCCGACGAGCTTGGCGAATTCCTCCTGGGTCAGCCCGAGCTTCTGCCGTAGGCTGCGAACCCCTTTGCCGCTGATCCACCCCTTGGCCTTGGCTGAATCTGCCTGCGGTTCCGGCTGGGGAATCTTGGCCAGCAGAGCTGCGAGCCGCCGGCTTTCCTTTTCTAGGGCCACAACCCGCCGCTTCAGGTCGGCGAAGGTCCGCCGGGCAGAGGTCGTGGGCTTGCGGAACGGGGCAACGGCCAGCTTGGCTTCATGGCGGGCGATGCGGGAGATTTCGGCCTTCAGGACAGTAATGACGTTGGACATGGGGCTCCTTGTTGAGGTGTTGCAATCAGGATACGCCTGTTAGCCCCGGCTGGCAATCCAAGGGTGGCAGGCTGTCAAAGCTGAGGGTTTTGCCATGGAGCGCAACGGAATGGCAAATACCCTCCGGTGTGTTGTTGGCAGTCTTACTCGTCCTTTTCTTCCTTCTCCACATCAATATCCTGTTGAAAGAATTCGATGGATGTTTGAGCAACCTGTGCGGTGTCGTAGTAAGCGTAAGCCCCGACACCTACAGCGCCGATAATCGGCAGCCACCTCGAAATGAACCGCCCTGCAAGGCGTTGAGTAACTTTGACCCCGATTCTCTGGAGTATCTTCTGGATCAACCGCAAAGATGCTCTTTTCACAAGTATCCGCTCGCCCACGCGAACAACCAAGTCTCGCACAGCTTGGCTGACAGCGTGCTTGAACAGGCAGTAGAGCATCTGTTCCCTTGTGAGTGTCGCCGATTTGCCAAAAGCACCAGCAATATCGGCAACCATCTGAGCTTGGATTTTCCATACGGCAACCAAGTCCGGAATGATCGTAACCATCCCCCACGGTCCCGGTGGAATGGAGAGTGTTCCTGAGACGATAGCTGCCTTTGCTGCTGCACTGTTCCCCAATGATTTTGACCGCGACACGGGGTCATCTGCTTTTGCTTCTGATGTTGACGGAATGTCGCTGATAAAATCCTGAAGCATTTGCACAATTTTACTTACGTGTTCTGCTGGAACGTCACTCATTATTTTGTCTCCTTTGTTGTGTTCAGTGTGTCATCACTCCAATAGATCCACCCCTTGGGTGGTTGCCGGTTTGCAGGCCGCAGCATCGCTCGGAGAAAACTCTCCCGCGGTGCAATGTAATCTGACTTGTCATTTATGTGGCATCCATCCAATTGCATGGTGTTGCACGTTCAACGATTGGTGTAGCCGCTGGACTGCGGAAGAGAAGAAGGCCGAGCCCAGACCTGCCGACATGGTTCATGTAGGGCAGATAGGCATGCAACCTTTCGCGTGTCTCATCATCCGAACCCGTTCGTGCGTTGGCATACTTGGTTCCCTGGTGTCCCCCCAGCGAGACATAACGGATGAGGCGGTAATTGGCTAGTACAGCAACGAAAATCTGATTGTGGCCGCGGCCAAGTTGCCCTGAGAGACACGTCTTGAGAAGGTACGTGTTCAGGATCAGTTGCTCAGCGCACATTGATAGCCCCTGATACGTGAGGAAATCTTTGCATTCGGCGAGAACGAGCGTACGATTTGATGTGTCTGCGGCCACGACATCAATCTGAATCATCGGTGTTCCTGACGGTGCAGCGGCAGGCAAAGCAATTCTCGCACCGAAAGCCATCAGCGGCGTCAGGTTCAGCCCGTGCTGCTGCTCGATAGTTTGCAGGGTAAGTGGATAGAGCCAAGATTCTGCCATTGCATCATTTCCTTTTTCGTTCTGCCATTAGAGTAGAACCGTTGTGCCCCGAGCGCAGGTGTGGGGATGACGGGTGCTGCCGGCTTTCGCCCGCGCCAGTGCCTCAATCCTCACCGTGCCCAGTTACATCCGGCCCCTCGTCACGAATGGCCCCAGCGGATGATGACGATCATCATACACCGCTACTGCTCGTAATTGACAACGGTTTTCTCTGTCTCATCCCCGGCCTTCTTCATGTCGTCCAGCAGCTTGTCATCCGCATAGAGCCAGCCTTTCGGGAGAGGGCGATTGTTGGGCCGCAAAAGGGATGAAAAGAAGCCTTCACGACGAGAGGTATAGTACTCTGCCGGTATCGTTATGGTTGGAAACTGCACGGCTCTTCTCTTGCCAAGGGCCGCCAGCACCTTATCCGCCAAGCCTGCCTGTCCGATGCCATTATTCATAATGCCTCATCGTTCAAACGCCGAAGGTGACCCGTACGAACCCCATGTTCCCAACTCTCTCCATCGTGCCGGACTTTGCGAGGCCGTGATGGGCGAGATAGGCCAGCGTCTGGCGTAGTGACGGCTCGAACTGGTCGGCATCCTCATAGACGAGCCATCCCTCGCTCAAATCCGCCTTCCGTGCCCACGTCCGCAGTTGCCCAAAAACCACAGCCAGCCACCCCCGCAATTCGCCTTCCTGCTGGCCAGCGTCGGGCGGGAGGTCGACGGAGAGGACGTAGCCCTTCGCCTTGCCGCCGAACGACTGGGCTGGCGAGTTCCAAGCGCTCCAGAAGGTTGACTTGAGGTCACGTGCCAGTTCCGTGGCGTGCTTGATCTCACCCACCATACGCCCCGAAGGGCCGGTCCCCTCGATGTCCAGCCCCCGTGACCCATGCGGTTCGATCTGCACGGCAATCCCTTTGCCGGCAAAAAACCCGATTACATCTGGGGCAATGTGCTCGTAGTGGGACATGTGTCGTTCTCCAGATTATTCTTGGTGGTTTACGGAATGCTGACCCACTTTTGCCACGAGGAGCAGCGATCATTGCCGGAGGCCTTGCGATTGGCGTTCGCAAGACAAGTCGTTTGCCCGGCATCGGCATAGACGTAGTGGGGCTTGTACGCCACCATGCCGAAGCGGCGAGCGCCTTGGTAGAAGTTGCACGTGGCGCACTTCAGGTCGGTTACCTTGAATGTTCCGTAGGCGGGCACTAGAACTCCCACACCTGCCCGCCATCTTCAAGGGCCTTTCTTGTCTTCTGAACTTCAATCAAAGGTCCAAAGGGATTCGACGCAGCAAGTTCTGTCATGGCACGAAGTCCCAGGGCAAGCTGCTCGTTGTCCCGTTTTGAAATTGCCGCATCTACAACCTTAAATACCTGTCGGAAGTTCTCCTTTCTTTCTGCGAATGCGAAAGTTAGATATTTGAGCAAGAATTCCTTCTGTGCGTGGATTTGGGCCAGAGCCACTTGCCTTTGCCGTTCAATGTCTCGTCTCTTTGTCTTCTCAGTTTCATCAATTCGATACACTTCCTCATAAGTCGTCACGAGCTGCTGGAACACCGATAGGGCATGCGTCGGTGACGATACGGAGGCAACAGACCGACCAAGAACCCTATCAACGACGCTATCGACAACAGTAGCGTCTTCGGTCGTAGTGGCTACACCTTTAGCCTTCTTTGACATGGCACATCCTCCTTACTCTTGACATCCGTATTGTGAGACGATTAGCTTTCTTACCTTGCCAGTTTGGACGCGGAAGCCGCTCGCCATTTCCCCGTTCTCATCAATAATAGGTATTCTCGCCAAGTCTCCCACCGCCCTCGCCAGAAGTCCGCATCGCTGAAACGTCTCTATCTGATACTCATCTTGTGTGTCAAAATCTGCCGCGAGGGGGACGAGGTATCTCAATTCAGTCAATGTTCGCTCGCGTATCTTGCCGGTCAACTCTCCCAGCTCCTGAACGCGTTCTCCTATTCCGTCCATCACCACCCACGCCCTCTGCATTTGGGCAACCGCTTTGCCCACTTGTGAAGCATACGCCTTGGCCGCCGTCAACTTCTTCGAGAAATGCGCAGAGGCAATAAGTCCAGCCATCGCAATCGCAGCTATCCCAGTTGCCGCGCCCGTGATCGCAGTCAGAACAGCGGTTCCCGCTACCACACCACCGCCGCCAGCAACCAAGGTCCCTCCGCCCAACCACGCCAACGTTGCATTTGTCGCCGCCACACCAGAGAGCTCTGCTATTGCCGTCCCTGTAGAGGCCGCAGCCAATGCGCCGACCGCGCTTGTAACTGCGACAGGCACTCCGGTAAGCGCAGCACCGCCCGCGAGTCCCGATAACACCGTTGTCTTCAGCATGGTTGATGCAGACATTTGAAGCTGTTCCATCTCCTGAAGTTTCTCGGTTTTGATGTCTATCGACTCCAAAAAATCATACTGCTTATCTTTGTTCTTCTGCTGCATATCCTTGAGGAGGGCGATGAAAGTCCCTAAGAGTTCCTTGACCGAGCTCAGTCGAATATGCGCTAATCGTCCGAGTTTATCGTTAAGAATCTTCCTTCGCCTATTTGTTTCTCGTCGCACCTCCTCATATCTGGCTTCCGCGTTCTCCTGTAGCGCCTTGGCCTTATTGCTGTCTTGATATGCTTGAAATCCTGTTACTTTCTTGATGAAGTCGAAGAGTCCCATGTTCAAATCCCTCCATTACTAACAGCCCGAAGTTCCTTTACGCGGCCATCTTCTTCGTAAATCTTGTACTCTCCCGCTAAACGACCGTCAGCGTAGTTTGCTTCGATGTACACATTGCCGGACTCATAGTAGGTGATTGCCGGGCCAGACAGGATGTCATCCCTGTATTGCTTCACCTTGTTAAGCTTGCCGGACCGATAGTAGATACGCTCCGGCCCGGTCTTCTTGCCGTGCCGTACGAGAGACACTCGCTTCTTCTGTCCAGTGTCATAGTATTCGATCATCTGCCGCCCCCGATAGATACGACGGTACAACAAGTAGATGGCTGCCGAAGCTGCAAGTAAGGCGAGAACGATGAATACGACAAAATGGACAGGTGCGGCTATTGTTCCAATGGCTGGCATAAGGAGATCCCTTCGCTACCTATACCGACAGTTGGGTTCATTTTGAACCTCTGTGTCTGATAAAAAACCTCTTCTGATACAACTTCGAATAAAGGCACCGCCCTCTTGGGTGTAGTAGTCTTCGCTTGCCGCACATTTACCACCGTAGGCCATGAGGCTTGGTTTCCCAAAATCAGCACCATGAATGGTTACGGCACGCTTCATCATTGCAGATGCGATGCCGGCCCTTCGATATTCTTCATTTACGCTCACACCAAAGAGAATCGTCCCTTGATCTCTCTCGTCGAATTGTATTTCACCTATCTTATTACCTTTATGTTTCGCTATCACGTCGTAGTCACCGCTAATCTCTATTGTTCGACCCATCTTGTCTGTGAAACTCGCGCACATTGTGTTTGAGGCCGTGGCTTGACCATCCACAGCTTCGTGCGTACTAACAGGTTGACCTTTCATTTGGGTGCCTTTCGGGTTTTACTGCACATCTTTCTCTCCCGCTCATATAATCTTTTCCCATTTACGCCAACCGCGACACGAATTAACCGCTCCTACTTTCAGGTTGCGATTTGCCATACAGGGGTATGCACCCGCAAACGCCCGCACGGCCATCGGCTTGAACTGGAACAACTGAATCTCCCGCTCGCCGGGCCAGTACGAGCATGTCGCACACCTCACCAAATCTACCGTGTAGAGTGTAATCGGATTCATAGGGCTGTACCGGCATTATAGAACCCTCACGCAAACGCCCCCTCGATCTTCCATGTAGTTTTCTTGAATCCCTCGAATTGCCCACCGATACCCAACGCCATTTCGTTTAGTTTGGCCGTGAGATTTGCGTTCACACCAAGATCGTCGCTGTAACAGACAGCAAGGGAAAACTGCTGCAAGCCGAAATTTATTCGCCCATCACATAACTGCTGCCACGTCGCCTCATAGGGAAACCACAACATGCCATTCGGTTTAGTGGGATTATCCAATCCTCGTAATTTCGCATGAAAGAGAATGCTTGATTCGGCCTTCCGCTTGGCCGAGGCCGAAAGAGATGCAGTTCCGTCTGCCTGTGGGATGGGCAGGTTGAGACTTCCTGCGAATTGCTTGGACCATCCATCCACATGTTCGACAAGCATGGTCTTGGCGCCGAGTGACATGAGCAGTCGGATCGCCTCCGTCACCTTGTGTTCAAAGAGAAACCTGTGAAAGGCTGAAACGGGAAAGTAGGCTTTGGCAATAAGAGGATGTCCCGCATAAACCGTATTGTCTTGCGGGTGACCAGGAGGGAACTGTAGCGTCGCTGCCTCTTTTCGGCCGATCACCATGACGAAGTCGCCAACAGCGGCGGACGAGTCGGACCCGATGGCGGCTTTAACTGCTTTGATTGCGACCTTGCGAGCGATGTAAACTACAGGTGAACCGGTCGTGGCTATATCGGCGAGTGTGTCAAGAAAGCCTAATGAATTATGGACCAGGTTAACGGCACGATTACTCCTCGCTTGCAGTTCACGACAGTCAGTCGCAGTTCGATCAACGACAATGAGTTTACGCTCTGCGTAAGTACTACTGAGGAATGATGAAAGCCGCTGCTTCTTGTCGTTGATCATAACTCTAATCCTTGTCTGTCAACATCAGGCCTTGGGCGTGACGTGACTTTACACCCGCTACCCGCCTGGCACCATCGGTTTCTGGCCCATGCCAGCTCAAGCGTTGAGCGTTAGGACCACGGGCTATCGCGCTTTCCATTCTTGCCTCCTGCCGTTCCCCCCAGCACCCTTTCGCCTCAAAGCTATCGTGTCGGCGGTTAAGGACTGACCGACAACGTCGCGTCCAACAAACAAGACACTCCTCCTACTTTCCGCCCCTGAAAATCCACCGCATCAAGCATATGACAGGCGATACGGGGCGAATCTTGTCGGCCCCGTCCGTGTAGGCATAACGGATCAGGCCGCAACAGGCGGCATAGCCGGGATTGTCGAGAACCGAAGATGATCCTTTGAAACCAAGCGGAACGCCTATCGAGCATTTCTTTCCGAATACGCCTTCGCACTGGGGAAGAATTTCTCGTGTGGCACCTCTGCCCGTAATAAGCATGCTGGCGGCAGCCTTGTCGAGAATCCCATCGCCTCCCATGGCTCGACGGATTTCAGCGATGGCGGCGTCCACTTTGCCGTTCATTTTGCAGGCGTTTGCCGCCACCAGCTTGCCGCCGACGAAGGCGGCGAGGCTCACCGTCTCCTTTCCCACGTCGAGAACAATCACGCCGCCATTCCTCTGTTCGGGCGTGGTCACCGCCAGGGCGGCGCAATAACCGTTGAAAACGACCTCGAACACGTCACAACTGTCGCCTTCAAGCATGGCCACGCAAGACCTGATCTGTGAATCATCCAGTGTCGTCAGCACGGGAGGCGATCCTGTTGCGACCAGTCCGGCGATACGATCGTACGACATTGCCAAATGAACTGCTCCGACGGACATGTCCGTCTGTGCTTCTACGGCGGTAATCGCCGTCCTCATGTGGGCCATGAGGGGGGCCGACTCGACCTGAGGATGCTCGCCGACGGCCGTGATGCAGATACTGCCGTCACGCTGGCGTTCGCCCAACATGGCCGTGACTTGACCATCCACGACTTCAAGGGCACACACTGTTTGCCATTTCATATCCGATGCGTCCTCATAACGCAATGCAATGCGGCATTTGTAGGTGATTTCATAATGTGAACGCGACGGGATAGCCGCCATGCCAGCAAAAAAACTCTGGCATCCCTTTTCGGACAAGACTTTATCAGAAGCAGACGGTCAAAATGCGTCCGTCAACTGTACACCCGCCACAGGCATGGTTTCAACCCTTTTGGGGATCCGTTCGGGGCGACTCGCCAGCCTCCTTTTCCATCAACCCGCTCTGCCTAGACTCCTACGGGAACCTGGTCCCAGCCGTCGAGTTTACCGTACCGCCGTTCCCATCTGCTTGGAACCCTCTACCCCGTCCTCCTTGCCCCAGCCCTGCCGTCCAGGGCTCGTAGTCGCCACGCCAGAGCCCATCAAGACCATCAAACCACTGCGTAAATGGCACTTGCTGAAGGTGTTGCACCGCCTATTCGCTTGACATTTCAATTATTTCCTGCTATGCTTCGCTTGTCAATCCACCCCGGTGGGAGACACCGAAAGCAAGGCAGGAGGATATCCAATGTCACGCAAATCAAAGATCGAAATCACGGCAGAATCAGTCCAGAAGGCCATACAAGACGGCAAGCCCTCCAGTATGACCCAGTTGGCTCATCAGTTGGGTTATTCCGGCTCGGTCAGTTCGTCGGTAACCCGCAAATTCCGCCAGTTGGTGCCCGACATAGACGGCTTGCTGGCCGCCAATAAGCTGGCTGGGGACGGCAAGTCGGCGCCGAAGGCGGAAAAGCCAGCGGCCCCAGCCGCCAAGTCAGCCAAGCCGACAAAGGCCATCAAGTCCGTCAAGCCCACTGGCGGCAAGTGGCCCCGCCACCCGCAAAACCCCTTCCGCGTAGGAAGCTATGGAACAGCCTTTGATATCCTCGCCGCCCATCCAGACGGCATGACCCGCGAGGAACTGGTCAAGACGCTGGCGAAAGCCACGGGCAAAGACTTGACCAAGGCAGGCTTCGATGCCCAAGTCGTCCTGTCGGCCCGCAAGAATGCCGATGGGCTGAGCCCGTTTGAGGGGCCAAGAAATCGGTCATGCAGGCACGGCTTCTATGTCGAGCGCCAGAACAGCCATGTCCGTCTGGTGCTTCCCGCCCCCGCCGCAACCGCCGCAAAGGAGTAACCATAGCCATGATTGTCATCACCGTCGAAGGCGGCCTCGTGCAAGGCATTTCCAGCGATGATCCGACGCTGGTAGGCCATCCGGTCGTGGTCATTGATTATGACTCCGAAGGGGCCGACCCTGATGAGGTCGTGCAGGTGCCACAGGGCAAGGGGAGAACTGAGGAGGCCACCATCAGCTCGCATGAGGTCGGCGTCCTGTTCAAGCCCGTGGCCAAGTTCCTGAAGGCGGGGCCGAAGTGACGCATCCCCACGGCGATTACACGACGGAGCAGGTTGCCATCGAGGTTCTGCGGTTATCGAAGGTGGAGAAGGTCGAACCCTTCGTATGAATGGAGCGAACATGGACGCGAAGACATATGTCGCCATGGCAAAGGGGCCGCCCATCACGGGCTACGACTGCGAGGACAACGTGAACAACGCGGCTGCCCACGAGGCAGGCGGCAAAACAGACTGGCTCAAGGCAGGGGCGAGGATAGCCCGCGACCTCGCCAAGTCGCTGGGGCTGCCGTGCGGCTCGTTCGACGTGCGGGTCAACCCAGCCGGGACTGCTGTGAGCGGGGATGTGCACCTTCACGGAGAATGGGTCTATGTCAGCCTGACGCAGACCTGCCTCGGCCCGGACTTCGGGTTCATGTGGCGGCTGTGCCGGGGACGGAAGGACTATACCGGGCGTGCGAATCAGTGGGCGGGGTGGGACGAACTGCTGGACCTGCCACGGTTGGCGGCCAAGATGCTGGCGACCAGACAGGCAATGAATGGGCGGGATAACCACGGTGGCATTCAGAAAAGGAGGGAAGAGATATGAAATGGGTAGACATCTTCGAGGACCCCGACATGGTGGGGCAGACGGAGTATCTGGCAATCCACGATGCCATCGCCTCCGCGGTGATGAACACGGAAACGCCGGACCCGCAACAGCGGATCAGCCGGAAACAACAGCAACAGATTGCCGAGATGCTACAGGAGATCGGCAGTCAGGCGCAGCGACTGTCCGAAACGCTGGCGGAGAGCCTGAAGGCGAGGCCAAAGTGAATCAACCGTATACGGACCGCAGGCATATTGTCCACGGTATTTGGAACTGCATATTACTGCTCAACAAATCGGGAAGGCTGCCCAAGCCGTCTGTGCAACTTCTACTCGAATTCGGACGGGAAGACCAAGTGACCGAGGAGGAGGCCATTGATGTAGCGACCGCCCCGATGGGCGTGTTCACAAAGAGGGTGGCCGCTTGAGCCTAACGATGAAAGCAGAAGCCATTGCGGAGGACCTCACCGAGGCCTTCCGCCGCCAGCGGCTCGCGGAACTGAACCCTGGTGTCGAGCGTGGTGAATTGGAACAGCGCTACGGTACGGTGCTGGACCACGTGGAACTTGCCGCAGCCTATCAGGTCATAAGATTCATGGCTCCGCTGGTGGTCGTGAAACGCAAGGCGGACGGCGTAACCGGTTCGTTGGAGTTTCAGCACAATCCGAGGTTCTATTTTAACTGGGAGGAGGATGGCGATGAACAGTAATGATACAAACGGCAGCAATCGCACGGCGAGGCAGATCATCGTGGAGATTGATAAGGGATTACTCCAGCACTTCGATGTTGCGGGGTGGAACGCCTTCATGGCCGATTTGTCCCGCCACCAGCTCATTCCGACAGTCTGGTCACCGGGCGAGGTTCCACCGCCGATTGGTGTCATGCTCAACTTCCGTGGCCTGCAACGGGCGCATTATCGGCTGATCGGCATTGACCTGTCCTTGTGCGGGTTGGAGGGTGCGAATTTCGAAGGAGCCTGCCTTCAAGGGGCGAAACTGGGTTGCTGCCCCAACGCCAACTTCCGTGACGCCCGCCTGCAAGGGGCTGATTTTTCGGACTGTGATATTTCGG
>SESH01052898.1_pt1 | contig 10800 bp, 9 predicted proteins | sample 3171561 | NCBI WGS metagenome assembly SESH01 (sample SAMN10866947, study PRJNA518727) | freshwater metagenome | biome: subpolar coniferous forest; feature: holomictic lake; material: water; isolation source: holomictic Lake 442 2011 16.5 m and 2014 13 m | place: Canada: near Kenora, Ontario
TCGTCAAACCCGCCCGGTCCGGCAGAAATCAAGACGGATGGTCCCGGCACATCGGACGCGGGCCAGTGCACCTCGATCTCGCGGTCCCCCACCCCGTCCAAGATCCAGGGGGCCAGCCGCCAGAGCGTGCCATCGGCAATGTGGGCGAGCTTCCGGAAATCCCCCGGGGCCGTTTTCGAGAACCAATCGTGAACCTGCATGCTGGCCAGAATGTTGAAGCAGACCGCAACCATCATCCCGATCACGGCGGCACCTCGCACCCAGCGCACGACCCGGCCAGGGGCGCTCAAGCCCACCCCGAAGATCAGCAGGGAGCCCAGGACCAGTGCCGGGTGGAAATCCACCATGTAGCGGTTGGCCCGCACTCCCGTCAGGCAGGTGACCAGCAAATTGACGGCAAACCAGGCCCCCACCGGGGCCACCAGGGTCAGGCTGCGCCGGGACCCGGGGCTTCGTTTCCACCAAGCCCGGGCAAACATGAACACTGCCAGCAAGGTCAAAAGGCCCCAGATCCACTCGCCGTGCGCCTGCTCGCGACCGACATAATCCGCCGGTTTGGCCGGTTCCTCAGCGGGCGAGACGAAGGGAAAATATGCGCCCAACTGAGGCGCGGCGAAATAGTAGAGCCGGGCATTGTGCCAGAAATTCGCCGCGTGAAACAAATGCACCGGCTTGATCCCGATCTGGTAAGTATGCCCGAACTCCACGACGCGGCCGAATCGGGCCCAATTATATGCCCCCAGCCCGAGGCCGATGATTCCCGCCCCGCATCCGGCCCAGACGAGCAGCACCAACACCCGCCGCCCAAAACGGATGGCCGCATCACGATGCTCCAGCGCCACCACGATGCTCCCCACCAGCAGGGTCAGCAGGGCCGCGGGGGCCAGATTGGGCCGCGAGCCGATCGCCAGACCCATCGCCACCCCGGCGCCCAGCAACCATTTTTTCTGCTGGCGCGATGCCAGCCCGGCGCGGGTCAGCGCCCACAGCCCGATCATGCCGAAGGCCCAACCGGCGAGAATCGCGACTTCGTAGAGCATCGGTCGCCGGAGCGTCGAGGGCACCGCCGTGCAAAGTCCCAGGGCCAGTATGCACATCACGTCCCACCGGAGACCAAGCCGGGGAAAGAATTTCTTCCGCACATCAAGCCACCACCAGACGGAAAACCCGAAGGCCGCCGCGGCAAAAATCAGCGCCGCCCAGCCCTCCGGCAAGTCATGGCCGGTGATGGCCGCACAGGGCCAGTACAAGGCCAGCACCGGGACGACGCCGAAATACAGATAATAGTGGCCTTCGTAGAGACTGGCATCGAGGAGGAACGGGGCCGTGCCGGGCCGCTGTTCCGGAGGCAGCGCCAGCAAATCCGGATGGGGCGTGACCTTCATGTAGAGATGCCCCGACTGAAACCCGTCGACCAGTAGATTGTAATAATCAGCCTGCTGGCCGTGCACCGTGAGCGAGTAGCCGGTGGATTTTACCGTCCAATAATAAAATCCCAGCACGGCCATCATGGTGACCATCACCACCACCGCACGCCGCCGGGAGCCCCACGGGGTTGCGGTCCGGATCGGATCAAGGGAAACGGTCATGGCGATGCGGGTTTGGCCGGGAGGCTGATATTCTCCGGCTGATGCCACTGCTCCAGGTCCAAAATGATGCTGCTGAGTGTCTGCCCGGCCACGGAGGAACCGGCCGGATTTTTGCCCACGACGACCGTGGAGGAGTCCGCCACATAAAAGGGAACCGTTTCATCCCAAAGGTCGCGACCATCCAGTCGGACGTGCAGCCGACCCTGCTGAATCGGCGGATTTTTTGCGGCATCCAACCGAGCCAACGCCGGCCACTCGACCTCCAGGGCATGCACGCCTCCAGCCACCCACGCAAATTCGGGGCTCTCGCGACTGCCATAGCCCCAATGGTCATAAATCAAACGTGCCTTGCCCTCCCCCCGCCAGTCGATGGCGAGGGTGTCGGCCGCCCCGGCCACCCCCGTCGCCAGCACGGGCTCCATCCCGGTTCCGCGGTCCAGCATCTTGATCCGCAAGCCGGCAAAAGGCCCCTTCTGCCAGGCCGCGGGGGCCGGCAGCCGCGTCCATGTATTCACCCGACCCCGGAATTCAGGGGTCGCCGCATTCGAACCGATCGGATTACCCGCCACCGTGATCGGCGGATGCGCCGCGAGGGTCACCGGCACATGCTGCCACCACACCGGCCGGTCGTTCAGCCAGACCACGAGGTTGTCGCGCAGGATGTCCAGCGGGGTACCTTGCGGAAATTCCAGCAACGAGCCCAGGCGGATGCGGAAGAGGCCGGTACGGTCTTCCGGCAACGTCATGGGACGACTTTCAACGATGCCACTACCCCAGCTTTCATGAAGCAGTGTAAACGTCTGCCTATCGTTATTCAGGCGCAATGCCAGCAGATCGGCCTGGCCCGGCCGGCCGGCTGTGACCAGGGGCTGGGGCCGGCCTTGCTCCAGCACGAGTTCCTTCATGGGTGAGGCGGGAGGCAGTTCCGCCCGGGGAAAGCTCAGGTGCAGCACCACATCACCGCCCCCGCGAGTATCAGTCAGCGTACGAGGCAGACCGGTACGGTGCACCTGACTAAGTGTGCCGGTGAATCGCGGTTCCCGCCCCTCGCGCTGGTCGTGACCGATTTGCACTTCCGCGGGAGAAATTTCCACAGGCACCTGATAGTCGTCGAAGATGACGCGACCATCCAGTTCGACGCGCAACCATTGGGCATGCCAGGCGATCTCCCGCGGGCTCCAGGACTGCAGCCACGGATGGCCGGCTGGTGGATAGAGCGAGCCAGATTCCAGGCGCAGGTGGTACAAATGACCCGGTTCCACGGGAATCGCCGGGCTTAGCCGCGGCTCCGTTTTCTCCGGAGACTCGAAGCCCAGTTGCATGAAACCGGGCCGCACATACTGGACAAATAACGTCTGGATTTCACCCGGGTGGGTTCCGGCCACAACCAAAGGCTCGCGCACCGCCGGCGGGTGGGCCGGGATCAACATGTCCATTTCCAACGGACCCTGTGGTTCGCCCCGCCATTCCTCCCACCAGGCAACGGGGGTGTTGAACACCTGCGCGAGCGCCACGTAGGCGTCGGGATTACGGTACCGCAGGACGCCGTGCAACCGGACGCTGGCGCAGAAGGCCAGGACGGCGCTTGCGAGCATCAAGGTCCCCATCAGTCCACGCGCCAGCCATCGCCCCCAACGCCACGACCGCAGCCACCACTCGGCGGTGGCCCAGCCCAGCAGACCGAGTAGCAGCCACCAGGGCAAAAAATCCGCCGTGTACCGCGCCACCGCCGTGTTGAAGCAAAGCAAGATCGCGGTTGTGCCAATTGCGATCGTGGCCAGACCGGCGCCGAACGCCATCAACCCGCCCCCATCTCCCGCCGGCCGGCGACGCCAAGCGGCGAGCAGCCACGATGGCAGCGCCAGCGTAAGCCATAGAACTGGCGAGAGCGTGAGCGCGCCGAAAACATACTCACAGGTGTAGTAGTTGAGCGGCTGCGCCGGGGCCCCCGCTTGCCGGACAAAGGGGAAATATCGGTCCCACTGCGGCATCCGCCAAAAATACATCTCCCAGTTGAACCGGGCGAAACCCAAATCGAAGTGCACCGCCTTGGCCTCATAACGGGAAGTCAGCTGATAATTCAGCCCGAATTCAGTCAGTTGGCCGAATCGCGCATAATTGTAGGAGAGCAACGCCGCCACCACCAGGGCCAGCGGCGCACCCGCCATCAGCGCAACGGCTCCGGCCCGGCGAAACGCGCCCCGCACCCCGTCGGTCGCATAACTTCGCCAGCCCAAGGCTATCACCATGCAGGCCAGACCGCCGCCCGCCACCACCAGGGTCGGGCGCGAACCCACCGCGAGTCCCAGAAAAAGTCCGGCCGCCGCCAGCCAGCCCGCCGACCGGCGGGCCTGGAGGGCGAGGTAGGTGGCGCTGACCGAGGCCGCGAGATAGAATTGCCCGGCCGCAATGGGCAATTCCCAGAAATGCGCCCGCCGGGCCAACATTAGGAGCCCCCCGGCCAGACCTAGCACCAATATCCCGCCAACCTTGGTCAGTAGGCTGGCTTGGGGAAAATGATCACGCAGCAGCCGCAGCCACAGCCAGGCCAGCACCCAAAAGGCGCCGAGACAGAAAGTGATCAGGGCATAAACCATCGGAAGGTCCATTCCGGTGAGAGCCCGGAACGGCCACATGAGCGTCACCGCCGGCACAACGCCAAAATAGAGGTAGTATTTTCCGTTGTAGTAGCTGGTGTCGGACAAAACCCGCAGGCCGGCCGGCCGGCCGGCCGGATCCCACGGATTCGCCAGCTGCTTCAAATCATCCGGCACGGTGACATCCATGGCCAGGCTGCCCTTGTGGAAGCCGTGCACCAGGAGATTGTAATGGTCGTCATGGTCCGGTCCGAGCGGAGGAAATTCCCCTTTGCCCAGCGCGGTCCAAGCCAGCAGCACGGATACGGCGACCACGGTCAGGAGGCACCCCAACCGCTGCCAGGCGGCGGAGGTGGTATCCTGCGCCACGGCTGCGACGCCCTGGCGAAAGACCCGCAACTGGAGGAAGAGAAAGCTTGCCGTCATCTGGGCGATATTTGCCACCCCCGCAGCGAACCAGGCTTTCCAGCCGAGGACATGCAGGCACAGCACAAATACCGGCCACTGGATGAGAAAGGTCACGACCACCGTATAAAGATATTCGGCCACGTGCCGGCCGCTCGTCGCCCGCCGGTCGCGAAAAGTCCACTTCTTGTTCAGCAGAAAATGGAGCACGAGCGCCGGCGGATAGGCCGCGAAAAACGCCGCCTGGGGCGACCAGATGCGGCCAAACAGCCAGTTCAGCAGCATGAAGCAAAACATCACGATCACCCCCACCAGGCCGAAGCGGACCAACCGTCGGATTGACTCGGATTGCAGCATCAAGCTGACAGGAGATGCGCGGGCCGGTAGGGTGACAAGAATCAAAACCTGCGCCTGCGCACAGGGGACGAGAACAGGATTATTGGCACAGTAAACCAGCCCCGGAGCCAGCCTGGGGCAATGGACCCATCACGAGTAATACCAGTGTCCCTTTGAATCAGGATTTTAGGTAGGGGCCTCGGCCCTCAACGGCCTTTCACGTTTGTGAGGCGATTGAGGGCAATCGCCCCTACCGCCCGAGCCGAGCCTAAAGTCCAAAGGGATCATGGTATCAATCCCTGCACTTTCCTTTCCCGCCATGGCCAAGTCTCGACAAATCCGGTCGCTCCACCCAAAAGTAATTTTTCATGTCTCCACCCGCCCGCCCGCTTCGCTTTGCCATCATCGGTTGCGGCCTCATCGGCCGCAAACGCGCCGCCCGGCTGCCCGCCGGCACGCTGGCCTATGCCTGCGATCTGGATGCGGCGCGGGCCACCGACTTGGCCGCCACCGTCCCCGGGTGCCGCGCAACCACGGACTATCGCGAAATCCTGGCTGATCCGGCGGTAGAGGCAGTGATCGTCTCTACTTTGAATGCCGCCCTGGCCCCGGTTTCACTCGCCGCGGTTCGCGCCGGCAAGCACGTACTCGTCGAAAAACCCGGCGCGCTTAACGCCGCCGAGTTGAAACAAATTCAAGCCACCGCCGCGGTGACCGGCGCCAAGGTCCGGATCGGCTACAACCACCGCTACCACCCAGCCCTGCAGCAGGCGCGGGCCATTATCGACTCGGGTGTGCTCGGACCGCTCATGTTTATGCGCGGACGTTACGGCCACGGCGGACGCAAGGGGTATGACCGCGAGTGGCGCGCCAATCCGAAGCTGTCTGGGGGTGGCGAGCTCATCGACCAAGGCGTCCACTTGATCGACCTCGCCAGCTGGTTTTTCGGTGACTTTGCCACCATCGACGGGCACGCGACCACCTCATTCTGGGACATGAAGGTTGACGATAACGCCTTTCTTTCCCTGCGCACCGCCTCCGGCCAGACCACTTGGCTGCATGTCAGCTGCACCGAGTGGAAGAACCTGTTCTCGCTCGAGATCTACGGCCGTGACGGCAAACTCGCGCTGGACGGACTGGGCGGCAGCTACGGCCCCGAACGGCTGGTTTACTACAAGATGCTGCCCCAGATGGGCCCGCCAGAGACCACCCCTTACGAGTATCCCGCAGGAGATACCTCATGGGAGCTGGAAATGCAGGATTTCTGTGAGGATATTCGCACGGGGCGAGAGCCCAACCCCGGATTGCGCGAAGGCATCCGCACCCTGGAGATTGTCGAGGCCATCTATCAAAAAAGCGGCTACCCCAAGCCGGAGTAATAATATTACTCCGTCGACTGAGGCAGACTCGGCTTGCCTTTCGCCGACAAGTTCGCGTCATTTTCGCACCCTGTCACCATGATCATCACGCGCTCCCCTCTACGTATTTCCCTGGGCGGAGGCGGCACTGACCTGCCGTCTTACTATCAGGACCACACCGGATTTTTGGTGGCTGCGGCTATCGACAAATACGTCTACATCACCCTCCACCAGACGTTCGCCCAGGAGCTGATCCTCAAGTACTCCAAGCTGGAGCGGGTCACGGCAATCGACCAGATCGAGCATCCGATCTTCCGCGAATGCCTGAAGCTGGTCGGCCTCCGCGACCCGCACATGGAGCTTACTTCGATGGCCGACATCCCCGGTGGCACCGGCCTGGGCTCGTCCGGCAGCTTCACGACCGCCGTGCTCAAGGCGCTCCATGCCCACCGCAAAAATCTGGTGTCCCCGGCCGAGCTGGCCGAACAGGCCTGCGACATCGAGCTCAACAAGCTCGGCGAGCCGATCGGCAAGCAGGACCAATATATCGCCGCCATCGGGGGCATCACCGCCTTCACCTTCCACCCGAACGGCCGGGTCGAGTACCGTCCCTGCAAGATTTCCGAGGAAACCCTGTTCAACCTCGAGGACAACCTGCTGCTGTTCTTCACCGGCTATTCGCGCAGTGCCTCCGGCATTCTCAAGGACCAGAATGAGAAGTCCAAGGCCAACGACCAGGCCATGCTGGACAACCTGCATTTCACCAAGGAGCTCGGCTACAAGTCGCTGGAGTGCCTCGAGACCGACAATCTGGAGGAGTTCGCCCGCCTGATGGATGTCCATTGGCAGCGCAAGAAGGCGCGCAGTTCCGGCATGAGCAACGCCCGGATCAACGAATGGTATGACCACGCCATGGCCAACGGGGCCATCGGGGGCAAGCTGATCGGCGCCGGCGGCGGCGGCTTTTTGATGTTCTACGCCGCCGACAAACGAAAGCTCCGGCATGCCATGCGCGAGAAGGGCCTGCAGGAAGTGCGCTTCCGCTTCGACTTTGAAGGGACCAAGGTGGTCGCCCAAAACTGAGGAAAGGCGAAAGACCAAAGGCGGAAGTCGAAAACGGAAAAAGGTTGGATAATGAAGAACGAATTCGAGGAACGCACGTTTCGCTTTGCTTTGCGTGTGGTCAAGTTCATCGGGGGTTTGCCTCAAAACACATCCGGCACAGTGATTGGACGGCAGCTTATGAAATCGGGTACCGCTATTGGGGCCATTTATCATGAAGCTCAGAGGGCCGAGTCAAAAGCGGACTTTGTCCACAAAGTGACCATGTCCGAAAAGGAAGCAGCAGAGACTGAATATTGGCTTATGTTGTGCGTCGAAGCAAAACTGTCACCGGAGGAGGCCACCAAACTACTCGACGAATCCCGACAACTACTCGCAATTATCACAACAATCGGGCGCAAGGCCAAACTTACGCGTACATGAGTTCTTCGCCTTCCGCCTTCCGACTTTCGCCATCGGACCTTCCTGTCGCCATTCTGGCCGGTGGCATGGCCACACGCTTGCGCCCGATCACGGAAAAAATCCCGAAACTATTGGTTGAGGTAGCGGGCGAGCCGTTTTTTTCCCACCAATTAAGACTATTAAAGCAGCAAGGTCTTACCCGAATTGTCCTCTGCGTCGGTTATCTCGGGGAAATGATTGTCGATCAATACGGGGATGGGTCAAAGTGGGGGCTACAGATAGAGTATTCCTTCGATGGCCCGAAACTGCTCGGTACCGGTGGCGCCCTCATTCGCGCTCTGCCAAAACTGGGCGACGCTTTCTACATCCTCTACGGCGATTCCTACCTGCCCGTCGACTATCTGGGCATCGGCGATAGCTTCCTTCGCTCCGGCCGACTAGCCCTCATGACCGTCTACGAAAACCACGAACTCTACGACGCCAGCAACGTCTGGTTTGAAGACGGAGAAATTCGCATCTACGATAAGAAAAACAAGGTGCCGCAGATGCACCATATTGACTATGGCCTGGGCCTGATGCGCGCCGACGCCTTCAAGGACTGGCCCCGGGACGAGATCGTTGATTTGGCCGCCGTCTATCAGAAAATCCTGAGTGACCACCAGCTCGCCGGCTACGAAATGCACCAGCGTTTCTATGAAATTGGCTCCCATGCCGGTTTAAATGAGCTGGACCAATTCCTCCGGGCGTCCCCATCATCTTCCGTAAACACCAAATCCTAACACCTCGTTATTCATGTCCTATTCGATCCAACACCTCAAGGAAACCGCTGAAATTGTCGCCAAGCTCAATCCGGTCGATTGTGAAAAGTGCGTCGCTGAACTCGTCGGGGTGCGGACCCGCGGCGGCCGCCTCTTCATCCTCGGCGTCGGGGGCAGCGCCGCCAATGCCTCCCACGCGGTGAACGATTTCCGGAAGATCGCCGGCCTGGAGTGCTATGCCCCCACGGATAATGTCTCCGAACTCACCGCCCGCACGAACGATGACGGCTGGGCCAGCGTGTTCGTCGAGTGGCTGCGCGGTTCCCGGCTCAACAGTAAGGATGCGCTGCTCATTCTCTCGGTCGGCGGTGGCAACCTTGAAAAGAACGTGTCCCCTGGCTTTATCTCGGCCATTCAGCTCGCGAAGCAGGTCGGGGCCCATGTCATCGGCATTGTGGGCAAGGACGGCGGCTACACCGCCACCCAGGCCGACGCCTGCGTGATCGTGCCCACCGTGAATCCCAATAACGTCACCCCTCACTCCGAGGCTTTCCAGGCCGTGGTCTGGCACCTTTTTGTGTCTCATCCTGATTTGAAGGTGAACCAAACCAAGTGGGAATCCGTTACCGCTAAGCCGTGACAGAGAAGGCAAGAGGCCTGAGGCATGAGCCAGGGATTCCGAAACCTCCAGGCCTGGCAGCGCAGCAAGGCCATCGCCGTGGCCATCTATCGCCTGACAAACTCGTCTCCGCTGGATCGCGATTTTACCTTGCGCGACCAGATGCGCCGGGCCGCGATCAGCGTTTGCAGCAATCTCGCCGAGGGCGATGCCAGGCAGACTGGGAAAGAGTCGGTTCAGTTTTTTTCATCGCCAAGGGTTCCTTGGCTGAATTATCCGCGCAATTGGACATCGCTCCGGAAGTTTACGCGCTCGATATTGGCGCCATCTCAAAATTGATCGGGAATGCGAAGAGATTGCCGCGATGATTCGTGGCCTGATCAAACACCGCCAAGCCTGATGAGAGACGCCTCTCTGACAACTCTGGCCTAACACCTCATCTCATCTTTTGCCCTCACACCTCACACCTCAGGTCTCACGCCTATGTCCAGCTGTTTTTCTCGATCGTGACGGCACCCTGAACATCCAAGTGGTCCGCGAAGGAAAACCCTACCCGCCGGCCAACCTGGATGACTTCCAGCTTTATCCCGGTGCCGCAAATGACTGCGCCCGCCTCAAGGAGGCCGGCTTTTTGCTGGTTGTCGCCACCAACCAACCGGACGTTGGGCGCGGCACCCAGGCCAAGTCGGTCGTCGAGGCGATGCATGCTCGGTTGCTTGAACTCATCCCCGCCCTCGACCGGATTGAGGTCTCATATGATGCGGGCCGGGGGGAACCATCCACCCGGCGTAAACCGGCACCGGGTATGCTACTCGAGGCGGCCAATATCCTGGGAATTGACCTCACGCGAAGCTGGATGGTGGGCGACCGCTGGGGCGACATCGACGCGGGCCATGCTGCCGGCTGCCAGACCGTACTTATCGATCATGGCTATGCCGAACGGAGCCCGGAACACCCCCCCCATCACACCGTAAAAAACCTCACTCAAGCCGTTGGAATTATCCTTGCCCGCACTCGGACCTGACCCATTCATTGCCCCCTACACTAACCATGAAATCCCTCAACGACCTCAAAATCCACATCTATGCTGACGGCGCTGACAAGGCCGGCATTCTTGAGCTATATGCCAAGCCCTATATCAAGGGTTTGACCACCAATCCGACCTTGATGAACAAGGCCGGCATCAAGGATTACGAAGCATTTTCCAAGGACATCCTCCAGACTGTCACCGCCAAGCCCATCTCGCTGGAAGTGTTCACCGATGATCTCGTCGACATGAAGCGCCAGGCGCTCAAGATCGCCTCGTGGGGTTCGAATGTTTACGTCAAGATCCCGATCACTAATTCTGTCGGTGTGTCCTGCATCCCGCTGGTCAAGGAACTGGCTCAGCAAGGCGTGAAATTAAATATCACCGCCCTCCTCACCCTCGCGCAGGTTCGCGATGTCGCCGCCGTTCTGAACCCCAATGTGCCATCCGTGGTATCCGTGTTCGCGGGTCGCATCGCGGATACCGGTGTCGACCCCATGCCGATAATGCGGGCCGCTGGGGCCTTGCTGGAAGGTCAACCCAAGGCAGAATTGCTCTGGGCCAGCGTGCGCGAGGTGCTCAACATCTTCCAGGCGGAGGAAACCGGCACCAAGATCGTCACCGTGCCGCATGACATTCTCGGCAAA
>SESH01054617.1_pt1 | contig 10787 bp, 7 predicted proteins | sample 3171561 | NCBI WGS metagenome assembly SESH01 (sample SAMN10866947, study PRJNA518727) | freshwater metagenome | biome: subpolar coniferous forest; feature: holomictic lake; material: water; isolation source: holomictic Lake 442 2011 16.5 m and 2014 13 m | place: Canada: near Kenora, Ontario
TTGAAGAAACTCGAGCGGATCGCCTGGACGATGCGGCTCGAACTGTTGCGGATGTTCGGGACTGGAAAGTTCCATCATTTCGGCGGCTCGCTCTCCTGTGCGGATCTGGTGACGGCGCTCTATTTTCACAAGATGCACTACTCGGCGGCGCTGCAAGACGCGCCGGAGCGGGACCGCTTCATCATGAGCAAGGGGCACACGGTGCCGGCCCAGTACGTGGCTCTGGCCATGCAGGGCGTGATCCCGATGGACGAACTGCGTACCATCAAGCGCCTGGGGAGCCGGTTGCAGGGCCATCCGGACATCAACAAGACACCGGGCATCGAGGCCCCCACCGGCTCGCTGGGCCAGGGGCTTTCCTACGCCAACGGCATCGCGCTCGCCGCGCGGCTGGATGGCCTGCGCTTCAATATCTACCTGATCATGGGGGATGGCGAATTGCAGGAAGGGCAACCCTGGGAGGCGGCGATGACGACGAGCCACCACCGGCTAGGGAATGTCTGCGTGCTGATTGACCGCAACGGTCACCAGAGTCAGGGCTGTGTCGCGGAGATCATGAATATAGAGCCGCTGGAGCGCAAGTGGGAGGCGTTCGGCTGGGACGCCGTGCGGGTGAACGGTCACGACATGGCGGCCGTGTGTGGCGCGCTTGACCGGTTTGACGGGAAAGGCGAGAAGCCATTGGCGATCATCGCCGAGACGGTGAAAGGCAAAGGGGTCAGCTACATGGAAGACACATTCAAGTACCACAATGCCGCGCTCACTGTGGAGCAGTTCGCGAAGGCCGAGCAGGAGTTGCTGGCAGCGATCGCGGTATGCGGTGGCGGAGCAGGAGCGCAACAATGAAGACGCGCGAGACACGCGATGGCTATGGTGAGGCATTGGTGCGTCTGGCGCACGCCCACAAGGACGTGGTGGCCATGGATTGCGATCTGGGACGATCCACGCGGGCACACCGCATTACCGAGGTGGATGCCGCCCGGTTCTTTGATATGGGGATTGCCGAGCAGGACATGATTTCAACGGCCGCCGGCATGGCGAAGATGGGCAAGACGGTATTTGTCAATTCGTTCGCCGTGTTCATCACGGGCCGGGCGTTTGACCAGATCCGCCAGCAGGTGGCACTCCCCGGGGCGAATGTCAAGGTATGCGGGGCCAGTGCCGGCCTGACCCAGGGCGCGGATGGGGCGACGCACCAGTCGGTGGTGGATGCGGCCCTGATGCGCAGTCTGCCGAACATGACGGTCATTGTGCCGGCGGACGCCCGGCAGGCTGAGCAGGCGGTGGAGGCGGTGTATGAGCGCAAGGGGCCGGCGTATGTCCGGCTCTCGCGCTATCCGACGCCGGAGTATGTTCCTGAGGAGTGCGCTTTTGAAATCGGCCGTGCGCAGGTGTTGCGCGAGGGCACTGAGGTTTGCCTCTGTGGGTGTGGTCCGGTGTTGTGGAACGTCATGGCGGCGGCGCAGTTGGAGCAGGAGGGCCGCCGGGCAGGGGTGGTCAACTTCCATACGCTCAAACCGTTTGATGTGGACATGGCGGTGGCCTTGTCTTCCCGTTATCGAACGCTGGTCTCGGTTGAGGAGCACAGTATCCTTGGCGGGCTTGGCAGCGCTCTGGCGGAAGTACTCGCCGAACGGGGCGCGGGGGCGCGGTTGGTGCGTCTGGGTGTTGCCGATACTTTCGGGGAATCGGGGTCCGCGGACGAGTTGCTGGCCAAGCACGGGCTGGATGTGGCGGGAATTGTGGCGTCGGTGAAAAGAATCTGGAGTTAAGCGCGTGGAGCGGGAAAATAGCGACCGTGGACTTGCTTGTGAACGGTGGTCTGTAACCGACGCGGATGTGAAGAAGCTTGGGGACGTCCTATCGGCGTGGATTGTCTTCCAGACGATCCTCATCAACGCGTTCGAGGCGGTGGCGATGGCCCAAGGGCACACCTATGTGGCGCTGCACCTGCATGATATCCGCCGCATGACGCGCGCCGTTCTTGGCCTCCCGGAAACCGCCGGCTCCGGCGCGCCCGGACTGTTGGGGCTTTCCGGTGGCGGCTCGCTGTCCTATCTGCTGGCGGCAACGGATCCGCTTTACGCGGCGGTGGCGGTCTTCTGCTGTATCTGCCGCTATCGTGACTACGCCCTGGGCGAGGGATGCGGCATGCAGATTGTCCCGATGCTTTACCCCACCGGAGACGTGAGCGAAGTGCTATCACTCATCGCTCCGCGTCCGCTGCTGATCGGGCAGGGCCGCCTGGACGCGACCTTCAGCGTCGTCACGACGCACGCCATCCACGGGGAGGCCGCCCGCGCGTGGCGCGCCGCGGGACGCGAGCGGGATCTGCGTTTCTCCATCTACGAGAAGGCACACGAGGTGGATCTCGGCGCGGCTGACGGCTTCTTTGCGGAGGTGCTGCGGCGACGTCCTGCCGCAGAACGGGGACCTGACCCAGGTGATCGCGCTGGGCAGGATGGCCGGTGGTGATCGGCGATGATGGACAACCATCCCCTGATCGAAGGGATTCGGGATCGAGCGGAAGACAGGAAGGAAGAAGCCCTCATGAACTGTAAGTACCGTATTCATTATGCCCCTTCACCCGCCTCGCTTGAGCAGGCGGCCCGTGTGGGCTCGAACATGGCCGTCATCTATTCGGTCGGCCCCTGTTCGCACCTGTGGTTTGCGCGCGATCTGGAGACGGGTCGCGATATGGACGAGTTCCCGATCTACTTTGACGCCTACCCGAAGGTCGCGGCGATCCGCCGCGGCACCGATGCCGGCTGGATCGGGGAACTGCGCCGGCATATCCGCGTCATGTGCGGCCGCGCGCTGGAACTGGGGATGAAGCCGGTGATCCACTTCTACGAGCCCATGCTGCCGCTGGTGTTCGAACTCGAATACCCTGAACTGGTCGGGATCCTGAAGAAGGTCACGCAGTACGGGTCCGTGGACCGGCATACGTTTCTCAATCCGGACAATCCGGCGACGTGGGACCTGATGAAGGCCAAGTACCGGGAGATTGCCCAGGCATTTCCCGAGGTGGGGATGTTCATTATCACCACCGGCGACCTCGCCACCACCTACTGGTGCCAGATCAACGCGAAGATGCCCATCCACGAGCGGCTGGCCCGCAATGTGCAGGCGGCGCGGGAGGGTATCCATGAAGCGGGCGGCAACGCCCAGGTGTGCTTCCGGCTCTGGTGGCGGAACTTCCCGGACGAGTACTACCGGGACGGGCACCGCCTGACCGAGGAGATCACCGGGCTGAAGGACGCCACGGATTATCTCCAGCCCATCGGAAAGGCGCACAACCTGCCCTCAGAGGTACTGCCGAAGCTCTTCGCCGCGCTGCCGCCGGATGTGCCGGTGATGTACAAATCGACGCGCATGGATATCCATGACGGCAGTCCGCTGACCCACGTGCTGGGCACGTACCCGGCGGAACGCGAACAGATCATCGAGGTCTCGTTCGAGAACTACAACGTGAAGCCCTGGCCCTGGTGCAAGATCAAGCACATCCGTCAAGGCTGTCAGGCGGCGTGCGATTACCATCTGGCGGGGTACGTCTCACTGCCGATCAATGTTGAGAACAACAAGCGCGACCTCGATCCGGAGAAGGGCAACCTCGGGCGCATGAACACGTGGTTGTTCGAGCAACTCGCCAAGGGGGATGCCCGTTCCGACGCCGAACTGGTCGGAGCCTGGCTGGAGAAGGAATTTGGCGCGCCGCAGCCCCAGGTCGTGGTGGAGGCCTTGCTCGACGGTGACCGGTTGGCCAGCGAGGGCATTCAGTGGGGGCGGGGTATCCAGAACCGTCGCCCCTTCGGCTCGCTGCACGACGCCAAGATTTACTGGATGTTCGATGGCTTCATCCAGCCTGATTTCCCCTACGCGATCGCCAACCCGACGCGGGAGTTGCTGGAGGGGATCATCCGCATGAAGCATGACGCGTACGACAGTGCCTGCACCCATCTGGCGAAGCTGGAAGCGGCGCGGGGGGTCATGCATCCGAAACTGTATGAGGAGCTTCACGCTGGCTACACCGACTTCGCGGCGTACATCCTCCTTGTCCGTGACTGGAGTTCATACCTCCTGATGCAGTACGGCATCGAGCGCGGGGTCTTCGCGGCGGACCGGCCGACGCTGGGGCGGATGTCGCGTTACGTCGAGACCTTTATTCGCAACCTGGTTCGGCTAAAGGATGCGCCAGCCGGCAAGCTCGCGGCGTCCAAGCTGGCCTTCCCTGATCCTTTCCCACTGACCTGAATGACGGCGAACGGAAAAACCAATGGCTAGCAAGCGCGAGTTGAACAGCCTATCGATTGAGGCCAAGTTTCGCCGTCTGCTCGTGGTGGACATCCATCCCGGGGAAGAACTGGATGCCTTCGAGGCCCTGCAGCCGGGCGGTATCGTCGTGCGGCGGCGCCATACCCGGAGCCCGGCCCAGGTCCAGGACCTGATTCGCCGGCACCAGCAACGTTCCGAAGAGCCGCTGCTGGTCGCCGGCAACTTCGAGTGGGGGGTGGCCAATGATGTGCGGGGCTGCCACTCGTTCTTCCCCGGCGTGCTGGCGCTTGCGGCTGCCAGCGGGCGAGAGCCTGGGCTGATCTATGAGCAAGGCCTGGCGATCGCGCGGGAGGCCCGGAGCCTGGGCGTCAATACGGTGTTCGGGCCGGCCATCGACGTGATTCAGCGGGAGTCGAGCGAAGTCGGCACGCGCGGCTTCTCCCGCGATCCGAAACGGGTCGCGGACTACGCCGCCCGCTACATCGCCGGCTTGCAGGCTGGCGGTGTGGCGGCGGTGGCCAAGCATTTTCCGGGCGGCGGCAACGCCGTCACGGATTCGCATCTCGGACTGCCCGTCCTGCGCGAGTCGCTGGCCGATATCCACCGGGTCGGGCTGAAGCCCTTCGTGTCGGCCGTGGCGGCGGGCACGGCCGGGGTCATGATGAGCCACCACGCCTACCCCCGGATCAACGGCGACAAGCGTCCCGGCACGATGTCGGAGCCCCTGGTGAAGATTCTGCGGCAGGACCTGGGGTTCAATGGTTTCCTGATTACCGACAACATGGGCATGGGGGCGACGCGGAAGAACTACCCCTTGCCCGAGCTGCTGTTGGGTCCGCTGCGTGCCGGACATGACCTGGTGCTGGTGCGCAGCGAGCTGGTTACCCTGCCACTGCTTGCCGAATGCCTGGAACTCATCCGACGGGAACCTGCTCTCCAGGAGAAGATTGAGGTTGCCTATGAGCGCATGAGCGCCATCCGGCGGCAATGGCGCATGGGGCAGGCGACGGGAAGCCAGCCGGGGCTTGAGGCTGCCAGTCGCGCATTGGGTGAGGTGATCAGCCGCAAGGCCGTCACGGTGCTGCGCGATCCCGGGAAACTGCTGCCGCTGACGGAAGCACGCTATGACCGCATTCTCATTGTGTCGCCCCAGGTGCAGGATGGTTTTCACATCGCCCTGCCGAGCAATTTCGGGTATCTGGCCATGGAGTTGAAAAAACACTTCCTGGAAGCGGACCTCGTCTTCGCCTCCGATTCCCCGACGGAGGGGGAGCAGGCGGCGATTCTCAAGAAGGCCGGGGCGGCGGCGGTGGTGGTTCTCGAAATCCATGACGAGCAGTCGCTGACGGGGCTCGCCAAGAGGCAGGTGGAGCTGTGCCGGAAGCTCATGCGGGCGTGTGGAGAAAAGCTGGTTATCGCCGGCCTTTTTTCGCCGCTCTTTCTGGAGTCGTTGCCGCGAAAAGGCGCCGCCGTGTTCGCCTTCAGCGCGATGCCGGCCTCGCAGGTTGCCCTTGCCCAGGCTCTGCTGGGCAAGTTCAGGGCCAAGCGGATTTGATACGCCAGACAAGAACAAGGTGGACGGCATGCAGCGAAAAAAAATCGACAGTGGTATGGATTGCCAGCGGTGGACCGCCACTGATGTGGATATCAAGCGGATGGGCGGCCCGCTCTGTGCGCGGATTGCCTTCCAGACGATGCTCATCAACGCGTTCGAGGAGGAGTTGCTCAAACTCTCCACGGAAGACTGCCTGTGGGGGCCGGTGCACGTGAGCGTGGGGCAGGAGGCGGCGGCCGCTGCATCGATAGCGGCCCTCGGTCGGACCGACCTGATCACGGGCAGCCATCGCGCGCACCACCAGTTCCTGGCCAAGTCGCTGAACGCCGTGTTGCCGGACGACTGGGATCCGCGGCGGCGCCCGTTTCCGGCGGCGGCGCAGGAGGTGGTGCGGCGGACCATGGGCGAGGTCATGGGGCTCAAGATCGGTTACTGCGGCGGGCGGGGCGGCTCGATGCACCTGCACAACAAGGCCGCGGGAGTGATGGGCACCAATGCGATCGTCGGGGGCGGCATTCCGGTGACGACCGGCTTGGCTTATGCGGAGAAGTACCGGGGCGGATCCGGTATTGCAGTCACCTTCTTCGGCGACGGCGCGGTGAACATCGGTTCTTTCCACGAGGCGCTCAACCTGGCGGGCCTGTGGAAACTGCCGGTCATCTTCGTGATCGAGAACAACCAGTATGCGGTGGGCACGCGGGCCGACCAGGCCACGGCCATCCGGGATATCTGCCTGCGTTGCGGCTCCTACGGCCTGCATGGACGGCAGGTCGAGGGCGATGATGTCGCGGCGATGTACGGTGTTTTTCACGAGGCGGCCGAGGCGTTGCGCAAGGGCGACGCGCCCTACCTGATTGAGATCAACTGCTACCGGCATTACCACCACAAGGGGGAAAAGACTGGCAGTGCGTACAAGTACCGGACGGTGGAAGAGGAAGAACAGTGGCGGCGCCGCGATGCGCTCCATACGTTTCCCACGCGGCTGGTGAAACTGGGCCTGGCGCGGGAAACCGAGATCGGGCGCCTGCAGAGTATGGTGCGCGCATCGGTGGCGGAGGCGGCGGAGTCCTGCACAGCGCGGGACGCCGCCGGCAAGCGAATCGTCCGGCCGGAACTCTGGCCAGATCCGGCATCCGCCGGCGAGTTCATGCGTAGCGACGGCCGGGAACTCGATGGCCTGTCGTGGCTGGAGCGGGAGCAGGTGAAGGAGTTCGAGAACATGAAGTACTCCGACGCCATCGCGGCGGTCACCGGGCAGTGGATGGCCCGCAACCCCGAGGTGATCGAATTCGGGGAGGAGGTCGCCAACTTTGGCGGCGGCGCCTACGGCGCGACCCGCGCGCTGCCGCAGAAGTTCCCGAGGCAGGTGGTGAACACCCCCATCTCGGAAGCCGGGTTCACGGGGCTGGCTTATGGCACGGCGGTGGCTGGCATGCCAACGATCTTCGAACTCATGTATCCGGACTTCTGCCTCGTGGCGGCGGACCAACTCTTCAACCAGATCGGCAAGGCCCGCCACATGTACGGCGGCAATGTCGAACTGCCGCTTATCTGCCGGACGCGCATCGCCACAGGCACGGGTTTCGGCGGACAGCACTCCATGGATCCCGGGGGGCTGTTCGCGATGTTCGCGGGCTGGCGGATCGTGGCGCCGTCGGATTCGTTTGACTACATCGGCCTGTTCAACACGGCGATGCATTCCAAGGATCCCGTGTTGATCCTGGAACATCACACGCTTTACGGGAAGAAGTTCCCCGTGCCCAAGGACGATCTCGACTACGCCATCCCGTTCGGCAAGGCGCGGGTGCTGGCCGAGGGAAAGGACCTGACCGTAGTCGCCTATGGCTCCATCCCGGGCCGACTCATGCAACTCAGACCCGCGTTTGAGGCGCAAGGCGTCTCGCTGGAGATCCTGGATCTGCGCACGCTCGACTTGCCCTCACTGGACTTCGACACCATCGGCCGGTCGCTGGCCAAGACCGGCGCCGTCGCCATCGTGGAGGAATCGGCCGCTGGTCAGGGCATCGGGGCACGGATCGCGGCGGGTGTGACGGAACGCTTCTTTGACAGCCTCGATGCGCCGCCCTGTTGCCTGGCTTCGCTGGATGTGCCGCTGTCCGTGTCGAAAGTGCTGGAGGACGCGGCGATGATCGGCGATGCGCAGATCGTGAGCGGGTTGACGGCGGCGGCCCGGCGGAATTGGAAGTAATCCGGAGGATCTATGAACAAGACAAAGTGCTACTTACGCGGCGACCCGGACCGGCCATTCCTGACCGACCCGGTGAAGATTGCGGACCTGCTGAAGCGATACAAGGCGCATACCCATGAGCCACTCTGGTTCTACAAGATCCGGGGCACCTGTTCCCCGAAAGAGAAGGCCTTGTCGCGCGACTATCCGACCGCGGAGAACGCGGAGATTCTGAAGGAACTCGGTGTGGCCATCCTGTCGCGGGCCGACTTCTTCAAGGGGGCCGGACTTGTGCGCGAGCGGCCGCACATCGAGCGCATCATCCGCTTCGCCCGCGAACTGCACCAGCGCGGCGTGATGATTTCGGTCTACGTCGGCGGCACGATGATGACCGACTACTTCTTCAAGGAAGTGCCCGAGGCGCGCGACTGGGCGCGCAAGGATATGGACGACCTGCCGGTCGCCTATGGCGGCTACCAACTCAACCGCTGGTTTCCCTGTCTGAACAACCCCGGGTACCGCGCCTACGTCAAGAAAGTGCTGGATGTCGCGGTGCGGGAGGTCAAGGCGGACGAGATCTTCTTCGACAACCAGATCCTACGCTACGAGCCGCGTTCGTGCCGTTGCGACTACTGCGTGCAGCACCTGCGCGACACGATCAAGCGCACCTATACACTGGAGCAGTGCGAGGAGCGCTACGGTTTCCGGGAGTATCCCGACAGCGTGCCGCCGATCTGGAGTCAGGCCAATAAACCCTGGCGGCTGGACCGCGTGCAGGTCCCGAATATCCAGGACTGGATTGACCATCGTGTGGCGACGGTCAAGGAGTTCTATGCGGACATGGCGGCCCATGTGAAGGCCCAGAGCCCGACCACCGCCGTGGGCATGAATATCAAGGGCGTCCATGGGCACAACCGCGCCTTCGACCATGGGATCTGCCACGGGGCGATGGCGGACCTGCTGGACTTCAGTTGCATCGATGGCTACAAGCCGGGGGTCCGGAACGGAGCGATCGTCTCAGAGTTCCGGTTCTTCAAGTCCTCCCAGTCCACCCACATCAGCGTGGTGGACAACAACAGCACCGACATCCAGACGGTCGAAAGCCAGGTGCTGGGCTACAAGAAGAAGATCGAGGGGCACGGATGGATTGGCGACATGGGCAATAGCACGTTGTTTTCACCGGCGGCGCAGTTCCTGCGCGGCAACATGCGACTGCTGCACGAGCGGCCGCATGTGCGCGATATCGCGGTGTTGCGCTATGAGCCGGCCACCCGCTACAACTGCGCCAAGACGCACGAGCAACTCATGCCCTTCGAGCAGACGCTTGCGGTTGAGAAGCTGCCGTGGGGGATCATCTATGACCGGCAGAAGGAGGCGCTGGGCGAGTTCCGCATCATCGCCCTGCCGGAAATTCAGGGGATTTCGAACGAATGGCTGGACAAACTCGACGCCTTCATGAGGGCTGGGGGCGGGGTGATTGCCACGGGCAATGCGGCCCGCTACAACGAGTGGATGCGGGGTCGCGATCCGGAACATGCCCTGGCCCGCTGGCTGGGACATGCGCCCCGAAAGGAGTATGAGTGCGTGACGGTCGGGAAGGGCCGGTTCGTGTATGTGCCCGAGTGGGAGGTCCACCAGAAATGGGACATTTCCGACTGGTTCTCCATTTGGGGCGAGGTTCAGCCGCTCAAGGACCGTGCGTTGTTTCTCCGATCGGTGGCCGATGCCGCGGGCGGGCCGCCGCTGAGTCATCGCGCGGAGGGCAATGATGCGGTTCTGGTCGAGGGCATTGTGCCGGAGTGCGGCCGGGGCGAGGGGATCGATCTGCATTTCATCAACTACGACGAGGCGAATACGGCGCCGGTGATGGTGGTGCGCGTGGGATTGCCCGCTGGGAAGAGCGACTCCGCGGTGGAGTGTGTTCACTGTGACGAGGAAGGGCATTCGCGCGAGAAGGTCACGGTCACCATCGAGAGCGGCGAGGCGGTCTTCCGCATGTTCACCCCGCGGGTGTACGGTCTGGCGCGGGTGCGGTTTGCGAAGGAGAGGATGACGTGAGATTTGCGGTTGCCAAAGAGATCAAGACACACGAATACCGGGTGGGGCTTATTCCATCACTGGACTTCGACGCTAAGGTGCTGGAGGACGCGGCGATGCTCCAGGATGGCCAGATCATGACGGGCCTGGTCGCGGCAGCGCGGCGGGCGGGAGAATAGGAGAAGAGGGCACCCATGCAACTAGAGATCATTCGACGCGTTCGACCGCAGTACAGCGACCGCTACCTGGCCAATCCGCACAAGGGCTGTTGCACCTTCCAGCACTTCAACGGGGACGCCCTCTATCCCGGCACACTGTGGAGCGAGGAAGGCCCGACGGAGTTCCCGGTGCCGGACGACCCCGTCATGCACCGCCGGACGACCAACTGGTCGCGATGGGAGGGCGTGGTCCGTGGGTATTTGCCCAGCACCGTGGCCTACTGCCGCTGGTTCTGGCGCCTTCTCGAACCGCTGGAGTTCGAGTATGACTTTTCGGTAATCGAGAAGGCCCTGGAGACGGCGCAGCGTCAGGGGCAGACCCTGGCGGCGCGGCTCATGGCCTACGGATCCCCGAGTCAACCCCAGGTGCCGGACTGGTACTTACGCCAGTATCCGGTTGAGGTCAAACGGCTGAAGAGCGCGGACCAGACCATCCCGGTTCACAACTCGCCGGAGTACCTGGCGAAGTGGGGTGGGCTGATCCGGGAGTTTGGCGGCGCTACTGGGTTCGTGG
>SESH01029998.1_pt1 | contig 10785 bp, 8 predicted proteins | sample 3171561 | NCBI WGS metagenome assembly SESH01 (sample SAMN10866947, study PRJNA518727) | freshwater metagenome | biome: subpolar coniferous forest; feature: holomictic lake; material: water; isolation source: holomictic Lake 442 2011 16.5 m and 2014 13 m | place: Canada: near Kenora, Ontario
ATCCACCTGCGCATCCTGGGCATTCCCGAGGAAACCCTCCTGCGCCTTTGGAACCTCGAACGCAAACTCATGCAACTCCTGCATGCCGATTCCACAGACTCCCCGACCTGGTTCCTGGACGCCTGCGGAGCCATCGGCAACCGCGACCACCGCCTCCTTCTCAGCAACTTCGACATTGGCGTCTATCTCCTCCCCAACCAAGCAATTTCCCCTCCGCGTTCTCCGCGCCTCGGCGGTGGAAACTCTCCCAACCAAGAACCCTCCACGACCCTACAACTCGGATTGAACTTCGCCGGCCAGAAAATCACCCCGGAACTCTTCACCGCCCCCGAGATGGGCGAGGACGCCATCCTCGTCCTACGCCAGTACATCACCCTCCACCAGGAGATCTTCCGCGGCATCCATCAGGAACATCCCATTGTCCGCGCCGCCCTCAAGCATTTCTCCCCAATGCCCAATGCCCGAATGACCAATGACGCGCTATCGCGCAAACCCCGCACTCAAAACAAGACCGGCATCGGCTCCCTCATCCCAGGCGAGATTTGAACGTCACCTCGTAAGCAATGACCTGACCACATTGAAGACAAAAGGAGCACACCATGGCACACAACCTCTGGATCGAAAATGGCGCCGCACACATGATGTACGTCGGCCAACTCCCCTGGCATAAACTGGGGACGAAATTGGCCAGTCCCGCCACCTCCGCCGAGGCTATCAAGGCAGCCGGACTGGACTGGACCGTCCGCAAGGTCCCGCTCTTTGCCATTGAAGGCCGCGGCGTCGCCTCCGTACCGCACTATTTCGGTGTCGTGCCTGAGGACCGCTGGGGCAAACCCGACTGCCCGGTCTTCGGTATTGTTGGCGAGGACTACCAACCCCTCCAGAACAGGGAAGCCTTTTCCTTTTTCGACTCCATTGTCGGTCAGAAGGTGGCCATGTATCACACCGCCGGCGCCCTGGGCAAAGGCGAGACCATCTGGATCCTGGCCAAATTACCAGGCACCATGGAGATCACCCCGTCCGAAGCCCTGGAGAAGTACGTCCTGCTCAACACCGGCCACGATGGCCGCACCTGCATGCGCGTTATCCTCACGCCCGTCCGCGTGGTCTGCCAGAACACCCTCACCCTGGCACTGCACTCCGGCAAGGAAGTCTCCCGCGCCTACCACACCCGCGATCTTGACCGCCAATTGGACGATGCCCGTCGCAAGGTCAAGAATCTCATCTGCGGCTTCGACAAGATGGAAAAGGCCTTCCGCGCCATGGCAGAAAAGAAACTGACCGCCGACAATGCCAAGGACTACATGGCCAAGGTATTTCCACTCCCCGATAACCCAGCCAACAAGAAGGAACCCGCTTGGATCACCGAAGACCGCGCCAACTGCCTGCACCTGTACTACAACGGCATCGGACACGCCGAAACCGCTGTCAAGGAGACCGTCTGGACCGCCTACAACGGCGTCACCGAGTACGTGGACCACTGGCGTGACCGTGGCGGACGCGAACACATGCACACCGTCTGTTTCGGCCGAGGCTTCCAGATCAAGGCCCGCGCCTACGAGCAGGCTTGCGCCTTAGCCGGCGTGGTTGTCGACATGCAACACCAATAGGAAGGCGAGCAGAACATCTCGACAGCCGCGATGGTGTTGTCCTTTGTGGGGTAGACCTTGGCAACCTTGGTTTGCGCTGTGGCAAACTGAGCGACCTGGGCCACTTTCGCACGCTCCTGCTCGCTTTCAATGCTCCAGAAACAGGGGAGCGCGAGGTTGAAGAAGGTGTCGTCATCCGGGTCAATGAGTATGACGTGGGTTCGTCCTTCGCACTTGAATGCGACATCCCCGTCCTCATCTATCCAACGGACAGGAGGGTATTCACGGGGGTTGCTGTGGTGGGTTGTTGTAAGTGCTGGACCGGTGTCGGCATCGCGTCCGTCTGTGTAATAATAGCGGAGGCCCATTTTGTTCTTTCCGGTGAACTGCCGGGATTTTCGGTTGTATGCGGTACGCTTGACCCTGCAGTCCGGTTCTGGTATCCATGTTGAGAGTATCAGTCCATTCGGACTTCCTGAATTGTCAGGCCTGCCCTGCGAAACTGTCGTAGTGAAATAGCGTTCTCGTGCCAGGTGTGCCACGCCATGAATATTCTCCCGCCAGAAGACATCAAAGGCGCCCTTTCCTGGCTTACGACTGGCGCATTTGAGGCGCTCGACTTGCCGGTACTTGCCGTGGTGCTTTGTGATGGGCATCACCCTGAGCATCGAGCCCTGCTAGAACACCTGCAGGAAGAATGCAGGCACATTGACCGGACCAGTCGGCAAATCCTGATCCTGTCAATGGGGACAGAGGCACAAGCGCCGGGTATTTTCAATCCGTTATGGCGCCTCAACCCATCCTCGGAATGCGCCCATTGGTTCCAGGATGCCCGAGGCAGAATCAGGGGACACAAGATGGGTACCCACTGGGGTGGTTTCTCTGAGTCAGCCATCCGCCTGTTGGATCTCGAACCCGCCTGCCTTCCGGCCGTCTATATCCGGTTTAAGCCCGCTACCGGCGACTGTCACCATTGTCAGCCAATAGTGGTTCCATTGCGCCATCAAAAAATGGAACAGGCATCACGATTCCTGACACAGTTGTCATGCGCAGCTGACGACCATATCGATGGAGGCACAGCCATTGATCTGTTTTTGGAGCGTTCCGGTTTGGCGGGGTGGCGCATCCGCGAAGCCACACAGGATGCATTAGACCGGACCTTCGATATCATTGAAGCTCGCAGGCACATTTTGATGCCGGATGGCCCGGACCCGGAAGAGTTGGCCAGAGTGCAGTTGGCATACGACATCTCTGTTAAAAGAGAAGGTTGGATGAGTTGCGGGGATCATGATGATTTCGTTCGCAAATTGGAGCAGTTTTTTTGTTGCGCGAAGGGGGTGCCGGATACTGCTTTCCACCGTCCGGACCTGGTTGTTGCGCTGCGTCTGGCCTCGGTGGCTCATGCTCACGGGGACTATGGCACGGTTGTTCGCAACATTGGTGCCGCAGTTGAAGCTTTCTTTGCGGCGTCAGTATTGCATCTGGTACGTGGGGCAAGAAATATCCGGCTTCCCTCCTACCTTGACCACTACGATCCGGGCGCCCGTAGGGTCATCATGGCCGGGATAGAGATCAACAAGCCCAGGCATGAGGTGAGGGGCAGTCAATATGGCTGCAAGACGCCATGGGAGGCCCCGAGCCTGGCGCAAGGCGTCCAGGTTCTCGAGTGTTTCCTGGGCAGCGACCACATGCCTCAGGCCGCTCCGGTGGACGCGCTTGACCGCATCGCAAGGTTTCATGCAGACCTGGCAAAACTCCGCAACCCGCCGGCCCATGGAGTCATGGTCAGCCGGGAACAGGCCGAATCGGCCTGGTGTTTGCTCGCGGATGCAATGTGCTCGGGACAGATCGCCGCCATGGCGGCGATCCGCAGGGGATTTGACTGCTGGCCGAGCATAGACTGGCGTGTCCTGTCACGGATTCAGGCGAATCCACACCGCCATTATGACCAGGCACGTCGTGATGTGGAAGCCGCAGATGAAAAATGTCGACGACTTCGCCAAGAGTGGGATCTTCTTTGCGCTGCACAGGAAAAGCGCCAGGCGGCGCTGGATTGTCTGACGGCAATTATACAAGCCGGAACTCCGCACCTGAAGAAACTATTGAATCAGCCAGCTTTGGGTATGGTCAAGGACGAATTGAATGGGTGGGCACAACTGGAGGCTGATCTGAAGGCTTGTTCCGTGTGTGATCGGCAGGCTAAACGCCTCGCGGGTTCGGCCTGCCGTTGGTTTTCCACTCCCTCTCGTGATGACCGCCATCGGTTGGCCGAGATTTCAAGAATTCTGACCCCTTCCCCCGATACTGTCAGGAACATGGCAGATATTGACAGAGTCATTTCCGGCCTCGAAGCGGTTCTTGCCGGCGGAATCGTGACCGCAAAACCCGGCAATAACTGGCAGACGGAAGTTCGGGCAAGCCTTGAAAGATGGGCACACGCTCTTTCCCGCCATGCCGAAATTGCCGCAAGGATGACACCGACATCCGTCGGGCAGATTGCAATAGCATGGAAAGCCACTATTGAAGTGCTGGTCCGTCAGGGGCAATCTTGTTTAAAAGAGGCAGAGATTCGCAAGGAGCAAGCGGAGAAATATGCCGGTTGTGCCAAAAAACGTCTTGAGGCGGCCGGCACTGGACAAGTTCTTGCCTGCGAATGTGGCCGGCATGGCACACCCGTAGATCAGGTGCCCATCGTATAATGTAGCCAAAAAATGAACCAAACCGGACGCGAAGGCGAGGGAGGATGGTAGATGCGGCGCCGGTGGGTGCCGGCAGGGGATCAGACTTCCACCATTGGCGACGGTGTAGATAATTTGAATCGTGCAAACATGTTTGTAAGGGTCACACAGGTACGGTCTGCCGCCCCCCACCGTTCGTGAACGTATGCCACAGCTTCTTGGAGATTGATGGTCGACATTTTCATGAATGAAAAGGAATCCATTCCTCCGCGTCGGCCTGATTAAAGCCCAGCAGTCTCAAATGGCGGCGAAGTTGGCCTTGAGCCACACACCGTTGTCCTTTATTAGCATCACCCGACCACCTCATGGCTAGCGTGCTGTAGAGTGTCTTGGCAGTATTCGTATCACCGGCCAGCAAGGCGGCTTCCGCGAAAGTTGCATCAGACCAGAAATCTGTACTGTTATTTCGGCCCCAAAGACGGCGCTCTTCCTCCACAAGCGAGCAAACCTCGCCTGCAATCATGCACGCCTCATCCCGGTTGCCGCACCACAATGTTGTTGCTGCGTGGTTTATACCAAGATACACATTCATTTTGCCTCCACGTATCCAGGCTTTTTTGTAAATGTCGGCGCAGTGCTTCAGCCAGTGTACGGCACTTGTAGGGTTTTCCTTTTCCTCTTGGAACCACTTTCTCTTGCTTGCCCCGGCAAATATGCCAGCAGTTTCGGGGTTTTCTGGATCCTCGGCATAAAGAGTGGAAAGAATATCCAGGGCTTCATCCAGATAGCCATTTCGTGACAAAGCAAGGCCTTTAAGTTGCCGCAAGCGAAGATTGTCATCCGGGAAATGACGCAATCCTGATTCAATGATGCTGATGGCCTCCGGATGTCGCCCATGCGCTATTAAACGCTCAGCATAGGTTGCAGGGAAAGCGGCGTTGCTGTAGAAGCAAGGTGTTTGTTCCACCTCGTGGGGAGCAGGGCAAGGATCAAGGTCGATGATGTGCATCAAGCGATGGTAAGCCTGAAACCTAGCCCCCGGCCTTTTTATGAAGGCCGGAAGGCATGGTCCGCGCGAAAAAGTGCAAAAAAACCACTCCAGCCATACATCCACAAGTACAATGGCTAGGTCAGCGTCTTTCGCGCCGAGAGGACGGTGGAGGTGACGAGCGGCATTGCCCAAACGTCTCAGCGCATGGGCCCAATATTTGCCGGCGCCGGTCAGTCCGCCGCAGGTCGAAAGACGGTCCAGACTTGAAAAGACATTCATGCACGGTTTTAGGCCGAGTTTGACAATGGCGTCGTTTACCAGAAATTCAAGAATCCTGGCGCCATAGAAAATCATGCCCTCATTTGCTGATTGCCCAGCAAGCCTCTGCAAGCTTCCAAGATCATTCTCCAAGCGGTACCAACCAGACCTAAAGTCCGTAACTTCTGGAGGGTAATCAGCGATGTACTCATGGGCCGGCGGAACAATCCGCCATCCCGCGGAAGCAAGACAGGTTAGCGCTTCCCGAGCGCTGACCCGGTCGTATTCTTTCTCGCCGTCTGGTAGTTCGTCCCATGTCACCATGCATGGGTGCTCTTTCCTCCTGTCATCACGACACGGGCCCTTCCGCCACCCTTCCGCCGCCCGTCGTGCCATCCAAACTTCGTGGATGGCGCGGGCGGCAAAACTAGTGGCAACTTGAAGGTCGGCCGCGGGAATGCCGGTATTGAGGTCAATTTTCATATGTCGGTCATGTCGGCAATATTGAAAATGCCGTCTCCGCGCATTACGAGAAATTGGCAGCGTGTCACGTCACTTGCCCCTTTCACGCCAGGCTTTGTGTCTGGCTGGCAAGCCCATGCAGAAACTCCGGAAAAAGTTGACGCCGTAATCCCACGTGATGGAGACAAGAAATCGCATTTTAAACCACCCCGACTGGCGTGGGTAGCGGAGCGGACAAATGCTGCCTGAAGGCATTTTGTCGTTGGGTAAGTGTGCCAAATATCGAGGGGAGAAGTCAAATCAACATGGCCGTTCAAAGTGGCAACTTGCAAAGGAAGCCCCACTGGCGCGTGTCTATATAAGGCCCTTCGCGCAGAAAAAAAGCATTGCCCCGAGGAAGAGCAGCACGGCCGAATAGAGGAATGGACTGCGATGGTGGCCGGCGTCGTCTGTGAAACCGCTTTCGGCGAATCCCAGCAGCCAGAAGACGTCCAACGCTAACCCATCAAGTGGCAACCCCGAGAAGGTCAATGCCTCGCCCGAACACATAACAAGAATTAACGCCACGGCGCTGAAGGCGTACAGAGTCCAGCCCGTCCGACGACGTCCCGCGTAGGTCGCGCCAGCGGCGGGGACGACGATAGAGGCGAGGTAAGGAATCCAACGTTTCGACCTGCTCCCTGACCCAGTGGCACTGCCCAGTACCGTGTGGACAGTCACTCCGATCGAGAGGAAGAGCAATACTAGGAATACTGCACCGAGAAAGCGGTCGAGCGGCGTACCAAGTTCAAGAAAGTACGCCCAACCGAAAGCACCAGTAGCCGCGACGAACAGGGATCCTCCCGGCCATTTGAAGCCCAAATATAGCAGACCGCATCCAGGAATGATGGATGCCAAAATCGCCGTGGTCTTCGACTTCGATGCGACCGCGGATCGCGTCAACGCTGCACGGACACAGTGCCTAATAGGAGGCAATCGATCCTCGACGGCGGAGGTCGAGACCTCGACACGATCGCATCCAACGAGCAATGGCCGAAGCTCACGCGATGGCACAGCACCGTCCAGAACCACGACTACAATGTTCTTCCTGCAGTTGTCAGTGTGTGAGATTTCCGAGAGCACGTCGATGGACGAGTTTGACGCCCCAGAGAGGATCAGCAGCACGATTGGGCATCCGCCAATTGCCATCATGAGTGTCTCGTGGTAGTTCTGGCCCGGCTTGACTTCATCCTTCGCATACCAACAGGAGATGTTGACAGCCTTGAGCCCATCGCGAATCACCTCCGCCGCGCCGGCGTCCTTCGTCGAGTGGCTAATGAAGACTTGCGCCGTCATCACCGTCTCCTTTTTTTTTCGCAGAGGACGGCCGTTGCCGCAAGTGTACGCCAGATTGGCTCGGCGGACGTTTGCTTAACATCGGCTTCTGTCTGAAGTTCGAACTCAACACGTACGAACAGTACGCAAAAAGGATCATCGAATGAGACCACGCCAACCATGTTTTCAACCTGACGAGGCACAGGATCCGACACCACATTCTTCTCCCGTAGGACGGCCCCCGAGACAATCTCGTCCCCGTCTTTATATCGCATGCGGCGTAGGATGGACAGGGCGTTCTCACGTCCGCCGCAGAAATTGTATCCGCGCGCTCCCGCTGCCTCAACCGCGATCATGCCGTAGCCCTGTGACAGATGATAGGGTGTCACAGAGAAACGCTGGACATTAGCGGAGACTCCACGCCCTTGAAGGGCGGTGGAGAGATGCATCTCAGCAAGCCCCTTCTCGAGAACACGTTCGCCCAGCATGCATTTCCACCGCGAAGCGTCCGCGGTCTGCCAGTTATCGGCACCAAGCGCCTCATTAGAAGCCACTTTGCCCTGTTTCATAGCCACCGCCGCCAGCACGGGAATCATCAGACGATCCGCAGGAATCCGGTCCAGTTCAGCCGAGCGCAGTGCCAAAGTTGGCAGCGTCTTCTCAATGCCGGATCCGGTTATCTTTCTCTCGCTTGCAGCCAACTCGCCGGACTCAAGGTCCAGCACCATTGCCAGCAAACGACCTCTAGGGCACTCCTGCGCAATCCCGTCTAGGCCCGCTTCCATGATCTGAGCGAAGTCGTGCGCAAAACTCGGATGGCGTCCGGGACCCCAAACCCGCCAGGTGACAATCAGCGCTACAAGGATACACGCGGCGACGCCCCACCGAAATCTGTAGCCATACGGCTTTGATGGCTCCTTCGGCGGGTGAATGATGCGGTCCACCGCCATCAACAGATTCTGTATCCCCTTGTCGTATTCTTTACTCGCGTTGATATATTGCAAGGGCCCGAGACAATAGTCGATCGCGGGGGAATAATCCAAGTCGTCCAAGCGGAAGGAGATGGTTCGCTTTTTTTTGCGGAAGGCCTCCGACACGCACGCGCCGACCGCGGCGCAATTGTTCGCTGCTGCGGAAAACACCAGCACGGGTATCCGGCATGCCGATACAGCGCTGATCACGCCCGAATCATGCCAGCTCGCGACGTTCTCATCATCGAGCGGAAAAGCGGCACAGGAGAATCCGCGCGCCTGCAGTTCTTGGCAAACGGCTTGAATCATCGCAGCGTCCGCCGCAGCACCGAAAACGACTATATCCGTATTCATGCCTTCTCCTCATCTCCGGTAGTTCGTCTCTGGTCACGAATCAGTTCTTTCTCGAAAGAAGTCCAATGGCGATGAGTATAGGAGCACTTACCACCATTACGAGCCAGTACATGAGTTGTGCGCATATTGGAATTCCGAAAACAAGATACAGGATGCCCGCGCCGATGCCCCATTTGCTGAACACCAGGATAATTGACCAAATCACGCCGACAGAAATTGCAAGACCGCCGATAATACCTAGTACAGGTACAGCGCACCCGGGTTTGTTGTCTTCCATGCCTTTTCCCTTTTTGCGGGGCTCCCCAATCGTTGAACAGTAAAACGGCGTTGCTAAGAAATAAAACCGCCCTTGTCTTCTCTATCGGAAGTTAAAAGGTAGTATTGATGCCAGCATGGCACGCGGAGCATACGATGATGTTTGCATCGCAACTTTGAGTTTGCCAGTGTTCTCGGCGGCAGCGGGGAGTTGCTGCTCAAGGTACTCCAGTTCCTGTCCCGCTTCCGGCCAAGGTGCGCCCCAGTCAGCAGCCACGCACCGGCAACACGCGCCTATGAGCCGCACGGTAGGTCCCTGTTCGGCGCTAAAGGCACGGTTTGCAGCGTCAAGCGCAAGACAGCGAGCTGTATCAGAGTCGGTTTCATGCAGCAGGATGCCGCGATAGAGTTGTATCAGTGGCCATGGGTGGCCATCGCCTGTTTTCCAGGAATCCCGCTTTCTGATGTAGGACGCCTGAACTTTTGCATCGCCACGATGCGTAAGCCAACGCAGTAAGAGATGGTGCGCATAGCGATCTGTCGGCTCGCAGCTCGTCGCCAACCGGATGGCGGCATCTGGAAGCGTGCCGACCACCAGCTCAACTGCCGTTCGGACTTCCTCCGGCGGCACCTTTGTGTTGTCCATAAGCGCGATTGCCAGGTAGCAACCAGTCTGCAGCTTATCGCGGCGGCGTGCCTCAGGGTCGCTGAGCCGGTCAAATGTTTTCATGGCCTCCAAAAAAAACGTGACCGCCTTCTCGTTGTCACCGAGAAAGGCGGCGTGCTGGCCGAAGCTCGACTGGAGTTGTCCCCAGTACCGTAGCCCGGGCTCAGCCGGAGACCGCCCCTGCCAGCGAGCCAGTGCTTGCTGCGCTCGGTTAAAATCAAAGCGGTTGGTGGCCGCCACGGCGCGGTGTAGATCGGCATGGCAAACCAGGGGCGCGGCCTCATCTAAAAGTTGGTCGCCCAGTTGCTCCAGTTCAGCCTGCCACTGTTGCTCTGCCATGCCCACGTGATTCGTGCGAGCCAGTTTTATGGTCAACCAAGCCAGGCGCAGGGCGGGGAGGATGGATGCGTGAGGTGGTTGGTACTGCTGCAGCCAGTCTACTGCCGCAGCCAACCGTTGCAGGTCAACCGGGGTGGCGGCCATGCGCGCCTTGGTCTCGGTCAGAAAGCCACTCCAGACCGTCGGCGACGCTTTGGCTTCATTACCGACCAGGGTCAGGAAGGAAGACATGAATGCAGCCGGGTTACGCGCGTCGGCGGAGCAAACCATGCCCCACCACAAGCCTGCTGGCAGGTTGACGCCTTGGGCGAACGCATCCCACGCATGGAGCATGGCACGGGCATCTGCGCCTTCAGAACTGCGCAGGAGGCACGTGCCCTGCCAGCCAGAGCACTTTAGCCGTGCCTTGGAGCTGTCCGTGCTTTCAGCCCACGTGTAGGCGATGGAATCAACGAATCCATTAAATGGGCTGCCTGTTTTTCCAACCACTTCAATCTGAAGATCAATGCGCAAGGCCCGATGAGGAAAGGCAAGCGCAAGACGTCGGAGACAATCCCGGCGTACCACGTCCCATGATTGTTTTGCCTCAAAGGCGCCCCGTTGTTCAATTTTGACATCCACCCTGCATGGCGCATCAGCAACCGGCATGAGGCGCAACGTCCAGTCGATCAGCAGCGCTATACCGTCCAGCCAACGCTCGCCAGGCGTCACGGGAAGGCATTGTACATCAATCCCCAGCACGCCAACACGAGCACTGAGAACCGTCTGCACCACACGATCAATTTCACTAGTGTCCGCGCAATCAACGGCATGCCATCCGCTATTCAACGGCGGTAAGTCATTGTTGCCGATCGGCACGAGTACGCCAACAAAGCGCCCAAGATGACGCCCAGAACTGTGTAGAGCC
>SESH01044276.1_pt1 | contig 10775 bp, 10 predicted proteins | sample 3171561 | NCBI WGS metagenome assembly SESH01 (sample SAMN10866947, study PRJNA518727) | freshwater metagenome | biome: subpolar coniferous forest; feature: holomictic lake; material: water; isolation source: holomictic Lake 442 2011 16.5 m and 2014 13 m | place: Canada: near Kenora, Ontario
TAAAAATTGGCGAACGATGAGATTTTAGACTCTCAGTATCAAAATGGGCGATAGTATGGGGAGGGAACGAACCTGTGGTTTGCTGTGGTAGCGTTAATCTTTGTAATAGGTGACACTGGGATAACGCTCGTTGGGTTCTAGGTCGCGCACTGATCCCTGGGAGGATAACCAATGGCCCTGACATGTGGGCAAACGCGTAAAACAGGCCGATGGTAAGCTGATCTCGACGGTAGTTTCGTAAATACCGTCAGCCATCGGCGTTACGGTGACCACCCGAGCTCCGCGCAGATAACCGCTGACCGTTTCCCTCATCTTATTTTCCTTCCACTCCAGGCCCTCGACTTGTACCTGGCTATGGATGTGAAAACCCGCCACCTGTTCGGCCAGGGTTCGCATGGCATCCATTCGCGAGCGGCGAATGGCCTCGAGGCGCTGTTCGGCGACACTCAAACCCGGTTCTTTGGAGGGGCTACCGTAACCAATCGCAGTGACATTGACCCATGCGGCCTGGGTGGGTTGAATCGGGACGGGAACACCCGCGAAGGGCGGATAAAAAGGTTCCCAGGCACCCACCGATAGGGGCAGAGCCAGCAACAAAAGGGTCAGTGGGCGGAGGATCATCGGTGGGGCTCCCGTGGTTGGCATTGGAGGCGTCAGCCAATCGACGCCCGGCTATAGCGATAAGGGTGCTGATGCAAGCTTCATGCAATTCTCACCATTTCCCCAAATTTCAATGAAATTGGCCACATTATGAGCCTTACGCAATGTGGTTTAAGTCAACAGCATTGAATTCAAACCTCCGCCAGAATAGTCTCCAATGTCCGGTCAATCCGCCGCAAGCTTGCCTCCCGGCCCACCAGCCACAGGGTGACATCGATGCCAGGCGAGGCGGCGCGGCCTGTCACGGCGACCCGCAGCGGTTGCGCGACCTGCCCCATCTTGACGCCAAGCTGTTCCGAGATGGCCGAAACCGCCTGGTGAATGGCTTCCGGCGTCCACTCGTCCAATGTTCTCAGCGCCGTGGCAATGGCTGTGAGGGGTTTCCGGGCAGCGGCTTTGAGGTGCTTTTTGGCCGATGCTTCATCATAGCCCTCAAAATCCTGGTAGAAAAAGGCACTGATCCCGGCCAGCTCGACCAGGGTCTTGGCGCGGCCCTGTTGGGCCGTGATAACATCAACCAGATTAGGGCCTTGGGAGAGATCTATACCCAGCCGGCCGAGGTGGGGACTCAGAAGGCGTGCGATCCGGGCGGGCTCGCCGGTTTGCAGATAATGCTGGTTGAGCCACAACAGCTTGTCGGTATTGAACACCGAAGCCGATGCGTTGACTGCAGATAGGTCGAACAACGCGGCCATCTCGTCGAGAGAGAATATCTCCTGATCGCCATGCGACCACCCCAGGCGAACCAACTGGTTGAGCAACGCTTCCGGCAGGATGCCCTCGTCCCGGTAAGCCACCACGCTCACCGCCCCATGACGCTTGGATAATTTGGCACCATCGGCACCGTGGATCATCGGCACATGGGCAAAGACTGGCGAGGTCACGCCCAGAGCCTGGTACAGGTGAATCTGGCGGGGCGTGTTATTGAGGTGATCGTCGCCGCGAATGACATGGCTGATGCGCATGTCCACATCATCCACCACCACCGTGAAATTATAGGTGGGGCTGCCATCGGGACGGAGGATCACCAAGTCATCCAGCTCGCGGTTGTCGAAGGTCACCAGGCCGTGAATCTGGTCGTCGACCACCACCTGGCCCTCGGCGGGCGTGAGAAAGCGCACGACGGACGGCGTTGCCGGGGTGTCGGCCCGGCCCAGGCAATGGCGGTCGTAGCGGGGCTTTTCCTTGCGAGCCATCTGTTCGGCGCGAAGCGTCTCCAGGCGCTCCCTGGAGCAATAGCAACGATAGGCGTGGCCAGATCGAATCAGCCCTTCAGCCACTTCCCGGTAGCGGTCAAAACGGTGGGTCTGGTAAAAAGGGCCTTCGTCATAATCCAGGCCGAGCCAGGCCATGCCTTCGAGAATGGCATGGACGGCCTCGGGGGTGGAACGCTCCAGGTCGGTATCTTCGATGCGCAGCACGAAAGTCCCGCCGTGATGCCGGGCATACAGCCAGGAAAACAAGGCCGTCCGTGCGCCTCCCACATGCAGGTAACCGGTGGGGCTGGGGGCAAAACGGGTGCGAACAGTCATGGGCGGCTCGAAAAGATTTAAGATAGGGGATAGCATTTTAGCATTAGCCAACCCTTTATCACCGCTGCCGTGGCGGGGCTGGATTTTTAAGGTTCAAAAAAACCGTCGAGAGGTCGTGTATGTCAAGGCCACCCCCAACGCCTGCCGTAGCACCCGGCCAGTTTCTTCAGGATCGCGAGCGGATCCGGGCTCTGATTCAACAGGGGCAGGCACTGGCCAAGTCCTTGAACGATCCGGCCCTGATCGCTGAGGTCGACCAGCTCTCGATCAGCGCCCTCAAACCTTTCCTGTTTGTGGTGGTGGGCGAGGTGAAATCGGGCAAGAGCAGTCTGGTCAACGCCTTGCTCGAAGCGCCGGTGTGCGCCGTAGATAGCCTGCCCTGTACTATCAAGGTGCAGGAAATTCACTATGGCGAGACGGCGCAGCGAATCGCGGTCTCGGAGTTCGAGGAACGTCTGAACCTGCCGCATCCTATCCTCCAGCACATCGCTATTGTCGACACCCCCGGCACCAACGCCATTGTCCATCAGCATCAGGTCATCACCGAAGGCTATTTGCCGCAAAGCGACTTGGTGCTATTTGTGTTTTTTGCCAAAAACCCCTACACCGGCAGCGCCTGGGATTTTTTACGCAGCATTCACCATGACTGGCAGCGTAACGTCCTGTTTGTGCTGCAACAATGCGACCTGCTGGAGGACGGCGAACTGGAACGGACAGAGGCACGGGTGGTACAGCAGCTAGCCCGCGAGAACATCACCGAGCCACGGATATTCCCGGTGTCGGTTCTGACCGGAGCCGGCCTCAAGACGTTGACGGGCTACCTGCGAAGCCATGTGGTCAAGGGGCGTCAATTTAACAAGAGCGTCTCATTGGCCAACAACCTGCTCCATTTTTTGCGGCGTTTTGGTAACCGCCTGCAAGACCGGCAGCGCTTGATTGAAGATGACGAGGTGCCATTGGGCGAGTTGCGGCGGACATTGCTTGACCTCACAGCACAGGCCCGGCAGGAATACCAGACGCTGCTGGCCCAGGCGGGTGAAGGGGTGGATGCGGCGCGTGCCTGGCTGGCAGGGGAAGGGGTGAGTTTGTCTGAAGGTGAAGCGGCTGGATCAAAAAAAGGATCAAAAAAAAATACCCCGTGGGATTTCGCACTGACCCGCCTACCCTGGCTAGTGCCTCTGCAACCCGCCGTGAAGCAGGTGGCGTTACACTGGCATCACCTCAGTCAGTCCTGGGGGCGGCCTTTGCAGTCCGTAGATCAGTTTGTCCACTGGCATGCCGAGCTGAACCGGCACATCTTCCAGGCCCAACGGTACCGCCTGGATCTCAACCGCCAGTTGCGCTTGCGTCTGCTACCCATCCTAGCGGCGCTGGAGGCCTTGCCCGGTGATTTGGCAATACAGAGGGAACCGGCGGCGGCCCCGTGGCGAGATCTCTACATCGCCAGCCTCCGCCAGCAACGGGATGCCCTGGATGGCCTGGATACGCTGGAGAGCGAAGACCTGATGACATCCCTCCTCATGCCGGCCACGCTGGCCCCGGGGGAGCCACCGGTTTACTACTCGCTGATGCAGTCGTCGGCGGGTCTGAGTGGTTTGTGGTTCGGGTTTGCGGTGGGGGGGATCCTGATCGGGGTGTTGGGGGGAGTCGCGGCCTATTGGGGCATGGGACAGGCCGTGACGGGACGGCGTCAGACATGGATCCATTGCGAGTCTCACCGGGCACTGGATCGTGGTCTCAGGTTTCTGGAGCAGCGCCTGACCCGGATTTTGCTGACGCATCCCACCCGGCATCAGCAGGCTCTGGTGCAGACCCTCGAGGCCTATGAACGGGATCTTGCACGACATCGCGAAGAAATCCAGCATCTGCAACAATTGGCGCAGGGTTTGCGCGCAGCAGTCAAGGATTTTCGGGGCGAGGCCTGGCTAGCCGCAGCACAGGATGATGAGACGGCCCCGATGACGACCGATGACTAAGCCACCGACTTCCAGAGGGCTCGTGTTACCCTAACTTGGCACCCGCCAGACCCTGTTAACCCTGTTGCTTTCGCACGATTATTTGAATTTTGATAGACACCCACATGATAAGCCTTGCCAAATCCTTGTTTGATCGAAACCTTGTGCCCAACGCCATCAGCCAGCAACAGGAACAGCTCTTGGGTCTGATCCGGCAAGGTCAGTCGCTGGCCACGGTGGTGGCCGATCCGGCCCTGACGGTCGAGATCGACCAGTTATCCACAGGAGCCCTCAAACCCTTCCTGTTCGTTATTGTGGGCGAGGTGAAATCCGGCAAAAGCAGTCTCATCAACGCCTTGCTTGAGGTAAAGGTGTGCGCGGTGGACAGTGCCCCCTGCACGGCCAAGGTGCAGGAGATCAACTTTGGCGAGGAAGAACAACGGGTCGAGGTCTCTGAATTCGAGGAACGCCTGTACCTGCCGCACCCCATTCTCAAACAGATCGCCATTGTCGATACCCCCGGCACCAACTCGATTATCCGGGATCACCAGATCATCACCGAAAACTATATTCCGCAAAGCGATCTGGTGCTGTTTGTCTTCTTTGCCAAGAATCCCTATACCGGCAGCGCCTGGGATTTTTTACATTTCATCCGGAACGACTGGCAGCGCAATGTCCTGTTTGTTTTGCAACAGTGCGACCTGATTCCGAGTGAACAGCGCAAACGCACGCTTGATCACATCCGCGAGCAGCTTGTCGAACGGGGCATCGAGACACCCACCATCTTCGCGGTATCGGTCAAGACTGGCACGGGTCTTGGCGCGCTGCGCGATTACCTGCGTCACGAGGTGGTGGAAGGCCGCCAGTTTACCAAGGCGCAGTCCCTGTTGCAGAACTTGACACGCTTTGCCAAGGGCCTTGAGACGCTGCTAAAAAACCACGAAAAACTCAATCAGCATGACGAGATGCTGCTCGGTAAGCTGCAAGGGCTGTCACTCAATCTACAAACCGAAGCAGAGGTGGAAAAACAGGTGGCGATCATTCTGGAAGTTTGCCGGCAACGGGTCGAAGAGGCCAGCAAACGCTTGGGCAAGCGATTTCAGAATCAATTGTCACTGCTCGACAAGCTCGATGTCTTCAAAAACGCCCTGGTCGGCGGGCGCGAGGTGCGCCAATGGCTGGCGGAATTCTTCGGGCATGTTCAACAGGACATCAACAACGTTATTTATCAGGCCCAGCTGCGCTATTTTTCGGAGCTGCACCAGCGTGCCAAGACGCTCGCCAAGCAAATGCTGGAGGTGCTGGCGAATCGCCCTAAACACCTCAAGAAGCCGGGCGAGGATGCCATGAGCCGTCGGCGTGAACAGACCCTGAATGAACTCCGCCAGCGTCTGGCGGCACTGGATGATCTCCGCCCCGAGGAGGCGATACAACCACGCACGGCGCTCGGCCCCATCAACCGTCTGTTGTGGTTCTACCGGGTGGTTCAGGGGCTGGCGGCACTGATATTGCTGACGCTCGGTCTCTATACCAGCGGCCTGATCACTGGGCTGATACTGGGTGGCATGGGGTATGTGGGGGTGGGTTACGGTTTGTTTGCCAGAAACCGCGACCGGCTACAAAAACAGTGCCTTGCCGCCTTGGCGGACAGCCTGGCCGATCTGGAACAGCGTCTGCGCGCCAATCTGGGCGAACAACTGAACGTGCTGCAACAAATTGGCGACAGCGTGCGCACCGCCTTTGAACGCGACCTCAAGGATCGCCGCAACCAAACCGGACAGTTGCTGAGCAAGACCCAGCAACTACTCGACAGCCTGTCCCGCTTTCAGGCGCAGTCCTAAGCGGGATGCTGGCTGGTCAGGGCAAAAAACCGGTTCAGGCTTGAGCCAGTGCCTTGATTTTGGCATTCAAACGGCTTTTGTGCCGGGCTGCCTTGTTCTTGTGAATGATACCTTTGTCTGCCATACGGTCGATGACAGGCACCGCCGCCTTGTACGCAGCCGAAGCGCCTTCTTTGTCCTTGGCCTCCACCAACCGGACGACTTTTTTGATATAGGTGCGCACTTCGCTACGCTGAGGTGCATTGCGGGCACGGCGCTTTTCGGACTGGATGGCGCGCTTACGAGCTTGAGCAGTATTGGCCAAGGGTTCCTCCGGGCTGACTAGGGATTATGAAAACTCGCCATTTTCCTGTTTTTGACAGTGGGATGTCAAACCCAATCGAGGGATTGGTGTGTCTCCAACGCGGAGAGACAGGGTTTTAGATTCCGCCGTGTGGCCAGGGTATCGCATGGAGACGCAAGACCGGGTAATCTCTTGGCCTAGTTCATCCGCTTAATCAGCTTAAATCAGATCAATGAGGTTTTACGATGGATGTTTTGGAACGTATTCGCCAGCAGGTAGAAGGCCATCCGGTGGTCATTTTCATGAAGGGCACACCGCAATTTCCCCAATGCGGGTTTTCCATGCGGGCGGCGGCGGCACTCAAGGCCTGCGGGGTGCCATTTGTCCCTGTCAATGTGCTGGCCGACCCGGAAATTTTTGAGCATCTGCCCCGTTTTGCCGATTGGCCGACCTTCCCGCAGATTTTTATCGACGGAGAGCTGATCGGTGGTTGTGACATTACCCTGGAGCTTCACGCCAAAGGCGAACTCCAGCCGATGATGGAGAAGGCACAAGCCAAGCAGTCTGCCCATTGATCGCCGTGGTTTGAGGGTGCGCTAGGGTGGCGTCTGGGACATCCGTGTTTTCTGTCGGACAGTACCAACGGGCTGGTTTGCCCGCCTACGCCACGAGAAAATTAGTACCGCCACAAGTCCCGCCGATTGCGCCAGCGGCGGCAGAATCAACCATGCCAGATTTTTATGGGGGAGGGGCCAAAACAGTGCCGTTAAAAAGCTAAGATTGGGTAGCTGGTGGAGGATACCTGGCACCACCCCATATAAAATCATCAGGTAAGCCAGGGTGGCGATCTCGGAGCGCCATCGGGCAGCACCTTGACCAAGACTGAGCAACAGAAGCAACAGCAAATCCCGGGTGACAAACAGGAAGATTCCGAGTTCCCAATGGGTCTCCATGCCGTGCCCCAGATCGAGTTGCCAATGAGACAGCGGGCTCATCATCAAACCCAACGTCACGCCCGCCAGAGTCAGATAGGTTAAAAACCAACAGGGCAGATGTTCGATGATTCGCCCTGTGGATCGCGTTGCCAGTGCTGCGAAGAGCCGTTTCCAGGTCGACGGATCCTTGGGTTCGCTGAGTGCCGTGATCCAGGTCAGGCTGAGCATCAGCGCAAAGACCACCCACAGCCGCCCGGCTTGGCTGTCTTCTCCGCCGGGTACGAAACCCGCCGCGTAGATAGCGGCAAAGCCCAAAAAAGTCAGCCACACCCAAGGGGTGTCGCGGTATTGGAGTTCTTCCCGAATCAACCGGTATCCCCCCAGGATCGCCCAGACTGCGAGGACTACGACCGATCCCAGCACAAAATCCAGGAAGGGGACATATTGGTCATACCAGTGGAAACCTTTTTTCAGGAGAACCGCCAGCGGGTAGGTATAGATGCCCATCAAAAGCGCCAGGATGATGGTACCCAGAGTCCGGCGGCGGTGGGCGGGTTCTCGCTGGCGGCGGGTGACCAGCAACGCAAACAGGAACGCCAGAGCATGGCTCAAGACCGCCCCCACCACCATCAGTGCCAGCCATTGCCAGGTTTTCTCCGGCCCCAGTTCAGACCAGCGGGATAGGGCGAAGGCCAGCAGACACCAAAGACCCGCATACCAGGTGAATATGGGCCCTCCCAGCAGTTTTCCCCAGGTCATCGACCAGGGGGACAGCCCGGAGAGCCTCTGCCAGTCCCAGGTTCGCTCGTCGACCTCCCGAAACAATCCCTCGGCGGTCAGTTTGGTGCCACCCACCAGAGTAAAGGCCACGAACAACATGGCGGCCATATAGCCCATGCCTGTGGCCTGACCCCCCGTGATGCTCGCCATCCAGAGTGTCAACCCCAATCCCAAAGGGACGCCCACGAGACGGTGGAGAGAAAATTCCAGCCAAAGATTACGGAGAAATTCCGGGTTATTCATCGGTTTTTTTCACCTCGCGGAGACGTGTGAGGTAGGTGTCTTGCAGGGTTTCCCGGCTAGGCCCGAATTCGCACACCGCAAAGCCCTCGGTTAGCAACGCCCGCAGCAAACGGTAGCGTTCGGTGTCCGTGCCCGTCATGAGAAAGCGGCAACCGCTTTCGTCCGTCGTGAGGTGCTGGAGTTGGGGCTGAGCCGCCAGCCAGGGTTCAAGCCGCAGATCCGTTTCGGCCAGTGCAATCCGCCAGGGCATACGAATGGTTCCGCCGAGGGGATCGGCAATATGGCGATGTTCCAGCACCTGGCCTTGATGCAGGATCAGGATATCGGTGGCATATTCCTCCAGCTCCGCCAGGATGTGGGAGGAGACCAGGAGTGTCATGCCCTCGGCGCGCAACGTCCGAAACAGCAAACCCAGCGCCACCCGGGCCTCCGGATCTAGGCCCGAGGCCGGTTCGTCGAGGAGCAGCACCGGCGGACGATGGAGCAGAGCCAAGCCGATGGCCAAACGCTGGCGTAGTCCGCGAGAGAGAGACTTGGCCAGGTGCCGGCGATAGGCGGCCAATCCGAGTTGCTGGATCACCGCCTCGACCCGTTCCGGGGCAATCTCCCGGGTTCGGCGCATGAACTCCAGATTACGCTCCACCGATAGGTCGTGGTACAACCCAAAAGTATCCGACAAATAGCCAATGGCGCGATGAACCGCCCGGGGCTGATCCTGGGTATTCTGGCCGGCGACCCGGATGGTGCCCTCCAAGGGCCAGTCCAGGGCGGAGAGACAGCGTAACAGGGTGGTTTTGCCCGCACCATTCGGCCCCACCAGCGCCGTAATGGTGCCCTTGGGAATCCGGAAAGTGACGCCATTCAGGGCCCGATGACCCGTCCCATATTCGAAAGATAGGCCATCGACGTCGATCATGGATCAAGATTCTCAATGACGGTGCGGGATTGGCAGATTTGCCGGTTTTCGAGAGGCGGCCTGCCAAAACAGAACCTTGCCGGCAGGAGACCGAGACGGAAAACAAGGTTTTTTGCGGGCTATTGATTTTAATATGGCTACGGGTGGGCTCGAACCACCGACCCCGGCATTATGAGTGCCGTGCTCTAAACCGGCTGAGCTACGTAGCCGCAGGCCGGATTCTAGTGCCGGAACCAGGGGACGGTCAATGAAATCGATCAAATGCTTCACCTTGGCACTCACCTTGGTACTCGGTGCGCCCAGGGTGACCAGGGTCATTGGCCGAGTGATTTCGGGGGTTTGGGGAGATTTGACGATTCAGGGGTATTCTGTGGGTTCGATGTCGCGGGACACCCTGATATACTCCGATTCTACCCGATTTATATCAACCTTAAGGACATGCGCATGACATTCACAAACCGCCAGTATGGGCGCAGAACCATCGTTGAGATTCCCATGAAGGATCTCGACTCCAGTATTGCCACGCTGTTCAAGAACCACTTGCTCGAGCTTCTGGAAAGCAGTCCCGACGATATGGTGGTGATCGATCTGGAGAACGTGCGTTTTCTCGATAGCACCTGCCTAGGTGCCCTGTTGACCGCCTTCCGTCAAACCGGTAGCAAGCGAAAGGTCGCGCTGGCGGCCCCCCAGACGGCGGTTCTTGAGGTATTGAACGCGGCGCGAATCACCCGGGTCATGGCCATTACACGCACCCTCAACGAGGCCCTGTGTCTGTTACCCGAACACTGGTTGGCCGACAGTTGAGTGCTTGCCGGGAATGGCATCCATGAGTCATCGGGTCAGTCTCGGTATCGACAGCCGGGTGGAATCCGTGCGCTTTCTCCGCGCCGCGATTCGTGGGCTCTGCGACGAGGCAGAAGTGCCAGCAAGTCTCATCAGCCGGGTGGAACTCTGCGTTGCGGAAGCGGTATGCAACGCCATCGAACACGCCTATGCCCGGCAGACGGATCGGAAGATATGGGTTAACTGGGTGCGGCACGACGACACCCTTGCCATTAGAATCTCCGACTGCGGCCAGTCCATGGCCACAGATCTCTTCGCCATGGCCCGGGACATTCGGCTGGAGGTGGATCCTGACGATCCCTGTTCATTGCGGGGCCGAGGCCGCGGGCTTGCCCTGATCCATGCCTTCATGACGGCGGTCGATTACACCTCGGCCGATGGCCTCAATCATCTTGACATGCGTCTCGCCATCCCCCAGTCGCCTCAATCCTTGCCATCCTGCGGCGAGGACGCAGACTCGCCCTCTTCCGGCACCCCATGACGCGCTTTGGCAATGACGAGAGTCAGGTCGTCTTTTAACGGCCTATGTTGCGTAAAGGCGTTGAAGTCGTCCAGAACCGCTCGCAAGATTTCTACCGCCGACAGCCTTGCCAGACGTTTCAGGATGTCCTTCAGCTTGGCCAGACCGTACATCTCTTCCGCCGTGTTTCTCGCTTCCACCAGACCATCCGAATAGATCACCAACAGATCGCCCGGTTGCCAAAACATCGTCCGGCCCTCGAATCCGGTATCCCGCGCATCTTTTGGCAGCAATCCCGGCGGCGGGAAACGGGAGGCCAATTCAAGG
>SESH01052729.1_pt1 | contig 10774 bp, 7 predicted proteins | sample 3171561 | NCBI WGS metagenome assembly SESH01 (sample SAMN10866947, study PRJNA518727) | freshwater metagenome | biome: subpolar coniferous forest; feature: holomictic lake; material: water; isolation source: holomictic Lake 442 2011 16.5 m and 2014 13 m | place: Canada: near Kenora, Ontario
GCGTTGTTGTTGTTGTTGCGGTACGCCCCGCGCACGTTCCACGGCGGAAGACCCTCCCGCCGCGCCACCGATGTGGTGGGTCGGCCGGTCCCTCTATACCTACGGCCCGGAGGCCGGGGATAGCTCACTCACGGGCGCGCAGCCAGCCGCCAAGCAGGCGACCGATCTCGACACTGCGCCGTGCGCCCTCTTCGTACTGTTTAAAGGAAAGCGCCTGAAGATCGCGGGCAAGCCGCAGCAGCAGGCGCAGTTCGGCCAGGGCGACATCGGCCTGGCGTAGAATGTGGACGGTCTCCTCAGGTGATTTGGCGGCCGCAATCAGGGCGTTCTGAAACGCGAAGGCCGCCTCTGGGATACGCCGGGCCAGTCCGCCGCGATGCTCACGTGGCATCTTTGCGGCCAGCGGAAGCAGCCAGCGCACGAAATCATAGGTCTGGCTGAAGATGGGAGACTCGCTGCTCATCGGGCGTGCTCCACGGTGAACGGGTGTGCGCGCAGCAGCCGCGAGCGCAGGCGGTAGGTGTCGGCGTGCTTGGCGTGGGCGATCCAACTGCGGATGGATGCCCGCAGCCGATCCGCTGGGAGCAGACCCGTGCGATAGTCCCGCTGTTGCCGCCGCAGCCGCTGTACAAACAGGCGCACATTGCCGCGCCGGAGGCGGCGATGGTCGCGGAAGAGCCGGTAGCCGACAAACTCCACACCCTCATCGGCGGCGTAGATCCGCGTCTTCTTGGGATGCAGGGTCAGCCGAAGCTGGGCGGCGCATGCGTGGAGTGCCGCCAGCGCCGCATGGAGGGTTGGTTTGGTGTCCGCGAAGATCAGCAGATCATCGCAGTAGCGCACATGGGGCAGGCGTAGCTCGCGCTGGATGAGCGTGTCTACGCGGTTCAGATAGACGTTCGCCCAGAACTGGCTGGTCAGGTTGCCGATGGGCAGGCCACGCGGGCGCAGCGCGGCGAAGAGATCATCGCCGGGGAAGAGTTTCAGCGTGTACTCGCTGGACAGAATACCGTCGCCGCTGGCCATAATCCGTCGGCACAGGTCGAGTGTGCGCCGACAGGCGATATGGCGGGAGAGCATGCCATTCAGGACGCCGTGGTCAATGGACGGAAAAAACTGGGCTACGTCTGCCTTGAGCACATACGAGTGCTGACGCAGCAATGCCTGGGCGTGATCGGCAGCGGCGTGGGTGCCTTTGCCGACCCGGCAGGCGTAGGATGCGTTCGAGAAACGGGCCTCGAAGATCGGTTCAATCACCCGTACCAGGGCGTGATGAACGACCCGGTCGCGGAAGGGGGCCGCGCTGATCTTACGGCGCTTCGGCTCGCGGATGTAAAAGGAGCGGTAGCGCCCCGGTCGGTAACTGCCCGCGTGCAACTGTCGCTCCAGGCTCAACAGGTTGGACTCCAGGTGGCGCTCAAAGGCCGCCACATCCGGACGCCGCCGCTTGCCACGCCGGGCCGCCTCCCACGCGGCGTGGAGGTTCTCGAAGCTGGCGATCTGCGGGAACAGGTTGTTGAAGCTCTTGGGCATTCGCACCTCACGCAAAAGGGAGTAGGGGCGAAGCATCGGCCCCGGAGATTCTCGCGTCTACCTATTTCATTCAGGGCCGATGCTTCGCCCCGACCCCGTGAAAAAAAACGCGATTCCGAACATACAGAAGACAGGATTCAGGACACAGAACCGGGCAGGGGAGAACGACTGGCGACCCGCAACCCCCTATCGTCGTAGCGGGAGCGCGCGAAGAAGTCGTAGTTGCGGTCCGCCCCGCGCACGAGTTCTTGCTCGAAATACCACGAACCACCACGCCAAATGCGTGACACATCTTGCTCCAGATAGGCTTCCGTCCACTCATCCTCAAGCTGGTAGGGATAGCCTTTACCATACTTCGTCGCGCACCACTCCCAGACATTGCCCGCCATATCGTGAACGCCATACGGGCTTACGCCCTCGGGGAAGCTACCTACCGGCGAGGGACGGCCAAGACTGAGTTCCTTACTGTTACAGCGCCCTAGCTCCCAGGTAGTGCCCCACGGGTAGATCCTCCCATTACTACCACGTGCGGCCTTCTCCCACTCGGCCTCGCTGGGCAGGTAGAATGCATGCCCTGTCTGGGCCGTGAGCCAGCGGCAGTAGGCTACCGACTCAAACCAACTCACATTGACGACCGGCAAATTGTCATCGCCGGTTTCTGGGCCTTGCCACATATCTGGCTTACTCGCCTTGCCGCTGCGCATAGCTGGCAAAAAACGCTGGTACCAGGGTCTCGTATCAAAGCGGTAAATGAATCGCCAGCCCGCCTCTGTCCAATAATCGCGGGTGGTGTAGCCATCGCCTTCCACAAAGCGCCGCCACTGGGCCACCGTCACCGGGTACGTGCCAATCCAGTAGTCGGGTAACTCCAAGCGGTGTTGTGGCTTCTCATCGCTGTTGGCCATTGGATCGGCGTCACTGCTCCCCATGAGAAAGGGGCCAGCAGGAATATGCACCATCTGCGGTATCCAGCCTTCACCGCTGTAGCGAGGATCAGCGCCAGCCAAGGTATAGCCAGCGGCCAGGCGCGGGAGGTAGTGCGGGTCGTGTTCAAACGCATGCAGCAGGAGCGGCACCAGATCCGCGTCAGGCGGCGGCGACGGCACACCTCGTTGATCACGTTGCGGGGCGATGATCGAGCGACCAAGGGCCAATTCCAGAGCGCGGGCGCGGATGGAGCCATAGGGAGCGTGCTGGAATGCGTGGAGCAACTTTGCCTGCTCAGGCAGGGCCGTGCGTTCCTCTAGCTGTCGCAGCGCCTCGGTGGCCTGCTCTTCGCTGGCCGCAGCCGATACAAAGGCCAGATCGCGCAGCCGTTCCAGCAACCCTTCCTGGAGGTCGCGGGTCAACTTTGTTGGTCGCTCCAGCAAGACGGTCCCGGCCTGGAGGATGCGAGGGATGCCCGGTTGGGCCAGCAGGTGGCGAATCACCGGCGTCGCATCGTGGCTGGCCGCGTAGAGCAGCAGCACCTCGCGCCAGGCCGGGCGATCCCAGCGCTCAAGGATGCGCGTCAGGCGGCGCTCGCTATCTTCCGTGGCGGCGGCGCGGGCCGCCAGATATTCCTGAAAGGTCAGGTGGGCGAACTGAATCTCCACCTCGCTGCTGCCGGGCACGTGGCCCAACTCCTGAAGGACACCGCCCCGCTGGCTAATGTTTTGCATCCAGCGCTCGGCTTCGTCATGGGCGTAGGAACTGCGGGCCGCGCCCGCCTTATCGGGGGCGAAGCCAGGGAGCAAGGCCAGCAGTTCCGCCAGCTTCGCGCTGGCGTGATCCCCGCGCACCACCGCATGGGCACGGGCATCCGCACCGTCGGCGCTCTGCTCGAACATCATCCAGGCCAACTCGCGCAGCAGGTGCAGCCGCTCATCGAGGGTCAGATCGCTGCGGTCGTCGGTTGGCTCCAGGTTGACATCGGCATCCTTACGGCGATCCCAGTCGCGCACCAACAGGCGCAGCGCCTCCTCGTAGAGCCGGTAGCGTTCTTCGGGAAGCTGGAGACCCTTCCCACGATGATCATAGTGCAGTGCCACGGTGAGCGAGAGTAGCAGCGGGTTGCGACTCAGCCGCCGCAGGCCGGGGTTGTTCGGCAAACGGCGGATCAGGCTCTCCGCCTGACGCTCGGGGTTCCAGCGGATCTCCTGGTCCAGCGCCCGCCGCTCGCTAGATGCAATCGCCGCGTAGCGGGCACGGATAAAGCGTGCCGCCTGATCATCGTCCAGATCCTCCACCCGGCGGCGTACAAAACCTTCGCCGTTCAACTGGCCCTCATAGCCGACGATCCGCGAGGTGACGACAAAACGGTTTGGACGGCGCGACGGGCCGGGCGGCAGCGCGGCGATCAACCGGGCGACCAGCGTGCGCGTATTCTCATCGCGTAGCTCGTCAAAGGCATCCAGCAGCACCAGACAACCGCCACGTGTGAGCCGGTTGGCGAAGAAGGCCCTCGTACATTCGCTGAGGTCACGGTTCAGTAGCAAACCCAGCTTCTGGCTATAGGCGGTAAGCACATCCTCGTGGCGCGTGGTGAAATCGAGCGCACGCAGCGGAATGTAGATCGGGATAGGGCAGTCTGGCCAGCCGTACAGTCTGCGTATGCTGACCTCGCGTGATCGGCGCGTCGTCTTATTTCGTTCACGGGCACAGATCACCGCCAGGTGCCGCATCAGGGTCGTCTTGCCGCTGCCAGGGTGCCCACGGATGAGCAGGCGCGGGTGCGCCCAGATTTCCGCGCCGGGCGTGCCAGGCTCGGCGACACATTCCCGGCGCTGCTGCCACCACTGGAGCAGATCGGCGAGGACATCTTTATCTGTCACCAGCCAGACGTGAAGGCGGAATGCCCCGAAAAGCCACAGCCCGCCAACGAGCAATGCCAGCGCAATCCGCCACCAGTCGAACTGCCAACCCGCTGTGGATGACCAGAGCAGCCAGATAATGACGGCAGCCGTGACGGCGAGCGGCAGCGCCTGCGCGATCCCCCAGAGCGCCCAGTAGAGTATCTGCGCCCCCAACCCGCGACGTGACTGAGTCTGACTCATCGCACGGGGCGCAGCGACACGCCGACCATCGGGCAGCAGAATCCTCGATCCCCTTGGCCCATCGTCACGTTCATCGGCCTCGCGTGACCGATCATCCGCACCGGATGAGCCATCATCACGGTCGGGGCGCAGGGTCAGCGGGCTAAACGCCTCCAGCAGCGTAAGGTTGCTCTGGGAGGTCGATTCGCTCCCCGCAAGCAACGCGGGGGTCTTGCCGTAGGTCTGCTCAACCGCACGTAGATAGTGCGTCTCCAGCCGATTGCGCGGCACCAGGGCACGCAGATGAGCGATGATCCAGTCGCGCAGCAGAAACATGACGACGACCAGAAGCAGGAGCGCAACCAGCGCGATCCCAACTAGCGGTAGAAAGTATTCTTTCTGGAGTTGAGCATCGAACCAGGGCTGAATCTGCGGCAGGGCCAGCCAGCCCGCCACGCAACTCGCGGCGGTGATGATCAGGCTGAGCAGGATGTAGATTTCTTCTTTACGGCCCATTGCAGTACACCTGATTCATAGCCGTGGATATGGTATTCGTAGGGGCGAAGCATCGGCCCCGGAGATTCTCGCGTCTACCTATTTCATTCAGGGCCGATGCTTCGCCCCGACCCCGTGAAAAAAAAACGCGATTCCGAACACAGAAGTCCGAACACAGAAGACAGGATTCAGGAACCAGAACCGGGCAGTGGAGAACGACTGGCGACCCGCAACCCCCTATTGATGCCGCGGTCGCGCGCGTCGTAGTAGTAGCGGTCCGCCCCGCGCACGGATTTCTGCTTGCTCCCATACGATCCGCCACGCAACACACGTGCGCTGTCACCATCCCCCAGATAGGCGCTCTGCCACTCTTCCTCAAGCTGGTAGGGGTAGCCTTTCCCGTACTTCGTCGCAACCCACTCGTAGGCATTCCCGGCCATATCCAGCGCACCGTAGGGACTGGCCCCATCCGGGTACTGACCCACCGGCGTAGTTTTCTCAACCCCAGCCTCTTTGCTGTTCACCCGGTTCGCCTCCCACGTATTGCCCCAGGGCCAGATCTGCCCGTCGGTTCCGCGTGCTGCCTTTTCCCACTCGGCCTCGCTGGGCAGGCGAAACTCATGGCCGGTTTGCGCACTCAGCCAATGGCAGTAGGCCACCGCCTCAAACCAGCTTATGCCCACCACGGGCTGAGTATCACCATTCCACTGCGAGTCGTCCCAAAATCCAGGTTTGACGATCTTTTCTGCTTCGCGCCAGTCCCATCCGGCTTTCGTCCAGTAGTCCTTGTTGGTGTAGCCGTCGCCCTCAACAAAGGGCCGGAACTGGGCATTCGTCACCTCGGTCTTGCCGATCCAGTAATCGGGTAGTTCCCGGCTGTGCTGGGGCTTCTCGTCACTGTCGGCCAGTGTGTCCGTGTCACTGCTACCCATCAGGAACGAGCCAGCGGCGACCTTCACCAGCGCGGGTACCCAGGCGGGCAGTGGTGTTTGCGAGGGCGTCGGCGCAATGGTTGGAGCGACCGTCGGCGCATCGGTCGGCACAGCGGGTGGTGCAATGGTTGAGACAACAGTAGGCGCGTCGGTTGGCACGACCGTCGGCGCAACGGTTGCCGCAAGAGCTATCGCGCTCGTCGGCGTTCGCAGTACGGTGGGCGCGACCGTCGGCTGGCTCACACCACCGACCAATGCCGATCTCGTCTGTGGAATGGCAATCACCGCAATGATCAGCAGGAACGGAATCACGACCCAGGTGTAGCGTTTATCCCACGTCTGGCGACCGACGGATGGCGATGTCGTTGGGGCTTTTTTGGTGCGCGGAGGGGGAGGCAGGGCGCGTACGGGAACGCGAGGCGCGGGCGGCAGCCCCACCTGTTCGCGGAAAACCTCGGCAAGCAGCGGGTTGCGCGGTGCCCAGCGGTCGCCGTCACGCTTGGCCAAGCCGATCAGCTCCAGCCGAGTCATCGCATCGTCCAGGCGGGTAAAGCGCGGCGAGGTGGTAAGCAGGCGGCGAACAGCCGACTCAAGCTGGTGTTCGTGCATGTCATTCTGGATCTGGCGCAATAGCGGGTCGCCGTCCTGTCCGATCTGGCGCTCCACGTGCGCCACCTGCTCGGGGCCGATGGCCTCGCCGCGCCGGGTGTACTCGACGAGCAACCCACCGATCCGCTGCGTGAGGTACGGGTGGCCGTTCACCCGCGCGTAGACCATCTCACCAATCGTGGGAGCATGATCTGCGCCAGCGGCGAGCAGCCCATCGGCAATCAGCCCGACCGCCTCGTCGCGTGTCAAATCCTCAAGGTAGGTCGCCTCGCAGATGTTATGCAGCGAGGATGCCTCGGTCACCACCAGGTTGTACAGCTCAATCCCGCCGCTGAAGATAATCTGGAGCTTGGCCAAGGCGGGGCTAGTGAGCCGATCCTGAAAGAGTGCCCGCAGCGCGGAGCCAAGCGCCGCACGGGTCGGCGTGGGCAATGCGCCCAATTCATCAAGCAACAGCACCAGCCGTCGGATCTCACGGCGCTGGAGCACCTGGGTGAGAAACGTGGTCAGATCGGGGGCATCCACAATCTGCGCGGCGGACACTCCCATCGGCAGGACGGTGGCGATACCCTGCCCGATATGGGCGTAGACCTGACTCGGCGTGGCCCCAGGGATGCGCTGGAAGTTGATCGTGCAGACATGCACCGACAATCTGAGATCGGCCTCAAGCTGGCGCAGTAGGCTGGTCTTGCCGTTCTGATGTCCGCCGTAGATCACCCGGTAGGCGGTGACGTCATCCTGGCAGATCTGCTTCAGGCGGGCGAGTTCAGCCTGGCGACCACGAAACAGGGGGCTTGCCGACGGTAAGGTCGTCGAGGAGAAGGGGTTCATAGCCGCCCCCGCAGATCAGGGGCCACGCCAGAATCACGGGGCGCTAAGGCGCAGGATTCCACGGGCGCGTGCGAGCAACGCGGCGGAAGGGAACACCTATTCCAGTGCGGCATAGTGCGATGTGAGGCAACTACGAACCGCACGGCGCGGGGGTTGTAGCGTCCGAATACGCATGGTAGAATGCAACCGTGCAGTCCAGAAGAATCTGGCACAAGCCCGCTTCTCGCTTCCAGGCAGAGCGGGCTTTGTGTTTTGTACCAGTATAGCATAGCAAATCTGATCCGAACGAGGATGGATACATGCCCCAACCCCCGCCGGAGGCGACGTTGCAACTGCTCAGGGCCACGCCCGCCTGCCCAACTCCCGCCCCAACTGGACAGCCGGAGGCACCGGTGCTAGGATCGCCGCATGGCCACGCAATCGCCAAGAGGAGTATCATCCAATGCCCGCCAACACCCCCCGCCCCCTGGCGGAGTTTCCGTTTGTCCACTGGATCAACGTGCGCTTCCGCGACCTCGACACCCTCGGCCACGTCAACAACGCCGTCTACGCCACCTACCTGGAGTCGGCACGGCTCGACTTCTATCAGCAGCTCACCGGCATCGCCCTGGAGGAGCTGAATATCATCCTGGCCGAGCTGACGATTAGCTACAAGGCCCCCGCCTTCTTTAATGACCGGCTGGCGGTCGGGATTCGTGTCAGCTCGTTCGGCACCAAAAGTTTCTCGCTGGAGTACGTGATCGCCCGCGCCGCCGATGACGCCCTGATCGCCATTGGGCGCAGCGTGCTGGTCTCCTACGACTACAAGCAGGGCCGGACGGTGCCCGTGCCCGATGATTTCAGGCGGCGGGTGGCCGAGTTGCAGGGCTAGCCCCGTCGCAAGAGCTTGGGGGCCGCAGCATTTCAAAAAACCTCATCGATGTGAAGAAATGCCAGCTTCGCTGGCATTTCTTTGTCACATCGATGAGGTTTTTTAGGGTGCCAGCTACAGCGTGCAGGCGGCGATTGCCATGGCGAAGCGCTCGACCGCCTCGTCGGCCTGGGACTCAGCCAGGATGAGCGGCGGGCAGAAGCGGATGGTCGAGGCTCCGCAGGTGAGCAGGAGCAGCCCCTTATGGAATGCGTCCTCCATCACCGCGTCGGCCAGTTTGCCGGCGGCCTGGCCGCTGGCCGGGTCGATAAACTCCACGCCGAGCATCAGCCCGCGCCCGCGCACCGCGCCGATCTGCGGGAAGCGCGCCCGCAGCCCCTCCAGTTGCGCCATCAGATGCGCGCCGACGGTGGCGGCGTTTGCCATCAGCTCATCCTCAACCATGACCAGCAGCTCGTGGGCCACCGCGCAGGTGAGGCCGTGGCCGCCGTAGGTGTTGCCGTGCGAACCGGGTTGCCACTGGCGGGTCAGCGACTCGCGGGCGATCATCGCGCCCAGGGGCATGCCGCCGCCGAGACCCTTGGCCGAGGCCACAATATCGGGCACGATCTCCTCATGCTCAAAAGCCCACATCTTGCCGGTGCGGCCCACCCCGCTCTGCACCTCGTCGGTGATCAGCATGATCCCGTGGCGGTCGCAGATCTCGCGCAGGCCGCGCAGGAACCCCGGCGCTGGCACCACATAGCCGCCCTCGCCCTGGATCGGCTCGACGATGATCGCCGCCACCTCGTCGGGGGGGCAGGTGGTCTGGAAAAGCGTGTGCTCGATAAAGCCGAGGCAGGTCTCCGTCACCATCGCGGGCGAGGTATTCAGCGGGGGCCGGTAGGGGTTCGCATAGAAGGCGTGGAAGGTGCCCGGCAGCAGCGGGAAGAAGCCCCGACGCTGGCGCGCCTTCGACGCCGTGAGCGAGAGGCTGCCATAGCTGCGCCCGTGGAACGAGCTGTAGAACCCGATGATGTTCTGCCGCCCGGTCACGTAGCGGGCCAGCTTGATGCTTGCCTCCACCGCCTCGGTGCCGCTATTCGTGAAGAAGACCTGCCAGCCCGCGCCGCCCGGCATTAGCGCAACCAGCTTCTCGGCCGCATTGATCATCGGCTCGTTGTAGAAATCCGTCCCGGCCATATGCGTGAAGCGGGTGATCTGCGCTTGGGCGGCCCGGATCAGCCGGGGGTGACAATGGCCCGCCGCCAGCACCGCGATCCCTGCGGTCATATCCAGAAAGCGGTTCCCGTCCACATCCCAGACCTCGCAGCCCTGGGCGTGATCAACGACCAGCGGGTAAACCCGCCCCATCGGTGCCATCACCAGCGCGTCGCGATCGACCAGTGCCTTCGCCTTCGGCCCTGGCAGGTCAGCGGGCATATAGTCAACCGTGTACGTGGTGGTTTCAGATGCGGCGGCCATAGGTTCTCCTCGACGTGTCGGCATCATTGACGACTCGGCTAACGCCAGCCGAGTATTGTAGCCGAGGCCATAGGCCGCGTCAAGGAATCACCTACGGCGTCCAGGGCGGTTGCAACGTCACACACGGAACAGGATACGGTCGAGCGCTGCCGCCATGGAGCGCTGAAGTGCCGCAAGATTCGTGAGCCCGGCCCGTGTGGCGAGTCCACAGACCGTATTATTCAGGATGGCCAGCACGTGGGGGGCCTGCCCCTGCCGCACCTGACACGCATCCTCGTGCAGGGTCACATCGCGGCGATGGTGCAAGCCATTTTCGATCCCCCATTCTGTACAAGCGACCTCCATCAGACGTTCCGCCGATGCATGCTGGCAAACTGGTGATGCCGTAGCGCACCTCCACGGTCGTCGTGCCCCGTTCCGTGACCCGTCGTTCGAGCCGGAAGACCTGGTCAAGATACGGCCAGTTGGCGTAGTCATGGAGCATCCGGCTGACCGTGATCGTGCGCTCCTCCCGGCGACCGTGTCCTTTCTCCACCGTTGTCGCGGTGGTGAAGTCGGTGCCAGGGTCGGACCCGCCCTTTGCGAGGGGCAGCGGCGCAAAAAGTTGTTCGAGATCGGTGTACAGCGTTTTCTGGTTCTCCTTAGGAACGTGGATCTTATAAAACCTAATTCTTCCGCTTATGTTGGTGGAGCAACATAATTCCATAGGGGGAGATAGTCGTCAAAGAGGATGCGCATCGTGGTTTTGAAGTCATCAGCAACTTTTTTGCCGATCTGGTAGATAGTGTCAAGAATGGCGACATGCACGTGCAAGCCGGTTCGCGTGGTCGCCTTGGCCATAAGTTCACGCACAAGCTCGACACTGGTAAAAATGACGCCTTGGCAGGCACGTGTCAGATGGGGGAATAAGCGATGTTCGATGGGGTTATACTTTGACGTATAGGGCGGATAGTGTGCAATGCGTATTTCGCGCCCGATCACCCGTGCGGCACGTTGCAGCATCTCCTTGAAAATGTAATAGCGTG
>SESH01064806.1_pt1 | contig 10772 bp, 11 predicted proteins | sample 3171561 | NCBI WGS metagenome assembly SESH01 (sample SAMN10866947, study PRJNA518727) | freshwater metagenome | biome: subpolar coniferous forest; feature: holomictic lake; material: water; isolation source: holomictic Lake 442 2011 16.5 m and 2014 13 m | place: Canada: near Kenora, Ontario
GGGACTGGACAGTCGTCCGAGAACCATGCAAAGTATTTCCATGCACGCAACCAGATTTACGGCACGTCACTTCATGCTGGCATTGGCATTACTCGCGATCGGCAGCGGCTGTTCAAGCTTCTTGGGCAAGAAGACGCTCTCACAGGTCAGCCAGTCCCAGCTCAACTGGCTGGAGATATGCTATGTGCCGCGCCGGGATAGTCCGCCGATACAGGTCACCTTGATGGGGAGCGGCTTTGTCCGGATCAAGCGCGGGCGCAGCCCGCTGGTCTCCAACGATTTTTCACAGGACGTGGCAAATGTCCAGTGGAGCGACATCGAAACAGACCAGATCAATGTCCAGCCTGACGAAATCCACCGCATCTTCCAGTCGCTGGTGGATCGCGGGCTGATGCGTCCGCCGGACAAGACCTTTGCCGCCTCCGCCAGCCGCGGCGGCCCCACGGCACGCATCCTTGGCACGCTGAACACAGACCACGTCGTACGGATCGTGAACGAGCCGGAACTCCTCGGCTTCATCCGCGACCTGATCACGCTCTTTGACGAGCACACGTCAGCTGCAGCGCCAAAATAAGTGCGCCGTGTGGATTTCTATGCCGGACGCTTCGCACACAAACTGATTTCAACCAAATCGAAGGCCGGCTCCTCGTACGGGTGCGCAGCCTTCAGCGCTTCCAGCACCGCCGGAACGACGTCATCCTGCACAACCATCTCCACGCGATACTCAGCTACCTGTTCGACCCGGCCAATTGCGCCCACGAATGGCTGGCTGCCGGCCAGTGCGCGGAACTGCCCCTGCCCCAGCACCTGCCAAGCGCAGCAGTCGTACCTGGCATAGCGACCCGCACCCGCGGCAAACAGCGCGGCCTTCACCGGTTCGACATGCGCCTCGGGAATGTAGACGGTGAGCTTGTACATACCTGCACCCCATTCGAAGAACACGAAGATTCATGTAATCGGACGCTGGAAATAGCCGATACTGTCGGATTTATTGAACTTCGTGCTCTTCGTGTCCTTCGTGGTGAGAATTCCCGACTGCTTCAGGAAAAGACCATGGCCGTGCCGCAACGCCCCTGTGTTTTATGCCTTCTCGCCAAACGGCCGGGCGTAAAATGGATAAGCCGCAGCCGGGGCGCCCGTCGGAATACATTCCCAGCGCGGGTACATGAGCATCCATTGCGAAGGGTGCCGGCGAATGTGGCGGAGCATGCCATGCACAATACGCTGAGTAAAGGCTGCATCCGACTCCTCCGGCGCCGGGCGCATCGCCTCCGAGACGCGCATGTCGTACCGACCGTTTTTGCGCGCATACGGAAAACCGAGGAACACCGGAGCCTGAAACCGGCGCGCCAACAGCGCCACGCCATTGGAAACCGTGGCTGGCAAACCGCCAAAATCAACCCAGACCCCCCCTTCCGCAGGCGACGTATACTGGTCGAGCACGAAGCCGGCCACATGCCCGGTCTTCAGCTCCTTCATCAAGGCGCGCAACGCGCCATCCGCATACACCAGCCGCACGCCCAAGGAACGGCGCAACCGGTTGGCGCGCGCCGTGATCGTCGGACTCCACTGCTCCTTGACCACGGCCACCAGCGGCAACCCGGCAAGCCCGCTCACCAGCAGCGTCATCTCCCAGTTACCGAAGTGCGCGGTCACAACCAGCGCCGGACGGGCTTGCAGCGCCTCGCTGCGATCTACTTCGTCCCGGCGGGTCCAAGCAGTCACGCGCGCAAGCGTATCGCGGCTGAACCAGATGCTATCCAGCGCAATGGCTGCCGCGCGGCGATAGGATCCAAGCACCAGGCAGCGACTACGCGCCGGCGTCAGACGCCGCCCGTACAACACACGCAGGTTAGCCTCCGCAACGCGCCGTCCGTGCCGGTCCAGGCACATGCCCACCGTGCCAGCCACACGCGCCACCGCCAGCAAGCGTTGCCGGGACAGACGCGGGACCAGAAAGTCCACGCACGCAAAAGCTCCGGCCACCAGCGGCTCTCGCAGACAGCGCCAGGCGGGTCGAATGAGCTTGCGTATCCTGCTTTTGGCCATATGTGCGATCAAACCTTAGCGCCCGCACCCCCTGCTCGCCAAAGTAAAAAGTAGCGAAAGCAGGGGTGGAGCCTGCCAGAAATCGGCGAAAAAATCAAGATCAACACGGAACACCCCGAGCTTGTGACCATCCGCCGAGTAGGCTATGATGCGCGCTTACTTGGCAGGAGTTCCCATGCGCATTCTTTCCGGCATACAGCCTTCGGGCAAACTACACCTCGGCAACTACTTTGGCATGATGCAGCCTGCGCTCCAACTGCAAGAGCGGGGCGAGGCCTTTCTGTTTATCGCCAATTACCATGCGCTCACATCGGTCAGCGATCCGGTGCGACTGCGCGAAGACACCTTTGACGTGGCGCTGGACTTTCTGGCCTGCGGGCTGGACCCCCGGCGCACGGTGTTTTTCCGCCAAAGTGACGTGCCCGAGGTGACGGAGCTGACCTGGCTCCTGTCCACAATCACGCCCATGGGGTTGCTGGAACGCTGCCATTCATACAAAGACAAGCTGGCCAAGGGGCTTGCCCCGTCGCACGGTCTCTTCAGCTACCCCGTGCTCATGGCGGCGGACATCCTGCTCTACCAGTCCAACCTTGTGCCGGTCGGCCGCGACCAGAAGCAGCATGTCGAGGTCACACGCGACATCGCCATCAAATTCAACAACCAGTTCGGCACGGTGTTCACCATTCCAGAGCCCTCCATCCGGGAGGAAGTGGCGGTCGTGCCCGGCATCGACGGCCAAAAGATGTCCAAAAGCTACGGCAACACCATTGATTTGTTCGGCGACCCGAAGGAAAACCGGGCGCGCATCATGCGTGTCGTCACCGACAGCACGCCGCTGGAGGCGCCAAAAAACCCGGATACCTGCAACATCTTTGCGCTCTACAAGCTGTTTGCCACTCCGGAACAGCGCGCCGCCATGGCCGCCAACTACCAGGCCGGCAATTTCGGCTACGGCCACGCCAAGAAGGCGCTCTGCGAGGCGTTCGAGGCAGCCTTCGCTCCGCTGTGCAAGCGCCGCGCGGACCTGGCCGCCAACCGTGACTATGTCGAGGGCGTGCTGCGCGACGGCGCGGTCCGCGCACGCACCGAAGCCTGCAAAACCCTGACAGCCGCGCGCCGTGCGATGGGGATCGAATAAATGGCTGCCACGCCCACAGAGCCCACGGACGACTACAAAATCGAGCTGGATGTCTTCGAGGGGCCGCTGGATCTGCTGCTCTATCTGATCCGGCGCGACGAGCTGGACATCTACGATATTCCCATCGAGCGCGTCACCACGCAGTATCTCGAATACCTGCAGATCATGCGCATGCTCGACCTCAACATCGCCGGCGAGTTTCTCGTGATGGCCGCCACGCTGATGATGATCAAGAGCCGGATGCTGCTGCCGGTGGAGGACCGCGTCGCGGAAGATGAGGCGGAAGAGGAGTGGATTGATCCGCGACTGGATTTGGTGCGCCAGCTCATCGAATACAAGAAGTTCAAGGACGCTGCCGCGCACCTGCTGGACCGCGAGATCCGGCAGGCGGAAATCTTTGGGCCCGGCTGCGAAAATGCACTGCCCGACTCCGCCGCGGACAGCGCACAGATGCTGGGCGACATCGGGCTGTTTGATCTGCTGACGGCGTTTCAGGAGATGCTGAAGCGGGCTCCCATCGAGCCGCTGGGTCACCTGGAGCCCATACGCTGGTCGGTGCCGGACAAGATCGAGGACATCCTCTCGCTCACCCGGCGTCAGGGCGCCGTGGGGTTCTCACGTCTGTTCCATGCCGAGTCGCCGCGCGGCGAAATCATTGTCACGTTCCTGGCACTGCTGGAGTTGCTGCGGCTCCGGCAGGTGACGATGCGGCAAAGCGCAGCCTTCCTGGAAATCATGATTCTGCCGCTGGCGGAGAGCGTTCCGGAAACGCAGCAGCCACCACCGGTGATTGGGGGGGGCGAACATGTCACGACCTGACGATACCCAAAACCTGCCGGCCGCCTCGAGCCTGCAGCAGGTGGTAGGCGCGCTGGTGTTCGGCGCCGATCATCCACTGACCGTCGAGGAAATACGAACCTGCCTGCGTGAAGTGGCGGCAGAGGATCCGGAAACCAGGGCCTTTGCAGACGCCACCGCACGTGACGTGCGTGATGCGCTGGATGCGCTTGCAAAAGAACTGGCGCGGCTGAAGCTGGGAATCGAACTGAACGAGGTCAGCAGCGCCTTCCGGTTTCAGTCCGACGCCAGCTGCGGACGCTGGCTGCGCTTCCAGCTCCGGAAGGAACGGCCCAACCGTCTCTCCCGTCCGGCGCTCGAGACCCTGGCCATCATTGCCTACCGCCAGCCTATTGCCAAGTCTGAGATCGAAGGCATCCGCGGCGTGGTCGTGGACCACATCATCAAGGCGCTCATGGAACTGCACCTGGTGCGGATCGTCGGACGCAGCGACCTGCCGGGGCGCCCGTTTCTCTACGGCACCACCGCCTCGTTTCTCGACCATTTCGGCCTCAAGAGCCTGGGCGAGCTGAACGAAATGGACCCGACACTCCAGCGTTCCAAGCCAGCCGAGCGCAAAGCCATTCACCGGAAAAACACGCCCGCCAAGCCAAAATCCGGCGAAACGGAGGGTGACCTTGCGGCAGCCGAAGAGGCCACGTCCGAACCGCCCGATCCCTTGCAGGAAGTGCTCGGATCAAGCGATCCGCTGCCGCCAAACGCCGAGCCGATTCACGAACAACCCGAACCCAAACGCAGTACCTAGAGCCGGCACCTCCCCCTGACACCCGACACCCCTACACCGAAGGCCACACATGAACCATATCCTCGCCATTGACGGACCCTCCGGGGCCGGTAAATCAACCGTCGCGCGCTGCCTCGGCCGCAAACTGCATTTCCTGCATGTGGATTCGGGCGCTCTCTACCGCATCATGACCTGGCAGGCGCTGGACAACGGCATCGACACACAGAGTGAGCCGGCGCTGACCGAGTTTGCCGCGCGGGTGAAGGTGGATTTCGCTGTGCGCGACGGCGCCGTGGTCTACGCCGTGGCAGGTGTGGAACCAGGCGACCGGATCCGCACGCCAACCATCAACCAGCACGCCAGCCTGGTTGCCAAAGTGCCGGCGGTACGCACGCGCGTCACCAACTGGCTGCGCGAGCTGCGAAAACTCGACAGCCTGGTGGTTGAAGGGCGCGATATCGGCTCCGTGGTCTTTCCGGACTCGCCGGCGCGCTTCTACCTTGATGCTGCGCCGGAAGAGCGCGCGCGACGCCGCCACACCGAAGAACAGCAAAAAGGGATCGAAACCGCAGGCACCGATGCCGTGCTGGCTTCGCTGCTCAACCGTGACCGCATCGACAGCTCGCGTGCCGTGGCGCCTTTGAAGGTCGCCGACGGCGCCATGGTGCTGGACACCACCCGCCTATCCATCGAACAAGTCGTCCAGGCTGTCTATGACCATCTGCCGGAAGACTGGCGGTTGCTGAACCGCGCGCCTTGCGGACCCGTCTCCGCCCCCTGAGCACAAGGCGGCAGGAGCGGCGCGCCACAACGCGAACGGCTGCGCGGGGTGCCGCCCGGTCTGGCCCTGTCACCGGTGCTGCTGCCGATAGGCCGTGGGCGTGAGGCCCAGGATGGCGGTGAATTGCCGGATGAAGTGGCTGTGATCGTAGAAGCCACACTGCAAGGCCACTTCGATGATCTTGGTCGTGCTGGTGGCCAGCAGCTGACAGGCCTTATTCAGACGCAGCCGGATCAGATATTGCATGGGCGTCATCTGGAACAGCGTCTTGAATCGACGCTCCAGCTGACTGACCGACAGATGGGCCATCCCGGCCAGCTGTGCCACAGTAATCGATTCGCGGTAATGCTGCTCCATGAAATCCATGACCACGGACATCTCCTGATACCGCCCGGCCGTCACCGTGGCGCGTGCCAGGTCGCGCGTAAAACCAGCCAGGCCAATCACCCGGCCCTGCGCATTCCGCAGGGGCACTTTGGTCGTCACATGCCAGCTGATGCTCCGGTCGGCACTGGGCACCAGCTCCACCCGGCTGACCATGGGCTTGCCGCGCCGCATCACCTGCCGGTCATCCTGCACGAAATGCTGCGCCAGCTCGTGCGGCGCAAAGTCGAAATCCGTCTTTCCCAGGATCTCCTCAAGCCGCCGCACCCCCAGCATCTCCACAAATGCGGGATTCGCGTACACAAACTCGCTCTTCCTGTTTTTTACAAAGAAACTGACATCCGGCAGAAAGGAAAACAGCTTCATTGACTCGTGTATCAGCGGGTCAGCGGATTGCAGGGGGGGGGCAGGCATGCCGAAAATATACACAAAGATGCGCGTTTCATGCAATACGCGATCAGGGGCGCCAAACTAGCATATTCCCACGGCAAAAAACGCGTCGGCGCGCGGAAGCACGCACAATCAAGGAGCAACGATGAAGAAGTTTGCGAAAGCCAGTGAAATCCAGGTCGGTGTGGTCGGCTACGGCGGCGCATTCAACATGGGACGCGCGCATTTCAACGAGATGCAAGCCGCGGGCATGACGCCGCTGGCCGTGGCTGAGGTTGACCCGGAGCGCCTGGCCGTGGCGGCGAAAGAGTTCCCGGGCATTGAGACGTACCGGACCGTGGAGGAGATGCTGCGGAAGTCGTCCGTGACCCTCGTGACCCTGATCACGCCGCACAACACACATGCGCCGCTGGCCATGAAGTGCCTGAAGGCCGGCCGGCATGTGGTGGCAGAGAAGCCCATGGCCGTGACCACGGCCGAGTGCGATGCCATGATCGCGGCGGCCAAGCGCGCAAAGGTCGTACTCTCCACCTACCACAACCGGCACTGGGACGGCATCATCCTCGGCGCCCTGGCGCAGATCCGTTCCGGCGCAATTGGCGACGTGGTGCGAATTGAGATGGAGATGGGGCGGCTGTCCAAGCCCGGCGACTGGTGGCGCTCCAGCAAATCCATCTCTGGCGGCATCCTGTATGACTGGGGCGTGCACCTCTGCGAGTACATCCTGCAGATGGTGGATTCCGACATCGCCGAGGTCAGCGGCTACACCTGGTCCGGCGTCTGGGCCGGTCAGACAAAATGGAAAAAGGATACCAACGAGGATGAGGGGCAGGTCGTCATCCGCTTCACCAGCGGCGCGTGGGCTACCATCCAGATCACCTCACTCGATGCCCGCCCCAACCAGCCGTGGTGCAAGGTCGTCGGGACCAAGGGGACGCTGACGCCGGACTGGTGGAACAGCGAGGTCACAACGCTGGATGGCGACAAGCGCATCACCACGCAGTCCCCCACCCCGCAGTCACAGGGGCACCTCTTCTACCAGAACATCGCGGATCACCTGGTCAAGGGGGCCAAGCTGGTGATCACGCCGGAGTGGTCGCGCCGACCGATCCACATCCTGGACCTGGCCTGTCGGAGCGCCAAGGCCGGGAAGGCCATGCCGGCGAAGTACAAGTAGGCAAACCGTACCCCATAAGCAGAAAAGGATTTATTGATGAGCACAAATAAAGCATTGGTTGTCTGGTGCGGCTGGGATGGCCACACGCCGGAGCAATCCGTTAGGGTATTCATCCCCTGGCTGGAGAAGCAGGGGTTTTCTGTGGAGGTCGCCAGCACGCTGGATGCCTATGCTGACGGCGAGAAGCTCAAAGCGCAATCCCTGATCCTGCAGTGCTGCACCATGAGCAAGATCACGGGCGAGCAGTCCGGCAACCTGCAGGCCGCCGTGGCAGCGGGCGTCGGTCTGGCCGGATGGCATGGCGGGATCATTGACTCGTTCCGGGAAGACACCGGCTACCAGTTCATGACCGGTGGCCAGTGGGTGGCGCACCCCGGCAACTGTATTCCCTCGTACCAGGTGAAAATCACGGACCGCCAGCATGAGATCACCCGCGGACTCGCGGACTTTGAACTGAAGGAGACAGAGCAGTACTACATCCATGTGGATCCGGGCGTACAGGTGCTCTGCACCACCACGTTCACAGGCCAACATGGCGATCTCTCGCAATATGCCGCGGGCACCGTGATGCCGTATGCCTATACGCGCCAGTGGGGCAAAGGACGTGTGTTTGTGGCCTGCTGGGGGCACACATTCAAGGACTTCGACGTGCCCGAGGCCCGTGAAATTGTACAGCGCGGGCTGCTGTGGGCTGCAAGCAGGTAGCGCGAAAGGACGGCTGAACATGGCCAAGCGTAAAATCCGGATGGGGATGGTGGGCGGTGGACGGGGCGCGTTTATCGGCGCGGTGCATCGCATGGCCGCGCAGTTGGACGGACAGATCGAGCTGGTCTGTGGCGCCTTCAGCGCCGACCCGGCCAAGTCACGGGCCTCGGGCGAGGATCTCTTCCTGCCGGCGGATCGCGTCTATGATTCCTATGCGGAAATGTTCCGGCGCGAACAGGCGATACCCGCCGACGAACGCATGCAGTGCGTCTCGATCGTCACGCCGAATCACATGCACTACCCCGTCGCCCGGATGGCGCTGGAACACGGTTTCCATGTGATCTGCGACAAGCCGCTGGCGTTCAACCTCACGGAGGCCCGTGCCCTGGAGGTCCTGGTGCGCAAGACCGGTTTGATTTTCGCGCTGACCCACAACTACACGGGTTACCCCATGGTCAAGGAAGCCCGCGAAATCGTGCGCTCCGGCCAACTGGGGAAGATCCGCAAGATCGTGGCCGAATACCCGCAAGGGTGGCTGGCTTCGTTGCTGGAGGCGACTGGTCAAAAGCAGGCCGACTGGCGAACCGACCCCAAGCGCGCCGGCGCGAGCTGCTGCATCGGCGACATTGGATCGCATGCGGAGAACCTGGCAGAGTACATTACCGGTCTGCAGATCGAGTCAGTCTGCGCTGAGCTGACGACCTTTGTCAAGGGACGGAAGCTGGAAGACGACGGCAACGTGCTGCTGCGCTTCAAGGGGGGCGCCCGGGGAATTCTCAGCGCCAGCCAGATCTCGATCAACGAAGAGAATGCCCTGGCCATCCGGATCTATGGCGAAAAGGGCGGCCTGGAGTGGCATCAGGAAGAGCCCAATACACTGCTGCTGAAGTGGCCGGACCGTCCGCGTCAAATTTTGCGCACCGGCGGCGGCTATGGGTACCTGTCTGCTCCAGCCAGCCAGGCCACCCGGCTGCCGCCCGGACACCCGGAAGGGTATTTGGAAGCGTTCGCCAACCTCTACCGCAGCTTCGCCGCGGCCGTGGCACTGGCGCAGACAGGAAAGAAAGTTCCTGCCCGAGCACTCGATTTCCCGACCGTCGCGGATGGCGTGCGCGGCATGGCCTTCATCGAGACGGTTGTCAAAAGTTCGAAAAGCAAACAGAAGTGGACCCGCATGCCGGCAAGGTAAACCGGCACACGCAGGTAACACGCATCAAGCAACAAACCTTTTGCGCGCTGCGCAAACGTATGCAGACATCGCAACACAGTTAGCTACGAGCCAACCCCATGATGACACACAAAGAACGCGTGCTGAATGCCTTGAACCGCAAACCCGTGGATGCCTTGCCCTACGGTGACGGCCTCTGGGGCGAGACCCGGGCGAAGTACATCGCAGAAGGCAAACTGGGCAAGGACGAGGATGAGTGCGCCCACTTTGACATGAGCTGGCGCGGCGGCGGTTGGCTCAACAGCACAGCTGACCTGGATTTTCAGGATCAGGTACTGGAAGAGACAAATGAAACCCGGCTGGTCCTCAACGGCAATGGCGCCATGCTGCGGTGGTGGAAAGCCCAGTCCGGCACGCCCGAACATGTAGACTTCAAGGTCAAGGAGCGCGCGGCCTGGGAAGACCTGATCAAGCCGCACCTGCTGAAGGTGGACCGCCGGCGCATTCCCGTCGAAGGGTATCGCCACGCGAAAGCGCAGGCAAAAGCCGAAAATCGCGCCTTCTGCTGGTCCGGCGTAGCGCCGTTCGAGCAGATGCACCCGGTCTGCGGGCATGAGTACATGCTTATGGGCATGGCCCTGGATCCCGAGTGGGTGCTGGACATGGTACTGACCTACGCCAAGATGACCCTCATGCATCAGGATATCCTCTTTGCCGAGGAGGGGCTGCCTGACTTCATGTGGTACTACGAGGATATGGGATTCAAGGACAAGCCCTTCATGTCGCCGGCCATGTACCAGGAACTGGTCGAGCCGGGCCACAAGCTCCTGTTCGATCATGCCCACAAGAATGGCAGGAAAGTGCTCGTACACTCCTGCGGCTTTGTTGAGCCACTAGTGCCAGGACTGATCCGGGCCGGCATGGATTGCCTGCAAGCCATGGAAGTCAAGGCCGGCATGGACATGCCCCGGATGGCGGCTCAATATGCCGATCAGATCGCCTTCTGCGGCAACATTGATATCCGCATCATCGCCAGCAATGATCGCGCGCAGATCGAAGAAGAGCTTAAACGCAAAATCCTCCCGGTCCTGAAAGCCGGCGGCGGCTACATCCTCCACTCCGATCATTCGATCCCGCCGGAGGTCGACCACGACACGCTGCAGTGGTTCTTCCAGCACGGCAGCTCAATCGTGAGCCGATAGTTATCAATCGTATGCATTGTCTGTGTGGTACCGTAGGCCGCAACTCCGATTGAGGCCCATTCCAAGGCCGGAATCGGAATTCCGGCCCACCGAACCCACGCTTGTAATGAAACAGGGAGGCCCCCATGCGCAGGCCAACAGGCGCATCTGCGCTTCATTGACTGGCGCTGCATTTGGGTAGAGACGGCTTTACGCC
>SESH01024314.1_pt1 | contig 10768 bp, 8 predicted proteins | sample 3171561 | NCBI WGS metagenome assembly SESH01 (sample SAMN10866947, study PRJNA518727) | freshwater metagenome | biome: subpolar coniferous forest; feature: holomictic lake; material: water; isolation source: holomictic Lake 442 2011 16.5 m and 2014 13 m | place: Canada: near Kenora, Ontario
GCGCAACGCCTTCTCGCCGACCAAGCGAGGCCCGGCTTCCTCGGCGGCCGACAGGGAAACCACCGGCGCGGGTTCAAGGTCCCCGACCTGCGCGCCCTCCCCGGTCGCCGCCCCGCCCTGCAAAAGCGTTTTGATCAGAGCCACGGTGCCCATATCCAGGCTTTCAACCTGCGCCAGCAGACCCGTGCGCTGGCCGGCATCCAGGCGATCCCAGAACTTCAGCACTGCTCCCTGTCCGTACTTGTCCAAAAACACTCTGGCTTCCGCATGCGTCATATTGTTCTCCGAACTGTCCGCCCTCAAACCCACTCCGCCGCGCCGCCTTATTGACGGGGGCCGTACTGCCTAACCATCCGGCGAAGCGTCTCCCGCTCTTCGGGCGCCAGGCCAGATGCCCGTCCCAGAAGATCCTCAGCCAACGTCGCCGCCCGGCGGCCCTCGCCCTTCTTCTCATAAAGTTCCGCCAGATGAAACTGCACGGTGGGATCCTCAGCAAACAACGATATCGCCTTCTTCAGAGACTCCTCCGCCTCGTCCACTTTATTCAGCCGGGTCAGAATCACCCCCAGGGTGTCCCAGAAGTTGTACGGCTTCGGGTCCGCATTCAGGGCCTCACGAATGAGTTCCTCGGCTTCCTGCAACGCGCCACGCTCCTGAAGTACCCAGGCCAGATCGTTCAGGACGGACGGCGTCCGCTGACGCTGCAAACTCTTTCGCAGGGACGTCTCCGCCAAGGCGTGCTCCTTGCGTTCCAGATGAAACGACGCCAGCACCTGGTTGGCAAAGGGATGTCCCGGATCCAGGAGCAGCAGGCTACGGATATGCTGGGTCGCCAAATCCTTCCGGCCCTCCTGTACATCGAGCCTCAACAAAAGATCCAGAAGCGGCAGCGTATTGGGCCGCACACCCAGTGCCGCATCGAGACGGGTGCGGGCACTCGTGAAGTCGGCGCGATTAAGCGCAATCTGGCCCATCACCACCATGGTCAGGTAGTCCCGGCTTTTGAGTTGCTCCAGTTTGCGCTCGCATTGGTCCAGCGCCTTGGCATCGCCCATCTGCATGACCACCCCCGCGAGCATCGCCCAGGCGGAAGCCAGCTCGGGATTGACCTCCACGAGTTCCTGCAGCACAACGCGGGCCTTACCCGGCTCCCCCGCCGTCAGGTGCATGACCGCATACTCCATCGCCACGCGAACCTTGGGCACCCCGGCCTTCTCGGCGCGATCAAGCAGGGCGGCGGCTTCATCAAACCGGTTCTGCCGCACGGCCAACCTCGCCAGGGCCAACAGGGCGGAGACATTATTCGGATCCTTTTCGATCAACTCCCGATACAGGGCCGCCCCCTCCTCGGTCTGGTCCTGCGCCAGGTAGGCCATGGCCAGTCCCTGCGTCAGCTCATCCTTCTTGTCTGTCGAGAGCTCGATGGCCCGCTTGAACCCCGCCACGGCCATACCGGGTTCGCCGGACAACGCCCACACCATGCCCAGGTTGGCATAGGCCTCGGGCAGCCGCACGTAACCGTAGTACCGCGACAGGGACCAGATCTGCATCTTCTGCTTGAGGGACCCAGCCAGTTCATTGAACGAGGCTTTGATCCGCTCCGCCTCCGGAGTTGCATAGCCGCGTTCAATCATGGTGAGCAGGTTCAACAGCGCGCTCACATTGCCGGGATCCCATTCCCGCGCCTTCGAATATGCCGCATAGGCCTCCTGACGGCGACCCGCATCCTCCAGGACCACGCCAAGATTATTCGCCACCATGCCAGCCTGCCGCAGCGCCTGGGCGGCGGCTTGGGCCATCAGCGGACTCTCCCCGCGGGAGTCCATCAAGTCCTTCAGGAAGGGGGACCCGGCAAACTCACGGTGGCGCGCCCAAAGGTCGTCAATGTCCACCTCGGCCATGTTCCGGACTCCGATGAACAGGGAGCGATCCGGTACCGGACGAAATCCTCCCGACAGCCAGAGATCCGGCAGGGTCATCAACGCCACCTTCCCGCAATAGTTCGAGTCGGTGGCCATCCACTCGCGCAGAAAAGCCAGGATATCCACCTCCGCCAGGCTCCTCAGTCGAGGATCGTCGAAGGAATGGGCCATGTACCGCATGTATATACTGTTGTTGCCCATTCGCGTGTTGAGCAGGTTGATAGGGATCCCCATCTCACGGGCTGCCAGCTTCAGATTACCGTCCAATTGCCCGTCCGTCACCAACCAGGTGCGGCCGGCGAGGCTTTGGACCACACTCCGGGCGTAGGCGTGAATCGCCTCGGAATCACGGGCATCGGCCGTCCGGAAATTCAGCGTGGCCGCCACCACCGCCACACCCAGGAAGCCGACGGCGGGAATCCACCCGCCCTGTTCGCGCCACCAGATCCGCCCCCGCTCGTAGGCTTCGGCATTCTGCCCCCACATCCGCGGCAGCAGGAACCAGTAGGCCGTCAGGTAGCCGAACACAAACGCCATCAGAACATAGGGGGTGACCAGCAGGCGCACGTTCCCCAGCAGGGCCCACGGCGCGACCGGCGTGTTAAACAGCATCGCCAGGGCCACAACCGTGAGAATCGCGTGCAGGATAAAGAATCCCCAATCCTTCTCCTGATTCAACGCCCGCCGCCCCACCAGCAGGACGGCCACCCAGGGAACGATGCCCACGATGAGTACCAGCAACCACCCGAGTTGGGGAAGGCTGCGGGCAATGAGGATGTATTGCAGCCTCCAAAGATGGTACAGGGCCTGCCAGAAATTGCCGCCCACGGCATAGACAAACTCGTCGCCCCGCAGGAATTGCCAGGCCGCCACGAAATAGAGCAGCAACCCGAGCAACAGCGCACCGCCCAACCCCAGAACACGCGACCCTCGCAAGTCGCCATCAAACCACAGAACCCCGATCGCCCCGATCAGCGCCACAGGTGCCAACACAATGAAAGTGGCAAACTCGACGGCACCCAAACCGAACAAGAAGGCAAACAATAGACCTTTCCAAAGGGACGCCCGGCGCGAATAGGCGATGAACACGCGCGCCACGATCATCAACCAGAGAATATCGAACGAGGCCACATGGAATCGGTTGCTGACATACCAGAAGGGAATAGACCCCATCAAGGCCAGCGCCGCCGCCAGACCGGCCAGGAGGGAGGCGGTTTCAACCGCCCGGCGGTTACTGTCGTCCACCGTCACCACCAGCCAGACGGAATCAGCCACCACACGGAAGAACATCCAGACAGCCAGGGCGCCGCAAACCGCGCTCAGCAGGTTGAGTCGAAGGATGATCCCGCCGAGCGGCAGGGCGGCCACCAGATTCACCAGCTGGCTCCAGAGCACATGCGACCCTGCGCCGAAGGCCTCCAGTCCCAACTGCTGGGCCATCTGGGTCGCGGACTCCCCCGGATACGGCCCCCGACTCAGCGTGAACAGGTAAAGCCCCAGCGCCAGCATCCCCAGGAGGGGCCCCATAATCCGCAACAATCCGCGTTGTTTGTCTATCATGGCGCACTACATTGGCCGATTTATGCTGGATGGTCAAGCCAGCCTTGAATCCCGGAGACACCCACCCTCCGGCGCCGGGGGCCAACACCCGCTGTTGTCCATGACGCCTTCCCTGTGTTAGCATGTGCCCCGATCAAGACGATGGAGAGTAACCATGAGTGAAACCCAACTGATTCTGGCCTGTGACTGCGTCCATCGGGAAATCATCCCCCGCGCCGTCAAACAGCAGGTCCTCGACGGCCTCAGAGCCGCCGGCATGCATGTCACGGTCGTGGAGGATCTCTGCGGGAGAGCCGTCGGCAAGGATCCGGTCCTGACGTCCCTGGCAACCGCCGTGAACCCCGTCGTTCTCGCATGCCACCCCCGCGCAGTACGCGAGCTCCTGCACTTCGCCGGAGTCCATCCCCTACCCGCCTCACTCCGCATCCTGAATCTGCGAACCCAGACGGCCGAGGCCATTCTGGGACAGCTGAAACTACCCCCCTCCGTTCCTCAACCCGCCCCCCTTCCCCCCGTAACCCATAGCCCGGAGACCGCAACGCCTTCCGCGATCCCCGCCGATCCCTGGATTCCCTGGTTCCCGGTCATCGATCATGACCGCTGCACCAAGTGCCGCCAATGTGTGAGTTTCTGTCCCTTTGGAGTCTACACCGTCGAGGAGGATCGTGTACTCGTCACCGCGCCGCGCCACTGCAAGGATAACTGCCCCGCCTGCGCCCGAATGTGTCCCCAGCAGGCGATCATCTTTCCCAAGGTCGGCGAGTCACCGATCGACGGATCGGAAGTCAGCGATGAAGCCCTTCAGGCGGCCCGTCTCCGACATACGGCTAGAGAAAGCACCGCGGCCCGAGGTGACATCCATGCGGTCCTGGCCCAGCGGAAACTCAGGATGAAGGCGCCGCCGTGATGGACTCTCCCGCATGAAACCACCCGCGCCGCACCCCACTGACGCGATCCATCGTTTCGAGGTCCCGCCTGCCGCGGAGTGGCCGTCGTTACACAACGCCGTGGCTGACTTCCTGGCGGGCCGGAATCTGACACCCCCGCTTTCATTCGACGAATTGGTTGAGCAGGCCGGGGCCCTGATCCGGCAAAGCGGGCTGCCCGAAGCCTACCTGGAATTCCTTCTCGTCCTGATCAATAACGCGCTGTGGACGGACATCGTGGCTTCCATCCCTTTTGAACGCAGGACGCTCCTCCTGCCGCCCTGCCTTCGTTCCAGTACCGCATGCCGGGCTCGCTTCGATGAGTACGGCCTGCTGTGTGAGGATTGCGGTCAATGCTGCATCGCTTCCCTTTCACGTGAGGCCGAGACACTGGGCTACGCGGTGCTGGTGGCTGAGGGCACAAGCATCGTTGAAGGATTGTTGCAGCAAGGTTCGATTGACGCGGTCGTCGGCGTCAGTTGCATGGCGTCCCTGGAGAAATCGTTTCCACGCCTGACGAATCGCGCCGTGCCCGGCCTCGCCATTCCCCTGCTTCAGGAGGGGTGCCGGGATACACGCGTCATCGAAGACTGGGTTCGGCAGACCATCCGGCTGCGCACGAACGGCCGGGGCACCATGGATTTCCAGGCCCTGCACGCCACGATCTGCAACTGGTTTGAAAATCCGGCACTCGAAACACTTCTGGGCAGTGGTGATAGCGATACAGCCCGCATCGGAATACAATGGCTGGCCAAATCGGGTAAACGCTGGCGCCCGTTCTTCACGGCGGCGACCTACCGGGCCCTCACCCACGATTTCGATGAAACTCCATCGGTGGCCATCCGGAAGATTGCGATGGCGGTGGAATGCCTCCATAAGGCCTCCTTGATTTTCGACGATATCCAGGACAATGACCCCACGCGTTACGGAGAGCGTACGCCGCATGAATTGCACGGGATACCCGTGGCCATGACGGCGGGCTTGTATCTACTCGGCCAGGGCTATCGCTTGATCGCGGAATGCGGCGCACCGCCCGCCCAGGTGGCCGAAATGCTCCGGCTGACCAGTGAAGGGCACCTTGACCTGTGCCACGGCCAGGGGTCAGAACTCTGGTGGGGCCGTTACCCGCGCCGGTTATCCCCGGCGGAAGTCCTTGATATCTTCCGGTTCAAAACCGCTCCGGCCTTCGAGGTCGCGCTCCGTCTCGGCGCCATTCTCGGCGGCGCCACTCCAGACGAACACGTCGTGCTCACCGCCTTCAGCCGGAATCTGGGCATCGCCTACCAGATTCGTGACGACCTGGAGGACTACGGGAACCACGGTGATCGGGATGATATCCAGGCAGGCCGTCTCTCCATCCTGGTCGCCTTGGCGGCGGAGCAGGCCGACCCGTCCGTCCTGGCCCGCCTCGAGGAACCGGGGCACGGCACCCCCCCCGCCGACGCGGAATTGATGCGGCGACTGATCGCTGATACAGGCGCCGTCACTCGCGCCCAGCAGATGCTTCAACACTACCGGAGCGCGGCCTTGACGGCGCTCCGTCCGATCAGGAATCGTGATTTGAAATGGCTGTTGCACCGGTTCGTCGGTGCCGTGTGCGCGGACTAAAGACGGCCGAAAGGTGACGGATAGATGACCCCGAGCGTATCCTTCAAAACCATCGGCTGCCGACTGAATCAGGCTGAAACCGCAACCATGACGGCAACCTTTGCCGAGGCCGGCTATCAGGTGGTGCCACATGGCCAGCCCGCTAACGTGGCGGTGATCCACGGTTGCGCCATTACGGGCAAAGCCGAGCGCGACAGCCTGCGCGCCGTCCGCCAGGTGCGCCGTGCCGCCCCCGGCACCATCACCATCCTGGCCGGGTGTTCCGCCGAAACCCGTCTCAAGATCAGAGCCGAATCCGACGAAGCCGACCTCGTCATCGGACAGGCCGGGAAATTCTCGATACCCGGAACCCTCCACCGGTTATATCCCGCGCGGTTTCCGGCACCGGCCCGCCTGGCAGAGGAGGCCGCGCCCCTCCTGCCTGTTTTCGAAACCCTCAGGGCCTTTGTCAAGGTGCAGGACGGATGCGACTTCCGCTGCGCCTATTGTGTGGTACCGGAAACTCGCGGAAATCCCGTCAGCCGCACCATCCCGGATGTCGTCGAGGAGGTGCGGCGCCTGGCCGATTCGGGGTTCAAGGAAATCGTGCTGACCGGCGCCAACCTGGGATGCTACCGGGACAAGAGTCGGCGATTGGTTGATCTTGTGCAGGCGATCGAGGACATACCCGCCGTCGCCCGCATCCGGCTCAGTTCCATCGAAATCACCACCGCCGAGCGTTCGATTGTCGACCTCATGTCGGCGTCCCGAAAGTTATGCCCTTTCCTGCACATTCCGCTACAGAGCGGCAACGACGGCGTGCTGGCGGCCATGGGACGCCGCTACAATGTCACCGCCTTCCGCCGGGCCATCGACTACGCCATGAACAGGATTCCTGACCTTGGACTTGGTACCGACCTAATTGTGGGGTTCCCAGGCGAGGATCAGCGGGCCTTCGAAAACACAGTTCAACTTGTGCGAGACCTGCCTTTCAGCAACCTGCACGTCTTCCCCTTCAGCCGTCGGGCAGGAACTCGCGCCGATGGCCTGCCGGGGCATTTGCCCGCCGCGGTGAAAAAGGCGCGCGTTCGCATTCTGCGCGATATCGGAGCCGCACAACGCGGAGTATTTGCGGCGGGCTTCGCTGGCAAAACCGTCGAAGCGCTCATCGAGCATGTCGACAAGGCGGGGGCGGCACATGGCTGGACCGGCCAGTATCTTGAAGCCGTCATACCCGGAACCTCCCTCCGTCGCGGCGAACGGGCCACTTTCACGGTAGCCCGCACCGTTGCTCATCAACTGTTCGCCTCCTAAGCGGATGCACCCCCTGTGACACCCCGGAGAAAGTCCGGGCGTAATATGTATACAGTCCGGGTTCTTGCGGTACACTCGTGGAAATAACCAAAGGAGCCCACGTGAACGAACTCGAGATGCTTTTGAACAAAACCGACGGTACGAAACAAACGGCAACCGAAAGCCCGAAAAAGGTAGCCAAGCCCACCGCCGCCGCCAATAAAGCCAACGGCCTTGCCGACCAGGAGAAAGCCATCGCCGCCGCCAGTATTGGTGGTGCCGTGTTCCGGTCAGCCGCCGCCTTCCTCGCCGCCACCCCGCCGGTTAGGGGATATCAGAAGTAAGGATCATCCTGAGGAGTCCCAGGGAAGACGGTTAGGGCTCAACCAGCCCCTCGCGGATTGCATAACGGGTCAGGTCGGCCACGCTGTTGGAGTGAAGTTTGTTCATGATGGCGGTCCGGTGGGTCGCCACGGTTTTTTCGCTGATGTGAAGATCTCCACCGATCTCCTTGGTGGAGCGGCCTTGCGCGATGCGTTGAAGGACCTCCCGTTCGCGTCCGCTCAGCACTGCGAAGGCCCCGCCTTCCGACGCGTCTCCTTCCCGCATGAATTCCCGCATTACCTCGCCCGCAATCTCGGGACTGAGGTACATCTTGCCTGAATAAACGGTCCGAACAGCGCCAGCCAGTTCCCTCACCGCGCAGTTCTTGACCAGGTATCCCAGGGCGCCGGACTGCAGGGCGGCGCAGATCATCTGCTTCTGTTTGTGCATGGAGAGACATAGCACCTTGACGGAGGCATTCCTGCTGACAATCTGGTGTGTGGCGTCGATGCCGTTCAGATCGGTCATGGTGATATCCATCACCACCACATCGGGCAACAACTCGCGTGCCAGCCGAACCGCACTGCCGCCGTCGCCGACATCCGCGACGACTTCCATGTCCGGCTCGGACGACAAAAGACTTTTAAGTCCCAGCCGAACAATCGCGTGATCGTCAGCCAAAAGAATCCGCATCTTCTTCATTTCACCCCTGTACGCGCGTGCCCCTCTGGGACACTTCTCGCCCAGTCTGCCTCCTTGGCATGGATTGAAAAACATCTCATCGGAAACCCGCTTCATCAGGTCTCGGTCTCATCACCGAAGCGGGCGCAATCGTGGGTATTCCGGGCCGTCCTCATCTCCCTCAGGCTAAGCCTTCTTGCTTGCCGGCAGAAGCGGCTCCACCTTGTCGTGAAGGCCCCGGCAATGCGATGCCGTTCCTCTGCCCGGCCGATTTTAAGTGGTGGAGGATATGGGAGTCGAACCCACGACCTCTTGAATGCCATTAAAGGGGCATTAATTACATTTTGCCAATAAAACATACATTTTTCTTGCATTGGATACATTATGGAAACATAATCGCCCTCAGAAACAGAACCATCGGACCTAATAGGGACGATACGGGAAAGGGGCTCAACAATGCAACGCAAGAAGAAGATCAAAAGGGAACGGGGAGCGAACTGGGAACCCAAAATCCGGGAGCGAAAAGGCCGGTCATCTTGGGCTGTGGACCTCGGGACCAAATTCACACCAAGGTTCATCTACTGCGCCACCGAGGAAGAAGCAACCGCCAAGGCTGCCGCAAAGAGAGCCGAGTTCCTGGCGAATCTCACGGCCAAGACTGAAGAGGCAAAACAGGAGGCCAAGAGTTCCGGCGCGGTCCGCTTCTCCGGCCTGTCCGATCGGCAGCGCGGCGAGATCGCCACCGCCCTCTCGAAAGCCGACAATGACGCGGCGATGGTCACCCGCGCGGTTGAATTCTACCTGAAGCATCACGCCACTGCCGGCACGTCCCGCAAACTCTGCCGCGTCTATCGCGAGTACATCACCGCCAAGCGCCGGCTTGGGCGGCGGTCCGCCACCGTCAAGGACGCACACGTCAAACTTCGCCCCTTTGTGAAGGCATACAGGAAGGCCAAGGTGAGTGAGATCACCACAACCGATGTTGAACGGTGGCTGGACGGTCGCCAGTTTACCCCCATCACCCGCAACTCATACCGCGCCGCCATCGTGGCGCTATTCAACCACGCCGTGCGCCGGCAATACATCGAGGCGAACCCCGCGAAGGTCATCGAGTTGTCCGTCATGGATCAGACCATGCCCGGTATCCACACCGTCGAAGAAGTCAAACGGATGCTCACAGCAGCGCGGGATTATGTCCCGACCGCCGCCTATGTCGTGACAAAGCGGAAAAAGGGAAGGAAGGTTGTCGAAGGTTCCCGCCTCCTGGAAACCAACCCGAACAAAATCCACGAGGCCCGCGCCCGGGTGGTGCCCTATCTGGCAATCGGGTATTTCGCCGGACTCCGCCCTCAGAACGAACTGGCCAATCTGGACTGGAAAGATATCGACTTCGCCGACCGTACCATCCGGGTGGACCCCGCCACCGCCAAGAAGCGGCGCCAGCGGTATGTCGATATGCCCGCCAACCTGGTTCAATGGCTGGCCCCTTATGTCCGCAAGTCCGGCAAGATCGGGTTTTCCCGCTTCACGTTCAGGGCGGTCCGTGAAGCGGCCCGCGTCGATTGGCCCAAGGACGTGATGCGCCATTGTTTCGGCACATATCACTCCGCCATGCACGAAGACAACGGAAAGACCTCCGCGCAGATGGGGCACACCCGCACAAGCGAACTATTCAAGTCATACAAGAACCTGGTGAAAAAGGCGGCGGCGGCCAATTACTGGGCCATTGTCCCGGAAGACAATCCCAGCGTCATTCAACTCCCAGTGGCCAAGGTGAAAGCCGGGTAAAGTCAGAACGGCAGATCGTCTTTCTCTGCCTGGGTCAGTTCTCGGGGCGGAGTGACCGGACGGTCCGGGGCCATCGACCGATCCGTGTGCATCGGTCCCCTATCCAGCCCCTCTGCCTTCCGCCCTGGCAATCCCATCATGGGTCGGCTGCCTTGGCCGGACCGGTTACTTCCGGTATCCTCGATCAATCCCATTCTCACCAACCGCGCGGTGATCGCACCTTGTGTGCGGCCATGAGTGACGGCAATCTCCGGTATCGGTTTATGCGCGGCGAAGGCGCTGCGGAGCTGCTGTTCTTCCTCTGGCGTCCATGACGCGCCCATCTTTGGTTTGTTCGGGTCCACTGGTTTGGGCGCACGTGCCCGCCCACCCTTCTCCAAGGCCTCCAGCGCCACGAACAAGGCACGGACAGTGTCAGCCTGCTGGTACGGGCTGTTTGGCGGGAACGGCTGACTGGTGGCCGGGTCACGGCCGTCAGCCAATGAGCGGATGATTTCCTTTGCGCGGTCGGTTTCCATGCCGTCGATTGATACCAGAACACGGTGGCCAGTTCAACATGTGGCGGCACCATCCTTCCGACATCATGCCCAGCCCCCCCCATAACACCCCAAAACCCAACTCGTAGAGGCTCATTGCATTCCTCACGGATTATGCAATATTCCCTCCACAGAAGGGCGTGCCATGCAG
>SESH01007441.1_pt1 | contig 10766 bp, 8 predicted proteins | sample 3171561 | NCBI WGS metagenome assembly SESH01 (sample SAMN10866947, study PRJNA518727) | freshwater metagenome | biome: subpolar coniferous forest; feature: holomictic lake; material: water; isolation source: holomictic Lake 442 2011 16.5 m and 2014 13 m | place: Canada: near Kenora, Ontario
AGAACCGGAGACACAGATCATTGTCCGTGATCTTGCCAATGACCCGATACCGCATTTGGATGCTCAGCGGGTTTTGGCATTTTTTGCTCAACCCGAAACGCGAACACCGGAACAACAGGCTTATGTCGCTGAATCTGACAGGCTGATTGACGAAATTAAACAAGCCCGGATTATAGTCATCGGCCTGCCAATGTATAACTTTGGCATCCCTTCGACCTTGAAAGCGTACTTTGACCAAATTGCCCGTGCCGGAGTAACCTTTCGTTATACCGAAAACGGCCCCGAGGGTCTGCTAACCGGAAAAAAGGTCTACATCTTCGCTGCTCGGGGTGGATTGTACGCAGGTACGCCAATGGACACCCAAACAGATTACGTGCGTAATTTTTTGGGATTTTTGGGTATCACTGATGTTGAGTTTATCTATGCCGAAGGACTTAATATCAACGAGACCGCCAAAGAAGCGGCGCTCGATCAAGCCAGACTAAGAATCTCCCAATTGACGGCTTAAGTGCCGGACAAATTTTACTTTTTATTCTATTTTTGAACACCGTTATAAGGAACCACACCATGAAACGCATTGCCCTTTTAATCTTTACCTCTGTTATTGCCACTTCCGCCCTTGCTGCACAAGAAACTTACGTCATCGACGGCACTCATACCTATCCACGTTTTTCTTACAGTCACTTTGGTTTTTCAACACAAATTAGCCGCTTCGACAAGACGTCCGGTCATATAGTTATTGATCGCGAAGCGAAAACAGGTTCAGTCAATGTCATCATTACCACCACGTCAGTTGATACAGGCTATCCCTTGTTTAATGAACATATTCAGAGTGCAGACTTTCTCGATACGGCCAAGTACCCAACGGCTACTTTTACGTCCGGTAAAGTCAATTTTGATGGCGAAAAGGTCGTTTCAGTAGATGGTACGCTGACACTTAAAGGCATCAGTAAACCGGTTACCTTAGAGGTAACCTCCTTTCAGTGTATGCCGCACCCAATGCTAAATAAGGATGCTTGTGGTGCGAACGCGACCGCAGTCGTTAAGCGTACTGATTTTAATATGGGTAAATATGCTCCTAATGTTGGGGACGAGGTTACTCTTAATATTGCTGTTGAAGCCCTTAAGGAATAAGCTTTAAGGCCATATCCAAAGCATACCAATATTTACTCCACCATGAACAGCGAATCAAATAGTCTACGAAGCTCTGTCATTTACCTTTCTCATGGCGGTGGGCCTTTACCTTTGCTGGGCGATAAAGGCCATCAGAACATGATAGCTTTTATTGAACAAGTGATGCCCATGCTGATAAAACCGTCCGCTATTTTAGTGATTAGTGCGCATTGGGAAGCGTGCAAACCCAGCATTACCAGTGGCTCATCACCTTCATTATTGTATGATTATTATGGCTTTCCTAAAGAGGCTTATAACATTAAGTATCCTGCTCCAGGCTCACCGGAACTGGCGAACAAGATTTTTAATTTATTAGAAAATGCGGGTATTGAAGCCAACCTTGATGACCGGCGCGGTTTTGATCACGGTTTGTTTGTGCCCTTAAAGATGATGTATCCGGACGCCGATATCCCCTGCGTTCAATTATCGTTGGTCAACAACTTGCAGCCCGAAGCGCATATCCAGATCGGCAAGGCCTTGGCCGGTTTGAGAAAAGATAACGTGCTTATTATTGGCTCCGGCTTATCTTTCCATAATCTTAAAGAATTTTTTGCACCATCGACAAAAAAATCCCAAGCCTTAAATGAGTCTTTTGAGCAATGGCTGCTTGATACCTGTTCCAATAGCCGGTTTACTGAAGTGGAGCGTGAGCAAAGGCTGCTTAATTGGGAAAGCGCCCCGGCTGCTAGATATTGTCATCCCAGAGAAGAGCACTTGTTACCGCTACATGTTTGCTATGGCGTTGCCGGTACGGTGTCAAAAAGAGCATTTGCATTTGAAATAATGGGGAAAATGACGAGCGCTTATATTTGGTAAATCAATTTTGTTTGTAACGGCACATCCGTTAAAAAATAGAACACAGATGACACGGATAATGGAAGATTTTTTAAACTCAAGCCTTTCACCCAGACTGCCAATCTGTTCATGTACTTCGTGATATACGGGCTCTAAAACAAATATCGTTATGTACCTGTAAGCGCAACGACCCAACCTGTGAATTAGATATGAACGTAAACTCGCTGACCCCCAATATATCCGCTGAACATTTATTACAGCACATGCCTGTAGCGACCTTCGTGCTGAATCCCTTGCATCAGGTAGTGATCTGGAATAAAGCCTGTGAACAATTGACGGGGCTAAAAGCTTCAGATATGATCGGTAGCGATCAACATTGGCGCGGCTTTTATACCGAAAAGCGCCCCTGACTGGCGGATTTACTGCTGGATAGGACGCTGGGTGAGGTTGCCAATCTCTATGAACAAGCCAGCGACTTTACAGCCTGTAGCGATATTTGTCATACCGAAAACTGGTGCCTGATGCCGGATGGACGCAGGCTTTATCTGGTTATTGATGCGGGTGCTATCAGCAATGATCTGGGAGAGGTGGTGGCGATCGTCGAAACCCAACGAGACCGCACTGAACAACGATTGATGATGCAAGCCCTGAGAGAAAGCGAACAGCATATTTCCTCGATTCTCGGTTCTGCGATGGATGCCATTGTGACCATTGATCAGCAACATTGCATTACGCTGTTTAATGCAGCGGCCGCCAAAATCTTTCGTTGTGCCGCCGATTTTGCCATTGGTCAGCCGGTTGAACGCTTCATTACGCCACAATGCAACAAGCTGTTTAAGCAATTTATCGCTTACGATAAGGTGGGTGCCAAAACGCAGACTTGGGCTCCGGAAGGACTTAGCGCCCGCCGCGCCGATGGTGAGGAGTTTCCAATCGAAGCTACTTTTTCGCCGTTTGAGGCCGGTGGACAAAAGTTTTATACCATCATCCTGCGTGACGTGAACGACCGGCATCTTACCGAACAAAAACTGGATCGGCTACAACAGGAAAAAGGTTATCTGCAAGAGGTCATTAACGACGACCACAATCCCGGTGATTTTGTCAGTGGCTCCCAACTGATGCGAACGGTAATGGAACAAGTCCGCATGGTAGCCCGCACCGATACCCCCGTGCTACTGCTGGGAGAAACCGGTACCGGCAAGGAATTGCTGGCTCGCGCACTCCATGAGTTTAGCGACCGCAGCGCGTCAATTTTGGTCAAAGTCAATTGTGCGGCGCTGCCTGCCGAGTTAATCGAGAGCGAATTGTTTGGTCATGAAAAAGGTGCGTTCACCGGTGCGACCCAGCAACGCAAAGGCCGTTTTGAGTTGGCTGATGGTGGCAGTCTGTTTCTGGATGAACTGGGTGAGTTATCGCTGTCGGCGCAGGCCAAGCTATTGCGGGTATTGCAAGAACAGGAATTTGAACGGGTGGGTGGTAGCGAAACCATTCGGGTCAATGTCCGCATAATCACGGCAACCCATCATAATTTAGCCGAGGATGTTGGTTTGGGGAGATTTCGCTCCGACCTGTATTACCGGCTGAATGTATTTCCGATCGAAGTGCCGACGCTACGACAACGGGTCACCGATATTCCGCTGCTGGCACGGTTTTTTCTGGACAAATATGCCAAAAAAATCGGCAAACGCTTTGACGATATTGATCCTGTCAGTATGGATTATTTAAAACTCTACTCTTGGCCAGGTAACGTCCGTGAATTACAAAATGTCATTGAACGGGCGGTAATTTTGTCCCAGGGGCCGCTGCTGGAAATCAAGCCGTTGTTGTCGCTATCTCTCGGTAATACCGACACTCAACCTCAGAGATTACAAACGTTGGAAGCGGTGGAACGCGATCATATTCAGCGCACCCTTGAAGAGACAGCGGGGGTTATTTCCGGATCGAAGGGGGCGGCAGCAATATTGGGCATGAATCCCAATACCTTACGATCAAGGATGATGAAGCTTGGGATTATGCGCAGCGGTTCGTAGTTAAAAGCAAATCAAAAATCACGACATTTCGTTAATTTACGATATTTAGTTTAATGTCGTAAATTTAATTGAGCCATTTCAAGTCAGAAAACTTATCAACCAAATGATTATATTGAAGTTATTTGATTAAACCGAGTCTCGGCATGACTATTGCTTTTAACAGGGTAACATTCTGTTCTTGCAAGTCCGGAGAGACTCGAAAGCCATGACATCGTCTGACAAAAATGCCCGAGCGGCCTGGGCTACCTTAACCCATGACAGCCTTAATAATGCCCATATCGATAAGCACTCGCTAACCCGCGTACAGTTTTTCTTCCTTAACGTCGGTTTGCTGCTGGGTAATATCTTGGTATTGTTTAATACCGGCGCATTTGCCTCCGTCACTTTACACGCCACCGGCGACCTTGGCGTAAGTCCCAGTCACGCTGGCTGGATGCAGACTTACTATTTTATCTGCCTGGCTTTGGCATTGCCTATCAGTTCCTGGCTGGCCGCCGCTGTCGGTGAAGTGCGGCTGTATTTAGCCGCCATGATCGCCATGATGCTGGCATCGCTGTTGTGCGCGTTAACCCCCGATTTATTCTGGTTTTTGTCAGGCAGGGCGCTGCAAGGTTTTTTTGGCGGCCTGACCATTCCCTTGTCGCAAACCTTACTGATGCGTGAATACCCGGACTCTGCCAAATCTTTTGCGGTGTCGCTGTGGAGTATTGCTGCCCTAAGTCCGTTTACTCTTGGGCCTGCCGCTGGTGGCTGGATAGCTGATCACTTGGGTTGGCGCTGGCTGTTTTATCTGAACATCCCCTTGGCTTTGCTGGCGGCGGCGCTAGCGTGGGCTTTACTCTATGATTGGCAATCGCCGCAACGGAAAACACCCTTTGATAGCGTCGGTTTCTTGTTGTTGGCGGTTGCGCTGGTGTGTTTGCAGACGGTGCTCAATCAAGGTCAGGATGCCGACTGGTTTAACTCAACGGGGTTAATGGGTGTGCTAATGGTCGGTTTGCTGATGCTGGCCTACTTTATTGTTTGGGAACTGGCGGAACGTTCGCCGCTGCTCGATTTGAGATTATTTGCCCGCCGCAATTTTGCCATTGGCAGCCTCATGCTCAGCGTAAGCTTTATGATAATGTATGGTTTGTTGTCCGTGTTGTTGATACGTTTACAGGTGGTAGCCGGTTACACCTCGTTTTTGGCCGGTAGCGTCTTGTTACCGCTGGTATTTTTGTCCAAGCCGATGGCCAGTTTGGTTCACCGGGTGGTACATCGCTTCGATGCCCGCCTGCTGGTCTGTGTAAACATGCTGTTATTTGCAGGGTACTGCTATTGGATCAGTCGCTACGATTTTTTTGGTCGCGGTGGCTGGTTTACCCAGCCATTGTGGGCTCAAGTGTTGGAGGGCTTTTGTCTGGGCGGCTTGTTTGTGCCGCTGACCACGCTGTTTCTTTTCGGCCTGACACCGAGACGGCAAATCCAGGCGGTCGAGCTGGGCGGTACGCTGCGGGTACTGGGGGGCAGTGTGGCCTCACCGTTGTTTGGTTTGTTTTGGGAGCGGCGCAGCGCTTTTCACCAAAGTCGGTTAATCGAAAGTTTTTCACGGTATGACGGCTTTGCGGGCGATATGACCGCCCGCCTACAGGCTGCCGGCCTGCATGATCAACTGGCAACGGCCAAGCTGGCGGCAATAGCCAATCAACATGCGGCAATCCTGGGTTTGGACGATACTTTTCGACTGGCAGCCTGGCTGTTTATAGGCTTGGCTGCAATAGTCTGGCTTGCCCGTCCAGTCGGACCGACACCGCCCGTTACAGGTAAAGAAGAGCAGCGCCAATCGGCGCTGGAAGATCTAATGGAGGAGCCGTAGCCATGTTGCGGTTCATTAAATCCGCTTTATGGGTGACGGGGCTGTCGATGCTGACCGGTTGCGCATGGCTTCCTGAAGAGGGAACGCGAGCCAAACTACTGGAAATGCCCGACCTGAAGTTAACCCTGAAAAGTGCTGCCAATGTCGATAACATCGTTAGGGAATGGCCCGGGGCGCAGTGGTGGCAGGCATTTCACAATCCGGAATTGGACCGGTTAATAGCGAGCGCCCTGAAGGACAGCCCAAGCCTGCACGCAGCAACGGCTCGACTGTCCCAGGCAGAAGCGGTCGCCGATTATCAGGCAGCCGAAATGCTGCCCAGCATTAATGCCAACGTTGAATTTCATCAGCGCCGGTTTTCAGCAACCGATTTTTATGGCCCCAACGGAGGCAAGAACTTCACCGGCGCTTATATTGATCCGCTGCAATTTCGTTATCATCTTGATCTGTGGGGTAAAGATAAGGCCGCTTTAGAATCGGCGTTAGGCAAGGAACGGGCCCAAGCTTCGGAGTTGGCGATGGCGCGATTGATCCTGAGTACAACCATCGCCCGAAACTATATCCGGCTATGTTCGGCCGAGGAGGATGTTGAACTGACTTACGCGCTGGTCAAGAAAGCCGAGGAAAATTTAAATCTCGCACAACGGCGTTGGCAAGCTGGCTTAACCAGCAAGGATCCTATTTACGCAAGCGAACAACCGCTGGCAGCGGCTAGGCAACATGAAACCAGCGTGCGTAACCAAGCGCAGTTATTACGTAATCGACTGGCGGCACTGGCAGGTCAGGGACCAGATTGGGGAAAAACCATTAGTGTAGCAGCGAATGCAGTGACCGGACACCTGCCACCACCTGACACGATAGCGCTGGGGCTGCTGGCGCATCGTCCGGATGTGGCGGCAGCGCTGTGGCAAGTTGAGGCGGCCGCACAATTGATTAAAGTGGCAAAAACCAATTTCTATCCAGACGTCAACTTGGTCGGTTTTGCCGGTTTGCGCAGTCTCAATTTAAAGGATTTATTCTTGTCTCATGGAGCCAGTGTGGCTTACGGGATTGGGCCGACCGTTACCTTGCCGATTTTTGAAGGTGGACGACTGGCGGCCGAATTGAAAAGTCAGCAAGCAACTTACGATGCCGCCGCCGAAAGTTATAACGACACCTTGCTGACTGCTGTGCAACAAGTTGCCGACAGTCTCGCCGAATGGCGGAAAACCTTGGCTCATGATACGGATCAAGAACACGCAATCGATGCCGCTGAAGCGGCCTCTGAACTGGCAGGCAAACGTTATCGAGCCGGCCTTAGCAACCGCGACGGCATTATCGAAGCGGAAGTCACACTGCTTCAACAGCAACTGACTGCCAGCGAAATGCGCAGTACCCATCTACTTGCAGCCGTAGGTCTGATTGAAGCACTCGGTGGCGGATACGAAAAAACAACGATACGAATACCCGGAAAGGTAGGCAACCATGACTAATACGAACAAACCCTTGCGCCATTTCGGCTTTCAGCAACGTCACCAGCACCGAAATTACCGGCTGTTTCTGGTAACCACTCTCGCCTTGCTGCTAGGACTGATGTATCTGTTTTACTGGTGGAATTTTGCCAGCCGTTTCGTAGTCACCAATGATGCCTATATCAGCGGCAACTTGGCTGCATTGAAGGCCCAAACCAGCGGTACGGTGGTCGATGTACGGGTCGATAACACCCAATATGTACATCAGGGCGATGTGTTGGTACGCCTCGACGGCTTGCAGGCGCAAGTGGCGCTGGAGCGGGCCGAAGCTAATCTTGCGGATAGCGTGCGTCAGATCGAAACGTTGTTTAGTCAGGCCGACATGCTTCAACAGAAAGTAGCCGCTAAAGAGGCCGTCTTAAAGCGCAGCCAGCGTGATTTGCTTCGCTATCAAAGCGTGGCAGACGATGGGGCGGTATCCGCGCAGCAAATTGAAGACAGCGAATTTCAAGTCCGGGAACAGGAAGCGGATGTCCGTCAAATTCATGCCGAATTGGGGGGTGCTGAAGCGTTAATTCAGAATACAAGTCCGGCTGATAACCCGAAAGTATTGCAAGCAGTCGCCGCGCTAAAACAGGCTTACCTGGATAAAACCCGGCAGGAAATTGTCGCTCCGGTGTCGGGATTCGTCGCCAAACGCAGCATTCAGCCGGGTGAGCAGGTTCGCCCGGAGACGCCGCTGCTGGCGATTGTACCCTTGGATTATTTGTGGGTGGAGGCCAATTTTCTGGAAAACGAACTGGCTGATGTAAGGCCTGGTCAGGCGGTGGAAATTACCGTCGACCTGTATGGTTCTGATGTGATTTATCACGGTGAAGTGCTGGGGCTGGGTGCAGGCACCGGCAGCGTGTTCGGTTTGTTGCCGCCTGATAATGCCACCGGCAACTATATCCATATTGTCGAGCGAGTACCGGTCAGGATTGGATTACGGACTAAGGAGCTGTCCGCCAATCCGTTGCGTCCCGGTTTGTCGGCGGTAGCGAGAATAGATACCGGCAGCAAAGGTCGCTCAGTTTTGGAGCCTTTAACCACCATACCTTCGGCGGCTTATAAAACCGAAGTTTACGATCATCAGTTGGAAGGTGCCGACGCGTTGATTCAAAAAATTATTGAGCAGAACCTAAAGTCAAACAAGTCTTTAAGGCAACAAGGGACTATTAAAAATTTGCCGCCTCATTCTTAATCAAGACCTTTATCGGTAATTCAATGAGACTGACGACCATGCCATTAAGTTAAGCGCAAGTTGTTTAAAAAGCTGGTGTGCAATCGCTTCAGCTATTGCCTGTAAAAACAGCTAAAGCTGTTTTACTCCACTGGTATGCTTAACTTAACGGCATTGATACTGACGAGTTGCTTTGAAATAAAACCAACTGATACAATTCAAATGCTTGGCACTATAAAATATCAGATACCGAAAGAAAAATACCGCCAACGGTTGTTTAACGTATCGTCGGCGTTCAATAAACTCCTATTAACCTGTGCTCAGACACTTTATGTTCTCTGCCAAATTAGGTTCTCCATCCACTACTTGACAAGGTTGAGTCGGAATATGCACGCCCAAACTATCTTGATCTTGATGATGCTTGCAGATATCTTTAACTTTTGCGCACCAGCCACCCGCTTCATCGGCAAGCTCTGCGCTTTTATCACTACGCGCCGTAATAACAGCATTGTGCAATCGTAGCAGAACAGCTCCAAGAGTCGCTATGTCCTCTGGGGTATAACCAGTAAATATCCGATAAACAAAGTCCAAATGTTCGGGAAAAGTACGTTCGTATAAGACTCGTCCCTCCGTAGTCAGTCGGACAATCTGACTGCGTCCGTCGGTTTCCGAAGCAACCCTTTGAACCAGCCCCTTATCTTCCAAGCGACTAATTACACCGGTTAACGTACCTTTAGTAATTAAGGTTTCCTCACCTAACTTTTTGAAGGTCATACCGGTGGTATTACCTAAGGTGATAATAATATCGAATTGTGGCAGCGTTAGATCCAATGTGTGCACATGACTTGCCGCATAAGATAAAAAAGCCTGATTTGTCCGTAATAAATCACGTAGTACCGATGGAAATATTAAGGGAGCAGTCATCGTGTCTAAACCTATTTAGTTCTAATTAGAACATAATGGTAATCCTAATCAAGAATAGCCTCAAGCTTTTTACTTTAACTGAATATAAAAATACTAAAAATTATTCCATTCCAACACCGGCATGATGCGAGGTTTCGTCCTCTGTCCGATGCCCACTATTCTGCTCAGGAAAGGTGTAATTTAGATTATTTTAACCTCAATATTACCCCGCTATAGGTTCAATATTAAGTGATTTACCCATTTTTCGGCAAGGCTTGCCGGAAAACAGCTTCACTAAAACCGATTTAATCGCCAGAAAATTTAATTAATAATACGACCTGTAATTTATATAATCTATTGATAAATATATATATTTATCAATAGATTTGTGAAAAAAAATGGGAAGCCTCAATAGCCCTTAAAAATATAGTTCGCACTAGAACAAAATAATAGTTCTAATGCGAACTTGTTATGCTAGAATTTACCCAACTTAGCCATTAACTTGAATCTTTCTTAACCAAAAGCGCCTGTTAATCGTTACGTAGAAATATTTTATTTATCAACTGTGAGAGTTATCCCATGAACACATTCAAAAAAATCCTGCTTTCTTCTGTTATGGCTATATCACTGGCCACACTATCGTTTACCGCTGCTGCCGTGGCAAAAGCATCGCACGAAGAAGTTAAATCGGCTATCGACAATACGCTTGCTAAAGTAGAAGAAGCTAACAGAGCTCTGGCCAATGGCACTGACAACGAAAAGCTAATCGATATGGTGACCGATGCACGCCAATTACAAAAAGATATATCTAACAGCATACTTGATGTCAAACGTAATCAAGCCAGCAATGTATTAAAACAAGCGCGTACCGCTCTCCTGAATAACGATTTACAAGCGGCTAAAGAATCGTTAACGGCGGGGAGTCACTATTTTCTATCATTCCTACGGGCTTCCTGCTGGTAGGAACCGAAAATTACGCTACTGCTATGCCTTCCGGCGGTCTCAGCCGTCCTGCTTTACTCTCTGAACACCCAACAAGGGGTATTCAGAATCGTGCACGCAATGACTCTACGCTCTTTTCGCGACGTAATTGTATTTTCACTACGCTAACGCTTCGTGAAAACAAAATCCGCTGGAGCTTCTGAGAACTATTTTCCACCACTCGACTGCTCGTCTCGCTTCCGGGAAAACAGCGGATGCCGTAAATCGGTATAAAACCATTCAAGACCTCTACGCATCGAATCATTAAACCAAAAGGGTGATAAGCCGCCAAGCCTATCACCCGTAAACGCGACATTAACAACAGGAGAAAAGTATGTCATATCTTCCCTCAA
>SESH01038926.1_pt1 | contig 10761 bp, 8 predicted proteins | sample 3171561 | NCBI WGS metagenome assembly SESH01 (sample SAMN10866947, study PRJNA518727) | freshwater metagenome | biome: subpolar coniferous forest; feature: holomictic lake; material: water; isolation source: holomictic Lake 442 2011 16.5 m and 2014 13 m | place: Canada: near Kenora, Ontario
CCCTCATCCGCCTTCTCGCAGGCTCCGCCACCCTGCTCGGTGTCGCCCTCACCCACTTCGTCAGCCCCTGGTGGCTGCTCCTCCCGGCTTTCGTCGGGCTCAACCTCATCCAGTCCGTCTTCACCGGTTTCTGTCCGCCCAGCCTGCTTCTGCGCCAGCTCGGCTGGCTCGGCGACGACGGGATCATCCACTGGGGTGGCCGCAAAACCGGGGTTTGATTTTTCTATTCGCCCCGCTTATGAACTCACCCGTTTTGCGTTTCGCTCTCATCGTTTTCAGCGGCGCCGCGCTCGGCGCCTTGATGGGGTACTTCGGCCAGTGCACCTCTGGCACTTGCCCGCTGACGTCCACATGGTGGCGCGGCGCCCTCTATGGCAGTGTCCTCGGCCTCCTCGCCGCCTCCTCCAGCCGCTCCGCCTAAATCAACATGTAACGTATTACGTTACATGTTCCCCGCCCGACCTCCATGACCATCACCCTTCGTTCGCTTCTGGCCGCCGGCCTGCTTGTGCCGGCGGTCCTCCACGCCGAATCGTGGCCGCTTGATCGCGCCGTCGCCACCGCGCTCGAGCGCAGCCCCGACGCCCGCGGCGCCCGCGCCCGGATCGAGGGCGCCCAGGCGATGGTCGATTTGGCCCAGTCGGCGTGGCGCCCGCAGGTTTCCCTCGCCGGCCGCTACACCAACACCAACAGCCCGATGATGGCCTTCGGCTCCATCCTCAACCAGCGGGCCTTCAACTTTGGCCTGGATTTCAACCGCCCTGGCCACATCGACAACCTCAACACGACCGGCACCGTCGCTTATAACCTCTACGCCGGGGGGCGCGCCACCGCCGGGCGCACCGCGGCGCAGGCCGGCGCCGAAGCCGCCGACCTGGATCTCCGCGCCGCCCATCACTGCCTCATCACCGAGGTCGTGCGGTCTGCGCTCAACCTCCGCAAGGCCCGCGAAGCGGTCACCGCCGTCGAGGGCGGCGTCCGCGCCTACGAAGCCGCCGTCAGCGTGGCCCGCGCCCGCTTCGAGGCCGGCCAGCTCCTCAAATCCGACTTTCTCAGCCTCGAGGTCCAGCTCGCCCAGACCCGCGAAAATCTCTCCTCCGCCCGCCACGGTGCCGCCCTTGCGGCTCGCGCCTTTCACTTCATTATCGGCCTCGATCCCACCGAGACGAGCGTCGAACTGCTCGACGACGATCCGGCGCTCGCCCGTCTCGCCCCGCCGGATACGCGCGATTTCTCGCAGCGCCCGGAGCTCCTCGGGCTTCAGGCCCGGACGCGCGCCGCCGAGGCGATGGTCGAGGCTGCCCGCGGCACCAAGCGCCCCACCGTGAATGCCTTCGCCAGCTATCAATACGATCACGGTTGGAAGACCGCCCGCCACGGCGACAGCTGGCTCGCCGGCCTGTCGGTCGATCTCAACGTCTTCGACGGCGGCCAGACCGCCGGCAAGGTCCGCCAGAGCAGCGCCGAAGTCACGCAGGTGAAAGAAATGCTCCGCAAGGCCACGCTCGGCATCGGCCTCGAGGTCGAACAAGCCCGCCTCGCCCATGCCGATGCCACCGAACGACTGAACGTCTCCGCCCGTGCCGTCGAGCAGGCCGCGGAAAGCGCCTCCCTCAGTCGCGCGCGTTTCGAAAAAGAATCGCTCCTCACGGCCGACCTGATCGGCGCCGAGAGCCGCCTGCTCGAGACCCGCCTTCGCCGCACGTTTGCCAGCGTCGACGAGCGCCTCGCCCTGGTCGAACTTCGTCGCGCCCTGGGCCTCACGCCGCTGCCGCAGTCCTGATCCGCGTCACCTCCACCGCGACTTTCCGCCGCCACCTGTCATCGCCCTCCCCTTAAATTCCATGAAACTTTCGTCACTCCTCCTCCCCGCCGCCGCCCTGGCCCTCCTTGCCGGCTGCAGCAAACACGGCGCTCCCGCGGCGGCCACCGATCCGGCGGCCGCCCTTCCGCCGGCCAAAGTCCGCGTTGCCACTCTGCGCGCCGAGAACCTCCCGACGCTCTCCGAAATCACCGGCACCATCCGCCCGGTGCAACGCGCTCAGCTCGCCGCTAAGGTGATGGGCACCATCGACGAGCTCGCCGCCACCCTCGGTCAACGTGTCCGCGCCGGCGACCTGCTCGTGAAAATCTCCGCCGGCGAAATCATTGCCCGCGTCGCCCAGGCCCAGTCGCAGCTCAACGTCGCCCGCCGCGACCTCGAGCGCGAACGCGACCTCCTCGGCAAGGGAGCCAGCACCGCCGACATGGTGCGCGGGCTCGAGGATCGCCTCGCCCTGACGCAGGCCATGGTCCGCGAAGCCGAGATCATGCTCGGCTACGCCACGATTCGCGCACCCTTCGACGGCGTCGTTTCCCGCAAGCTTGCCAACATCGGCGATCTCGCCTCCCCGGGGTTTCCGCTCCTTGAGCTCGAGGGCTCCGGTGCCTTTCAGGTCGAAGCCGCAGTCCCTGACTCGCTCGCCGCAAAGCTTGCCTCCGGCACCACGCTCTCCGTCGAGGTGCCGGCCGCCGGGCTCTCTTTCAACGCCCCGCTCGCCGAACTCTCGCCCGCCGCCGACTCGAGCGCCCGCAGCGTGCTCGCCCGGTTCACTGTGCCCGCCGGCACCGCCGTCCACTCCGGCCAGTTTGCCCGCGTGCAGGTGCCCGGCGCTCCCGTACGTATGCTGCTCGCCCCCACCGCCGCCCTCGCCGTGCTTGGCCAGATGGAGCGCATCTTCGTCGCCGCCGAAAACAACCGCGCCGTCCTTCGCCTCGTGAAGTCCGGCGCCACCCGCGCCGATCACATTGAAATTCTTGCGGGCCTCGACGATGGCGAACGTGTCGTGGTCGCCCCGCCCGCCAGCCTCCGCGAAGGCCAAACCCTCGAGATCCTCCCGTGAGCTCCCCCAACTCCTCCCCGTTTTCCGACCCGGCGAAATACGGCATCGCCGGCCGCATGGCGTCGATCTTCATCGACTCCAAACTCACGCCCATCGTCGTCGCCGCCTCGCTGCTGCTCGGCTTTTTTTCGATCCTGATGCTCCCCCGCGAGGAAGAGCCCCAGATCAAGGTGCCGATGATCGATGTGATGGTCGCCATGCCCGGCGCCTCCGCCGCGGAGATCGAGAACCGCGTCACCCGCCCGATGGAAAAGCTCCTCTGGGAGATCGCCGACGTCGAATACCTCTATTCCACCGCCAGCCCGGGCGGCAACATGACCGTCGTCCGCTTCAAGGTCGGCACCGATCTCGAGGCCGCGCTCGTCCGGCTCAACCAGAAACTTCAGGCCAACTTTGACCGCATCCCGCTCGGAGTAACCCCGCCGCTCGTCAAGCCGCGCACGATCGACGATGTACCGATCCTCGCCCTCACGCTCCACAGCGCACGCTACGATCACGCCACGCTGCACCGGCTCGCAAGCCAGCTGGACGACGTCGTGAAACAAATTCCCCAGGTGGCCGAGACCACGGTCATCGGCGGCCAGCACCGCGCCATCCGCGTGCTGCTCGACCCGCAAAAGCTCGCCTCCCGCAACCTCAGCCCGGGCGCCCTTGTGCCGATGCTCCAGCAGGCCAACGCGCAGACACACGGCGGCGCCCAGGCTTTCGACAACCGCGAAACGCTCCTGCAAATCGGCACGTTTTTCCGCGACATCCGCGATGTCGGCGCCGTCGTGCTCGGCGTCTTCGACGGGCACCCTGTCTACCTCCGCGATGTCGCGCAAATCATCGACACCCAGGCCGAGTCCGCGGACTACGTGTTGTTCGGCCGCGGCACGCACGCGACCGCCGAAATCGGAAATCGGAAATCGGAAACCGGAAATTCCGAGGAGGCCGCTGTCACGCTCAGCATTGCCAAACGTCCCGGCGCCAACGCCGTGGATGTCGTTACGGACGTCCTCGCGAAGGTTGCGGCCCTCAAGGGTTCGCTTATCCCGACCGACATCGGCGTCTCGGTCACCCGCGACTACGGCGCCACCGCGTCTGAAAAATCCAACGAGCTCCTGCTTCACATGGGGATCGCGGTGTTCGGTGTCGCCGTGCTCATTTTATTGTTTCTCGGCTGGCGCGAATCGCTCGTCGTCCTGCTCGCCATTCCGGTGACCCTCGGCCTCACCCTGCTCGTGTTCTACCTCTACGGATACACCCTCAATCGCATCACGCTCTTCGCGCTGATCTTTTCGATCGGCATCCTCGTCGACGATGCGATCGTCGTCGTCGAAAACATAGTCCGCCACATGGGCCTGCCGAGCTGCCGCCGCAAGCGCCTGCTCCAAATTGCCGTCGAGGCGGTCGACGAGGTGGGCAACCCGACCATCCTCGCCACCTGGGCTGTCATCGCGGCCGTGCTGCCGATGGCCCTCGTCAGCGGCCTGATGGGTCCGTACATGCGCCCGATTCCGATCGGCTCGAGCGCCGCCATGGTCTTTTCGCTGCTCGTGGCCTTCGCCGTTACGCCTTGGGCTGCGCTCAAGATTCTCCGCGGCCATACGAAACACACCGCCGACGCCGCGGCCTTCGTCGACGCCCCGCTCACCGAGGAGGAGGAGGCCGCCGACGAACCCATCGCCGAGAACACCTTCACCCGCCTCTACCAGCGATTGATGCGCCCGCTGCTCGACCACCGCGCCTGGCGCTGGGCGTTCCTCCTCATCGTCGCCGCCGCCACCGCCGCCTCGATGGGCCTTGTCGGAATCGGCGCGGTAAAGGTCAAGATGCTGCCCTTCGACAACAAGTCCGAGTTCCAGGTCATCCTCAACATGCCCGAGGGCAGCACGCTCGAGCAGACCACACGCGTCGCCCGCGAGATGGCCGCCGCAATCCGGGTCGAGCCCGAGGTGCGCGACTATCAGGTCTACGCCGGCACCGCCTCGCCGTTTAATTTCAACGGCCTCGTCCGCCACTACTTCATGCGCCGCGGCGCCAACGTCGCCGACCTGCAGGTCAACCTCCTCCCCAAACACGAACGCACCGCCCAAAGCCACGACATCGCCAAACGTGTCCGCCCGCGGCTCACCGCCATTGCGGAGAAATACGGCGCAGCCGTCGCCGTCGCCGAGGTTCCGCCCGGCCCGCCCGTTCTTCAGACCATCGTCGCCGAAATCTACGGCCCCAACGAGGAAGCCCGCATCAAGCTCGCCACCAAGGTCCGCGAGGTTTACCGCGCCACGCCCGGCGTCGTCGACATCGACTGGTATCTTGAGGATCGGCAGCCCAAGACCGTCTTCCAGATCGACAAGGAAAAGGCCGCCCTCCACGGCATCACCGAGGCCGCGATCACACGCACCGTGCAAATGGCCGTCCTGGGCTACCCGGTGACGCTGCTGCATGCGCCGAACGACCGTGAGGCCGTCAATGTCGTCCTCGAGCTTCCCCGCGCCCTTCGGGCCCGGCCGGAGGATTTGCTCTCCTTGCCCGTCCGCTCCGAGATGAACCCGCAGGCGCCCCTCGTGCCGTTGCGCGAGCTCGTCACCGTCGTCGCCACGGAGGGCGAACGGAACATCTACCACAAGAACCTGCAGAACGTCACCTACGTGACCGCCGATGTCGCCGGCGTCGTCGAGAGCCCCGTCTACGCGATTCTCGATATGAACAAGGCGCTCGCCAAACTCGACGGCCGCGACTTCGGCGGCACGCAACCGCGGGTGAAGATCTACAACGCCTCGATGCCCACCGACGACCGCGAGCCCGCCATGAAGTGGGACGGCGAGTGGCAGGTCACGCTCGAGGTGTTCCGCGATCTCGGCCTCGCCTTCGGCGCCGTGTGTATCTTGATCTACATGCTCATGGTCGGCTGGTTCAAAAACTACTCCACACCGCTCATCGTCATGACCGTCATTCCGTTCTCCCTCGTCGGCATCATGCCGGCCCACGCGGCCATGGGTGCCTTTTTCACCGCCACGTCGATGATCGGCTTCATGGCCGGCGCCGGCATCGTCGTGCGCAACTCGATCATCCTCGTCGACTTCATCGAACTCCGCCTCAGCCACGGCCGCTCGCTCCGCGACGCCTGCATCGAGTCCGGCGCCGTGCGCTTCCGCCCGATGATGCTCACCGCGTTCGCCGTCGTCGTCGGCGGCCTCGTCATCCTCGCCGACCCGATCTTCCAGGGTCTCGCCATCTCGCTCCTCTTCGGAGCCATCGCGTCGCTCGTCATCAGCCCGCTCGCCGTCCCCCTCATCTACTACATCACACACGCCGGCTCCGCCGCCGGCCCCGCGCCCACCGCCGCACCGGTCGCCAAAGACAAAGTCTCCGCATGAATCTGTTCAAGATGCTGAAATCCCTCCTCACCTCCTCTCCGCGCTCCACCCCGCACGACTGCGCCGACCGGGTCCGCACCGGCGAGGCGCTCCTCGTCGACGTCCGCGAACCTGGCGAATGGTCGTCGGGCGTGGCTGAACGCGCCGTGCTGCTCTCGCTCACCGATCTCACTGGCGGCCGCACGCAATGGAAAACGTTTCTCGCCGATAACGCTGGCCGCGAGTTGCTCCTCTATTGCGCTTCCGGCGGACGCTCCGGCATGGCCGCGCGCATTCTCGCCGCCGAGGGCTTTCGCACCGCCAACACCGGCGGACTCGGCGATTGGATCGCCGCGGGCTGGCCCGTCGTCAAACCGAACCAACCCCCCCGCTGAAATAACTCCGTGTCGCATCTGCCTTCGGCCGGCATTCTTCTTCATCACCCTATGACCTCCTCTCCTGCCCCGTCGAGCTTGCTGCGCCAGTCGCGCTGGAACCCCTACCTCGTCGGCACCGGTATCGGTGTCCTAAGCTGGCTCGTCTTTTATCTGGTCGACAAACCTCTCGGCGTCACCACCTCCCTCACCGGGCTCGCGGGCGCCTGCGCCGCACCCTTCGTCGGCGCCGACACCGTGGGCGCCAACGCGTATTTCAAACAGCACGTGTTCAAGTGGGACTACGGCATGCTGTTCCTCGTGGGCATCGCCCTCGGCGGACTGATCTCGGCCGTGCTATCCGGCTCGTTCAAGGCCGAGGCCGTGCCCTCCGTCTGGCGCGAACGTTTCGGCCCCTCGGTGCCGAAGCGCATGCTCGGCGCCTTCCTCGGCGGCATCCTCGCCATGTTCGGCGCCCGCCTCGCCGACGGCTGCACCAGCGGCAATGGCATCAGCGGCAGCCTCCAACTCGCCGTCGGCGGCTGGACGTTTTTTTTGACGCTTTTTGCCTTCGGCATCCTGACGAGCCTCGCGCTCTTCGGCCTCGGCCGGTCCGCCAAAAACTAATTTTGCCACGACCATGCACCTCCTTGCCGTCACTCCTCCCGTCACCGGCTCCGCCGCCCTCGTGGCCGCCCTCGTCCTCGGCACCGTCTTCGGCCTGCTGCTGCACCGCGGCGGCGTCGCCAACTACAACGTCATCGTCAATCAGTTTCGCTTCCGCGATTTCACGGTCCTCAAGATCATGATGACCGCCATCATCGTCGGCGGGCTCGGTGTGCTCGCGCTGAACTCCGCCGGGCTTGCGAATTATCACATCAAGGCCGCCAACATGCTCGGGGTTGTGCTCGGCGCGGCGATCTTCGGAGTCGGCATGGTGGTTTATGGCTACTGTCCGGGCACAGCCATCGCCGCCGCCGCCTCGGGCAGCCTGCACGCGCTGTTCGGCCTCGTCGGCCTGCTCGTCGGTGGCACCCTGTACGCCTTCAGCTTCCCGTGGATTTCCCAAAAAATCCTGCCCGTCGGCGCCCTCGGCAAGGTGCGGCTGCCCGACGTCACCGGCGTCCCCGCGCTGGTGTGGTTCGTCGCCCTCCTCGGGATCGCCCTCACCGTATTTTTTCTCATCGAGCGCGCCGAACGCGGGCGCGCCGCTGGTCCGGCCGACGGCGCCTAAACCTCCCGCTTCATCCCGGCCGGCAGCTCAATGACAGTCGGAGCACACTTCCCCTCGAAGGGCCTCGAGGCCTTCGCGGACAATCACCGGCACCATGACGAGGGCCGCCACCGGATCCGCCCACCACCACCCCTGCCACGCATTCAGGGCGAGTCCGCCCAGTAGGATGGCCGACAGATAGGCGCAAAGAGAGGTCTGACGCGAATCGGCCGCCAGCGCGCGGCTGTTGATCCGCGACGCCACCCGCCGTTTGGCGCGGGCCAGCAAAGGCATCACGATCAGGGATGCGCTTGCGAGGAGTATGCCGATCAGGCTTGCCTCGGGAGGCTCCCGCAGGAGCAGGGACTGACCCGCGTCGACCGCGATGTAAACCGCCAGGGCGAGGAACGAAATCCCGACCAGCTTGAGTGCGCGACGCTCGCGCTCCGCGTCGGCGGGATGGCCCAGCAATCGCCAGAGGAGCACCCCGGCCGACAGGCTCTCAATCACCGAATCAATCCCAAAACCGACCAGCGCGATGCTGCTCACCGCGGCACCCGCGCCGATTGCCACGGCCGCCTCGGTGACGTTCCAACCAATCGTAAAATACTCCAGCCTTCGGCCGTGCGAAACCTCCCCGGCTCCGACCGCTTCCCCGCCACAGGTGGCGCAACGCTCATCATGGTTCGGGATCGGCATCCCGCCACGGTCATCCACGACATGACGCAAAGCCAACTCGATCTGGGCACCGCCCGCAAATGACGGCGCATCTCAGTTTTTGTCCTGAAGGAGCGCAGGCGTAGGCGTAGCCTCGCCTGCACCTGGCGGACGATCGCCTTTGGCGATACGTCCGCGCCCCGCCTCCCGGCCAACCGTCAAAAAGTGAGATGCGCCATGATTCACCCCGAAAGTGCGGGCCGGACTTGTTTCCCGGAAAACCTACCGTAGGCTTCCCCGCTCCTCTGCCATCGTCGCCGAAGTCTGCGTTGGAAATGCTGCTATGAAAATCGTCACGGATCCCGCGGCCGTCCTGCTGCGCCGGCTGCTGCGTTTGTTGCGCTGGCGCGTGTGGATTCAAGAACGTCTCCAGCCGTCGGAGTGGCAAGTGACCCTGATCTGGGCGGCGCTGGCGGGTTTTCTCGGGGCGATCTCGTCCATCATCTTCACCACGCTCACGGAGCGCGTGCACGAGTGGTTGGTCAACTCGAACCTCGGGGTCGTCGAATCGATGGCCCGCCTGCCCTGGTGGGGCTGCCTGCTCGTCCCAACGCTCGGCGGGGCGCTCGCCGGCGCGGTGCTGGTTTTCGGGCCGAAGCTGACGCGGGCCCAGAGTTCCACCGACTACATGGAGGCGATCGTGATCGGCACCGGCCACGTGCCCACCCGGGCGAGCCTGATCAAGTCGGCGGCGGCTCTGTTTTCCATCGGCTCAGGCGGCTCCATCGGACGCGAGGGCCCGATGGTGCAACTCGCCGCCATGGTGGCTTCGCAGCTCGGCCGCTGGCAGAAACTCACGCCCCCGAAACTGCGTTTGCTCGTCGCGTGCGGAGCCGCGGCCGGCATCTCCTCGGCGTACAATGCCCCCATCGCCGGATCGTTCTTTGTCGCCGAGATCATCCTCGGCACGATCGCCATGGAAAGCCTCGGTCCTCTTGTGGTCTCCGCCGTCGCGGCCACCCTCACGGTCCGGGTGCTCACCGCGGCCCATGCCCTCTACCGAGTGCCGGCGTTCGGCGAGATGTCCCCCTTGGAGATGGGGCCCTATGTGGTGCTCGGCTTCATCGTCGGCGGCCTCGCCCCGATCTTTCTCGCCTCGCTCAAGCAGGCCGAAAAATTCTTCGTGGCGCTGCAGCTGCCGATCATCGCCCGGCTGGCACTCGGCGGGCTCGCCGTCGGGGTCATTGCGATCAATGTCCCCCAGGTCTGCGGCAACGGCTACTCCGTCGTGGTCGAGATGCTCAAGGGGCAATTCCTCGTCACCACGATCATCGGTTACGTGGCCTGCAAATGGCTCGCCACCATGGCGTCGTTCGGCTCCGGGGCGCCGGGCGGAGTCTTCACCCCGTCGCTCTTCATGGGGGCCGGATCAGGACTGTTGTTCGGCACGGCCGTGCATCAGGTCTGGCCGGCCGGGGCGCATAACCCGATTGCTTTCGCCTTGGTCGGGATGGGGGCGTTCCTGGCGGCGGCCAGCCACGCGCCCATCATGGCGGTGATCCTTCTGTTCGAAATGACGATGAGCTACGACATCATCCTGCCGCTGCTTCTTTGCAGTGTGGTGGCGTATTATACCGCCAAAGGCGTCGGCGGGGCCTCGCTGTATTCCGAGTCACTGAAGCGAAAGACCGACGACGCCGGCCTTGCCGCCCGGCCGGCGGAAGCCCTCGTTTCTGATTTGATGCGCACCGATCCTCCCACCGTGGCGCCCGCGGCGCGCTTCGCCGAATTCGCGCAGACGTTTCTGCGGCTGCGCGTGAACCATTTGTACGTGGCCGACGAGATCGGAAAATTTCTTGGAGTTGTCTCGCTCCACGACATCAAGCCCTATCTGCACGAACCGGAACTCGCCGAACTCGTGATCGCCCGCGACATCGTGCACGACGATTTCCCCCGGGTGGCACCTGAGCAGCCTTTTACGGACGCGCTGGCCGGGTTCCTCACCGTCAGTGCCGACCGCCTGCCCGTGGTCGATCATGAAGGCCGGCTGCGCGGCAGCCTGGCAAAAAGCGATCTGCTGCTGGCCATGGTGGAGCGCCGCAAGAAACCGGTGACCGGGTAACCTACCGGCGGCAACGGTCCTGCTTTCCGCCGGCCCTGCCATCCGCCCGTCCGGGCCGCGCGCCGCAGCGGCAGCGTCCGTCCCACGAGTGAATTCCAGCCCAAAAGCTTCACTCTCTCCTCTCCCGCACCGCCACCGACCTTTCTACCCGAGCCTCCCGGTGCGCGGATTG
>SESH01031878.1_pt1 | contig 10750 bp, 9 predicted proteins | sample 3171561 | NCBI WGS metagenome assembly SESH01 (sample SAMN10866947, study PRJNA518727) | freshwater metagenome | biome: subpolar coniferous forest; feature: holomictic lake; material: water; isolation source: holomictic Lake 442 2011 16.5 m and 2014 13 m | place: Canada: near Kenora, Ontario
CACGTTGGTTAAATCCGCGCGAAATGAAGGCTTGGCGGTCATACATCATCGCTTCGCGCCGATTATTGGAGGCGCTCGATACAGATTTAGTTGGCCATGATTTATCTTTGGCAGATTACGAAGTACTCGCACAATTAAGTGATGCGCCAAATCGACGGATGCGAATGAGTGAGTTAGCTGAATTAGCGATGCTCTCTAAATCGCGACTTTCACATCGAATGAAAGTTATGGAAAAAGCTGGCTGGGTTCGCCGCGAACTATGTAGTGAAGATAAACGTGGTTCGTGGGCAACCATGACTGATAAAGGCTTTAAGGCGATTGCCGCTGCCGCGCCTTGCCATGTAGATAGCGTGCGCAAGCGATTTTTAGATCAGATATCAATTAAAGAGCAGGCCGAGCTAGCTGGAATATTTAGCCACTTAACGGAAGAGCTTCGCGAACAATATAAAACTGATAATTAATCTAGGCATTAAATAAAAAAAGACCCGGCGCTTTCGCGTCGGGTCTTTTTAGAAAGACGGGCTTACTTTGCAGCAGCCTTTTTACGACGACGACGCTTTGGGGCAGCCTTCTTAGCAGCAGCCTTTTTACGACGCTTTGGTGCTGCTTTCTTAGCAGCAGCCTTTTTACGACGCTTTGGTGCTGCTTTCTTAGCAGCAGCCTTTTTACGACGACGCTTTGGTGCTGCCTTAGCAACAGCCTTTTTACGACGACGCTTTGGTGCTGCTTTTTTAACAGCAGCTTTCTTACGACGCTTTGCAGCCACGTAGATCTCCTATCGGAATGGTTCGATCCGTCACCGAACCTGTTCAAGGCATAGCCTGACAGTATTTGGCAAAAGATTCCACTATTTTGCATAAATATTGCAGTGCGTGTCGCAATTGGTTTTTTTAAAATTTTGTGTATTTACAAGAAAATAAAGGCTAAAAATGTGATGTTTTTATGTGTAGAAAGTGAGTTTTTTCGAAAAAGTGAGTTTTTGGTTGAAAAAGTTACCTAATTTAACGCATCAGTAATATAAAAATATTTTTAATTATTTTCCCGATTTTGGCGAATTTTTGCCTCCTCGACCGCAAATTTGTTACTTCTTACATCGTATCGACGAAACGATGGCATCGCCGATGAAATTGAAAATACAAAGGCGATACATAACATGCCGCCACCAACAACCGATGTTCTTAAAGAAGTTGCGGCTGCCATTCCGCCGGCTCTTGCCTGTCCGCCAAGTGGTCCAACTGAGTAAGAAAGCAATTCAATTCCGGCCATTCGTCCGCGAAGTTCATCTGGAATGGATTGATTCCAGATGGCGGCCCGGAAAAGTGCGCTGACCATATCGGATGCTCCAGCTAAAATTAAAAAGAGTAAAACAATTGGAAGCGAATTCGTCACGCCCGCTAGCGTTATTGCGACCCCCCAACCGAGTGCTGCAATTGTGATTGCGCGACCATGATGCGGATAACTTCGGATCCAGCCACTAGTTAAAGTTACGAAAGTTGCACCTATAGTTCCCGCTGCATAGAAGAATCCGAGGGCCCAAGGAGCGCCAACTTGGTCCGCCCAAAACGGAAAGAGTGCATTTGGCATTGCAAAGAACATTGCCGCTAAATCGACCAGGTAGGTTCCGAGTAAATCTTTCCGGCTTACTGCATACCGAATGCCCTCTACCAAGCTAGCTAGTGACGGTGGTGCCGCATTATCCGATGGTGGGATATTTCGTACTTTAAATAAGAAAATTAGCGCAATCGCGAAGGTAATTACATCGATTAGGTAGCCATATGTCGCACCAAAGGAGGAAATCACGATTCCGGCGACCGCAGGGCCCACAATTACCCCGAATTGCCCGCGTAAACTCATCAAAGCGCTGGCGCTGGGGAGGTCATCGTGACTGACGATCCTGGGCAAGATTGCATCCATGCTGGGGCGTTGCAATCCATTAAGTGCGGCGAAAGTGCCGGCCACGATGTAGATGAGCACCAAATTCGGGTTCGGCAACATGGAATTACCAAGTAGAAGCAAAGTCATAATCAGCGCCGCAAACTCGGTTGCCCAAACCATTTTCTTTCGGTCAACTGCATCGGCTAAGACGCCACCGTAGAGTCCAAAAACGATTAACGGCACAAGTTCAACAGCGCCCATAAGCCCGACTGCTAAAAAGGAATGGGTTAACTCTTTGATTTGAAAGGGGAGCGTTACATAAGTAATCATCGAGCCAAAATGCGTGACTAGACCGGCGCTCCAAAGGTTTCGGAAATCACGATATTTCCTAAGTGGTGCAATATCTACCGCAAATTTTTTAATGAAAGGTTTCTTTCTCTCCCGGGAAGGTTCCTGATTCTACGTCCCCTATCCATTCTGCAACGGCTGCGCTCATATCTTCACGAAGATTTCGATATGCCCGGGCAAATCTAGGTGGGTTTACCGTGATCCCCATTAAGTCAGTCCAGACTAATACTTGCGCATCACAATCTTTGCCTGCGCCGATTCCGATAGTTGGAATCTTTAATTCGCTAGTAATTTGCGCCGCAAGTTCGCCCGGTATCAACTCAAGAACAATGGCAAAGCAACCTGCATCTTGGAGCGATTTTGCATCTGCAAGAATTTTTGCACCATCGCTAGTTCGACCTTGCACTTTAAAACCACCGAGCGCATTTACCGATTGCGGGGTCATGCCTAGATGGCCCATGACTGGGATACCTGCTGCGACTAACGTTTTAATCTGTTCGCAAACTCGGGCACCGCCTTCAAGTTTTACGGCGTGAGCTTTTGCTTCCTTGAGAAATCTGATGGCGGTCGTTAGCGCCAATTCAGAGCTGGCTTCATAGGAACCGAAGGGCAGGTCAGCAACGACTAACGCTTTTTCTGAGCCACGAACTACAGCGCGTGCCAGTGGAATTAATTCATCGACAGTTACCGGAATCGTGTTCTCCTCACCGAGGAAATTATTTCCGGCGCTATCGCCAACTAATAGGACTGGGATACCAGCGCCATCAAAAATCGAAGCGGTCATAGATTCGTAAGAAGTGAGCATCGCCCATTTCTTCCCACCCTTTTTCCAGGCGGCTAAATCGGCAATCGTGTAACGGCTCATCAGAGATTCCCTTCATCCTCGAGGCCGATATGGTCCCCGGGTTTATGGAACGTGCGGATTAATTGTATCGAGATACTCTTGAACGGTGAATACCGCGATCGCCCCGATTCGAATTGGATTAGCCCAAGTTAACCCAACCGTTGGCGACCTATCGGGAAATCGCGAGTTAATTCTTAAATTCGCCCGTCATGCAAAAGCGGGTGGCGCGCATATTGTGCTCTTTCCAGAGATGGTCCTAACTGGATATCCAGTTGAAGATTTAGCGATGCGGCTCTCGTTCCGAGATGGTTCGCGCCGCGCAATTAATGAGTTAGCGCTCGCGCTAGCTGAGTCCGAATTTGAAGATTTAGTTTCAGTCGTTGGGTATTTAGATGAGAGCGAGAGCGGATCTCCGCAGAACGCGATAGCGATCATTTATCGCGGTGAGATCAAAGCTAGATATATAAAGCACCATCTGCCAAATTATGGCGTCTTTGATGAGTTTCGAAATTTCACGCCGGGCAACAAATCTTTAATCGCAAGAATTCATGGTATCGATGTTGGTTTTGCTATCTGTGAAGATATTTGGCAAGAGGGCGGCCCAGTTGTGGAATTAGCAAACCGAGGCGCTGGCTTATTGTTGGTGCCAAATGGCAGTCCTTTTGAAAAGGCTAAAGATGATAAAAGATTGGAACTAGCTAGCCAGCGCTCTCGAGAAGTTGGTGCGCCACTTGTTTATGTAAATATGGTTGGCGGCCAAGATGATTTAGTTTTCGATGGCGATTCAATTGTGGTTGACGCCAACGGCAAACTACTGGCACGGTCACCGCAATTTGTTGAGGGATTAATGTTGGTCGATATTGATGCTCGAATTGGTTCTGGAAGTCCGGATATTCTGATTTCCGATATTCCAATTGCAAAGTATGAAAAGTTAAAAGTTGGGAAAGTTGATCCGTTAGATCCTTTTGGAGAAATTTGGGAAGCTCTAGTTTTGGGTTTAAGAGATTACGTATCAAAAAATGGCTTTAAGAGCGTTGCACTTGGTCTCTCTGGCGGAATTGATTCTGCGTTAGTTGCAGCAATCGCAGTTGATGCACTTGGTCCGAAGGCTGTCCACGCGATCGCGTTACCGAGTCGTTATTCCTCAACGCACTCGCTAGAGGATGCGCTGGCGTTAGCGTTAAATACTGGGTTGAACTATCGAGTGATTTCGATTGAGCCAATGGTTGCTGCCTATTTGAATTCGATAAATCTTGATGGGTTAGCGGAAGAGAATTTGCAAGCGCGAGTTCGCGGCACCACCTTGATGGGGCTGTCGAATCAAGAGGGTCATTTAATTTTGGCAACCGGAAATAAATCTGAGTTGGCAGTTGGGTACTCAACTCTTTATGGCGATGCCGTTGGCGGTTTTGCGCCGATTAAAGATATTTTTAAAGTTGATGTATGGAACCTCGCTAAATGGCGAAATGATCAAGCGATTAAGCGCGGTGAAACACCACCTATTCCAGCTAACTCCATTTCTAAAGAACCGAGCGCTGAACTTCGTCCGGGACAGAAAGATTCTGATTCGCTCCCTGCATACCCAATCCTCGACCAAATTCTCGCAATCTATATTGAGAAAGCTGGCAGCGTTGATGCAATCGTTGCGGCTGGATTCGATCGAGCTTTAGCAGAGAAAGTAATCTTGATGGTCGATCGCGCAGAATTTAAACGGCGCCAATATCCACCTGGGCCAAAAGTTACTTCGTTAGCATTTGGAAAAGACCGCAGATTGCCGATGACTTCGCATTGGCGGGAATCTCGTTAACTTGCGAATCATTCGCAAGTTGCTGATCTCAAATCCTTCGCTAAAATTAAGCCATGTTGAAAATCGTTACGTGGTTCTTTACTCGCCGCATCGTGATCGATCTTCATCGCGCTAATTCTTGCGCTTGCTAATTTCTTAGATTTGCCTACCTACTGGTTGCGCACCGTTATCTCAAAGCTCTCTGCACACTTAAATTAAAATCCCAAAATCCTAAAATTCTAGAATTGGAAAATCATGAAGGTTTATAACGACATTACCGAAATTTATGGAAATACCCCACTAGTAAGAATCAATCGAATTATGGATGGAGCTGCAGCCACTGTTTATGCGAAGTTGGAATTTTATAATCCAACCAGCACTGTGAAAGATCGGCTTGCAATTGCGATGGTTGATGCTGCCGAAAAGAGCGGTGCGCTAAAGCCAGGCGGCACAATTGTTGAGGCGACATCCGGCAATACCGGAATAGCGCTAGCAATGGTCGGTGCAGCGCGTGGCTACAAAACCATTTTGACGATGCCAGATTCAATGTCGAAAGAGCGACGTACTTTGTTAAAAGCTTTCGGCGCGGAGTTGGTTTTAACGCCAGCAAAAGATGGAATGCGCGGTGCGGTCGCCAAATCGGAAGAACTTGGCGCAAACGGTGCTGTATTAGTAAGACAATTTGAGAACGAAGCTGGTCCAGAGATTCACCGAAAAACAACGGGCACTGAAATTTGGCGCGACCTTGATGGCAAGGTAGATGCGATTGTTGCTGGCATTGGAACTGGCGGCACCATAACTGGAGTTGGCCAATATCTACGGGAGAAAAATCCAGATATCAAAATATTCGCAGTTGAACCATTTGCTTCACCAATTTTAAATGGTGGTGAACCTGGCGGACATCCGATTCAAGGAATTGGACCTAACTTCATTCCGAAAGTATTAGATACCAAAATTTATAACGAAGTCTTAGATGTAACTGCTGATGATGCCGTGAAATATGCACGTCGCGCTGCAAGCGAAGAAGGAATTTTAGCTGGGATATCTTCGGGGGCTGCACTTTGGGCAACATCTGAAATTGCAAAACGTCCAGAATTTGCTGGTAAAACTATCGTGGTAATAATTCCATCATTTGGCGAGCGATATCTTTCAACAATTCTTTATCAAGATTTAATGGACGCTTAATGCGATTTCTTAAGAATGTTATTGAAGATATTGATGTTGCGTTAACTCGCGACCCGGCAGCGCGAAATCGAATAGAAGTGGCGCTTGCTTATCCCGGCGTGCATGCACTTTGGGCGTATCGCTTTTCACATTTTCTCTGGAACCACCGACTTAAATTAATCGCGCGCGTTCTATCTAATTGGTCAAGAAGTGCAACCGGAATTGAGATTCACCCTGGTGCAAAGATTGGGCGACGATTTTTTATTGATCATGGAATGGGTGTAGTCATTGGCGAGAGCGCAATTATTGGTGACGATGTCATGATTTATCACGACGTCACATTGGGGGCTAGAGGTTTTGATTTAGGAAAGCGCCACCCAACAATTGAAAACGATGTAATTATCGGAGCTGGGGCCAGAGTTCTTGGAAATATCACGATTGGTCAACGGGCCATTATTGGCGCCAATTCAGTAATTTTGAAAGATGTACCCGCACGAGGTGAACGGGATGCTTCCGAACTTTTCATGATTTAACATGGTTGTAACGCGGCTTTGGCAGTATGGCCGCCATGTCCCCAGCAGCTAGCCAACTCCAAAAGCAAGAAGAGTTTGTAATTAGAACTCTGGAAGAGCGCAACATTAGATTTGTCCGGCTTTGGTTTACCGATGTACTCGGTTTCTTGAAATCTGTTGCGATTGCGCCACCAGAGCTAGAGAATGCTTTTGCAGAAGGTATTGGATTTGATGGTTCCGCAATTGAAGGTTTTGCGCGAATTACTGAAGCGGATATGTTGGCAAAACCAGATTCTGCAACTTTCTCAATTCTGCCATGGCGAACTGAAGCACCGGGAGCAGCTCGAATGTTCTGCGATATCGCGATGCCAGATGGCACACCATCGCCGGCAGATCCACGTAATGTTTTACGCAGAACTTTAAATAAAGCAGCAGAAATGGGTTACACCTGTTACACCCATCCGGAAATTGAATTCTTCTTATTTAAATCTGCTCCCGTAAAAGGTGAAGCCCCAATTCCAGTAGATCAGGGTGGATATTTTGATCACACACCTGCTGTAGTTGGTCATGATTTCCGACGTCAAGCAATTACGTTGTTAGAAGAGATGGGAATTTCCGTTGAATTTAGCCATCACGAAGGCGGCCCTGGTCAACAGGAAATTGATTTGCGCGATGCCGATGCGCTAACAACTGCAGATAACATAATGACTTTCCGTCATGTAATTAAGGAAGTTGCGCTAGATCAAGATTTCTATGCATCATTTATTCCAAAGCCATTTACCGATCACCCTGGAAGTGGAATGCATACCCACGTCTCACTATTCCACGGCGAAGAGAATGCCTTTTACGATGCAAAAGCTGAATTCAACTTATCTAACGTTGGTCGCTCATTCATCGCAGGCATTTTGACACATGCTGCTGAAATCACCGCCGTTACAAATCAATGGGTGAATTCTTATAAGCGATTACATGGTGGCGGTGAAGCGCCGGCACTAGTTAATTGGGGTCCAAGTGATCGTGGTGCGCTAGTGCGGTTACCGATGTATAAACCTGGCAAAGAGAACTCAACTCGAATTGAATTTAGATCACCAGATTCAGCCTGCAATCCTTACCTTGCTTATGCCGTAATGATTGCCGCTGGCTTAAAAGGAATTGAGGGCAAGTACGAATTAAAAAGTTCTAGTGATTTAGTTTCACTCCCAACCAATTTAAATGAAGCGATCAAGGCGATGGAGAAGAGTGAATTGGTTCGAGAAACTTTAGGGGAGCACGTTTTTGAGTATTTCCTCCGCAATAAGCGGGCCGAATGGGCCGAGTATCGCCGCCAAGTAAGTGCGTACGAACTCGATCGCTATTTGCCAGTCCTCTAGTTGCAGCGATAACCTTTAGCCATGTTGCGCAGCGAGTTATTAATCGGATCCGTACTACTTCGCGGACTCCTCCTTCGCTGCCGCGACGGGGCCAAATAACCGGTCCCTCGTCGCGGGGTTTGGCTACGCCGGTAATAAACCCAACCCGCGAATGGAGCAAGAAATGAATTTTCCGCCACAAAGTCCAAGCTCAATGCCAGTAAATCGTTATTCAAGTTTTATCCCAGTTGATCTAAAAGATCGTACTTGGCCAACAAAACAGATGAAGCACGCACCGCAATGGTGTTCGGTTGATCTGCGCGATGGCAATCAAGCGTTAATTGATCCGATGGATGCCAGCCGTAAATTGGCGATGTTCACGCTGTTAGTGAAGATGGGTTACAAAGAGATTGAAGTTGGTTTTCCATCGGCAAGTCAGACTGATTTTGATTTTGTACGAAAAATTATTGATGATGGTCTAATTCCCGATGATGTAACGATTCAAGTATTAACCCAAGCTCGCGATCAATTAATTCGCCGTACCTATGAATCGATCAAAGGTGCTAAACAAGCGGTAGTTCATCTTTATAACTCAACTTCGACTTTGCAGCGCCGAGTAGTTTTTGGCCAAGATAAAGAAGGAATTAAGAAGATTGCAACTGATGGCGCAAAACTATGTCTTGATTTACGAAGTACTGTTCCAGGAACTTTGGTTTCCTTCGAATACTCACCAGAATCTTTTACTGGAACCGAGTTGGATTTTGCGCTCGAAGTTTGCAATGCGGTAAATGATATTTGGCAGCCCACGCCAACTTGGAAATCAATTATAAATTTACCTGCAACCGTCGAAATGGCTACCCCAAATGTTTACGCAGATTCAATCGAATGGATGCATCGAAACCTTAAATACCGCGACAGCATAGTTTTGAGTTTACATCCACATAATGATCGAGGCACTGGTGTTGCAGCCGCTGAACTTGGTTATCTAGCTGGTGCCGATCGGATAGAAGGTACGTTATTTGGAAACGGTGAGCGAACCGGAAATGTCTGCTTAGTAACGCTAGGTTTGAATTTAATGAGCCACGGCATTGATCCAATGATTGATTTCGCTAATATTCCAGAGATTCGGAGAACTGTTGAATATTGCAATCAACTGCGCGTGCCAGAGCGTCATCCTTACGGTGGCGATTTAGTTTTCACTGCGTTCTCCGGATCGCACCAAGATGCAATTAAAAAAGGTTTAGAACACCTAGAGGTTGATGCAACTAAAGCTGGTAAGAAAATTGATGAATTTACTTGGGCAGTTCCATATTTGCCAATTGATCCAAAAGATATTGGCAGAACTTATGAAGCCGTTATTAGAGTTAACAGCCAATCCGGCAAAGGCGGCGTTGCTTATTTGATGAAGAGCGAACACCTACTCGAGTTGCCACGACGATTACAAATTGAATTTAGCCAAGTTATCCAAGCCAAAACCGATAACGAAGGTGGCGAAGTTCTAGCTGATGAGATGTGGAATATTTTTGTAGATGAATATTTACCAAGTGAGGATAATCGTTGGGGAAGATTTAGAATCCAATCACTAACTCAAACTTCTTCACCAGAAAAAGGTAATGAGCTAACGGTAAATATTTTAGATTCTGGAAAGCCGTTGACGTTAACTGGTCAAGGCAATGGTCCGATCTCTGCCTTCTGTCATTTGATGCAGGCGCATGGCGTGGATGTCCAAGTTGCGGATTATTACGAACATGCAATGTCAGCAGGTGGCGATGCCAGCGCAGCTGCATACTTAGAATGCACTATTAGCGGCGGCACCTATTGGGGCGTTGGAATCGACCCAAGCACCACAACTGCTTCCCTAAAAGCCGTTGTGTCGGCGGTAAATCGCGCACTTCGCTAGCTCTAATCGTTACGGTGAGCCCGTGGCGCTATATCGAGATCATGCGGTTATTTTGCGCACGCAAAAATTAGGTGAAGCAGATCGAATCATCACGCTCTTTACTAAAGAGCATGGCCGTGTCCGAGCTGTCGCAAAAGGTGTGCGGCGCACAAAATCTAAATTTGGCGCTCGATTAGAGCCAGGTAGCCATATTGATATCCAGTTATATACCGGAAAAACTTTTGACATAGTTACCCAAGTTGAGAGCATTGAAAATTACGGCGACACCATTTCCCAGGATTATCAAAAGTGGACTATTGCATCTGCAATATTGGAGGCAGCCGAACGATTTACTAATAATGAGCATGAGCCAGCGCTGCAACAATTTCTTTTAGTAATTGGATCACTAAAAGCGTTGGCCCACGAATCACATGACGCGTCACTGATTCTTGATGCTTATCTACTGCGCTCGCTTTCAGTAGCGGGTTTTGCACCTTCAATGACAATATGTTCAAGATGCGAAGCACCTGGACCACATAAATATTTTTCATTAATTGGCGGCGGATCAGTATGTGTTGATTGCAAACCATCCGCATCGGCAACGCCAGCAGTTGAAACTTTAGAATTAATGTCTGATTTATTAACTGGTGAATGGGAGCGCGCTGATAAAAGCGAACTCAGATACCGCCGCGAAGCCTCTGGTTTAATCGCTGCATATTTGCAATGGCACTTGGAACGCGGCTTGCGAAGCCTGCCATTGGTTGAAAGAATTACTCCGTGAAGCCGCCTAAGTTACCAAAATCTGCAATTCCAAATCATGTTGCGTTGGTTATGGATGGCAACGGACGTTGGGCGAAAAAACGTGGGCTACCAAGAACTAAAGGGCATGAAGCCGGCGAATCCTCGTTATTTGATGTTGTGGAAGGCGCAATTCAAATCGGAGTTAAAGAGTTAAGTGCATATGCTTTCTCTACCGAGAATTGGCGGAGATCG
>SESH01062206.1_pt1 | contig 10749 bp, 7 predicted proteins | sample 3171561 | NCBI WGS metagenome assembly SESH01 (sample SAMN10866947, study PRJNA518727) | freshwater metagenome | biome: subpolar coniferous forest; feature: holomictic lake; material: water; isolation source: holomictic Lake 442 2011 16.5 m and 2014 13 m | place: Canada: near Kenora, Ontario
TCAAGGAAGGTGGTCGTACTTACCCATTCCGGCGAATCGGATATCTCCTCGATGGCGTCCCAGGTTATCCGTTCAATTTGTGGGTAATCCTTTCCCACAATCCATTCACCGAGTCGATCTGCGTGCTCCTGAAGGTTCGCGGCGATGAACCACGCAAGGCAGCGGGCAGAGGCATCACTCTCGGCCGCGTGCTGAATCGCCGCCTTGGCGTGATCTGCCAGTAGGCCGTAAAGCTGCGGCTCGCGTGACAGGAAATCTATTAAGCAGACAACCGGGGCACCACCGGTTGCTATCGTGCTGAAGTAGTCCTTGTCCGCTTCGATCTGCGTTTTGAACTGACCGGGATTTCTCCCGAACAGCAATTGCAAAGCGCTGTAGTTGATCGCACGGTTCTTCTCGCACGGCTCGTCGGTCAGACGAAATGCAAACTTCCAGAGGGCCTTGAAGACTGCCTTCTCCACTTCGGGATTGAACCGGTTGTAGTACTTGCTCTCCAGGTACGCCTTCAACCTCTTGTCGTCAATCAGAATGCCGGCTGCTTGTTCGAGATCACCGACGAGCTCGTTGACGATCTGCTTGAACAAGATCGGGGCTTTGGTCAGTACCCCATCGAGAGTGTTACGGATTAAGGCGCGTACTGTCTCGCGGTTGGGCCGATGCAGTTGGAAGTTCGCGTTGACCACCGGGTGAGCGGCGAGATGACGCTGACGCTGTAGATGCAGCAGGTTTTCCCGCTCGGCGATGTCAAGAAGCTGCGTCTGCTCGGCGACGGATTCGACGAGCTTCGTCTCCCAAATCGGAGATCGTTCGTTGTCCTGCTGCGACTTGCCGATTTCCGCAAGGATGTCCTTGGCTTTGGTGTCGCCGTATAGATCGACGAGGTTCTACAGCTTGAAGAGCAGGTCACACACCGCGACTGACCAAAGCATCACCACCGATGACCGGTAGTTGCCCGCCGCGTAGCAGCTCAGTACCTCGGAGAAATACTCCTTGGTGCGCGCATCGAAAATCTGCATTGCGCGCTGCTCAATTGAGTACTCGTCCAACATCACACCCCCTGACCAACAATCTCGACATAGCCGATCAACTCGGCTGAGTAGCTGCCATCGCCATTCACCGCGCCCTTGTGCTTAAGCTCACGCTGCAGCGTAGGCTCAACAGCGCGTGAAAATAGATCAAGCCGCTGATCCGCTGAGAATCTCGTGGTGGCTGTTGGTGCCTGCAGGTAGCGTTCACATTGCCGCTCCACCGCAGGTACGCGTGTGCCGTCTTGCTTGACCGCAATGGGCTGAACTACCACACGGCGTTCTCCGTTCTTGCCGGAGGCCTCGACCATCCAGAACGACAGCAGAACAGGGTCGTCGACGTCCGCCGCAACAGCGATTCCAAGATCTTCCGGCGGCACGATGCGCCAACGGCCAAGCTCTTCCTGCACCAGTGGGTGATCCAGACCCATCAGCTCCACGTTGTCGTTGCTCGTGGCCGTCTCTCGGTTCAACGTAAACTGGGCCTTGCGCGCACCATCGACGGTTACAAGGTCATAGGTCTCGTCGTCCACTTTGACGAGCCGCTGCTGCCGATCTGTCACTGCTGCCGACATGAACCGCACCAATCGATCCAGACTGGAGGACACATCAGAGAAGGGTTTGTAGTCGTCGAGACTGAAGCCTTCGAGGTCTTGGAACAGGTCAAACACGACCTGCCGCGCTTCACGCGAATTCGATAAGGCAGCTTCCAGCTCCACCTTTGTCCGCTTGAGCTCGGGGTCTGACAGCGCCTCCTGGTAAAGACGGTCGTAGTTGAGTCGTTCGGAAAGTTGGCCAAGAATTTGTGCACGCAGGTCTTCTGCGACGTTGCCTTGGTCATCGACCTTTCCGACCGTCTTGGCAATCTCTGTCAGCTTCTCGTCCAGCATCAGGAAGATGCGGCCCTCAATGGTGTCCGACAGCACAAGGTTATAGACCTGTGCTGTATGGTTCTGCCCGTAGCGGTGGATGCGACCGATTCGCTGCTCCACGTCCATCGGGTTCCACGGCAAATCAAAGTTGAACAGGATGCGCGCAAACTGTAGGTTGATGCCTTCACGGCCAGCCGCCGTACAAACCAGTACGCGCGGGCCGTCCTTCTGGCGAAAGCGACGTTCGGCTGCAATCTTGGCGCCGTGATCACCACCACGCAGCACCACCACGCCCTGGCCAGGGAAGGTCTGGTCGATCTCCTTGGCGATTAAGTCCACCGTACCGAGGTAAGTGGCAAACACGACGATCTTTTCGTTCGGATTCTGCCGCCACAGGATGCCAAGGCCGTCGAGCAGCTTTTGCGCCTTGGTCTCGCGCTGCTGCGGGAATACATTGAGCAGATATCCAATGCGCAGACGTTCTTCTGGCAGATGCAACTCCACCACAGCCGAAGCCGCTTCTTCAGCGTGGGCGGCTCCATATTCGCTGCCATACGGATCGGAGGCCAGCTCTAGTGCTTCCTCATCGAGCTTTTTGACCAGTCGATATTTGAGATCAGCCAGCACACGATCCACCTCACTGCGCCCAATCCTGTCGCGCGCGAGCTTGAATTCCTCGTGGATCAGCTCGCGAGCTTCATGGGTGAGGCGCTCACGGCCATCGATGTCCAGGTCTTTATCTCGAAGGAATGCCTCGTGTAGCGTCAGCATCAGCAAACGGCGTTTCATGGTTCGCCGCACGGCAGCGAAGCTTGACGCTGCAATCTTCTGAAAGATGGCCATCAAGAAGCCAAGTGCTCGTCCCTGCCCGCCCTGGCGACGCGCAAGGTCGAAGCCATCTTCAAGGTATTCACGCAGCTTCTCGTAGAAGAGGCGCTCTTCCGGGCCCATCAGGAAGGACTCGGTATGCACCCAGCGTCGTGCAAACAACGGCGAGCCATCCGGCTGACAGGCGTCAGCCTTCGTGCGACGGAACATCACCGTGTTCAGGCGGTACCGATGTTCCAGCATTTCCTCGGGGCTGCAAAATAGCGTCGGGTTCAGCAGTTGCGCCAGCATCCAGAACTGGAAGTGATTGCCCTGGTGCGGCGTGGCCGAGAGCAGCATCAGGTCACGCGAGTGGTCTTTCAGCGCCTCGGCAAGCTTGTAGTTCTCGGTCTTCCTGACCTTGCCGCCAGTGCGGTATGCCGTGAGGTGATGCGCTTCGTCGAACACCACCAGATCCCAACGCGGCGCATCCAGCAGGCGCTTGATGCGCGCCGGGCGCTTCAGGGTGTCGATGCTGGCGATCAGTCGGTCGTGCTTGGCGAATGCGTTGGTCTTGCGGTCAGTGATGTCGCCCTCGGAGCCGAACACCTCGAAGTCGAGGTTGAACACTTCGTTCAGTTCACGATGCCAGTTGTTCACCAGACCCGCGGGCACCACCATCAGCGCCCGGGTCAGTTCGCCCCGGCTGGCCAGCTCCCGAAGAATGAGTGCTGTCTCGATGGTCTTACCCAGCCCGACCTCGTCGGCGATGAGGTAGCGCCGGGGCGATGCGGTGGCGATGCGGTGCGTCAGCACCACCTGATGGGGCAGCAGATCGATCTTGGCTGAGGTCAGCGCCGACGCGCTTTCCATCACCGGCAGTGCGTGCGCCTCGTAGGAGAGCCACGCCTTGCGTGCGCGGTCGGCATTGCCGTCGACCGCACGCAGGATGCGCTCGGTGCGGGAGAGCTGGCGGCGAACCGAGCCAACCGGCACACGGCGCTCGCCCACGCCGAAAAACGCGCGCAGGTAGCCGTCGCGCGCCGGATCAAGAACGACGCCCTGGCCGAATTCGTGATGGGTGATCCGTTCGCCGGGCTGGAGCTGAGTCTCTACTTCCACGCGCGGACCTCATGTGATCCGCAAATGGAACAAACCCGCAGGCTTGCTGCCTTCACGGAGCAATATCTCCTGCGGATACTCGTTTGCCTCACCCCACAAAATGCGGCCAAACGCGAGCAGGCTGTCGCTGTGTGGTGCCGCGCAGCGCCATTCGACGGAGTCTGTGGCAGGATGAAACTTGATCCGTCCGTGACCTGATGGCAACCAAAAGATCAGGGCGGCTTCACCTTGGTAGTGGGACTGAAACGACAGGATGGCATCCTTGACCCCATCGCCCAGCCAAGTCTCGGCATCCTCTGGCATCAGCAGATCGAGTCCGCCTTCCAGTCCCGCGACCACGAGGGTGCTGTTGCCATTGCTCGGCAGGTCATCGGGCCACTGGCTTGTCGACCGCAAGAACTGGCGCAAGCTCCAGACCTCGCTGGCCACACACACCTGATTTCGGGCATCTTCGTCCCAAACCCAACTCGTGCCGTGCCGTTGCCACACCGTGTCGATCATCTGTCTCATACGCCAAGATCCTTTCTTATCCCTGCGCGATGCGTTAATTCTTTGGCGAGTTGCTCGAAATCGCTCTGGCATTGCTGGACGTTCGCTTGATGCGCACCAATCGCACCATCAGAGGGCTTTAAGCCAAACATTGGCTTGCGCGCCTCCATCGCCATAGGCATCAAGCTGCGGTAGTGCTTGATACGCTGAATCTGATTCGGGTCAGGCACTGGCTGCGCTTGCCCCTCTTCGATTCCAAGCACACTCTCACGGTAAGCCAACGGTAGCCGCTGTTGCCATTTTGCGTAGGCCTTGGTCGGACGCCCCAAACGCTCGGCATGCTGCATCAAAACATAGCCAGTTGGGGCCATCTGGCCAGAGGGTGGGGGGCCAATTGAGGCAGGAGCCTTGGGAAGCGCTTGCATCCAGGTATCTCGCCATTGGCGCAGTGTAGGGCCGAGGTTTCTCAGACCTTGCAATGAGAAAAGATCAGGTGCCACGGGCACCACAACATGGGTTGACGCGACCAGAGCTGCCCGGTTGATCGCCCCCAGATTAGGGCCGACATCCATCAACACCACATCTGCACAATGGCGCGTCGCCGCCTCTTGGATGACTCGCCAAAAGGCCGTTGTTACGCGAAATGCCCGCTCCCTTCCTTCCAGGCAGCGTGGCCATTCCGTGGATAAATCGTCCTCAATTCTGGACAAGGCCAAATCGCCAACAATCAGTCCCAAGGTATCCGAGAGCAGCTCAATGTGAGCAGGTTTGATATCACCCGTCCCCCCGAACAAGGGTTGAACTGCGCCGAACATGGTTTTTGGATGATTGTCATCTGGCCAGAGCACCTCCAATCGATCTTCATCCAAAGCCATGATGGATAAATTTGATTGAGGATCGAGATCGACAGCCAAAGTCTTATAGCCCAGTTCGGTGAACATCCACGCCGAGTGATACACCAGCGAAGTCTTACCCACACCGCCCTTGTTATTGAAAAACGTGATGCTGTTCATGCAGCTTCCCTGGCAATGATGGCGGCGATAAAACCTGGCTGTACTTCAAACCGCAATCGATCACCGAGCGCTTTGCGGGCAATCGCAATCCCGGCACCAAAGCGCTGTACAAAGCCCAAAGCACGCAGCGCTTCCGCGAGATTCGGATTGCGGTAATCGGTCACTCCTGGCTGGCCGAAGTTTTCCTGCGTGACGCTACCGAATGGACCGCCTGGATTATGAATTTCGATGCGGTCATCGAACCAATACACCCTCACCGGTGCGTTCGTAGCCTCATAACTGCGGTGCATAAAAGCATTGCGCACCAACTGGCGCAAGGCAATTTGCGGATACTCTTCGGCACGAAACTCCTTGTTCACCTGGGTGAATTGCACACTGCGCAAATTATGTGCTTCGAGCTTTTCCTCGATTCGACGCAGTTGATCCGTGATCGTGCCGTAGATTGAATCCTCATCCAAAACCGGCGAGGTCAGATCTGCTCCAGCGACGCGAAGAAACTGTGTGTAAGCACCCGGCACCCAGTCGGACGGAGATTTCCCAACGACCAGCACACCCAGGACGGTGGGGGTGGCGTCTGCCTCGCCAACCAGCATCTTGGTGGCGGCGAGACGCTGTTCAAGGCTGCGTTCGTTGGCGGTCAGTACGTCACGCGCCACAATGGACGGCAGATACTCTTGCTCAAAACGCAGACGATCCAGATCGTCCAGAGTTGCGTCAGTCACAGGTTGTACATCAAATGGCCGGTCACGATGCCGGCGCCGTTCATTCAGAATGCGCTCATCTTGCGCACTTGCCAGCCCTCGGCGCGGCCCCCAGCGCACATGAATCCGGCCTTTATAACGCACGGGTGGCGTATCGCATGGCCATACAGTGATGACAGCCATGTCGTGTTTAGCGAGCGTGCGTTTTTCCACCAGCAAAGTCGGAGGCGGCGCGATATTGCCATCAGACTTGATATCGGCCAGTTGTCGTAGCAGTTCATCGGTCACATCCAGTTGCATCGGTGCGCCATTGTCATTTACACCGATGAAGACCACCCCCTGTCTGCCATGCCCGGCCAAGTCATTGGCAAAAGCGCATACTGCCTCGCGAACCGTCTGTGGCGCATTGCCTTTGAGAGACTCCTTACGTTCGACGCGATCCGATTCCAAGTCACCCAGCATCGCTTCGAGTTCTTCGTCGTTGTAGGGTTTCATAGCTCGTACTCCTCAAACAGAGAGCCCTGCGTCGGCTTGACCGCCTGAGTCGCCACCCAGCCGTTGTAGATCGAGACCGCGCGTGAGGCCGCGTTGCGACTAGCCTGATCGGGGCCGTTCTTGTGCAGCCATTCCAGCAAGGGCTTGAGCGCCACGTGAGGCCTGAAGTTTTCGTTCTTCAGTGTGTCGGATGCGTTGATACCGCTGCCATCGAAGCACGCACCGATCAGCACCAGCGCCTGATCCAAGTCCGAAGTCAAACGGCGCTTGTGCTTGCCAGACCACTCACGCGCAAAGTCCAGCGGATTCACCCGTGTAAAGACTTTGTTCTTTTCCGAGCACCAGCCACGCTGCTCAAATTCGTCGGGCGTGGTGATGGAACCCTTCAAGAACTTTTGCAACTGATCGCGCTTTAGCTCAGAGGCGTTGCCGAAAGTACGCAAGAATTGACGGGTCATCGGCTCGGCATTGACCGGCGGCGGTTCTTTGCCCTTGTCCGCGTCCTCGTCGATGAGCTGGTTGATACCGACCAACGCATCTTTGACGGAGATTGCGCGTCCCTCGTCTACAAAGACCTTGCCGTAGTGGCGCGAGAAGTATTCCAGCGCCTTGCCACGACGGATGACCTGAATGTCCGCTGCAGGCAGGCCTTCCTTGGCGTGGTTCTCCAGCATGGATTGCAATTGGCGCACATCGGCCATGACTCCACGACGCATCCGGCCCCAACTGACGGGCTTGGGTTCCTCGGTGCGCTTACGGCAAACGTGGATGATGTCGTATTCAATTTTTTGCGAGCCGAAGGAAGCGTTTTCGCCTTTAGTCTCGTCGGATCGAATCGGGTAAGTCGCTTCAAGGTAGAAACCGGATTCAAACAAGGATTCGAGAACAGCAACCCACGGTTCGTCTTCGCTGTGATGGAAAGTAAACGCCAGAATGCCACTTGGCTTGAGCAAACGGTACGCCTCACGCCAGCATGCAGTCAAAAGGCGTTGATAAAGACCGTTTGGGTTGTCGGGTTCCCTGTACGGGTTAGCGACGGCCTCCATCGATTTTGGAGTGTGCTCTGTTGCATAAACAGACGGGTATTTTTCCTTCAACAACAAACGTAGCCAGACATAGAAAAAATCGGCCAATTCGGCGTACTGCATCAATTCGCCAAAGGGCGGATCGGTGATGACCAGATCGAAACTGCTGTCGGCAAGCTGAGTCAGCTTGGTGGACGATCCACAAAATATTTCCGCGCTGTTAACTGGATCGCCCGAATACACCTTCTCGCTTTTGCCACCGATACCTTCAGCAAGCACAACGTCCTGACGTTTCAAGCCTTCGGCGCTGACGGCTTCCCAAGGCCGCATCGCCCAGTCTCGCCCTTCAATGATTCCCTCAATACATGAGGCCCAATTGCCGCGACCGAGGGTTGCGAAAACACAGTTCTCAATGGGAAGAGATTTGGGGTGATAGTTGTTGTTGCTTAAGTGAGGCACGAGCTTGTCGTACCCGCTATCCCAAAAGCAGAACATATTCTGATTACGCAGATACTGCTGGAATGCACCCAGCACATACTCGCGCACCTGCCAATCGTAGTTCCCGACTTCGACAATGGCCTTGAGCAACTGCGCATGCACTAGCAACTGGCGCGGATTGAACATCGTCCAGTAGTGGGTGTGCCCATGCTCCGGAATACCCCACCCGTGCGTCTTCCAGCCTTCTGAAAGGAGACTGCGCGGCCAGTAGTCTGCGAGGTCACCGTCCTTGCGCATTTCCCATTCCAACAAAGCAGAGTCGTATTGTTGAGCAAGATTTGTATCAAAAGGCGCGAAAAAACGACCGCTGTACGGCATACCTGAGATGTCCCGTTTTGGAGCATATCCCTGGATCGCATAGGCAGCCATCGGCCCGGTTTTGCCCGTAGCTTTGACAGTGGTCAGAACGTCCTGCACCGTGCCGCAAGCTGCGCAGATGTAGTGTGATTTTTTTGGCACCGTGCCGATACCAGTCTTGAAGGTGAGTTTGGTTTCAGGGCAGGTCACTTCTTCTGGCAGTACGCCACGGACTTCCAGCAATCGCATCTTTGAAGCACGTTCTGCATTCCAACGCGCCGAAGAAGCCCCGTTGTCTTGTGCGGATCCGCCGAAAGGCTGCCCGTTAGTATCCTGTTTGGGACTACCTGCGAACCATTCACGATGCACGATCAAACTTAGTTCGACCTTCTTATTTTTGCCTTTTCCTAAATTGACCATCAGGGTATGACCACAATGCGGGCACACAACTCCCTTCCTTCTATCGAGCACCGAGAACGGGTATTCGGACGGGGCAACATAAAGCGGTACGTCAGGTGCCATCCGTGCCGAGTATTCTTCAACGTGAAACTCGCTCCCGCATTTTCCGCAGCTATGTTCCCAGTACTTGACGCTGATCGTTTTCACTGCCATAACCGGACTGGTCATGATCGGCGTCCGGTGGCCGCAGCCTGTCACTTGGCAGGGGCCGTGCTTGGCCCAGAACGTGTAGATGATCTCTGGGCCTTCGTAGCTGTACTCATACCGCTGCTCTTGTGTCAGACTGAGCGGGTCGAAATCGGCAGGCATCACCTGCTTGGTCGGCAGGTGCGTCCATTTGCCTTTCTCGCCATTGGGGCCGTCGCAGTAGTAGTACGGCATGATCTGCGGCTTGACTTCGGCCTCGATGTCGGCCAGCAGCTTCTTCACCTCGTCCAGATCAACATCGGCCAGTTCCTGTTTCACCACAAACCATGCGACCGGATTCAGGTCGTTGCCGACCATCTGCATTCCGAGGCGTGAGCCTTCCACCAACGTGGTGCCGCCGCCCATAAAGATGTCGGCCACCTTCAGGTGCTTGAACGCGCCTTTTTTCTGGTGGTTGGCGTAGTAGTTGTCCCACACCAGCTTGGCCGCATGAGAGGGATCATCCGGTGCCTTGGTAGCCGCCGCGATCAACATCGAACGGAACACGCTGGAGCGACGCCGCGCCCACCATTTCGACATCTGGTAGATCGGCTTGCCCGCGTTGCCTTCGATGATCGCCACCTGATTGACCGGCAGGATCGGGAAATCGACCTCCAGGCAGGTCTTGGGGCGGTTCGGGTCATTGAAATCGACGGTTTCCATGGCGACCGCCCTGCCTGCGCCGACGGCCTTGGCGACTTCTTGCGCCAGTTGTTCTTTTTTGCTTGCCATTTGAGGTCGCACTTATCGTATTGAGTGCATGTGAAGCTCCGCAACACGGAACATCGGCTTGGTTGATTTTTCCGCCGTGACAAATTCATCAACACCCGCATCCAATGCCGTAGCGACATGAATAGCGTCCATTGCCGCAATGCCATGCTTTGCCGCAATATCGTGGGCGTGATAAAGCGTGTCGGTGCGCCATTTCAATTCCTCGCCTTGTAAGAAGACGGCATCGTAAAAATCTATTTCATCTTGCCGTTTTTCATAAATCAGACATCCCCGGATTGGCAATGAACCATGACTAAAATTTGGACAGATTTTGACGGGAAAACTGATATTTTGCAAAAAAATTCCATATAAATTAACATAAAAAAATTCTGTGGCTTGGTTAATTGTCCAATAATCAATTAATATAAATAAAAACAACGGATTAGATGATGTTTTAGAAAAAAGCCGGGGAGGTCTGTAAATAGCCTTGGGGAAGATTTCCAGCCTGACCGCATCGCTCAGTACGAAACTACGGCCTGGATCATCGAGAATTTCCAACGCTCTTCTACCAATTTCATCCTTGCGAGCACATGCGGCAAGCAACACGCTACTGTCGATATAGGTTCGATTATTCATCCGAGACTCCGCCTCGTCGTTGCTGCAATTCGCGATCAAAAGCTTCGGCATCTAGCAAAGGGCCAGCATTTGCGACATAAGCGCGACGCAAGGCGAGCAGCCGTTTGCCGAATTCGGTTTTAGGTTTGAATGCTTCCGCTACGGCATCTCGCGCAGCGGGTGGCGAGTCGTAGGCCTCCATGCCCGGCGCATCCCAGTCATCGGCGAATGATCGTAGTCTGAGATGCGTTTCAAGCGTCTCTGCTGCACTCCAACCCAATGATTGAATGGTGTGGTCTGATGTAAGGCGCAGTATAGAAAGCGCATTACCAGTCCAATAGCCACAGCGATTACCGTTTAATTGGATTGGGTATGGTTTTATTTCGCTGGCCGTTGTTTGAATTTGCAACACAGCAGAATGCCACACAGGTGGG
>SESH01026733.1_pt1 | contig 10745 bp, 7 predicted proteins | sample 3171561 | NCBI WGS metagenome assembly SESH01 (sample SAMN10866947, study PRJNA518727) | freshwater metagenome | biome: subpolar coniferous forest; feature: holomictic lake; material: water; isolation source: holomictic Lake 442 2011 16.5 m and 2014 13 m | place: Canada: near Kenora, Ontario
TGCTGCATTTTCCGACGCGTGGCGCGCTCTGGCACCAGGTGCGCGGCCGTTCCTGCGTCGCCCATGCCGGCGAGGCCTGCCTGCTCGACATCAGCGAGGATGTCCGGTACGGCAACGCCGGTCCGGACGATGCGGAGTTCTTCTGGGTGCTCTTCAACAGCAAGGACATGCCGCAGACGTTCATTGAACTGCGGGCCGACCAGGATCCTGTGTTCAAGGCGCTGGATGTGCCGCGGCTGACTACGTTGTTTTCTGAACTGATCGCCATCACGCGTGACCAGCCGCCGGGCGCGGAGCTGAAGGGCGCCGCCCAGTTGACGCTGATTCTGGGCGAACTGTTCATCGGCCGCGATCCGAAATTGAGTTTTGCCTCGGCGATCGGCCACGCCACGCCCCCTTCCGACGCGGTCCGCAAGGGCGTCGATTACATTTGTCGCCACTATGACTGGCCACTGGCCATCAAGGCGATTGCCGACGTCAGCGGCCAGAGCGCCTCATACTTCTCGCGGCAGTTCCACCGCGAGGTGGGGATGACGCCGCGCGAGTATCTCAACCGGTTCCGGATCGAGCAGTCCAAACTGCTGCTGGGCGGCGGTTCCAAGCCCATCAAGGGGATTGCCCACAGCGTCGGGTTTCCCGACGAGAACCACTTCACCCGCGTATTCACGCAAATCACTGGCGTGTCGCCGCGCGTCTACCGTCAGTCGCAGTCCAAGGTCGCGGCGGCACCGGCCCGCTAAATGCCGATCCGACCGCCGGCCGCCACGGAGGGCGGCCCTCCATTACGCTACAGGCGCTGGAGGGCCGGGCTCTGTCCCGGCCGCCGGCCGTCACGGAGGGCGGCCCTCCATTACGCTACAGGCGCTGGAGGGCCGGGCTCTGTCCCGGCCGTGGCCCCGCAGGAAATTGGATGCTGGTTTTTTGCAATTATTCCCGGTGCCCGAACTACCGTGGGATGGTCTACACTGATACCCATCGGAATGGAACAGCGTTTGTGAACTGTTCCGGTGCGAGATGTCACACTGTAGCCGCGGCCAATGGCCGCGGCTACAATTTGGTTGCGGGCTGACGCCTGCCGGGTGTGTTAGAAAACGGAGAAGTCTCATGAAGTATCGTCGTTTGGGGAAGACCGGCACCAAGGTGTCGGAAGTGGGTTTGGGCACGTGGCAACTGGGCAATGCCGACTGGGGCGTGTTGTCGGACAAGGACGCGCTGGCGATCCTGCATCGCGCCGTCGAGCGTGGCGTCAACCTGATCGACACGGCCGACGTGTACGGCCTGGGGATCAGCGAGAGCATCATTGGCAAGTTCCTCAAGGAGACGCGCGAAACGGTCTACGTCGCCACCAAGCTCGGACGCAAGCTCTGGGTCGAGCAGCAGGGGTGGCCGGCCAAATACACGCTGGCGCTGACGCGCAAGTCCACCGAGGAGTCGCTGAAGCGCCTCGGCGTGGACGCCCTCTTCCTGCAGCAGTGGCATTGCATCCCGACGGAGATGCTGCGCTCGGGCGAGGCCCTTGACCATTTGGAGACGCTCAAGACCAAGGGGCTGATTCAGAACTGGGGCGCCAGCGTCGAAAGCATCGAGGAGGGGCTGCTCTGCATGACCCATCCCGGCTGCGCCACGCTGCAGGTCATCTACAACGTCTTCCGCCAGAAGCTGACGGCTGACCTGCTCCCCGTGGCCAAACGGTGCGACGTGGGCATCCTCGCGCGCGTCCCACTCGCCAGCGGCCTGTTGACCGGCAAGTTCAAGCAGGGCCACACGTTCGCCCCCAAGGACCACCGCCACTATAACCGCGATGGCAAGGCCTTCAACGTCGGCGAGACCTTCGCCGGCGTGCCGTTCGAAAAGGGCGTGGCCTTCGCCGCGAAGATCGAGCGCATCCTGAAGCCCGCGGCTCGCAAGCCGATGGCGCAACTGGCCCTGCGGTGGCTGCTGGATCACGACGCCGTCTCGACCGTGATCCCGGGCGCGTCGAAGATCGAGCAGGCCGACTCCAACGCGGCCGCGTCATCCCTGCCGCGCCTGACCGCTGCCCAGCATGAAGCGCTCCGCGAATTGTATGCCAAGGAGATCGCCCCGACCATCCGCGGGCTGTACTGAGAAGCAGGCTGAAAGATTAAGAATGTAGGGGCGCCGCTTGCGGCGACCGCTGCCGGCGGGCTTCGCAAGCGAAGCCCCTACAAAGATGCGACGCAAAGGGTAAGTAGTTGCCACGGAGTCACTGTTCACCGACCACTGGAAATCCCCATGCACGACCACTACGTGATGTTCAAACTCAAGCCCGAATGCCGCCCGGACCTGCCCGAGATGGTGCGCCAGTTGAAACAGCTGGAGCATGACGTGCCGGCCATCCGCCTGGCCGAGGTCATTCTCGACGACGTGCACGGCGCGCACTCCTTTGACGTGCTCTTTCATGTCCGGGTGGACAGCCTCGAGGCCTTCCGCATCGACTACATGCTTCATCCGAAGCACGTGCCCGTGCAGAAATACATCGAGGCTCGCGTCTGCGGGATTGCCGACGTGGATTGTCAGCTTTAGCGGTCAATATACAAGTATTATGCCTGTATCTTGGACTTGGATCATCCAAGTGGAAGGACACAGAGGGCACAGAGAATTGAAGAGTGCACAGAGTGGATTTCATGCTGCTGCGACCGGCTTGCCGGCCGCAGTCAGGAAATTCTCTGTGATCTCTGCGCTTCCCTGTGCTCTCGGTGTCCTTGACTTGTGCAATTGTTGGGTTGCGGGCGTCGGCCCGCCTTAACCGGTGCCGTACCAGGCTCTCATGATCGGAAAGGATTCCATGCCGAAGAAACCCGTTGCCGCGCAAGCCGATCTCTTCATCCTGACCCGCAAGCCGCTGGGCCGGATTGAAGGCCCGCTGTTCGGCCAGTTTCTGGAACTGGCCGGCCGCTGCGTCAACGATGGACTCTATGAGCCCTCCAGTCCACTGGCGCGACCTGACGGCCTGCGCGCGGATGTCGTCGAGGCGTTGCGCGAGCTGCGCCCCACGCACATCCGCTACCCGGGCGGGTGCGCTGTCGCCTATTTCGACTGGCAGGACCTCGTCGGCCCGCGCGAGCAGCGTCCGCACGCCCGGCTGGTCAACAGCACCGGGCAGGTCCAGTCCACCGCCTTTGGCATTCCCGAGGCGTGGTTGCTCTGCCAGGAACTGGGTGCGGAACTTTACCTGACCGTCAATGCGCACACGCAGACGCCTGTGGACGCGGCGAACCTGGTCGAGTACCTGAACGGCGCCAAACCCACCAAGTACGCCGACCTGCGCCGCGCCCATGGCCGTGAAGAGCCGTACGGTGTGAAGCTCTTTTCGCTCGGCAATGAAATCTACGGCAACTGGCAGGCCGGGCAGAAGACGGCTTCCGAGTATGCCGCCTGGTGCGCCGAAGCCATCCGGCAGATGAAGGCGGTGGACCCATCGATCCGCGTGGCTGTCTGTGGCCTGGGCCGGCCGGACCCGGAGTGGGACCGCACCGTGCTCTTTCGCACCGCCGGCCTGGCGGACATGATCAGCATTCACAACTACTTTGGCCGGCCCGTGTTTGCTGACTGCATGGCGGCCAGCCGCGTCTGCGAGCAGATGCTCGCCTCCCTGGACGTCGCCATCGAGGAGGCCGCGGACACCGTTCTCGGCGTGAACTCCCGCACACACCGCGAACTGGGCGCACCGCCCGCGGCGGCCACCCGGCCGAAGATCGCGTTCGACGAATGGAACGTCTGGTATCGCTCCCAGCACGGCCTGACCGGCGACCTCGAGGAGATTTACAACTACATCGATGCGCTCACGGTCGCCTCGCTGCTGCACGTGATCCTGCGAAACACCCGCCGCATCGGCCTGTCCAACATCTCCCTGGCCGTCAACACCTGCGGCGGCCTTTTCACCGACCCGCGTCGCCTGGTGCGCCAGACGATCTGGCACGCACAGAAGCTTCTCCGTGACGCCCATGCGGGGCGGGTGGTGGAGACCGCCTACGACGGGCCAACCTTCTGCGGCAAGCACGAACGGTTTTTCTGCGGCATTGTGGATCCCGTGAAGGCGCAGGACGAATCGCTGCCGACGCTGCTGAAGTTCGACGACCTCCCCGCGATGGATGCCGTGGCCAGCGTGGACGATACGCGCCACACGCTGACGGTGTCGCTGATCAACAAACTGGAGAAGCAACCGCTGACGGTGCGCCTGAACATCCGCGGCCTGCAACCCGCAGGCCGGACCATGACGGTCCGCCGACTAACTGGCGGCAATGACCTTCTTGCCGAAAATACGCTTGATCACCCCGACCGAATCGGCACAACGGTTGAAACGATCCCTCTCGCCACCACGCTGACCCTCCCGCCCGCCAGCTTGACCGTGGTGGAGATGACGGTTTCGATCGTTCCGTCGTAACATGTGATGCATTTGCGTCGCATCTTTATTTATGCAACGCCAAGGACACAGAGGGCACCGAGATCATATGAGAGCACCGAGTCAATTTCTGGTTGTCGGGGCCGGGAAGCCGACCGCGAAACGAAATTTTTCTGTGGTCTCTGTCTTCTCTGTGCTCTCGGTGTCCTAGCAGCTTGTCGGATTTAGCGCCGTACGTGCAATTGTTGGGTTGCGGGCTGACGCCCGCCTTGGGGCCATTTTTCGACCCCGAAAGATACTCGCAAAACGTTATGTTGATCGGAAGGTTCTCGGCATGACACCCAAGCACCCAGACGGCCGGCTTGCGACGGAATCAGTCGCCGGCGGACTGCCGCCGAAGATCTACCGGGTCGGCACGCTGAGCTACACGTGGCGCGGCCTTGCGGCGCTGTTCGCCTGGCTGCTGTGGGGCGACTTCTGCTGGTCCATGATGGAGGCCGTGGTCCCGAGCATCATGCCGCTGAAGATGCAGGGGCTGAACTCGTCCAACGCGCTGATGGGGGTGGTTCTGGGGACGATCCCTGCCGCGCTGAACCTGACCGTGACCCCGTACCTCAGCTTCCGGAGCGACCATCACCGCGGCCCGCTCGGACGGCGCACGCCCTTCATTCTCTACACCATTCCGTTCATCTGCCTGTCGATGGTTCTTATTGCCTACTGCGAACCGATCGCGCAGTGGGTGAACCATGCGTTTCTCTCAGGCGATCCGGCGCAGCAGGCCAAGGTCAGCATCATCATATTGGCCGTATTTGTCTCGATCTTCAACTTCTTCAACATGTTCGTCAACACGGTCTACTGGTACCTGTTTGCGGACGTGGTGCCGGAGGCGATGATGGGGCGGTTCATGGGGTGGTTTCGTTTGGTCGGCCTCATTGCCGGGTTCCTGTACAACTTCTTCATCTTTCCGCTGGCGCTCAGCCACATGCGGGAGATCTACATCGGCGGCGCGCTCCTCTATCTGGTCGGCTTCGGGGTGGTCTGCCTCCGCGTTAAGGAGGGGCAGTACCCGCCGCCGCCGGAGGATGCGAAGCGAACCACGATCTGGCAGCAGATGCGGACCTATGCCCGCGAGTGCTACACCTTGCGCTACTACTGGGATATCAACCTGATGTATGCCGTCGGGGCCATGGCCGGCTGCGCCGGGGTGTTCAACATCTTCTATCTGCAGTCGCTCGGCCTCGACCTGAAGGTGATCGGCCGCACGGCTGCGCTGACCGGCGTGGCTTTGCCGGTGGCGCTGCTGTTTGCCGGCAGCCTCGTGGACCGCTGGCATGCGGTGCGGGTGAACGCCTACTTCGGCGCGGTGGGCGCGTTTGGAGCGTTCGGGAGCTGGGTCTGGCTGTTCGTGACGCAGTCCCCGCCCTCTGAACTCTGGCTCTGGATCAATGTGGGCTCCTCGTTCTTTGGCGCCCTGGCCGGGGGGATGATGTTCCTGCTGGAGATTCCGCGGCTGGTGGAGCTGTTTCCGCGTGAGAAGTTCGGCCAGTTCTGCGGTTCGATCGCGCTGCTGCGCGGCCCGGCAGGAATGATCGGCGGCCTGCTGGCCGGCCTGTTTATGGACCTGTGGGTTGGCTACATCTTTCCCAAGGAGCAGTATGGCCTGTATGGCTACCGGTTCGGTTTCCTGTGGGTGGGGCCGCTTGTGATTCTCTCCTTTTACTTTCAGTACCGGACGTTCCGCGTGTGGAAGCGGCTGGGCGGAGGCGTCTCTTTCACGCCGCCCACCACGAGCTTCCGGCTCCGCGACCTGCCGCCGCGGGCGGATGGCGACAACCAGGTGCGCTGGGGGCTGGTGCTGGTCCAGGCCATCGCCATGTTCGGCGTGGTCCTGGGCGGCATCGCCTGGTGGTGGTACTACGCCTTCCATACATCCGACACCGGGGCCGCCACCGCCATGCTGATCTCCTGGATCTCGGGCCTCGTACTATTCGCCGCCGCCGTGCGGTTCATCAAGTACATGGAAAGACTGTGACCCGAATGCGCGGGCAACCCTGAGGAATGAGTCTGTGAAGCCTTGTCGTTCCACCACATATCGCCACCTGGGCCCGTTCAGCGACCTCGTCGCCGCGGTGGCACGGTCCCACGCACTGTTTCCCGTTGCGTCGCCGGGCCGCGCCACACAAAGACGCATTCGCGAGCTGCTCGCATTCGATCCAGGCCCGGAGAAGCCGCGGGATATTCAGGTCGGACGCCAATGGACCCGCGACGGCGTGGATGGCGAAGAGATCTCCTGGTGGGTGGGATACGGGCCTCGCACGGCGGCATGGTTGCTGCGGCCCGCCGGGGAGAAGGGCAGGTTGCCGGGGGTTGTCGCGCTTCACGATCACGGCGGGTTCAAGTTCTGCGGCAGGGAAAAGATTGCGGAGGGTCCGCGTCCAGCCCCGCTGTATCTGCGGCAGTGGCACCAGCGGTGCTATGGTGGCCGGGCGTTCGCCAACGACCTGGCGCGGGAAGGGTTTGCCGTGCTGGTCCACGACGTCTTCCTATGGGGCAGTCGCCGCCTGCCGATATCGGGCATGCCCGAAGGGGATTGTGCGCTGGGGCGGGCGTCGAAGGACCGCAATCCGCCGGAAGCACCTTCGAGCATCTCCGACTACAACAATAGCGCCATTCACAACGAGCACACCATCGCCAAATACACGAACGTCCTCGGCACTTCACTGGCGGGCGTCGTGAACTACGAGGACCGGTTGGCGGTGGCGTATCTTGCCAGCCGGCACGATGTGGACGGCCACCGGCTCGGATGTGTTGGCCTGTCCGGCGGAGGCATGCGTGCGGTTTGGCTGCAGGCGACGTGTAATCGCATGCGCGCCACCGTTGCCGTCGGCGCCATGTGCACGTATGCCGCCATGCTCGACCACAACATCGTGTCCCACACCTGGCTGATGTTTCCGCCTGATTGCGGGCGTTACGGAGACTGGCCGGACATCGCCGCCTGCCGTGCGCCGTCGCCCTTGCTGGTGCAGAACGACGTCGACGACCCGCTTTACACGCGGGCTGGCATGCGCGCGGCGAACCGTCGGATCGCCGCGCACTACCGCGCAGCAGGCAAACCGGAGAACTACCGGGGCGAATTCTACCCCGGCCCGCACAAGTTCGACGAGCCCATGCAGCAGGCCGCGTTCACGTGGTTGCGCAAACACACCATAGTCATATCGAAGGCGCCGGCGAAGAAACATGAAAGGCCCGTGCGGACCGAGGCGGAATAAATTGCGCTAATCAATTGCCTGGTGCGTACCGCTGCCAGCACTGGACCGCTCCGGAGTTGCAGACCAAGGTGGCATCGGCCGCACAGGCCAGACGTTCGGGGGAAAAAATGAAGACGATACTGGCAGTTCTGATTTCCACATGGACTCTGACGACTCTTGCGGATGGCCAGCCATCTGAGGGTAACCGTGTCAAAGGAGAGATGATAACAGCACTGAACTTGACGTCTAACGAGGTTGTGCTCGGCGACTATGACGCGGAACCGCGCGCCAGCGGTCATGTCGATACCGATCGCCTCGTAAGGCGATTGGGCGACCTCGGCGCCAATACCTATATGTGGCTCGTCTGGCACAGCACCAACGACTGGGAGGACCTGAAGGTCTTCCTGCCCAAGGCCAAACAGGCTGGTATCACTGTATGGGTCTATCTCGTGCCCCATTCCGAAACTGCGGCACAGGATCCACGTTGGCCCTATTCGGAACCATTCCGCCTTGATTACATCCGCTGGGCCGAAGAGATAGCCAAGTTGTCCCTCCTTCACCCGAACCTTAAGGGATACGTGATCGATGACTTCTGGGAGAATGTCCGCCCCGACCGGTTCTCGCCGGACTACATTCACCGCATGGTGGCCGCTGGCAAGGCCGTCAATCCGAGGCTCAAGTTCTACCCGTTGATGTACTTTAACCAGATTGGCGAACGGTTCGTTGAGACCCTGGCCCCTCAGATCGATGGAGTGGTTGCGGCATATCCGCCTGACCGCGCGGCAGTGGAGCAGGCCTTAACGTTTTTGGAAGACCGATATCGCCTGCCAAGCGCGGCCACAATCGTGTTCCCGTGGAAAACACCGTCACAACCCGGCCAACGCGGAATGGTGGTTCAGGAGGCGCAAGTTACCGAAAGCAAGAACGCCCAGTTGAGTTTCCACTACCGCGACGACTTCGATGGGCCGACGGCGGGATACCATCGGTTTCAAGTACGTGTGGATGATGAAGTCATCTGGGATGAAGATACCGCCGGTCATAACGATGGCGATGTGACCGTTGATCTTGCGAAGGTCGTGAGCGGCAAGCGGACTGTCAAATTAAGTTTGGGAGTTTTCGATGTGAAGGGCGTAGGCAACTTTGGTATCGAGGCTTCGTTCACACAGCTGATTGTGCGCGGCCTGGAGTTGAAGGACACGGATCTAGGAAACAAAGCCTCATGGTCCCCGGATATCGCAGGACCCTTTGCGGTGCGGTTCGAGAAAGAGCGTATCGGGACAAAACGCTTTCGCCTGCCGTTGATTGTGATGCCCGCTGGCGAGACCGCCGAGTACAAGATGCGGTACCATGAAGAAGGGACACCGGAAAACATCGCCGGTCGCATCAAGATGGTGACGAATCTAGCCCAAGACAGGAAGATTGAAGGTGTCGTGATCTACTGTCTGGACAAGAACGAGGGAAGTGCAAGCTTCGAGGCCGTAAGAAAAGTCTTCGATTCAGCCAGAAAGGTCTCGCGGTGACATTCGCGACACTGGCAAGAGAAAGTCGTGGAATTGACTGGAAATCGGGAATCCCGCTTGGAAACCGAAAGAACAGATGAGATTGCCCGACCCAAGCCTTGCGCGGTACGGCGCTACCGCGCCGACCGAGAAGGCGCCCGTACACCCGCCACAAAACCTACACGCCGGGGCCACGCCCGCGGGGTAGCGGGGAAAGGCCCCGGCTGTCGCACGTACAAGCGCCCACACGCGCCACACCAGTACACGCAACACCTGCCGCGCTCCGTGCTCATCGATCCCGCGTGCCCCAACAGCAAGCCGCACCGGCAGCGCTCCGCGCTTTCCCAAACGCTTGTCCTGACGTTCGCCCGCTCCGGGCGCGGAAGGCGGTTCCGTCGCCCCTGCCACGGCTGCTGCTGACGCACCCGCCGCGCCAGTTGCGCCGGCTCCGCCCGCCGCGCCCTCCGCTTCCAAACACCAACTGCGGCCCGCCGCCTCCAAGCGGCCGTCCGGCAAGGCCGCAACAGCGGCTCTGCGCGCAGACGGCTGCCGCGCACAACCCGCGACTACGCGGGAGGCGCGGCCCCGCAGCGCGCAGCCCGGCCGGTCGCTTCGAGGCGTCTCGCTGATCACAGTTGCGCGGCCGCGCGTCGCTGCGCTTTGGCGCGGCCTTGGTGCTGTCGCCCCCCGCCAAGCCCAAGGAAACCCACACGAACGCCCGGCCGCGCGCGTTCGGCTGGGCACTCCGCAACGGTCACGCCACCTGCGATCGCTGCGCGCTTGGCGCGCTTGCGGCAGGTGTCGCGCTCGTTGCTCCGTCCCAGCCCACCGCTATCGCGGCCTAGCCCAACTCCAGTAAGGCACGCGGACCTCCAAGGGGTACGGATCGCGTCCCGTTCCACGCTTCCTGCCGCGCCTTTCCCGGCGTTGACACTAATGGCGCTGCGGTCGGCTGCTGGGCTGGTTTCGGCTGGCTACGGTGACCAGCAGCGGCAGTTCCACGCCGCCATTGCAACCGTTGAAACGGAAATCGTTGACTTGCTGGCGTAATATTCGGGCCGAGCGGTGGGGCCACATTCTGCGCTGTCCCGGCAGCGTCAACCACCGCACCGGGTTTTCTATGACTGGCAGGCAGGCACAACGCAAGGGCGCATCTGGCGAACGTGAGCTTGCCGCGCTGTTGTCGGCCATGTTCGCCTGCGACTGTCGCCGGGGCGCATCGCCTTACCTGCCGGGCCTGCTGGCACCCGACGTTATCGGCCTGCCGGGTGTCCATATCGAAGTCAAGCGCCGTGGCCTTTTCTCCCTGCCATCGGCCATGCGTCAATCACAAGCCGACGCCGCGCCGGGTGAAACCCCGATTGTCTGCCATCGTGGCAACGGTTCACCCTGGCTTGTGACGGTCGAATTGTCGGACCTGCCACGCCTAGCCGCTGCCGTCAACCGCCTGACCTGACAGCCGCCTATGCGCTGGCACCGACCGGACCGGCACCACGGCAAAGGTGCGGCAGGGGGGCGCATTCCCTATACAAACACGTTTTGCGCAGTCAGTGGGGGGCGCTTGTGTTGTTTTGTATAGGGATTGAGACGCCAAGCAGGGGTTATTAACAGCCAGCAAGGGAAGCGCACCCGCAC
>SESH01108209.1_pt1 | contig 10744 bp, 5 predicted proteins | sample 3171561 | NCBI WGS metagenome assembly SESH01 (sample SAMN10866947, study PRJNA518727) | freshwater metagenome | biome: subpolar coniferous forest; feature: holomictic lake; material: water; isolation source: holomictic Lake 442 2011 16.5 m and 2014 13 m | place: Canada: near Kenora, Ontario
AAACCTACCCTTGAAAGCCCGCCCCCGCCGGTCAAGCCAAACACGACATATGCGCCGCCGCCCAACAAAAGTGCCGCCAGCACGGCGATGATACTCTGGACGATCATCCGCGTGGGGGGCGGGCTATCGCCGTTGCGGATGACGATCGCCGAGATATTATCCTGGCTGCCCACGCGCTTGGCCTGGCGCACCAGTTCGTCCGAGGCGGCCTGGGCGGGCAGCGAGCGCACCACCCGCTCCATATCGCGCGGGGGCACCGGCCCCTTCACCCCGTCGCTCAACCCGTCTGAGCAGATCACCAGCACATCGTCGGGCAGCAACTGGTCGTTGAAGATGCTCACATTGACCATCTCGTCGCCCATGGCCTGCGCGAGCGACTGGTCGCGCTTGACGTGATCCTGGGTCAGCTTGCGCGACGGCTGGCCTTTGCGGAAGAGGATGACCGGGCTGTCGCCGATATTCGCCACCACCACGCGCCGTTTGGCCCGCGCGCCCTCGGGGTCGAGGATCAGCGCGGTCGCCAGGGTCGAGCGCATGTTGTTGTTGTTCCGCTCCGACTCCTCGAAGATCTCGCGGGTGGTGTTCTGGATGGAGCGTTGCAGCCGCTCGGCGGGGCTGGTGCCCTCGGGGTGTTCGCCCTCGTAGTAGTGATGCATCAGCCGGTTGACCACCCGGTCGCTGGCGACCTCGCCGTTATCGTTGCCGCCCACACCGTCGGCGACGATGTAGAGCCGGCCCAGGCTGCGCCGCTGTGCCTCGGTAACTTGGCTGCGCTGCTCGACCCGCAGCACATTGTCCTCGTTATTCGGGCGGCGGCCCTTGTCGCACTGGCTGCCGATATCAAAGGAGCGGGTGAAGGTTTTGACGCTCATGTGGTCAATCCTTGTAGAAATGAGGGGGACGTCGAAGCGTATGTTTGCCGCATGACCCTCGGTGATATTAAGGGTAAGAAGGAGCCGGAACCGGATTGTCACCGCCACCGCCACCGCCAACTTCAGCAGGGCCACCATTATCGCCAGTGTGCGGCTTCTTCGTAGGCTGTACCGCCACCGGCGTGTTCGTGGGTGGCTCCGGGGTAGCCGTAGGTGGCTCCGGAATCGCCGTGGGCGGCTCGTAGTATGTGGTCGCCTGCACCGGCGGCGGCGCGGGCGGGGCCGTCGGGGCCGCCGGGCGTGGGGCCGCCGGGCGCGGGGCCACCGCCGCCGGTGCGGGCGATCCGCCCAAAGATGTCTGGTAGCCGGGGCACCAGCCACTGCTCCCATTGGAGCTCTGCACGTGGTACCAGTTGTCGCTGTGCCCTAACACGGTGAGGGCCACGTCTGGCGGAATGATATGGCTCTGCGCGCTGTAGGGAAGGATGATCGCATCGGTCGATGGAGCCTCGCGCAGCGCGCACCCGACTGATGTGATCTGGCTGCTGGCCCCCGCGCCTGTGCCGGTCTTGGTTGTGGGTAACAAGATCGAGGTGGGGCTGATCCCCGAGGTGCGCTCGCTCGGCGGCGGATTAAGGGTGATACCTGGCACTGTATCGACCACTGACGTTACCGAGGGGGGGATGCGGGTTGGCGCGGCGGGTGGCCCGCCGCCATCAAACGGGTTGGCAACGAGGACACCGAGCGCCACCACCGCGACGGTCGCCATCACCGCGTAGCCAACCCACGGCTTGCCGCTGAACCGAGACGGGGCTGGGGCCACGATCTCCAGCGAGACCCCATCGCTCGCCAGCGCCCGATGCAACTCATAGGCGAACTCCTCACAGGTCGGGTAGCGCAGCCGCCAGTCGAAGGCCACCCCGCGCACAATCACCTCAGCGACGGACGGCATACTCCGCATCCCGTCGCGGATCCGGGCGTAGCCGCTGTCGCGCAGAGATGCCATCTGCTTGCTCTCGTGGTCGGGGGCCGACCCGAGCAAGGTCTTTCCGGTGAGCATCTGGAAGGCGACCATCGCCAGGGCGAACTGGTCGGTCTGGGGCTGCTCATCGGCCAGGTACTGCTCGGGGGGCATGTACTGCGGCGTGCCCAGGCCGCGCTCGTTCTCCAACATAAAGTTCGGGTGGCGGGCCGCGCTCAGGTCGATCACCAGCACATCACCCGCCGGGTTGACCATCAGGTTAGCCGGCTTAATATCGCGGTGGACGACCGGCGCGTCGGGGTGGCCATAGTGCAAGTAGTCGAGCGCGCCCGCCGTCTGCTCGACAATCCGCAGGGCCAGGCCCGGCACGAGCCCTTTGCGCAGCAGTTCGGTCAACTCCTGGCCGTCCTCGTAGAAGCGCGTCGCCAGGCAGTAGGGCTCCTGGGTGGTGTAACTGGCCACATACTCGACCAGATGCTGGTGATTGCGGTCGTGCTCTTTAGCCCGGCGCAGCAGGCCCATCTCATTAAAGAAGTACGATTTGACGCTCGCGTCGCGCTGCTCAAGAAACTTGAGCGCAACGTGGGTGCCATCTTTGAGATAGACGGCCCGGTAGACCGGGCCGGTGAGTCCGCGTCCCAGCTTATTGGTGATCTGGAAGCTGCCGTAGCGCGAGCCTGGGGCTAACTCTTGCATAAAAACCTTCCCCGTAGCGCACCTGATGAAGAAGCGCTACCGGCGCGTAATTCCGCCACTGAGCGAACTGCTGCGCCCCTCGCTGAGACGCCGCAGAAAGATCAGCAGGCCGGTCAGGGCCACCGACAAGACGATGGCCAGCGGGATGGCCTTTGTGGCGTAGCCGCGCAGCGCCGGGCTAAGATCGAGCGCATTACCCCCGCCCCGCAGCACCAACGGTATTGCGTCGCTCTCGCCGGTGGACGCGCCCTCAACGCGGATGACTAGGTTATGCTTCTCGCCATCGTCGATCAGGTCGGTGGTATAGCTCAGGGTGTAGGCGCTCTGGCCGGTGATGCTGACGTTCGAGAGATAGAACTCCGGGATCGCCGCATCGGCGGGGTTGCCCAGGTAGGCACCGCCGGTCTTGGTGGCGAGGGTGGTCAGGGCGGCGGCGTTAATGGCAAGCCGCTTCTGCGGCCCGACGCCAAAGATCAGCAGCGTAACCTTACGGGCGATGGCATCGGCCACCAGCGCATCATACGAGCCGACGCTCGTCGTATCGCCGCCATCCGTCACCACCAGCACATACGCATCCGTGCCGCGCTTGGCTGCGGCGTCGGCGGTTGCGCCCACGGCGACCGAGAGCGTATCGAAGAGATTGGTCTTGCCGGCGCGGGGCTTGAGCTGATTCAGCACATTGATCACCGCATTGCGATCCTGGCCAAAGTCCGACAGGCCATCGGGCCGAATCTGCTCGCCGCTAACGGCAGGCACGCTCAGCGGCAGGAAGAGGCCCAGCCACTCCGGGTTCTTGTCCGCAATCGGGCGACCGGCGTTCAGAAAGGACACCAGCAACTCGCGTCCGCGCCCGACATAGTCGGTCGTATCGTGGGCCGCGTTCGTCAACTGGCTGGCGTCATAGACGATCCCGATGGTCGCGCCGATTACGCTCAGGTCAACCGGCTTGCTGCCATCCACTGGCCCGGCCCCATTTGCCGAGGGCTTCAGCGCCACAGTGCTGGATGGGTTGGCGGAGTCGGTGTGCGACTCGTCCAGCTTGACCGGCGCGGTGATCAGCTTGCCATCTTCGCGCAGCTTGATATCGCCTGACAGGAGGCTCTGGATTGCGCGACCGGTGGCGCGGTCGGTGACGCGGAAGAGGACCTCGACGTTGCGGCCATCGATCTTTAGGCCGTAGGTTTCGATCTTCGCCTGGGATGCGCCCTGGGCGGCGACCAGTGCCGGGACGAGCAGGGCCAGCATGAGGGCGGCAAAGAGGGTGGATCGCATGTCAGGCTCCATTTCGCTCATAGACCAGGGCCACCGCCGTAGGGATCGCGGGCGGCCCAAGGTAGATCGTATCGCCCGCCTGAAGGTCAAATGCCGTGTTGCCCAACTCATACTCCTGGCCCGCGCGCACCACAAAGGTGCCGTTGGTGCTTCCATCGTCGATAATCCGCGCCACGCCGCCCGACACCTCCAGGCGGGCGTGACGCCGCGAGACCATCGAGTCGGTGATCAGGATGTCGGCGTCCTGCTTGCCGATGGTGGCGTTGCGCACCGCGTACTGGCTGCCGCTGGCCGAACCCTGGATCACCTTGAGCACCCCGTGCTGCCCGCTCAGACTGCCGGTGGATCGGCGCGGGTTCATCGCCTTGGTCATCGCCTTCGTGATCGACTGCGAGATCTGCTGAACCATCGGGCTGGCGACCGGCACATCGCCGACCAGCGAACCCGCGATCAGCACGATCACGGTGAGCGCCGCGCCGATGATGCCATAGAGGGCGAGGGTATCCAGGCTCGCGCCAAGCTGGCGCACATCGGGCAGGGGGAAATCCTGGGGGCGCGCGGGGAGGGTAAAGCTCACCTGGCCCAGGGCCGACTCAAGGTTGGTGCTGACGTAGAACGAGGGAAAGACCAGCAAAGTCGGGATGCTGGCGACCAGCAGCCAGAAGAAGACCATCGGCGCGGCGATCTTGCGGCGGAGGGCGAAGGCCATCAGCGGATAAGTGCCCCCGGCAATAATCATCGCGGGCAGGGCCGCGAAGGTGTACCACCAGAGCCGTCCCATCTGCGCATAGCTCTGCATATGCGCCCAAAACTGAAAGCTATTCATCGCGGAGCCTTTCGCTAGTGGCTAATGCCGGGGCAGGACGCTCGTGGCTCACTACAGTGATTGTGTAGGATGCCCGCTGGGAGGGGTTCGGGGAGGGCTTGTCCCTCCCCGAAAAATACCCCGCACATGTACAGTGGCAGGACGCTAGAGCTGATCAACCAGGTCGGCGAGGACACGGCGGACATCATCGGCCCCGGCGGGGCGACAACTCAGGTGGGACAGATCGACAGACTCAAGCACCCAGAAGCCGTGCTGGTTGCGCAGGAAGGTGACGGTATGGGTCTTCTCCTCAGCGACTCGCTGGTCAATCGACTGAACAATCGCCGAGTCGCGGGGGCCGGCGAGCAACTCGGCGAACAGGCGGGCGGTCGGCTCATCGGCTCCGGCGGCGGCGACGGCATCAAGAAGCGCCAATTCCTGGCCCTCAGCGGCGGCCTTGATCCGCTCAAGCTCGGCCTGGGCGATGCTGAAGGGCCTAGCGGGCGGCGGGGTCTGCGCGCCGACGCCCAGCATCTGCTCGATGCGGGCCTGCACCGCTGGCGGCGCGGGCGAGAGCGCAAACTGGTGTAAGCCAGGGGTGGGCTGGGTATGCTCAATCCAGAGCGACTCCGCGTGGTGGACGACATAGGTATCGAGCCGCCCCTCGCCGGGGCCACGGGCAATCGCGGTAAGCGAAACCGGGGCGAAGGCGGCGGCGTGGATCGCCGCGCGCACGGCGGAGTCGAGCAGAGGCTGGCCATCCGCGCCCATCGCGATCATGCCGCGAGCCAGCAGCGCGCGGGCGGCGGCACCCAGCACCGCCCGGCGCTGCTCCGCATCAAAGGCCGCGAGCGGCGCCGAATCGACCCCCAGCAACCCACGGGCGTGAACCTGGCCGAGCAGATAGTAAACCTCTTCCTGGCTGAGGGTGAAGGTAGCGGTGTCGGTCGTGGTCATCTTTAATGGCCTTGCATCAATCGAAAACGTCGTCCATTTCGGCTCAGTGGGGCGACGTTCGTTTCCCAAAGATTGGTAACACGGACACCGATCACGCAGGTGTCTTCTTTCCGTAGATAAAGCTGATATCAACTGGCGCGCCGGTTTTTGCGTTATAGGCTTTGCCATCGCCGCCGACCCGCACATCAAAGCTACGCTGGGTTGGCGGGGTATGTGTGCCCGCGATCCATTCGCCGTTCGCGCCGGAGGCCGGATTCGCCTCGCTGATAGTCACCTTGAATACTCCGCCGCTCTCAACGACGCTGTCGACATAGGCGACATGTCCATACTGTTTATTTGCGCCCATCACCCCTGGCTCAAAGACGATGATCGATCCCTTCACCGGAACTGAGCCAACCTCATATCCTGCAGACTGAGCGTTCTCATTCCATGCGTGCGCGTTCCCGTTCCACTCAATATCGCGCTTCTCGGCGATGTAGTTAGTGCAGCCGACAAAGCCATTTTTATTTGGGGATGGGCCATCATTGGGGATGCCATCGATAATCGGCTTGAGCATCTGCGCACGCTGCGCGGTCAATTGGGCCAATTCCTGACGAGCGGCGATATCGCCTGGCGCGGTGGATCCCTCGGGGCCGAGGCCCGCCCGGATCTTGGCTATCTGCGCGTCGATGGCCCCGATCTGTGCGTAGCGGTCGTTCCACGAGGCAGGCATTGGCGTAGCGGGTGTAACCGGCGTAATCGGTGGGTTCGGCAATTGCCCAGCGATTATGCCGCCTAAAATGCTCCTCGCGCTAGCTCCTGCCCCGCCCCCAAACACCGCCGCCGCATCATCGAGGCGCTGGGCGAGCGCCTCCAACTCGTTGGCGAAGTGTTCCAGGCGCTCGACGGCGGGGGGATATTTGGGCGTAATCTCGGCCCAGCGGGCCATGCCCCGGTCGTGGGCGCTGCCGCCCCAGGTGGCATCGAGCGCCTGCATCGACTGGTTCATCCCGTTGCTGCCGCTGGTGATCTGATCGGCGGTGGCGCGCATCTGGCGGGCCACGGTGCGCAGTTGGTCGGTGTCGGCGCGGATGACGGTACTCATGGCGATCCTTCTTGGCTATACGGCAGGCGGTGGCGGTACTGCAATCACGGCGGCAAGCTGGTCGGCGTCGGCGTAGGCGAGTTGCACCAGGCGCGGCGGCTGGCCCGTCTCTAGGACAAAGCCGCGCCCGATTGGCATGTCGCTCGCCAGCACGCTCTTGAAGCGGCCCTTGATCGTCTGGGCGAGCGCGCCCTCGGGCGGGCGACCGACGACGATCTCGGCGCAGCTAGTGCGGATGGCCTTCATCAGCGACGGGCCGCTGCTGATGCTCGATTCGCTGGAGGTGTAGGAGGCGATGCAGTGGACACCGATGTCGCTGCCGCGACGGACGTATGTGTCGAGGGCCGTGGTGATCGGGTTGTCCTGCGCCACCAGATCCCAGTTGTGGATCACGATGATGGTGCGCCGCTTGATCGGCAGGCCCTGGCGCAGCCGGGCGAGCCGCTCGGACAGCTCGCCGTTGAGTTGCTGAATCACGGCCACCAGCTCGTCCTTCTCGGTGACCAGCACGATGTCGCGTGTCTCTTTGCCGACGCTCAGGCCACTGAAGCGCCTGGTGTGGGGGAGTTGCTCGAAGTCGCGCAGGGCGCGCAGGCTGTAGTCAACCAGGATCACCTCGGCCTGCTCGGGCGTGAAGCGCTGGGCGACGGCGGCCAGCAGGGTGCGCAGCAGCGAACTCTTGCCGCTGCGCAGGGCACCCGTCACCAGCATGTGGGAGGTCTGCTCAAGGTTCCAGGGCAGGGGCTGGAGCGTCGAACTATCAATGCCGAGCGGCACGGCTGCGATGAGGGTTGTCGGCAGCGCCACCAGCAGGGGGCTGAGGTCACACGTCGTCGGCAGCAGGCGCAGCGGGCGCGGGGCGCGTGTCGGGGTGGCCCGCATGGCCGCCTGCCACCTCGCGCTCACGATGGTAATCGAGCGCTCGATCTCACGGGCCACATCGCTGTAGGCAACGGCGGTGGCCTCGGCGCTGGCGGCGGCAACCCCGCCCTCGGCGCGGGCCAGGAGCGCAGGCAGGGCGATCTGCGCCTCGCGCGGGCGGGGCGCGCCGCGCAGGAAGGCCCGCCCAGCCTGCTCTGGCTTGATCAACTTGCTCGCGTAGTCCTTGCCAATCAGCTCGGCCGAGTCGCCTTCGCTGTTGAGGCGCAGGGCGATGCGGGTCTCGAAGTTGGCGATCAGCTGGCCGACATCGCGGATGGTGTAGGCGGTAACGATGAAGTAGATGCCATAGGCCCGGCACTCGCGCATGAGCGAGCGGAGTACATCGAGGATCAAATCGTTCTGGCTAGTGAGTTCGGCCAGGTTATCGATCACCACAACCAGGGCCGGCGGCGCGGGCGGGGTCTGATCCGGCTTGCTGGCGCGGCGCTCGCGGTACAGCGACAGGCTGGCGACCCCGTGGTGCTGGAAGAGTTCGCGGCGCTCTTCAAGCTGATCCTGGATCTCGGCCAGCAGCCGCTCGATCAGCAGGTGCTGACGCGGCGCGAGGGCGTGGGCGAGGTGGGGCAACTTCTCGCGGAGACCGAGGCCGCCGCCGGTGCTGTCGATGAGGTAGAACCACAGGTCGGCGGGGCTATGGGCGTTGGCCAAGGCCAGGATGACCGTGTGCAGCAGCGTGGTCTTGCCGCTCCCCGAGGCACCGAGGACGAGCAGGTTGCCGCCCGCGCCGGCCAAGTCGGTGGTAAGTTGGTCGTAGCGCGCCTCCTCGGGGCAGTCGACGAGGCCGTAGGGCACATCGAGCCAGAGTTCATGCGGGCGGGAGCCCGGCGTCACTGGCGCGGGCGGCGCATGCTGGGGCATAGCGGCCAGGGGCAGGATGGCGGGGAGTGGCTCGGCCCAAATACGGTAGCGTTTGGCGGCGTAGCGGGCACCCATGCCCGGCGTAGCGATCATACGCGCGGCGACCAGTTCGATCTCGCTGCGCTGCTCGCGGTCGCCGCGCAGGCGGTCGGTGGCCTGGCGGGCGGCGGTGATGATCTGCCGCTCGACCGCCTCCGCCTCGCTGATCTGGCTCGGATCAAACTGAAGCTGGGCGAGGCTCTGGCGCAGGTGCGTGACCGCTTCGCTGGCAATGCGGCGCTGCTCGGCCTGGGTGTCCGCGCTTGGTGCCAGCTCGAATGCCTGGTTAAACTGGGTGCAGATCGCGTCAACCGTCTGCGCGATGATCTGGGACTGCCGCACATCGCTGATGGTGGCCTTCAGTTGCTCAACCAGTTGGTCAAAGAGCGTTTGGAGAATCTGGCGGGCACGAGTCTCGCTGGTGTTGACTTGCACGTGGCCGGTGGTATCGACCTCAACGCTCTTGCGCCCGATGACCGGGCGGTAGGGCGCGGTGATCAGCGCAGACTGAAACATACGGACGCCGCTATTCTTGTCGCGGAAGAAGCCGCGCCCCGGCGTATCTGTGCCGAGCAGGGCCGCGTCAGGCAGGCCGACCATCGCCTTGCTATCTTCGCGCGAGTTGACACGCAGCGACATCCAGTAGCTCAGGTTATTGAGCAGACCCTCTTTGATCAGCGAGGGTTGCTGGGTGGCGAGCAGCAGGTGGACACCGAGACTGCGGCCCTGCTTGCCGACTCGGATCAGTTCATCCTGAAACTGCGGATAATCGCGGATCATCTCGTCGAACTCGTCAATCGCGATGAACAGGTTCGGCAGCGGTGCGCCGCGCTGGTCGAAGCCGCCCTTCCGGTAGCTGCGGATATTGGGCACCCCCTCCTTCGCAAGCAGGCGCTTGCGCCGGTCAAGCTCGCTGTTCATCGCGATGAGCGCGCGCTCGGCGAGGAAGCCAGAGAGGTCGGTCACCATGCCTGCGGTGTGGGGAAGATCGGCGATGTCGCGGAAGGTGGCCCCACCCTTGAAGTCGATCAGCAGGAAGTTGAGCCGGTCGGGGTGATGGCGGATTGCCAGCGACATCAGAAAGCTAAGCAGAAGCTCGCTTTTGCCGGCACCGGTGGCCCCGGCGATCATGCCATGCACGCCGTGGACACCCTCGTTAAGGTCGATCTCCAGGACCACATCGGCGCTCTGGCAGCCAACCGGGACGGGGTGCCAACTGCTGGTGGGTGCCGTAGCCCAGAGCAGGGCCGGGTCGTACTGCGCAGCGTCAGGGACGTTCAGAAGCGAAAGTAGCTGGACATTGCGCGGCATCTCGCGGCCGCCATCCGCATCGGCGAGTTCAACCGGCGCAAGCCGAAGCGCGATCTCGCTGCTCTGGGACGTGCTCGATACATCGGCCTTAAAGGTGCTGTAGCCGCCACCGGGGCCGGCGAGGCCGAGTCGGGCGTGATCGGGCGATCCGCCAAGCACGAGATCGACATAGCCGCCACACTCGCTAGGCACATCGCGCACCTCAGGCACCAGGCAGATCGCGCTGATATCGAGGTGGCGACCGGTAATACACTGGGCAAAGAGGGCGCTCTCGGTGTGGTGAAGGTGGTAGTCGCTGAAGACAACGACCAGGTGCGGGCGGGGGCCGCGCTGCACATCCTCGGCGCGACGCTTGATCTCTTTGGTGAGGGCGGCCAAAACGCGGCGCATGCCCTCGGGGTTGCGATCATAGCGGGCGAGCAGGCGGTAGGAATCGTCACCGTCGAGCGGACGGGTGTGGGGCAGGTAGCGCAGCCACTCCCACGCATCGTCGAAGGTCGAGTCCCAGAACGCAGCAATCCGCACCTCGCTGGGGGCATGGTGGATGGCGATCTGCCAAAGCAGTGCCTGGAGTACGTTAAGCGAGCGCCCGCTGGGGCCAGCAATACCGAGCGATCCAACCGCGCGCAGGTTGACATCGAGCGGCACATCGCGCACAAAGCGAAACTGCTCGACCAGCATCAGCGAGTCTTCAACATCTTTGCTGTAGGCGTTGATACTCGGCGGCTTCATCGTGAGGCTGGTGGGCCGGTCGCCGCGACCGACCCGCAGACAGAGGAAGTCGGTATCGGCGGGACGCCGCTCCCAGAGCCGGGAGGCGGCCACCGCCATTCCGTTGCGATCCTGCTCACCGTGAGCGATCTGGAGCAGCGACTTCAGATCGGGGTTGTTCTCCTCGTAGTAGCTGCGCTGCTGGCGCTCAAGCT
>SESH01033285.1_pt1 | contig 10741 bp, 5 predicted proteins | sample 3171561 | NCBI WGS metagenome assembly SESH01 (sample SAMN10866947, study PRJNA518727) | freshwater metagenome | biome: subpolar coniferous forest; feature: holomictic lake; material: water; isolation source: holomictic Lake 442 2011 16.5 m and 2014 13 m | place: Canada: near Kenora, Ontario
AGCGCAGGTGGTTTCCCTGGCATTGGAAAACCGGGGCGACGCGCCAGCCCGTGGCTCCTACCGCCTGCGCGTGGTGCCGGCCGCAGCGGCCGGAATTCGCGGCCCGCGCGAGCTGAACGTAGCCCTGAAACCCAACGCGCGCATCGGCCTCGATACCGCGGTGGTGGCAACGGGGAAACACAAGACGTTCCGCGTGGAGGCGGTGGACGGCAATGGACGGCCTGTCCAGGCTACCGTGCGACTGGCAATGGCCGGCGACCGGCTGCTCGTGCGGGTGGATGTCGCCGATACGGCCCCGCGTCGCGGACCGAAGCTGTGGGATGGGTCGGGGCTTGAGCTGTTTGTTGCTCCGGAGCCTGGCAAGCCGCGCGTCCAGTTCGTTGCCGCGCCGTCGTTGGACCGCGAACCGGCCCAAGCCAGACGAATTGCCCGGAACGGTTTGGAAGCTTTGGACGACGTGGTGGCGGCTGGCGGGCGGACACCGGCGGGGTGGCAGTTGACGCTCGCCGTGCCGCTCGAGCGTCTAGGTCTCGCGTCCAACGCCGTGAGCTTCGCGCTGGATCTGGTCATCAACGCGACACCGCCTGGCGCGGATTCCCACCGCCGGACCCATCTGGCTTGCGAACTCAACCCGTTTTCGAATTCCAGTTGCTATGCACGCGTGAGGGTTGCGCCATGACTAACGCCGCTGAAGTCCCGATCGTCCTGCCGGCCCCGCCGGTTCTGCTCGACGGTGCCACGATTCTGAAAACATACGGACGGGATGGCGATTCCTGGCTCCTGGGTAATGTCCCGCTCTTCGAGTGCCCTGACAAGGACATCGAGGAAATCTATTACTACCGCTGGTGGAGCTATCACAAGAACCTCCAGTGGCACGATGCGTTCGGGGGTTGGACAGTCCACGAGGGCGGCGGTTACGGCATCACGCCCTGCCCTCTCGGCCACCACATCTACGAGGGCCGGTGGATCAAGAACCGGGCGTACCTGAACGACTTCTGCAGATTCTGGTTCTGCGGCCATGACAACCCGAGACGTTACAGCACCTGGCTCGCGGATGGGTGCTACGCCCGCTACCTTGTGGACTGGGATGCGACGCAGGCAGTAGCGCTTCTTGATGGCCTCAAGTCAAACCAGGCGGAATGGGAGAAGGAGCACTTTGACGCCGCGCGGGGGCTGTTCCGCTGGATCCCGGACCGGGATGGCATGGAGGCCTCCCTGGCCGGGTTTGAAGCCGGCGAGGCAGACAATTTCCAATGGAACACGGTCATTTTCGGGGGCGAAGGGTATCGCCCATCCTTCAACAGCTACATGTTCGCCGACCTGCGGGCCATTTCCGCCATCGCCGCACTCGCTGGCGACCAGACGGCGGCAGACGTTTATGCCCGCCAGGCCGACGCGCTGAAGGCCGGTATTCGCAAAGATCTATGGGACCCGGAGAAGAAATTCTTCGTGCAGCGCCGCGGCAGTGACGGCAAGTTCATCTCCGGGCGCGAGGAGATCGGGTTCTTTCCATGGGCGTTCCACGTTCCCGAAGACAAGCCGGAGTACGCCGAGGCCTGGCGCCAACTCATGGATCCGCAGGGCTTCAAGGCTCCATACGGCCCGACCACCCTTGAGCGCCGCAGCCCCTACTTCCTCAGGCCCTTCAGCCACGGTTGCCTCTGGAACGGCCCGTCCTGGCCCTATTCGACCAGCCTGACCCTCGCCGCCATGGCGAATCTGCTCAACGACTATCGGCAGGACATCGTTACCAGCGACGACTATGCCGCCCTCCTGCACACCTATGCCGCAACCCAGCGCGACCCGGACGGCAAGCCCATGGTGCGCGAGGATCACCATCCGGACGAAGCTCACTGGCTGGCCAATGGCGGCGACTACAATCACTCCCGTTACTGCGACCTGGTCATCACAGGGCTTGCGGGCCTGCGGCCGCGCGCCGACAACACGCTTGAAGTTCATCCTCTGGTCCCGGCCGAGTGGGATTACCTGTGCCTCGACGGTGTGCTCTATCACGGCCGGGCCGTGACAATCCTCTACGACCGCACGGGGAACCGCTACCACAAGGGCGCGGGCTTGCGCGTCCTCGTGGACGGCGTCGAAGCCGGCCACTCGCCAACGCTTGCGAAGCTCACGATCCCATTCGAGTCCCGCAAGCCGCCCGCGCTGCCGGAGACCAGGCCGACACCCGAATGTCATTGAACGACGGGATACCTTGCGCGACAACAGCCTCGCGGTAGCACATTGGTGAAGACCACCAGCACCGGATAGTCTCCGCTAAATCCTGTCCATCCCGTCAGCCATTCCGCTATCATGCCGGCCACATGCCTGAATCGCCCATCCTGTTCAAGAACCAGACTTCCGATGCGCTCTATGCGCGGCTGTCGTCGCTCGGCGTTTCCGCGCGCCTGGCACGCCGGTTGCAGGCGGCCGTCCTGCGACACGATGCCCTGCCCGTTGAACTCCCGGAAACCTCCACACGTCTGCTGGCCAATCTGCGCGCCAGCACCCGTGTGCCACACCTGGAACTGCTGCACCACGCGGTCTCTCCGCAGGACGGTTTTGCGAAGTATCTGTTTCGCGGCGCCGGCGAGGAACCTTTCGAATCCGTTGCCATTCCCCTGCTCCACCGCGCCGACGATGCCAAGTACGTGGCCTGTGTCAGCTCCCAGGTTGGCTGCGCCATGGGGTGCGCCTTCTGCGCCACCGGGCGCATGGGCTTTCGCCGCAACCTGGAGCCGTGGGAGATGGTGGATCAGGTCATCCAGATCCAGGCGCGTGCCCCGCACCCAGTGCGCGGGGTGGTCTTCATGGGCATGGGCGAACCGCTGCTGAACTACGATGCGGTCATGATGGCCGCGCGTATACTTTCCGAGCCATGCGGACTGGCCATTGCAGCCAAGGCCATCACGATATCGACCGTCGGCATTGTGCCGGCTATCCGGCGGTTCACTACCGAGCGCCAACCGTATCGCCTGGTGGTCTCCCTCACCAGCGCCGATCCGCACACGCGCGCGAACCTGCTCCCTGTCGAGCAAACCCACCCAACCACCGAACTCCTGGCGGCCCTGCGTGAGTATCATGCCGCCACGGGGCAGCGCGTGACGCTCGCCTGGACCATGATCGAAGGCTTCAACACCAGACCCGCGGACGCGCAACAACTGGCGGAACTGACGCGCGGTCTGCCCGTGAAACTTGACCTGATTGATGTCAACGACGCAACCGGTCAATTTCTCCCCCCGACACCTGCCACGCTCGCCGCCTTCCGCGACGCCCTGCGCCAGCACCTCGCCGCCCCCGTGGCCCGCCGCTACAGCGGCGGCCGCGATATCCACGCCGCCTGCGGCATGCTCAGCACAGCGAAGCCTGCGGCACCGTGATGAAGTCCATTTCCGCTTCACAAAGAATGCGCTTTACAGACCCGCATCGCGACGACTATGCATGGTCGGCAAGTATGCTTCCGCAGCAGGCCTGGGCAATGGGATCACGCCGCACTCGTTGCGCCACGCCTTCGCTACCCACCTGATCCAGAATGGAGCCAACTTACGGCACGTCCAGGAGATGCTTGGCCACTCCCAGATATCCACCACGCAACTCTACGTCCACCTCACGATAAGGGACCTCAAGCGAGTCCACCGCCAGACGCACCCGCTTGGGAAATAGGGTCATTGGCGCAGGTTTCGGGCAGGATAGAGGCCGGAAGGTCGGACCAGGCGGATAAGGCTGAGGGCTGAAGGCTAAAGGCTGAAGGCTGGGAGTCGGAAAGGTCGGTGAGCACCGGTTCCGAGCACGCGCCTTCAGCGGACGGACGCAGAACCATGGCGGCGGCCGGGAGGGACGTCAGGAGCGCCAGGAGGGCGGGAAGTAGGAGCCTTTGAAGGATATGCATCATGAATAGATTCGCTTACATTCAGAGAGCATTCGTATGAAGTCTTATCTGCATGATTCCATGAATGTTACGAGCGCCGCATGTGCCTGCTGGCAGTCTTCGTGCAACCCGCATGTCTTGGCAAGTGCGTTGAATGCCTCAACCCAACTGGCGGGCGGGAGTGGAACCGCAGCCGGAATGGAATGCGTGCCGCAACGTTCGAAGGTGCGGCGAAGGGCTTCCCGGGTGCGGGCGCGGTCAAGGCGTCCGTCATGAATCAACAGCAACATGTCTACGAAGTCGCGTACACGGGAGTTTTCGCGTTCGCCCCCGTATGGTGCACCATCCAATTCCTGCAATGGCTCGCCGACCAAAAAGACGAAACAGTCGCCCAAGTCAATGGCTGCGGCTTCCTGGATCATCTCCAAAATCCGCCGATTTTTCGCCTTTTCCCCGCCTGCGAGACGTTGGCGAAACGTCAGGTCAATATCGCGCGTGGTCCTGGAAGTTGCCAAACGAAGTTCCATCGCGTACCCGCCCTTGAGCGCCCACGGCACGGCAGGCGCGTGGAACAGGCGGCAAAGGAACCGGTCGAACGCAACCTGCCGACGCAAGCGCTGAAGGTCAACCTTCTCCGTGCGGGAAGCGTTCATCAGACGGGATTCCAGCGCCTGACGAAACGCCGTGTCCGAAGAAAATGAGGCAGGTCTGGTCATGACCGGACACCTCGCAGAAGTGTCTCGATTTCCCTTCTGGCTGGGTGCTGTGCGAGTCCGGCGCGTGTGATCAGTCCCCGTGCCATGGCCTGCCGCAGCGCTTGCCGCAGGTGATCTCGCGATTCGGTTCCCTCCCGCAGAAGGTCCGCAATGGCGCGCAAGGGACGCACCAGCCTAAATCCTTGTCGTTGTTCGATGTCGTCTTCGGGAAGATCGGCCAGATGAAAAACAAGCACCGCCGGCGGTGCCGAGTTGCGGCGAAAAATCGTTGGAACCGTTAGGTGCAGTTGGGTTGGGTTAAGATCAGAGAGTTCATTAATGCTCAGCGCTGTCTGATGGGAAAATACCCCCTGCGGCACGTCTGCCCGGTTCCGGGTCCAAAGCGACCAAAGAACAGCGGCCGGAAGGTCGGACTAGGAGGAGAAGGCTGAAGTCTGAAGGCTAAAGGCTGAAGGTTGGGAGACGGAAAGGTCGGTGAACACCGGTGCCGGAAGCTCGCCCTCGGCGGAAGGCCGCAAGACCATGCCGGCGGAAGGAAGGGACGTCAGGATCGCCAGGAGGGCGGGAAGTAGTAGGTTGGACAGTCTACTGGACAATTAGGGATTATACCCCTTGGCATCGCGGTTGTCAGCAAGAAGTCTTGTCATGTCAGAGGCGTACAAAAGATTTTTCGACCCGTCTGTTACCTATTTGTTGTCTTCAGGGCTGGCCCCTCGTAACCACTCACGATCCAACGCACGATCCGCACGACACCGCACGATCCGTTCTTGCCATCCCACGGCCGCTCTGGCAACCTCCTACTTGCAAATGTCAAAACATCTATCATCCATGAAGCACGCGGCACAGGGGCGCATGCGCCGCGTGCTGATCGTCCTGCCGCTTCTCGTCCTGGCATGGCTAACAGGCGCGCAAGCGGCCGGACAGGATCCGGCAGGTGTACCGCCGGTGGCCGTCCAGAAAACGGAGGAAATGCGGCGCCTGATAAGTGAAGGCCGGTTTCGTGAAGCCACGGTCGCCGGCGAAGCGGCGCTCAGCCTATGCCGGCAGGCTCTGGGCGACAAGCATCCGGAAGTGGGCCGGGCCTTGGCACGCTTGAGCACGGCCTGTGTCGGCGCGGAAAACTACACGCGTGCACAGCAGCATGCCACGCTGGCGCTGGCCATCGCCCGCAGCGGGCCCGCTGGAAATAAGGGGGATCTGTACGCGGCTCTCGTCCCGCTGGGAATTGCGGCGACGCATCTCAGCCGTTGGACAGAAGCGGAAGCGATGCTGAAGGAGGCCTGCGACCTCTCCTTCACGCCACCGAAGACGTATGCGGAGGATGCCGCACCGGCATTCCTGGCCATGGGCGCGCTCGATGAACGTTTGCAGCGCTATGCCGAGGCCGAACGGAATCTCGTAACAGGACTCGGCATTCTTGACCGGAACCCCCGTGTGAATCCGCTGCAATGGGCAGATGCCCTGGAAACACTCGGCGTGTTCTATCTTCGCACCGGCGATTACGAACGCGCCGAGCCTTATCTGGCCCGGGCGTATCAGACATTCCAGGATAAACTGCCGCCCAAGGACCTGCGCCTGGCCTCGATTTTGACCCAGCTGGGAAGATTGAACCGGAACCTGGGCGAGGACAGCAAGGCAAAGAAATGTTTTGAAGACAGCCTGTCGATCCTGCGGACGGCGGGCGGCGCTGGAAAGGTCGTAGAACTCGCAACGACCTTGCATATGCTGGCCGTTCTACAGTGCGACCAGGGGCAGGCGGAGATGGCCTGTCGCACACAGGCCGAGGCGCTCCGGCTGCTGGAAACAGCCGTCCCCCCCCAGCTGGTGTTGCTCTCCGCACATTTGAACAACATGGGGTGGTTTAATCTGGCACGCTCCAACGGCAACGCCGAAGCAACGGCCTTCCTGCAGCGCTCACTGAAGATGGCGGAGGCCAACAGCGGGATGCAGAGCGAAGATGTCGGCAACACACTGGCCACACTGGCTCTGGTCGCTTCCCGCGCGAAGAACCCCGAGGCTCTGGCCCTGGCGCGGCGCAGCGACGCCATCTACACCCAACTGCTCGAGACGATCATGCGCATGGGATCCGAAGACCAGAAGGAATCCTTTATCCGGAAAATCGAGGGCAAGATGTATCTGGCCATCGAGATGCAGGCGGCTGATTGGCCAGCCGATGCAAACTTCGCACGCTTTGCACTGAAAACCGTGCTGCGCCGCAAGGGCATTGTGGCCGATGCCATGGGAATGGGGCTGGAAAACCTGCGGAACGAGCGCAATCCGCAGGTTGCAACGCAACTGCAGCGTCTGTCCGAGCTGCGAAGTGAGCTGTCGCACATGGCCCTCGACAGCACCAAGAAGTTTGATGCGCCCGAGTCCCGCCGACTGTGGACGATTCAACGGGATATGGATCAGTTACTGCGTACGCTGAGTCAAGCCGGTCCGTCAGCCGGATGGCGATGCAACACGGTTGACACCGAACAGGTGCGAAAGGCGCTGCCAGCCTCCAGCGTGCTGATTGAGTATGTCCTGTACCGGCCAGCCAATCCGGGGCTGTCCGCGCAGCAACGCCGGACAGCGCCGCTGGACTGTGCTGCCTACCTGCTGTTTCCCGACGGCCGGATTGAAGGCCGCCGGCTGGGCAGCATGCGGACCATTGCGCCCAAGATTCAAGCCCTGCGACGTGCTCTGGTGCGGGCGTCGACCGACGAGTGGTCCGCGGCAGCTCGCGAATTGGCGGTGGATATCGTGCACCCGCTGCTCGCCGGCATCGGAGATGCCACGATGGTGTTCATCGCGCCGGACGGACTGCTCCATCTCGTGCCGTTTGGGACGCTTCCCGACCGGTCAGGCCGAATGCTCGTGGAACGGACCGACCTGACGTATGTGAACAGCGGCCGCGATCTCCTCCCCCGTCCGCGCGTGAACACCACCGCGCAGCCGCCGCTCATTCTCGCCCAACCCGACTACGATGCGTATGCCGCCGGTGGTGGGCGAAAACCGGATAATGAAATCGGCGGCCTCGGCACCGGCATGCTGTTTCTTCCCCTGCCCGGCACAGGCTCCGAAGGGGAAGCCATCCGCGGACTGCTGGCAGGCTCGCGCCTCGTGACCGGCCAACAGGCGGGCGAGGCCACCTTGCGCGATGCGCACAGTCCCGAAATCCTGCATATTGCAACACATGGGTTTTTCCTGGATGAAGATGGCCTTTTGGGCGAAGGGCTGCGCGGGATTAAACGTAAGGAACCACCCGCGCCGGTTGCCCGCGCACAACGGCCAACAATCACACCCGATTTCCGAATCTATCAGCACCCTTCCGTCCGCTCCGGACTGGCTTTAGCCGGGGCAAACCGCTTCGAAGGTGGCCGGGATGACGGCATTCTGACCGCCCTGGAGGTGATGGACCTCGACTTGCGCGGCACGGAGCTGGTCGTCTTATCAGCCTGCGAAACCGGATTGGGCGATGCCGTCAGCGGCTCCGGAGTCTTCGGGATGCGCCGCTCCTTCATGGAAGTCGGCGCACGCACGCAAGTGCTCAGCCTGTGGAAGGTTCACGACGAAGCCACCCGGGACCTCATGACGCGTTTTTATCGCAACATTCTGGCCGGGGAAGGCAAGGTGAGCGCCATGCGCCACGCGCAACTCGCGCTGCGCAGGGAACAGAAGGATTGGCAACACCCGTTCTTTTGGGCCGCATTTGTGGTCGCCGGTGATTGGTCGCCGTGCCGGAAGCCCATGACAACAGGAGAAAAATCACGATGACGGACAGACGCCGGATACTTGGAAAATGGCTGATCATGGCCATGTTCGTTGCGCTTGCAGGTGCCGGTCTGCGCGGCGACGACTACGCGTTGCTTGTGGGGGTCACAAGATACCCGGCCTTGCCGATGAACAAATGGCTCAAGGGGCCGACCAATGACGTTGCGATGATGCATGCGCTGTTGACAGGTAACAACTTCGGCATGGACGCCGGACGGATTACCACTCTGGCGGGGTGGCCTCAGGATCCCGCCAAGCGACCGACCCGCGCCAACATCGAGCAAGCCTTCCGGGACCTGCGCGGCAAGACCAAACCGGGCGACAGTGTCTTCGTGCTGCTATCCGGACACGGCAGCCAGCAGCCCGATATTCCCACCTCTGGCGATATCGAACCGGATGGCCTGGACGAAATCTTTCTGCCAGCCGACATCGGCGATTGGGACGCAACCAATAAGACGGTCAGAAACGCGATCGTGGATGACGATATGCACGCATGGATCTCGATGCTGGTATCCAACGGCGTATCGGTCATGGCCATCTTCGACTCCTGTAATTCGGGCACCATGACGCGCGACGCGACCATCCCCGAAGCCAGCGTGCGCCGGGTGGACATGGCCAGCCTGGTTCCGGAATCCGCTCGCAAGGGCGTTGTCAGCCGCGGTACAAAAAAAACGGGTCCTTCGGGTTCCAAAACCAACGGCCTTCCAAGCGGGGCCGTCGCGATTTACGCCGCCCAACCGTACGAATCCACATTCGAAATGGAACTGCCACCCGGCAGCGGAAAAACCTATGGTGTCCTCACCTATATGATCGCCCGGGCGCTGGGTACAGCTCAGGAGAAACTGACCTATCGGGAAATGATGGACCGCGTGATCACCCTGTACCGCGTTACAGGCGTGGCACAGCCAACCCCTTTCATGGAAGGACCCGACGGCAACCGGTTTGTTCTGGGCAGTAGCACGCGCAAGGACACACCCTATTTTCTGCTGCTGGGATTTGAGAATGAGAACGGCCATGCGATGGACGCCGGCGCGCTACAGGGTGTGGCGCAGGGAACCATCTTCGAGGTTTTTCCACCCGCCGGCATGAAAGACGCTGGGAAGTCCATCGGGTTCGTGGAAGTCGTCCGATGCGACCCCCTGGCGTCTTTTGTCAAGCCGATCGCCTATGAAGGGCGTGCGGCTCCCAATCCAGGCCAGCTTGGCATTGAGTCCCGTTGCCGCATCGCGTTCGAGAATTTTGAGCAGCCACCACTGCGCGTCGTCCTGCAACTACCAGAGGAAGATGCCAGCGCAGCGGCGACGACGCCCGGAAAAGGGCTTCGCACAGGTGCCGTGCATGCCCTGCGCCGTATCCGTGTGAATTACCCGAACCTGATTGCCGTGACAGAGGATGCAGCCCGGGCCGAGTGGGTGCTGCGCGTACGCCCGGACCGGGCCGACCTGATTCCCTGCACCGGATGGTCCATGCTTCCGCCCTCCAAGTCCCGCAACCGGAGCACGGTACCGGACCGTACGGCGTTCAAGCTGGTGAGTCCGGAAAAAGGCGAGGAGTTTGCCGCCTCGCTTGAATCTGCCGTTCTGCGCATTGGCCGTGCCCGTCGATTGCTTTACATTGCCACAAAGGGATCGATCGCAGTCGGCGCACCGGGCTCAACACGCGTTCGGGCTGAAGTGTTGAAGTATGATTCGGCCGGGACTACCAACGGCGTGCCCCTGGCATCCGGTTCGTCCGGCCGCGTCGTCCACGGCGGCGACACCATCGCGTTCCGCGTCAGCAACCCTGGCGATCACCCGATTGACGTAACCATCCTGTTCATCGATGCCGACTTTGGCATTACCGCCGTGTTCCCGGAACCCGGCATTGTGGAGGATAACCGCCTGTTTCCCGGGCAAAGCCGGCTGACGTCGCGACTGGAAGTCACAACGGAAACGGCGGGACAGGAGAATGTGGTGGTCTTCGCTGTGCGGGCCACACGCGACCGGGTTGATTTGTCATGCCTGCAACAGGAGTCGCTCGCGCGGGCACAGACGACACGCACGCTGGCCATCCTGCCGCTGGCGCATCTGCTTGCCAGCGCGCTCTATGGTGACGGCTCAACACACGGCCTGCGGCGTGCCCCGGTTCTGGACTACCAAACCGCCGTCCTGCCGCTCTGCACTCAACCGCGCGAATGAACGACATCCCCGCGCCATTACCCTATCTTAGACGGCCCACTTACTCCACCCGCTTTCTCGCTCCCTGAAGAATCAAGGCATCCTCTTCCTTCAGCTGTTCGCCCAGGGCGGCGCGCAAGTGCGCTAATTGGTTTACGGATCTCCAACGCGAGGCGGACCATAGCTCTTGCCGCACACCGTGGCAAATCCGACACTTTTTTGCAAAAAAGAAGAGTTCCTCTTGATAT
>SESH01071047.1_pt1 | contig 10733 bp, 9 predicted proteins | sample 3171561 | NCBI WGS metagenome assembly SESH01 (sample SAMN10866947, study PRJNA518727) | freshwater metagenome | biome: subpolar coniferous forest; feature: holomictic lake; material: water; isolation source: holomictic Lake 442 2011 16.5 m and 2014 13 m | place: Canada: near Kenora, Ontario
AGGTTTTGCTCAAAGCATTGCGCAACAGCCCCAAAGCCAAGATAGGTGCATCGGTCACCCGCGAACGCAGTGACCGGGCTGTGGCGCAATTTGGCAAGGCTGGCCTGGTGATCACGGTGGTTCCGCTGCTGGGTTTGCAGGCCATGGTGACAGGCGCTTTTGATGGTCGCTTTGCGTGCCCGGCGTGCAATCAACGTGTGGTTTTGCCTGAAAACCGCCAATGTCCCAGTTGCGGTGTGTTTGTTGACAAGGTTGATGAGGCTTTTTTGCTCAAACGCAAGATCACGCAGCAAGAGCGCAGCAAGCTTGACTTTCAGGCAGCCAAAGAAACCAAAGATGCCGAAATAAAGACACGCCAATCTCTTGAGTCCGCCCTGCGGGCCAAGATACGCGAAGAGCTTGAAGCTGAATACGGCATCAAAAAAGAGAGCAGCGGACTTTTCCGTGGCAAATCAGGGCTTGTTCGTGCCACGGCGCTTTTGGGTTTGGTTGTGGCAGCATTTTTGAGTGGCCAACGCGTCACTGACATTGAATTGCCTTGGGGTGACAAGGCGGCCAAGGGCACCAGTTCAGCCAAAGTTGACAAAATGCTCAATACCGGTCTGGGCAAAAGCACTGCACCCGCAGAGAGCAGCAGTGCACCCTCTGGCGCCGGTGACCCTGACATTGACAACGACCCCATGATGCAAGCGATAGGGGGAAACCGGGTAGGGGCCAAGGGCATCAGCATGGAGCAGGCACTCAGTGCTGTCTCGGTGTTGACCAAATCGGTTGGCTACTCCACCGCTGAGCGTGCCATGGCGGGTGGGGCGGGCGCACCATCTGTCGGAACTTCTGCCGGTATGACTGGTGCCAGCGTATCTCCCCCCCAGGCCTCAACAGCCGTGCCAGTACACATCAAGCTGAGTATGCAGTCAGAGTTTGCGCTTGCCTTGGCAGAGCTGGGACAGTTGGGACGATCACAAGGCGTACTCAAAATCATCAAAGCCAATCCGTCCCTGGCAACAGACCCCCAGATCGCTGCCAACGTCAAGATGACTGAGCTGGAAGTTCAAGCCTGGGCGTTGCCATCGCAGACTGAAGGTAAAGCGCGCCGCGCCGCCGATGCGATACGCTCCCAAGCAGATGCCATGGCTGACCCAACTGATCGTGCGCTGGCTCTCTGTCGTGTGGCAGCCATTCTGAGTCAGCAGACACAACTCTCGCCTGAGGTTTCCCATGCGTTTCTGACCTTGGCTGCAGCATCCCTGAAAACAGTTCCTGATGTCGAACGAAAATACACCCTGGTTGGAGAGTGGGCGGTTTCGATGGCCACCGTATTGCTGGCCGAAGCCACTTCGCACGCCAGGGCCGGACGTTGGGCCAAAGCTCAAACCAGCGCAGAGTCGCTTGACGGATTGATCAAACAAGCCCCCGGTGAGCAGACACTCATCAAGCTTCATGCTGTGCAATTTCGTCTGTTGCAACTGCTGGGGCAAGGTGAAAAAGCCAATCAAAGTCTAACGACAGCGCTCACCTTATCGGGTAACCAGCAAAATTTTGCGCAACGTGCAAGCTCATTGCGTGCCATAGCGCAACTCGGTGGCACAGCATCGTGGGCGCAAGTTCAGCAGGCCGCCACTGCCTTATCAGCCCAGATTGAGCCAGCCAGTGGACCAGAAAAAGCACAAGCGCTTGTCCAACTGGCTCTATTGCACGCAGAAGCAGGATCGCAGACCTTGTCTGATCGTTTGAGCCAACGTGCAGAGTCAGCCACCGGACTGACGGCTGTTGAGCGTCTTGAAGTCAAATCTGACCTGATTGTGCGCACTGATCTGGGTCTGGCCAAAGCCTTGCACCAGGCCGGCGACTATGCACAGTCAGAGGCTTTACTGCTACGCATCAGCGACTATCTTTTTTGATCTGATCGTGCTGACCCCGTACACATGACATGATTTGTTACTTCGATGGAGATCACCTCTTGGAGACGCCCCACTTATTGACGCTCCAAAAAAATACAGAACATACCCAATGGAAAAATTGGTTGTTGACCTCTGCGAAATAATCGACAAGAAACTCTCTTGAGACAAACTCTTTATGATTGCCCTGACAGCAAAGCAAAATCCCATTCATCTGAACCAGTGCCCAATGTGAGGCACCACCACTATTTGACCATGACAGATTCTGTTTCATCAATTCTTGGACTGGCACCTTTTTTGCGGATGAGCATTGCCAACACGGATCTCAAGCCCGTTGCAGTGGCGATGCTTGATGATGCACTGAAGCAGCCAGACAACGCCAATTTATGGATGAATCTGTCCACCGTCATGTTCTGTCTGGGTCAGCGCGATTTGGGGCTGACCATGCAAAGACAGGCTCTGGGCTTACAGCGCGTTTACCATTTGGCAGCATCCTCACAACCTGCCTGTTTGCGACTGCTGATGCTGGTCGTGCCCGGTGACCTGTCGGCTAATGCGCCACTGGATTGTTTGCTGGAAAACAGTGACATTGACCTGGATCTTTACTACATCACGCCAGGCGACACTCTGGCGCTGCCCTTGCCTGTGCACGATGTGCTGATGGTTGCCATGAGCGAAAGTGACGACAACCGGGTTGTGCGGCCCTATCTGGAACAGGCATTGGCGTCATGGGGTAAGTCCGTCATCAATGCTTCGCAGCATACTCGCTGTGGTGGCAGGGCCTCTGCTAGTGGGTTGTTGCAAAACATACCGGGCTTGCTGATGCCCCCCACCCTGCGCGGTTCACGAACAGTTCTGCAATCCATTGCATCCGGAGCAAGTGAACTGTCCGATGTGTTTGACCAATGTGATTTTCCGATCATCGTGAGGCCGTTGGACTCTCATGGTGGGCACGGCCTGGCAAAAATCGAAACAATTCAAGACCTTGCACATTATCTGAAGCAAATGCAAGACAACGAGTTTTTTGTTTCAAGGTTTATAGATTACAGCGATAAGGACGGGTATTTTCGCAAAGTCAGAATCGCATTGATTTGCGGATCGCCCTACGTGTGTCACATGGCCGTATCGTCCCATTGGATGATCCACTATGTCAATGCCGGCATGTATGAAGATGCAAGCAAACGTCAGGAAGAACTGGCATTTTTCTCGAATTTTGATGATTTCGTGCGTTGCCACCAAGTCGCACTGACCGCCATCGCCATTCGCACCCAACTGGACTATGTCTGTATTGATTGTGCACAAACGCGCAGTGGTGAGCTTTTGGTATTTGAAATTGACCATGCCATGGTCGTTCATGCCATGGACACAGAGGCGCAGTTTCCCTACAAACAGATGTATATGCAAAAAGTCAAGGATGCCTTCAGGGACAAACTCTTGCGCGTTTGTGACCGATAGATTCTGTCTCGTCGCAATAGCCTTGCACGCCACCCATCGCAAAAATACCCCGACCCGCAATGTCGCCCAGGGCACGGGCTGTGCGCCGGTATTGTTTTGTGCGCAACGCATTGGCTTTGATGACGAGTTACAGCGCTTCGTGAGTTGTCTGACGCTTGAGCAAGCTGTGTTCCATGCCAATCGCTGATGTTGATGGCAAATTACCCTCTAGCCCTTGCTGCATAAGCGTTAGCAGCTATTTAATTGATAGTAGTATAGGTTTGAGGCAGGCTCGGATTTTTGGCATGGTCGTCATCGGCAACTGGCAAAACCGTGACACCAACCGACAAATTATGGCTGGCACCGCCGTGGATGATGCCACGGATGGGTGACACATCAAAGAAGTCACGGCCCGTGGCAAGCGTGACAAAGTCTTCGCCAGGTGCATGCAGGCCACTGCGGTTATTGGTCGGATCCAGATCGCACCAACGCTCACCTGCGGGCAAGTCAGGGACATAGACCGAAACCCAGGCGTGGGAGGCATCACTGCCCCTGAGCTTGACCGTGCCGGGGACTGACTGGGTCAGCAAGTAGCCGCTGACGTAACGCGCAGCAACACCCATGCTGCGCAGACACGCTATCAGGATATGGGCAAAGTCCTGGCAGACACCTTTGCGCTGCGCCAGCGCCTGGAGTGCCGGTGTGTTGATCTGTGTGCTTTGACTTTCATAGACAAAGTCACGGTAAATGCGTTGCATCAAGTCAATGGCAGCCGCCGGCAGGCGTGTGCCGGGCGTAAAACTGGGGGCCGCGTAGGCCACAAACTCAGGGTGCAAGGGGACATTCGCAAGCACTGTCATAACGACTGCCGCAGTGATACTCAAAGTACGCCCGGGCTTGCTCCCAGGTGATAGTGCTCACAGGCAAGGGATACGACACAGTGGTGACCACACTCTCGGCCAACACCCCCAGCGAGGCATGCGGTGCCTGTAGCGAAAAAAAACAACGGCTGTTGCCAAAAACATCGAGCGCATGCCGTATCTGGGCGGGTGTCGGACCGATGTGCAGCGAATGGCTCAAGAGTTGCTGATGCACACCATGGCGCGACCGCACATAGGCCATGTGGTGAGCAGTCTCAACCACAGGCTCATAGTCATACCGTGTTTCGTGGGTGACACGCAGTTTCATTGATGTCCTGCTCTGTGTTTGTTTTCACATGAATGGGTGAAGTAGGTCAGACTGATTTGCTCAGAGACGTGAGAGGCAGCGTTTTCACATTGCAATAACAAGTCGTTAAGGGCATAAAAATAGCCAGGCACGGTGTCTGGCGCAGCGCTGGCTTGTCTGGTGTGATCCGGCTGGGTTTCACACAACTGCGCCAAACCCCAGTTGCCCGGCTCTGGAATACGCAGGGACAAGGCGCAAAGTTCGTCGGGCGCGCTACCGGCCAGTTTGGCAATGCGCCCGCGGAGTGTGTCGGCGACCCACGCCAGGGAGCGTGGGTTGTCGCGGTCAAGCACCAGCAGCGCGAGCAAAGCTGCCGGATCACGGCTTTGCTGGTACTGCGCATGAAAGGTGATGGTGCTGTCAAACAGGGCAATCATGGCATCAAAGCCACCCGCCGTATGCACCGAGCCGGTCTCAAAACCATAAGCCAGTGCGCTGGCCAGAAAACCCAGTCGCTCAATGTGGCGCCCGATGCTGAGAAATCGCCAGCCATCGTCGCGTGTCATGCGGTCGGTCTGGGCACCGGTGATGGTGGCCATGTGCAGGCTGGTCGTTTTGAGCCATTGCTGCGCCTTGAGTGACGAATCATCCCCACTGCGCTCGTGCTCGGCACAACGCGCAAACCAATCTTCTTTTGCTTGCACAATCACCTGCCAGTGCTCTTGCATCAAAATGGCCGGGCGAGACAGACCCTGCCATTGACAGGGCAAACAGAGCGCTTTGATCGAGGCCATCATCAGCCACGGAAGTGTTACTTGCGTATTTCACAGGTTCAAAGTACGCCAGCCCAGTGGAGAGTGGAAACAGGCCTCAAAGCAGGATCGCTTGCTGATGGAATGCCGTCCCCCAACCGCCAAGATACCAATAATGCTTCAAAAAAAGTAGCTACACATGCAGTATCTACGGGCATTAGAGGCCAATTTGGCACTTGTCATCCCATAGCGATCAACGTGCCAAAGCACGCCGCCTGGCGCTCTGCAAATTGCTTTGAATGTCTGGCATGGCCATATCGCGGTAGCGTTTGGGCAGCATGGAGCGGCGAGAGGTTTCGGACACGGCCAGCAGTTCCATAAACTCGATCATGTCGCGCTCTTGCGGCGGCATGAAGTCTTTGGCGGCTATGCTCAAAACCTGGGCGTTCAGCGGGCTGGACTGTTGGCTGGCCTGCTCAACGGCCAGCAGCGCCAGGGCTTCAAGGTCAGCATTGGAATAGCCGACCAAGGTTTCACACAGTGTCAGCAGTTCTTCGGTGGTCGCTGTGCAGCTTTCACCATAGCGGGACAACACCGCTTGCAGCACTTGGGCACGTTCTGGCGCAGATTCGCAGTAAAAAAATGGGATTTTGCGATCAAGCCGGCCCGGGCGTTTGATGTCGCTGTCTAGCTTGTCGGGGCGGTTGGTCATCATCACAAACAGTACCTGCCCCCGGTTTTCTGTTTCAGCCATAAATTCTTTGAGCCGCGCAATGATGCGTGAGCTGGTGCCATCGTCGCCTCCGTCCCCGCCTGAGCCAAAACTGCGATCGCCTTCGTCAATAATGACTGCAATCGGCCCCATGGCCTTGACGGTGGCCAGAACACGCTCCAGATTGGCTTCGGTAGAGCCGACCCATTTGGATCGGAAGTTTTTAAGGGCCACCGCCGACAAACCGGCTTCTTTTAAAAAAGCCTTGATGACAAAGGTTTTACCCGACCCCATGGGCCCCACGGCGAGTAAACCCATCGGGGTCAGTGTGGTGTTGCCCTGTTTCAGGTTGTTGGCAATGGCCAGCAGCTCATGCTTGATGTTCTCATGCCCGCCGACCGAATCCAGTCCGTGCCGAGGTTCGATGAACTCGATCAGGCCGGCGCATTCTTTTTCAATCATTTCGCGCTTGCGCGTGTGGATGACCTTGAGCACCTCGGCGTTGGCATCACCCACAGGCAGGGTTTTGCCAGGTTCGATCAGTTTGGTGATTTCGGCAGGGGTCATTCCCGCCGTAATCGCAGCCAAAGTGGATGCACGTTCATCAGCCTGAGGTGTGCCTTGCAGCAGATGCAAAATCAAATCACGCCGTTCGGATTCACTTAAGCCGTGCCCATGCGAATTGGCCAAAATGCTGGCCAACTGCACCGTGCGCAGGCCCCCGGTGCGCTCTGAAAACAAGGTGATCTGCTGCTCTGTCAAATTGGGAGATAAAAAAGCCATGACCCGTTTGCGCGAAGCCATGTCAGGCATGGGGATTTCAATCGCCGCCACCTTGGGGTTGGACAGCAGGCCGGGGTTGATGGCACCCAAAGACTCGGTGATCAGGATGGTGATGTTGTCGCCACTGGTCAGCGATTTGTCGAGCGACCAGCGATGAAAGGTTAGGTAAATTTGACGATCCTGATGCGCCATAAAACTGGCATCACCGGCGGGCAGCAGGGCATCGGCATAGGGAACGATGACGGCCGTGGATTGCTCGCTGCGCATGCGGGCTTCGAGCTTGTGCAGAGATTGCAAGAGGGTGCTGCCGTCATCTTCAGCCGGCGCTGTCACATTGCCGATCACGGGTTTGCCGCTTAAGCTGCGGATGCCGCGTTCAAGGCTGACCTCTAGCACCTGCTTTTTGGTGTCCTTGAACAATTCATCAACCAAAAAAGATTGAAGATTGTGCAGATTGTCACCCACCAAAAAGTTATCAAACACATTGCGGTAAAGCACAAAGGTGGAGGCCTCGGCAGCCAGGTACTTTTGGCGCAGGGTCTCGGCCCAGCGGGGCAGTTCGGCGCGCGGGGGTGTGGAGGCAGTCATGGTTTGTCCACGCAATCAAAGGTTTTTAGCCGGTGCAGCCTGCGCGGCGGCACGGGCCTGTTTCATGGCCTCCAACTGGGACTTGGCTGTGACGTTGCCGCTGCTTTGGCGCAGTTTGTTCAGGCGCACATCCAGGTCAGAGTCATGCAGTTCGGTACCCAGGCTGGCCTGAGCCACCTGGCTTTTGATATGGTCACGAACGGCACCCAGCGCCTGCACTTCGGCATCCACCGACAGGCCATCGAGTTGCCCCTGAATCGTCAGTCGCGCCTGGGCGCTGTGCATTTGCGCCAACATGCGGTCTTTTTCAGACTTAAGCTTGTCGATTTCTGATTTGACCTGTATCAGCGAGTCTTTGGCCGTGTCGGCATCGGTCGTCGCCTGCGTGGCATCGGCACGCAACTCGGTGATGGCGGCATCGAGCGTATTTTTTTTCTGAATCAAGAGTACCGCCAGATCATCCTGGTTGGTCGCCAGTGCGGTTTCGAGGTCGGCACTGACGCTGGCTAATTCGCGCTCATGAGATTCCAGCCGCGACGTAATGTCCTGGCGACGTGCGATGATGGCCCCCGTGGCAGATTTTAATTGCGTGTATTTCTCGATCATGGACGCTATGGCGTTTTGGTAGGCGATTTCGGGGTGCTCCTTTTCGATGTCGGAAACCCATAGGGAAATAAATCCAGTCCAAAGGTTGGACAGACGGGCGAAGATTGCGTTATTGGCCATGAAGGTTCTCCAATGTGAGTGGGGTGGATTGAATTAACTAAACAGGATTCGCCACGGGTGCGATCCAAAGTGATGTGGGCATCCCTGGGTTTTTGTGACAAACGCCACATCAGTTTGAATCTCACCCATGCGCCACCGGGATCTGTGCAGCGGCACGAGAAATGCCACGGTCCAGCGAGTCAGAGGCATCAAACTCGGCAGCCACCTCTTCGGCAATTCGCAGGCGCGACAGAGATTCTTCAAGTTTGCTGCCCATTTCGGTCGAATAGGGCGACGTGATGACCAGTTGATACACCTCTTCCATCTTGTCGGGCATCGAGATCAAGGTGGCTTCAAGTGTGCTGCGTCGCACGGCCAGACGGCGAGAGCGTTGCAAGGTCTCGTTGTATTCGGCAAGCGCCGAACGTAATTGTCGGGTTTCGTCATCGGTCAAATGATCACGATCCAACTGTGCCTGAATCGTGGCGATGCGCTTGACTGCCACATCGTCACTGGCATGGTCTTTGCGCTGCTTGAGCGACTGGTTGACGGCGCACAGTCCAAGGTAATCCACAGTCAGGTCTTCAAGCTTTTCAACGTCTTGGGCGGTCAATGTGGTTCTGCGATCCTGTGCAGTCTGGTACAGGGACTGCACTCTGGACCACATGTGCTGAAAGGTTGATAACGCGTTGCTGTCACCAGACTGGGTCAGTTCGGCGATCAATTGGTTTTGACGCTGCGAACGCACCTGATGGCGTTGGTCACGATCCACCCGTGAACGAAACGATGGCAGTTCGGGGATGAGCAGAGCACCCAAAATCTCCAGCCCCAAAGCCACCACGCCGACCAGCGCAACACCTTGCCAGCCCATCGGAATCGAAGCAAAAACAGCCGCCACACCGGCAACCAATATGGCCACACGGTTAGCGGGGTGCGTCAAAAAAGCACCCAGATAGGAAGGCTCGGAGCGCACGTTATTTTTTAGAGAATTTGGCCCACAGGCGCGCAATGTCTTGCTGGTCTTGCTCTGACAAGATCGGAATGGGCGAAGACCGGCTGAGTGCGGCCGGGCTGGGAACGACGGCGGGGTTGGATTTGACGCTGTCACTCATAAACTCTCCGGCCTTGAGATTGGCATTGGCGTAGCCCACTGTGTTGGAGATTTTTGCAATCACCTGGGGCCGCAAAATGTAGTCAATGAACAGATGCGCTTCACGTTTGTTTTTGGCATTGGCGGGCACGGCCATGGCATCGATGGCCAGCAGGCCGCCATCAGAGGGCACACGGTACTCGACCGTGCCACGTGATTTGGCCTGGGCCTGCACTGCATCGCCAGAAAATCCAATGGCAACGCAGACCTTGCCGCTGGCCAACGCATCAATAAACTGATCGGTGGGGATGACCTTGACGATGCCCATCAGTCGGTCAAGCACCCGGGCCGCAGCAGCACTTGAATTTTTGCCATCCCATTTGGAGATGCCACCTGCCATGGCGGCCAGTGGCACCACATCAGTGGCAGAGTCAACCACCCCCACGCCACACGACTGAAACCGCCGTGAGACCTCAGGGTCAAACACATTGGTGAGCGAATCCATGGCCTGTCCAGGGAAGGCTTTGGCGGTCAGCTTGGGGTTCCAGGCAATTCCCACCGTGTACCACATATACGGCAGGCTGTAAGCGCCGTCCTTGTCCCATGACCGCAAAGTGGCATCGACGCGGGGATCAATGTTGACAATGTTTTTCAGGCTGGACCGGTCAAGTTTGCCCAACAAACCCTTGGCTGCCAGCGCAGGCACGGCGTTGGCCGTAGGAAATACCACGTCATAAGGCGTGCCACCAGCGCCAAGTTTGGTCTGTAGATCATCGTTACCGGTAAAAATATCATAAATCACACGGATGCCATGCTCTTTTTCAAAGTCTTGCAGCACGCTGGGTTCAATGTAATCAGGCCAGTTAAGGACACGCACGGTGCTCTTGGCGTTGGCCCCCACGCCATTGACGGCGCGGCGAAGGTTCATCAACACCGTGGCGGTGATCAGGCCATCGACCGTCACGTTTTGAGATTCTTGAAATGCCTCGGTGGCGACCTGGGTTTGAGGGCCAAAGGTGCCATCCAGTGGGCCTGCGTTAAAGCCGAGCTTGCCGAGCAAAATCTGGGACTCGCGCAGACCGGCTGCATCCACCAGTTTTTCTCGGCCTTTGTAGTTGCCAGACCAGTTTTGAGTTTGCCAGATCACGCGGCGAATTGAATTGACCAGACCGTCGGTGACCAAGTTAACGGGAGCCAGACCGTTTTGCACAGAAAAAGCCCGGATGGCCTCTTGGGTAGCGGGGGTCAGGGTACCGCTTGGGGGTTCGTGCAGCAAACCCATGCGGGCAAGCAAACGCTGGGCTGTCTCGATTTTGGCGTGGCGGTTTCCAGAGAGTGCCGGCGTTGACACCTCGGGTTTGGCAGACTCTGGCTTGGTTGGCTGGGCTGTGCCAAAGACAAAGCCCTGGGCCTGCGCGGTGGCCGACATCAGGCTGCACAACCCCAAGGTGGTCAGCAAGGCGATGGTATGAATTTTCATGATGAGATCCTGATCAATGTAATGGGTTACTGCCAACCAACTGATTTGTCGAGTGAACACCCCACGCATCGGCAGCATTTTATCGACTGCCAAGCATAGCCCATTTTCAGACGTTCCCTACCAA
>SESH01107874.1_pt1 | contig 10731 bp, 6 predicted proteins | sample 3171561 | NCBI WGS metagenome assembly SESH01 (sample SAMN10866947, study PRJNA518727) | freshwater metagenome | biome: subpolar coniferous forest; feature: holomictic lake; material: water; isolation source: holomictic Lake 442 2011 16.5 m and 2014 13 m | place: Canada: near Kenora, Ontario
ACGTCGGGCTTGAGGCCTTTTTCGAGGAGGAACCGCGAGTAGTCGCTGATCCGGCCCTGCTCGCGACCGGCGCTGAAGTGGTCCTGGTAGATGTCCTCGATCGAAATCCAATCGTCGAAGCCGCGTTGGGCAAATACTTCGTCGCCGAGATGCCACTTGCCGAAATAGGCGCAGCGGTAATCGGGATCGGCGACCAGTTCGGGGAGCGTCTGGCAGTTTGCGGCGAGCGGCTGGTTGTTTTCCGTGCAGCCGGACTGATGCGGCCAAAGGCCAGTCATCAGGGAAGAGCGCGAAGGCGTGCAGACTGGCTGGGTGACATAAGCGCGGTCGAACACCGTAGCCTGGCTCGCCAGCTTGTTTAGATTTGGCGCGTGGGTTCGCCCACGACCGTAGGGCGCGAGCGTGTCCGCCCGCTGCTGATCGGGCAGAAACACGATCAGGTTGGGCTTGCGGGGCAGACGTGCTGCGCTGGCAGACAGTCGTTCCGTGAGCCCGAAGGCTGCACTGCCGACAAGGGTGTGATGGAGAAACGTACGACGGCGCATTGCTTTGGTGAAGGAAATAACGGGAGTGGGCTGGCGGACACCGATGATCGGCGTGGTTCCGAAACCGCTGGGCGCGTTCGGCATGACGCCTGGCACGCGGCCATCCGCCCACCTGACGAAGTGGAGAGAATGTAAAGCCTGTCCCCGCATTCGATTGCCTCAGGATCCCGGCGGTGTGAGCTGGCTGCGGGAAAGCGTCATCTCGTGGATGAAATCACCCTCCTCGCCAATCAGGCGGAACTCGACCACGGGGTCGGGTTGCGTGGCATCCACGCTGAACTCGCCAAAAGCATACTGGTCGGCGATCCCATAGAACTGAGGACTCCCGGGGACCGTGACCGCTGGGCCGCTCCGGCCACCGAGGCTGGCGGCTTCGAATTCATAGAAGTTGAAACCCGAAGGACGCGGGATGCGGAAACCGCGCGCACCATGCCGATCACCGGAAATCAACAATACCCCGCCAATCCGATGTTTCTCGATCAGGCTGAAAATGCGCTCCCGCCCTGATGGATCCCAAGCACCCCACGAGTCCTTACCCTTTGAAACATAGTCACTCCACATTGTCCCGCAGGATAGGATGATGAACGGCCCCCGACAGTCGAGGAGCTGGGTCTCCAGCCATTTCATCTGATCTTCGCCGAGGAATGATCCCTTCTGTCCCGTACGGAAGAATCGTTCGTCGGTCATGATTACGTCGCAGGGCCCGATTCGTGTGCGCAGGAACACACCGCAACGATCTTCACCGAAGCCATAAGCAGGATTGTTCCATGCTCGACGAAAGACGCTCCACACCGCGACCTTGTCCTGCAAGGTGAAGCCCGGCGGGATTCCGGCCTTGTCGTTGTCAAAATAGTCGTGGTCGTCCCAAGTTGCATACACGGGAATGGCCGCCACCAAATCCCGCCACGCGGGCTGGCAGTCGCGCTGGAGGTAATCGGCGCGGTGCAGTCCGAGGTGATTGTTGCGATCCTGCACGGCGATATCGCCGATCGCGAGGAAGGCCGCTGGAGCGCGACGGCGCATTTGCTCGGCCTGCTTCGGGTTGCCCAGCCCCCAGCGGTGATAACAACTGCCGAAGGCGATCCGAACTTTGCCCGCCCGATCGCTGCTCGGCGCGGTGGTGATCGCGGCGTGTTCGGAGATGGAAATAGCCTCGCCGTCCACGAAGACGCGGTACGGATAGCTCGTCCCCGGTTGCAGTCCGGCGATGGGTACGACTGCCGCCAGATCCGTTGCCGGGGTACTTTGGACCGGTCCGAACCTCTTTTCGATCCCTTTGATGGTGACACCCACCTCCACGGCGGCGGGCTGGAGTGTGCGCAGCCAAACCCTGATGCTGTTTTCGGTGACGGATCCAAGCATCGGACCACCGAGGTGCACGATCCCGGTTTCCCGGCAAAGCTGCCGAATCCCAAGATCGTTGCCGACGTCCATGAATGTCGCGCCGGCTTTCGCCGCCAGCACCCGGTAGGCGGACGCGTAAAGGCGTTGCACACTTTCCGGCTGCTTAACCCACTGGTTCAACAGCTCGAGGTTGCTTGCCAGATCTCCCGTCTTGTTAATCTTCTTCTTGGCCGACTGCCCTTCCCCTGTATCGACCTTGCCCGGCTGCGCTTTGTCCGGACTTTCCTTTGGCTGCGCTGCGCCTGTCGGACTGACCGCGCCGGTCATGACTGCAAGCAGCAACGAAATGATGATGGAGGGGAGGACTTTCATTTTTTCGGGTAGGAAACCGGGTTTTCAAGGGGTTGAGGGGTTGGTCATATCGCGATGGGAGCGGTCGGCTGTCGGGAAGTGGAGCGAGTCAACTCGGGAAAGCAGTCCGGTAACCCGCCCAGGCCGAATGGACAGCAATCATCCCAAGATGCGAACACGACGTCACCGCAAGAGAATTGTAACAGTTACATCAATTGCAGCCTGACAATCGGATTCGTGCGACTCACGTTGGCGTTCACGATGATGAGATTTGACCGCAGCCGCGTGGCCATCGCTTTCGTGCTCGCAATGGGCGGCGCCGTTGTCGCAGCGCCGCGATTGGACCAACCGTCCGTTCCCGATGTGCTGGCGGCGTTTGCTCGGATCGCGGACGCGGGGCATCCGCTTGGCGCTTGGGGTGGGCCACAGATGCCGTTTCCGTTCTACTCGCTGAATCTTGAACACGATTTCGGCGACAACCATTTCCAAGGCGTGCAGCGGCTGCGAGCGGGGCCCTATCTGGTTGTTTCCGGCAGCAACATTGGACGCGATGGCAATATGACTCGCTGGGGTTTGCCGGTGCCGGCCGGCTGGGAAACCCTGCCGCCGGCGCACGGCGACCTAATAGTGCTGCGTCTTGGCGACCGGCCGATGCCGGGGCCATTAGGATCGAATATCGACGCGGCTGGCTTGCCCGCGGATTCGGCCCGTGTGGTCGCACGCGTGCCGATCCGGCTGCCGCTTCCGTCGGGGACAACCCTATGGCACCCGGCAATCGAACTATGGCCGCGACCCTGACCGCGATTCGCCGCTGCGTTCTGCTCCTGCTAGTCGCCGGTGGCGCCATATGCGCGGCCGACGGGCCAGCTACCCGGCCGCCAAACATCGTCTACATCCTGGCGGACGACCTCGGCTACGGCGAGATCGGCAGCTACGGACAAAAACGCTTTCGGACACCGCACATCGACCAACTCGCGCGCGAAGGCACGCGTTTCACCAGCCATTATGCGGGCGCCCCGATATGCGCACCGTCGCGCAATGCGCTGATGACGGGCCAGCACACGGGGCACACGACGATTCGCGGGAACTTCGGTGTGAGCGAGAACTCGACGAACGTGCGGATCGCGTTGCGGTCGGATGATCGGACCGTGGCGCAGGTGCTCCAGCGCGCGGGATATCACACCGCGCTCATCGGCAAATGGGGACTGGGTGAGGAGGGATCGGGAAGCGAGCCCTGGAACAAGGGATTCGATTTCTTCTACGGCTTCGTCAACCAGACTCATGCGCACAACCAGTTTCCGGAATTTTTATACCGCAACGCCGCCAAGGAGGCACTGGTGCCAAACTTCAGTCACAAGGAACGGGTCTTCGCCAATGACCGCTTTACGGAAGAGGCCCTGCAATTCATCGCCCGCCAACGCGACCAGCCATTTTTTCTCTACCTCGCCTACACGACGCCCCACGCTGACCTGAAATGTCCCGCCGATTCCATCGCGGAGGCGGTGCGCCTCAACCCGGAACTCGCGAACATCAGCGAACGCAACCAGGCCTTCGCCGGCATGGTAGTGCGACTTGATCGTGACGTCGGTCGTCTGATGGCGTGCCTTGAGGAGCTCGGCCTCGATCGACACACCGTCGTGTTTTTCACGTCCGACAACGGTCCACACCGTGAAGATGGAAAGGACATCGGCTACTTCGAGGCGGCTGGTCCGCTGCGCGGCATCAAGGGAAGCATCTATGAAGGCGGCATCCGAGTGCCATTCATCGCCCGGTGGCCAGGTCAAATTCCCGCCGGGCGCACCAGCGATTTCCCTTCGGCCTTCTGGGATTTCTATCCCACGGCCTGCGGGCTCGCGAGGACCGAAATTCCGGAAGGACTCGATGGCATTTCCATCCTGCCGGAACTGCTCGGTCATCCGGCCGATCAGCGCCCGCACGAATACCTCTACTGGGAACTTCTCAACAAGGGTATGGGGCAGCAGGCTATCCGCGACCGGAACTGGAAAGCGGTCCGTTTGAACGCCGACCGTCCGATCGAACTCTACGAGTTGCACTCCGATCCGGGTGAATCGCACGACATCGCTTCCCAACATGCCGACCTGGTTCGGAAATTCGCACGCTGGTTCGACTCGGCGCGAACGGCATCGGCTTGGTTTCCAATTGCCCCACCATCTGGCGGCGAACAGAGAAAACCGTGAGGGCGACTAACGCTTCGGCCGACTATTCATGACTCATCTCCGCCAGTCGTTTTTAGTAATTTTGCCGCTTGCGCTCGCTTTTGTCGCGCTGGCCGCTCCGCGTGGGCCGCTCTTTGACATTCGCGATTTCGGCGCGAAGGGCGACGGGCGCACGATAGATTCGCCTGCGATCAACGCTGCGATCGATGCCGCGGTGACCGCCGGAGGCGGGCGGGTGATCATACCGGCAGGGCGGTTCCGGTCAGCGTCAATTCGGCTCCAGAGCAATGTAACACTCGAGCTGACCGAGGGGGCCGTTTTGCTGGCGGCGGACTCAGCGCTGGCATCGTACGACATCTCGCCTGCAAATCCGTGGAGTGATGTCCCGTTCAAGACTTGGGGGCACGGCTATCAAGATTTCGGTCATAGCCACTGGCGAAACAGCCTGATTTGGGGCGAGAACATTGAGAATGCTGCAATCGTCGGCCGCGGGCGGATCGACGGCGACGGCCACCTGCTGCACGTGGCGACGACGCAGACACCTCAGGGCCACGCCAACAAAGCGATCGGTCTCGTCAATTGCCGCAATATTGTGCTGCGCGATTTCACCGCGACGCAGTGCGGCCATTTTGCGCTCCTGGCGACGGGTGTGGACCAGTTGCTGATCGACGGCCTCCGCGTTGACACCGGTCGAGACGGGCTCGACATCGATTCGTGTCGCGAGGTCCGGATCATCAATACCACGGTCAACACTTCGGTGGACGATGCCATCGTGTTGAAGAGTTCGTTTGCGCTCGGCACGCCGCGCGTGTGCGAGAATGTGACGATCACGAACTGCCACGTCAGCGGCTTCGATCCCGGGTCTTATCTGGACGGCACCTATACGCGAAAGCTCGACCGAGCCAATGGGGCGACCGGCCGGATTAAACTGGGCACTGAATCCACCGGCGGATTTCGCAACATTGCGATCAACAACGTGACCTTCGACTATTGCCGCGGGCTGGCGCTGGAGACGGTTGACGGCGCGATTCTCGAGGACATCGCGATTTCGAATATCACGATGCGCGACGTCACGAATGCGCCGATCTTTCTCCGCCTGGGGCGGCGGATGCGCGCGCCCGAGGGCACGGCGGTCGGCCGGTTGCGGCGGGTGATCATCGCAAACGTGACGGCTTCGGGCGTCTCGCCGGAGCACGGCATCCTGATCGTCGGTTTACCCGGTCGCGCAATTGAAGACGTCACCTTGAGCAACATCACGATCGAGTATCGCGGTGGCGGCACGAGAGCCGATGCGGCGCGCGAGGTTGCCGAGGACGAGGAACGTTATCCCGAACCTTATCGCTTCGGCCGGATTCCGTCGTATGGGCTTTTCGCGCGGCATGTGCGCGGGCTTAACGTCGAGCACCTGAAATTCCAGACGGTCGCACCGGACGAGCGGCCACCACTCGTCCTGCAAGATGTGGCGGGATTCGCGCTGATCGGCCTGCGCGCGCCGACGACGGAAGGAACGCCGGTTGCCGTCCTGCGCGACGTGAGCGATCTGCACTTTCGTAACGTGAACGCCCTGCCGGATCGCGCGATCGCCGGTCCAATTGCGCGGGGGAGCTTTTGACGAAGCCACAACCCATGCAAACATCGAGCTTTCCAGAACGCCGGCGCTCCCGACTACGGAAGACGCGGCTGCGACCGTCCGAGAATGGCAACTGACCCATGAAACAACATAGGAATGGCGCAATAGTGGCGGCAGTTCTGTTGGCGGCAACGATCTCCTGTGCCGCATCCGTGGCGTCTTCCACCACCTTGAATCAAGGAGTGGTGCCCGGCGCAATCCCGGATCGCGTGGTGCTCACGTGGCTCCACGATCCGGCGGTGACTCAGGCCGTCACCTGGCGAACCGTCCCGGGTGCCGCTCGTGGTATGGCGCAAATTCAGCCTGCAACCGACGGCGTACTGCCTGAAACCCCGAACACGATCGCAGCGAGCGCCAACGACCTTGTGACCAGCAGCGGTCCGGCGCGTTATTTCACCACGGAATTTGCAGGGCTGACCCCCTGGACACTCTACGCGTACCGTGTGGGTGATGGGTCGGTATGGAGCGAGTGGTTTCACTTTCGCACGGCGAAGCGGGAGTCGGCGCGCTTTTCGTTTCTCTATTTTGGCGATGTACAGAATGACATTCGGACGCATTGGTCTCGTATTGCCCGCGAGGCGCTGCGCGAGGTGCCGCACGCCGCGTTTACCTTGCACGCGGGCGATTTGGTGAACCGGGGCAATAACGATTCGGAATGGGGCGAGTGGTTCAGCTCGCTGGGGTGGGTGAATGCCTCCATCCCAGTCGTCGCAGCGGCAGGCAACCACGAGTATGTCACGGCCAGCGGCACCAGGGAGGAAAACAATCGGGTGCGGGTGCTCACGGACCACTGGCGGCGGCAGTTCGCCTATCCGTCGGACGACCCTGCTGGCATGGCCGGAACCTGCTACTTTTTCGACTACCAAGGCGTGCGCATTGTCGTATTAAACTCCAATGAAAAATACGTTGAGCAAGCCGTCTGGCTGCGCACGACGCTTCGCCGCAATCCGATGCGGTGGACCATCCTTGCGTTTCACCATCCGTTCTTTTCACCTGCAGCCAAACGGACCGCGGAAGAGGATGAAGAGCAGCAAAGGCTGCGTGAAGCGTGGAAGCCGATTATCGACGAATTTCGGGTCGACTTGGTGCTTAATGGACACGACCACACCTACGCGCGCAGCAGCATCAAGAACGTGCCCATCGGCTACCCGGCGGATCGCGATCTGCCGAACGGAACCATGTATGTCACTTCAGTGAGCGGGCCGAAGATGTATCGGCTGGGGCCCGCCGGATGGGCAGTGCGGGTAGCTCAAGCCACCCAACTCTACCAAGTGGTCACCGTCGATGGCGACGAACTGAACTACGAGGCGCGCACGGCGAGCAACAATCTCTACGATGCCTTCACGCTCGTGAAACGTTTCGATGCGGACAACGAATTGCGCGAATTGCTGCCGCCCGAACGCCGGGATGTGCCGATTCCAACCCGGTAGGGCGGTCCGGATGAACCACCCGCGCTGATTCGGCCCCTTCCGGCGGTTAAGCCGCGGGGCTTCAGTGGGGCGAAGACAACGGCTTGCGTGTAAGCGTGGGACCGTCGACCCAACGTCCGCGAATCATGATGGTGCGCGGATGGTCGGGTAGACCGCGCTCGTGCCGGTGAACCTGGGCAATCACCGACTCGACCGCAACGATGCCCTGCAATTCGGGGAGGATGTCGAAACCGGCGCATGGCCGCTTCCGCGCGGTCCAATTAAGACTGAAGAACGCGGTGGTTTCGGGCACGCGCACGCCGGCGGATCGCAGCCATTCCACGGCTTCATCCACATGGCCGATGACGAGGTCTGGCTTGTGCCTGCGATACCACGCGAAAAAACTATCGGCATTCATCCGCTCAACGACGCACGTCGGCAGCGGCGTCGCGGACGTCGTATGGACGTGGAAAGAATGATAGACCGACGAAAAACGGTACCAGAGCCGGTCATCCTTGAACCGTTCCAGAAACATCCCCATGCGGCGGTAGCCGAGGGCGTGCAGGCGGTTCAGTGCACCCATGACGGTGTCGAAGTGATCGATGCACACGGTGGTGATGCGCGGCTCCCGTTCACCGTAGTCGATTTCAACCGAGGTGAATTCGTTCCAGGGAAAGTCAGTCGTGACCGTGTTCGGATCAGCATAGATGAAGATCAAGCCGGTCGTGTTGCGGGCGCGCAAGATCTGCACCAGCCGCCGAATCTTCAGGCCATCCCCGCCCAGCGTATGCAAATCGAGTTTGAAGCCCAGTTCGCCAGCCCGGGTGCGGGCACCCGCGATGATACGCCGATGAGTCGGGAGGAGCAGTGGTTGACCGGCGGAGGGAACGTGGATCAGGGCCAGGTTGCCGTGAAATGTTGCGGCGCGCGAGAGGCGCAGTTGGGACATCAGGGTTCCGATCAAATGGTTGCGCGTGTAGCCGAGCCGCTTGGCCACCGTGGCGACCTGCTCGCGGGTTGCCGGTCGCACCGATGGGTGTCCGGCCAGCGCGCGCGAAACCGTGGCGTTCGATAAGCCGCAGGTTTCGGCAATGGTGCGGACAGAGGGAGCGCTCATGGGCTCCAGAAGGGTTGCCTTCTTTTTGCCCCGAGCGAAGCCAAAAGCCCTCCGAAGCGAGAGTCCCCACCTGCGCTCGCTCAATCGCTAAACGATGTAACTGTTACATTGCGTCGAGCCTGACTCACTTCGGTGACGAGCCCACTGTGAGGGTAGTTCATCAGCGCTGTCGCGTCGTCAGTCGTCCAAATTGCCAGCTCGAACCTCTACCCGTCATGAAAATCAAGGCCAAGCTCACTACCTTCGCAGCCCTTGTCGCTGTTGCACTGGTTTCCGCGGGGGCAACCGCCCTAGCCCAGCCGGTCACCACCAGCGCAGGCGCCGACAAAGATACGATCCAGATGACGCCTTTCGAAGTGACGGCTGCGATCGGCTACACCTCGACGATGACCTCCTCTGGCACTCGCATCCGAACAGACATCCGAGAACTGCCCATGTCCGTCGGCATAGTGACGAGCGAGTTCCTCAATGACTTTGTCGCCTTCAATGATTACCGGGACAGCTTTGCTTACACCAGTGGAGTCTCGACGCGGGGCAATTACAATCAAGCTTACTACGTCCGCGGATTTCAGAACGACGGCCAGTTGCGCAACGGCTTCTTCCGCGCGGGTATGTTCGATGCCGTCAACGTCGACCGTATTGAGGTGATCGCGGGGCCTAATGCCGCGATCTACGGGCGGTCCAATCCCGGTGGCACAATCAACGTGGTCACGAAGAAGCCCACTCCGTTCTTCAATTCCTACGCCACGGCACGCGTCGGGGCCAACGACCTGAGACGCTTCGAACTGGGCGTGAGTGGCCCGATCCTGGGCAAACACCTGCGCGCGCGGATCGATGCCTCAAAGCACGACGAAAATACATTTTACGATCGGGAAAAGATCGACCAACGGACGGTTTCCGGGGTGATCGACTACATCTTTGACTCGGGCGCGAGGTTTTCACTTGAAGGCGACTGGATGGACAAGCGGCTCCACTCGACCAACGCGCGCACCCTTTTCCGTAAGGTTGGTGCCGTCATTACCTCCGATCTGGCCACCGAGCTCGGCTCCTTCAGCCCCGTTTCACCGCAGGAATATACCGGACGCACCCTGCGAGCGGTCAATCTCACGTTCGAACAGAATTTCACTCCCTGGCTCCAGTTCCGTAGCACGGCGCACGCTTCGCAGCGTCCCACGGCTTCCCTCACCAACGGCGGCGCTGCCTTCTACGATGTGGCGACCCGCACCGTGGGCAGTCGTCGTACCCAATACTCACCGGCGGGGGATGATTATCGCGCTTTTCAAGCGGACCTAGTGACCGAATTCGATCTTGGCCCGACGCACCACAAGCTGCTGACAAGTTACGACTACACTTATGACTGGGGCCCCAGCCAGACATGGCAAGTCGCGTCCAATTTGGTCAATAACAACGCCTATAACGTCGCGACCCTGAACGTTGATACTCCCAACTACTTCATGATTACCGATACGTCGCTTTTGACCAACTTTAACAAAGACATTTACAACACCTCCATGCTCTCGGGATTGTTCGCCAGCGACCGGGTTTACTTCGCAGACAAGCGTGGGCTCCTCCTGATCGGCGGACGGGAAAACTGGATTCACACCACGAAGTGGGATAAAATTGCGAAGACCTATGCGGTCGAAATCCGTCAAGCTTTTACCTATCAAGCTGGGCTCAATTGGAAATTGTCCGAAGCGGTTTCGACCTATGCGAATTATTCCACGAGCTATCAGGTAAACAACGGACTCGATGCCAGCGGCCACTCTTTCGCCAATGAAAAGGGCAAGGGCGGAGAAGTGGGGTTGAAAGCCGAGTTGCTCGACAAGAGACTTACGCTGAGCGCGGCCGCTTTCGATATTACACGCTACAACGTTGTGGTTACGAATCCGGTGACGACGTTGCAGGAGCTGACAGGCGAACAAAACTCGAAGGGCGTGGAAATGAATTTCCACTTTCAGGTCACCAACGGCTGGCAGCTATTTGGACAAGCGACCAGTCTCAAGGCTCGGATTGTCAGTAACGTGTCGGACAGGACCTTGGAAGGGTTCCCTTTGAATTTTGTTCCCGACCATAGCTATGGTCTCGCGACCCGGTATGAATTCCGCGGCGGCTGGCTGCGCGGCACATTTCTAACTTTAGGTTACAAGTATGTCGGACA